>Ga0194118_10001029_pt1 | contig 42372 bp, 39 predicted proteins | sample TA2MahsurfametaG_2_FD_148662 | JGI IMG/M metagenome (GOLD analysis project Ga0194118, IMG submission 148662) | Freshwater microbial communities from Lake Tanganyika, Tanzania - TA2015013 Mahale N5 surface | ecosystem: Environmental > Aquatic > Freshwater > Lake | place: Tanzania: Lake...
CGCTCCTCACCCGGCGCCTGCTCCTGCTCCTGCTCCTGCACCTGCTCCTGCTCCTGCACCGGCACCTGCACCTGCTCCTGAACCGGCTCCTGCTCCTGAACCGGCTCCCGCCTCTGAACCTGCTCCTGCTCCTGAACCTGCTCCTGAACCCTAATAAATACATATAAACATATAAAGTATTATACAATTATTCACAACCTTAAATTGCATAATGTCATATCCCGATGAATCCGCGAAGACCCGTGCTGCTGAACACAGCGAACTTCTTCGAGGTCTCACTGAGACCATCGCAGATTACCACATTGTTGAAGGCGGCTCCTTTCAAATCATTCATCAAATAGCACGACTTCGTGAGCTCATCGGCAAATCCGCACCAAAATCCATTATGGAAATCGGTTTTAATGCGGGTCATTCCGCACTCCTATTTCTGGCAATCACACCACCAGAGACCAAAGTCGTCAGTTTTGACCTCGGTGAGTATGCGTATGTATTCGCAGCGAAACGTTATATCGACTCGGTGTTTCCCGGACGACATACACTCGTAACAGGCGACAGTACGACGACGGTGGTGAAATACGAAGAACAGGTTGCGCATCGGATGAAGAACCCATTGACCGCACCGCCGTTGCGCTTCGATTTTATATTCATCGATGGTGGTCATCAGAGAGATATTCCTTTGAAGGATATTCTGAATTCACAACGACTCGCGGCGGGCCCACATACCATCGTCGTAATCGATGATATATGTCGCGTGTCGGAACGTTCCGCACATTATACTATCGAACCCACAAAAGCATGGGCGCAAATGGTCGGCGCAGGTATCGTCGAAGAACATGGATTCGATGATTATTATGAAGACATAGTAAAGGATAATATCATCAATAATGAGTGTAGGTCGCGCGGAATGGCGTGGGGGCGATATTGTTGTCATGCGACGGAAGTAGAGGGGAATACGGCTCTCCGGCGTATTCGCCACCAATACTATCAAAATAGTTCGAAATACATGGACCGTAATCAGATGTTACAAGAAATCCATAATCAGCATCATTATCATAAAGACCATGAAAAACTGATCGCAGTCGCGGATATGTATCTAGAATATTTTCCAACCTATAACAAGCGTGACACAAATTATGTCCGTTTTTACCGCGCGAGTTCGAATTTCACGATGAACCCATCCGAGGCAATCAAGCAGTTCGAGGAAATCGTGGATACGCCTTCACCCACGCCCACACCATCGAACGGCGGCGGTGGCGGCGTCAACGACAACGATTCCGAACTTCCCGATTTCATCAAAGAAGCATCCGTAGCCAATCTCGGTATGTTATACCCCGCCGACCCTTGCGGCGAAATCCCGAAAATCATCCATCTTCTTTATTTCGGAGAAACCGAGTTTTATAATTTCCATCATCGATGTATTCATTCCATGATACAGTATATGCCTGAATACGAAATCCGGATTTATAATACGAGAGAACCCTCCGCCGAAAATCATTACTGGCAGGATATAAAGGCACATCCGCGCGTGAAGATTTATAAAATGGACGCTCCCCAGTTTTATGATGGATTCGAGTTGAAGCATTTCCAGTATAAGGCGGATGTGGCGCGTCTCGAATTATTATATGAGCACGGTGGCGTCTATCTTGATATAGATATGTTGATTGTTCGGCCCTTTCATGAAGTATTCGCATCAGGTCACTCATTTTATATCAGCGAAGAACGCGAGGGTGCGAATGGTCGGGGAAGCGGCGCACTCATCAACGCATTTTTGGCGGCGAAACCGAAGAACGAATTCATCAAATTATGGTTGAATGAATTCAAGTCGGGATTACGTTTGGGAATCTGGGCGCATCATATCCGTGATTCGAATAAACAGCTGCTTGAAAACCACCCGCATTATACACATAAGTATCGTATTCGCGTGCTCGATTGGAAGATGTTTATGCCACTTCACTGGCAGGACACCGAAGCCTTTCTTCGGTCTGAGACCGTCCCGTATGAATTTCCTCCTGAATCCTACGGCACGCATTTATGGGAGACGATATTAGGGGATATTATGCGTAAAAATGAGTTTCTTCATAAGCAAAAGATGGAGCTTGATGTCTATCGACCGAAAATGGCCGCCGTCGCCGCCGTGACTGATGCCGCCGTCAGCAACGATGACCTTACTCTTTATCCAGAGTATTATCACCCTCTCCGAAACGACCAGTTTTATGATAAATATATTATAAAGGGTAAGGATAGCGGGTATTTTATCGATATTGGCGCGGGGGATGGTGAAACCAACTCTGGAAGTTACTTCTTCGAGAGATATCGGCAATGGCGTGGTCTCTCGGTGGAGCCGGCAAAACATTATGAAACCGCACTTCGGGCGACACGTGCCAATCCGGTGCTCGCCGCGATATCGAATGTAACATCGTCGCTTTCGAATGGCAGCGGTCGTGGCGCGATTTTCTATGAATCTCTCCATACACCGCAATATAGCGGACTTAAGAGCGCGCTTGAAAACAATAAAGATGAACAAGAATGGATGACCAGTGCGGCATTCAAATCGTATAAGGTTGATACAATTACACTTTATGATTTATGTTGTCAATATTCCGCGCCGGAAATCATCGATTATTGCTCGATTGACAGTGAAGGATGTGAATACGATATTCTCTCGACATACTTTGAGGAAAACCAGCTATGTGAGCAAGTCGATCCAGACAACAGTGTTGGTCTCGGTATGATCATTTCAAATAAACTATTCACGATTGAATTTTTCAGTATTCGCGTTAGTTCAGCGAAAATCTCTCAACGAATCGCTGACCTCATGAAAGTGAATCAGTATATTGAAGTGATGAATCCATATCTCTCAGTGATTGACAGAGGCGCCTGTTCCGAAATGAAATATTTCAAGCGTATAGACGAGAACCATGTTTCTCCGCCAACGAGTCAGCGTTCATTATCGTCGGTTTCATCAGACATCGCATTCACGCCGCAAGCAATACATACCCCGCCATCTTCACCCGAGATAAATGGAGCAAATGATAACGGCAACGGCAGCGGTGGCGGTGGCACGGCATCATTCCTCGCACAACCGCCATTCGCGCAAGAAGTGGTCGTGATATGTCTTCATGAGCGCCCTCAACGAACAAGGTATGTAAGTCAACACCTCACATACTATGGAATACCACATACTGTTCTACTGAATCATATTCACACCGAATATACGAAGGTCGGTTGTTTTCGGTCGCATATCAACGCGATACGTTATGCCCAAAGTAAGAATCTCTCGTCGGTCCTTATTCTCGAAGATGATGTATTGATTCGAGAGAATATTCGCGAACTCGCCACCATTCCATTCCCAAGTGACGGAAAGTGGGACATCTTATACTTTGGCGGTATCTTGACGAAATATGACGGAATCGATGAATCCCGTAAATGGGTGAAAGGAACAATCTGGTGTAATCATGCCTACCTCGTAAAGCAGCATATGTATGAACCGATACTCGCGTTGGTAGATACGTTTCCGGATTTGCCGGATTTGGAGCGGCGAAATATCGATTACATGTACACTGAACATATTCAACCCAAGTATGATTGTTGGCTGGCGAATGAACAATACATGGTTCAAAAGGAAGGATATAGTGAGGTGGATGGTCGCGTGAAGTGGAAAGCGGGGTTCGATTGGGCGACGTTTTCGATGAAGGTCGTCTAGGTAAGGCCGTCGCCGTAGAATTACGAAAATTGCGGCGGAAGTTCAACCTTCGAAAATATCCCGCGATGAATATCGTTGGCAGCGTGACTCGGCTCTCGCACCATTTCAAATCCAGCCTGATAAAATGGATGTGGAAAACGGTCGAACGCGTCAATATATCCGCGAAAATCCATTTCAAGCAACCACATATCGAGAGGCGTCTTCATAAATAATGCGGTATCAGTTTCAACCGCTTCTAATAATCGTTTCGCACCGCGTTGGCTAATAAGGTAAGCACCTGCGGTTCGAAATAATGGTGAATACCAGATATTACGTTGGCCTTGAATGACCGCTGGCGAGAGATTACGTCGTTTGTATATTCCAGGAACGAGAGATTCACGGTAATGTGTTCCGAGAGATTCTGTCGTCGTTCTTTGAAATTTGAAATAGGGCGGCTTCGCGCCATCAATATCATAATCAGGTGTCCATTGTCCGCCAACATACATCAAATCAAACTGAAACCCCCGTTCTATAACCCCCCGCGATACTTCATCTGTCATCTTATTGTACTGTTCCTTTGAGGCATCGGAAAACATAACATCATCCTCGAAAATAAGAAGATGCTCATGCCGGCGTCCGTCTCGGATACCTCGTCTCTCGATATGGTCTTTCCATAATGAATAATGGCTAAGCGAACATCCGACTTCACCCAGCACCCTTTGTTGATTTCGTATTGTGTCTAATAAATCCGGAAATTGAAAATAATGTTTCGAGAGATTTTGTCCATCGATTGCTGACCAATGACGGAACATGAGAGGCGCGGTTTTTAAAAGATGGGACAACCGGTCTGTCCGTCTGTCTAAATTGATAACTGCGATATCATAATCATGAACACGTAGCTCGTCTGTTTGTTCCATTTGATATACTTATATATGATATCCATCGATTTATACTGTTTCTTTTTTATCATTCTATAATATCCATCGCCATAGTCCATTCTTTTCTTTAGGAAACAATATTAAACCGTATTTCATACTATTAATACCGTTCCATCGCACCTATTTATCGTCACATGTCTAATATTACCGTAGAAAGTCAGGTGATCGCACCTGAATTCACACCTGTCGGCGGCGTTGGGTCGGTGCCTCTGTCGGTACCTGCCACCGCCACCAAACCACATCAGGTCATCGAACCTTTACTCGAAGAAGACCAGAATCGTTTCGTGCTTTTTCCCATCAAAGACGCCGCGATTTGGAATATGTACAAGAAACAAGTGGATTGTTTCTGGCGTGCGGAAGAAGTCGATCTAACAAAAGATATCGTTCATTGGACATCTTTGAATCACGACGAGAGATATTTCATTTCGATGATTCTCGCATTTTTCGCGGCGAGTGATGGTATTGTCATGGAAAATCTGGCGCAGCGATTTATGTCCGAAGTTCAGCTCGCCGAAGCCCGCGCATTTTATGGGTTTCAAATCGCGATGGAGAATATCCATTCGCAAATGTATAGTATTCTTATTGATACATACATCAAAGACGCGACGGAGAAGGACCGCCTTTTCAACGCTATCCAGACATTTCCCTGTATTAAAAAGAAAGCGGATTGGGCTCTGAAATGGATTGGTGATAAACGTAGCACGTTCCAGACGCGCTTGGTGGCATTTGCGTGTGTTGAGGGGATTTTCTTCTCTGGCGCATTTTGCTCGATTTACTGGCTGAAGAAGCGCGGTCTTATGCCTGGACTTACATTCAGTAACGAGCTCATCTCTCGCGATGAAGCGCTTCATACCGAATTTGCGGTGCTTTTATACACGAAGATGGTGAAGAAGATTCAGCGTCATCGTGTGTATGAGATTGTGCGTGATGCGGTGGAAATCGAGAAGGATTTTATCTCGGAGGCTCTCCCTTGCCGTCTTATTGGAATGAATGCGAAACTCATGTGTCAGTATATCGAGTTTGTTGCCGATCGTCTCGTCCTTCAACTGGGTTATGATAAAATTTATAATGCGGCGAATCCGTTTGATTTCATGGAGATGATAAGCCTCGCAGGGAAGACGAACTTTTTTGAGAGGAGGGTGGGTGAATACGCGCTAGCGGAGAAGAAGGTGGCGGATGATGTGTTTGAGTTTAATGCGGATTTTTAGACGTTCGATGTGTTGTGTTGTTTTCGCTTCATAATTATAAAAATATTATAAAAATCCATGAAATGTAGAACTTCATGGATTCTAATGGATGGGATTTTATGTTTCAAGGACAAAACCGGCGAAAATATTTCGTTTGAAAACAGAAAAAATCCGATGCGTTTGGGATTCAGAAAATCATGTTTCAAGGACAAAACCGGGAAAAATATTCCGTTTGAAAACGGGTTTTATTTCAAAAGTTTGGATTTTTGGGAATCGGAAAATTATGTTTCAAGGACAAAATCGGCGAAAATATTCGCTTTAAAATTAGAAAAAATCCGATGGCATTATCGGCATTTTTTAATTATCCTTGGTGGAAAAAATGTCCATTTTGGCCTTTGCGCGCCGTCAATTTTAAACACGAAATGCGAAACATCAAAAATCGGGTTTGTGACCATTATGCTCTCAAAACGCATTTTTCGCCCTAAAAAACTGTGACTGAACTTTTTTGAGGTCGGTGGCTCCGTCTATTTTGAAGGTATATTTTATACCCCTATTTTAGGACATTTCTGGGCCAAGGATAAACAAAAAATGCCATTTGATGATGAAAAATTATGTGACCTTATATCGGTTGATAACATCGCCGACACAACCCACGATATAAACAAAGACATGGTAACCCTTAATGCCAAAAATGCCGGTAAGTTCGTATGCGAGCATTGTAACTTTACATGTTCGAAGGCCAGTAACTATAAAACGCATCTTTCTACACGCAAACACAAAATGACAATAATGAACCTCTCCAAAGATGTTTCTGCTTCTGAGTCATCGCCATTGACGCCAAATACTTGTGTAAATTGTAATAAGCAATATATACATGCGTCTGGATTATCTCGACATAAGAAGAATTGTGTTCCTAATCAATCAACGCCGATTTCATCTGAGACAATTATACACGAACAATATAACAAAATTATACACTTATTGACTGAAATAAATAATACATCAAAATCCGAAACAAATGAATATGCCGACGATAATAATAATGAAATATATCCAAATGAAAATATCAAATTGTCGGCGAGTCAAGTATCACGATTGATAAACGATAATAATATCCGCAACAAAATGATGTTTGAATTGATAAAATCAAACACACAATTACAAGCACAAATGGTTGAAATATGTAAATCTGGCCAAATGGCGACATCGAATTATTTGGTTGGAAATTCTCCTCAAATAATGAATAATAGTAATAATAATATAACTATGATTCATGATAATTCTATAAACACCAATAACAACAACAATACCTTCAACATGAACATGTTCTTGAACGAAAAGTGTAAGGACGCAATGAACATGAAGGATTTTGTAAATTCAATTCAGTTGAATATGACCGACATGGAGAATATGAACAGGCTTGGCTATGTCGAGGGCATGTCGAATATATTCATCGACAACCTCCAGAAAACCGACCTATACAAGAGACCAGTCCATTGTAGTGATGTCAAGCGCGAAACCTTATACGTGAAGGAAAACAACCAGTGGGAACGTGATGGCCCTGACCATGTAAAAATGACAAACGCGGTACTTGCGGTGGAACATAAGAATGTGGTCCTCGTGAATGAATGGGCGAAAGCCAATCCACGCTGCTTGAATAGCAACACCCGAGAGAATGACAAATACATCAAGATGGCCAAGATTGTTACGGATGGAGAGAAGGAGGGGAATATTGATAAGGTGATACGAAAAGTAGCAAAGAGTGTGGCGATTGAAAAATCTACATGAACAAAGCACGCATTCCAACGTTCCGATTGGTTAAAGGGGGCTGATGATTAAACCGCTTTAATGGTATTGATATATCAGCATGTTGTTTCATATTTTGATATAGATGTCGATTATTAGCTGCCGCTCCTGCTACTGTCTCTGCCGCAATTCGATTATATCGTTCCTGTTCTGTTATTATCGGGTGGTTTTGGGGTATGATAAGACCTTGGATTTGACGCGCATTTCGTTCGATCATCAATCCGCGATTCATCATAAATGGCATATTTGATTGAATCGGCATATTCACCGTATTCACGCCGCCGTTGATTTTACGAATGATGTGTTGATTCGCCGCCGCGATTGCTGCTGCTCCTGCTGATGACGTGGCATGAATTGAATGAATTTTTTTATTCGCATCAACAATATATTCGCTCTGCAGTTGTTTAATATTTCGAACCGCATTCAAAGGCGAAACGCGTATTTTAGTGAGACGGTCCAACGACTGTTCTTCAAAATGAAGTTGCGAATAATGAATATACGTATCGAACGCATTCACGTCAATCATATGTGTTTCGTCATATTTGGTATGAACTACATTCGTGAGTTTTGTCAGGCCATCTATATTATTCGGCATAATCGATGTAGCCAACTCATCGCGACAAATAAGACGTTTCATTCCATCCGTGAATTGAAGAATATGTTTATCCCCAATCGTATAAAAATTAGTCCGGTCGATGGTAAGTCCGAATTGTTTGGCTCGTTCGTTGGCGAGATTATCTTCACCACCCCATGCCCAATAGTTCGGGAATCCGTTGATTCTCTCGAAATCGACGCCTCGAATCGAGAATATTCCGCCGAGTGCGAATTGAAATCCGTAGAAATGTTTCACTACACCATATTCCGTGTGATAATTCAAAATATTCTTGTCATATGGAAGTGTATCGATATCATTAAAAATGAAGATGATATCCTTGTAATGATTTGGGAATGCCTCTTTTAATGCTAAAAATCCTATATTTTTCATGGCCCCGCGATTAAATGGGCGTGTATCATTTTGATGGATGAAATAAAATGTCCAGTCTTCGCGGGGTATATCCTCCATAATCTTATAGATGTATGTGCTGAAAAACACCCGGTGTGGTTCGCGATCACGATAAGGAACGATAAACACATATTTTGGGATGTGTATATTCGGAAGTGATGTTTCTTCGCCCATATGTAAAATAGAGTAATGATATGTAAAATAGAGTAATGAATAGAGTAATGAATATAATATCATAATATAAGAAAAATATGACATTATAACGTTGTTATATTTATTCGGTTTTCGGCGCGTATTTATCAACAATCATCTTCGGAATAAGTCTCTCGCGCATATCGTATAGCTTTTTGTAGCATTTGTTAATTGTAACTTCACTCATGTCGCTGATACGATTAACGTCCTTCTTTGTGATGGGAAGACGACACACGCATGCGACAAAGTAGATGATGCCAGACGCGATGCTATGTGGAGTATTCTCCGGAATCAGGTTCTGTTTTTCAATCATGACCGCAATAAACTGGCACAATTTCGTAAGTTCGTCGTTGATGGAGAGACGGCTACAATATCTCTCGATGAATGCTTCTGGCTTTGTCTTACAGAAGTTTGTTTTCTCCGAATTATCTAAATTGGATTCAAGCTCATTAATAATACTTACCGCATTTTTACATCCCTTTGTTGCGCTTGTATTGTCGAGGTTGAATATATTCGCGATTTCTTTAGGTGTGCGCGGGCAGTTGTGTATCTTACATGCGATATAGATGGATGCCCCCACGACACCATCTCGATTCAGACTGCGAAAGGTTTTGTGTTCAGAGATTCGTTTATGAACACGGAGAGCTTCATCGATAATCATCTTGGATATGCCCTTGTTTTGCGCGAGTGTGGTGATTTTCTGAAACATGTCATATTGCGCCTTCTCTCGATACGGCATCGATTGCCATTCTGTATAACGCCGGATTTTCATCATGTCTTGTGAATAAGAACCGCCCTCGCACATGACTTTACATCCATAGGATGATTCTTTGAGGAGTGGATTGACGGGCATACCGCAGCGGGTGGGGTCGTTGTTTTGATTATCATCCGCACCGTAATAACGCCATTCCGCGCTTTGGTCGAGAGATTCATCTTTATAAAGAATGCTACACGCTGGATTTTTACATGTGAGGAACCCGTCGTCGGTGAGAACAACGTCACTTGAACACACTTCACAATTCTCTCGAATCCCGGATTTTCGATAGAGACATTCAACATCTGTTTCAGGTTTGATGAAGAGTGCCGACATTCGTTTTACAATCGCGGGACTGGTCGCATTATCCGCAGCAGCAGCATCACATGGTTCTTCTTCTCTTTCATCATCACCGCCATCGCCGCCGCCACGCGACGATGTTTGTTTCGGTGATTGTTGAACGGTCGCCGGAATGTTGAGAGATACCAAGCTGTCATCGCTTATTTTGGAGTATTCTTCTATAATTTCAGGCATGAAATCTTCTTCTATTTTCGCCCAGATATTCACTTGTTCTTTTACACGTTTGTTTTTTTTGGTTTCATTCTTTATATGAGGCATAGTATGTTGGTAGGAACGATAGTGTCGTGTTGAACCAGCACCGCCGCCGCTGCTACCGCAACCGTCTTGAATAGAAGTAGGAATAAACACACCACGACACGAAGTTAGATTTGAAAGCATTAATGATGTTGAGTATATCCGCGGGTGTGTGTTGATATGTTTAACCACTCTTTAAATAAAGTATATATTTATCTCTTTATATCTATTTATTGTTCAATTTTATCGCCGGTCTCGTCGCCGTCGTCCGTTTATCGATAACTATTATCTACGATTATTACAGTGTAGTAGATAATAAATAGTAATAATAGTATTATGGGAAATCAAATAAGTGCATCCTCATCGTATGGCGATGATGATGAAAAGATGGCTTTGCGACTCGATTTGTATGCACAACGTATTATTTTAAAAGAAGTGAAATTCAATTCATCGCTTTCAGATAGCGGGAAATGCGAAAAGCTGATTATTATTACGAGTGAGGTTCTGAACCGACTTCCTTTTCGCCTGATTTCGTATATGGACCGTCGTCATAAACTATTCTCCGAAAAATTCGAGACGTTTAATGCGATGGACCGCGCGCTTCTTGTAAATACAAACCCAGAAATTCTGAAAGAAAGCAAATTAGATGAACCGAATGAATTTAGAAAGAGACAGATGTGTGTCGGACTTGCCCGGTTCTATATCCAAATTGGGAATTTATTCAACGCGATTATGACGACGATGAGGCCGTATAATTATGAAAATACACGGCGAACCGGACCGGATAACTTTTCGGATATGCTTATATTTAGTTTAATGGAAGGACGCACGTTGTCATCGAAGGATAAATTACGGTATGAGATGTCAAACATGTCTGGGTTTGCGAAAAAACAACAAGACATGAAAAAACGGCTAGGGAGTATATTGAAATTCGGCGAGATGGTCCAAGACCTCACACCTGGCGAAGGAATTTGTAACGTTCAGCGCGAGATCGAACAAACGAAAATCACGCCGCTGACAATTACCGGTTCATCCGCCACGGAAACCAAAATCAAACCCTCGATATTCGCGATGTTGGAAGAACTTTATTACGATATTTTTCATCAGTCGTCAAGTGTGAATCCGAAGTCGCCGCAGTTTATAGCAATGACGGTCGCCATGAAGGAGAAAATCTACCGTAATGATGTTCGAGAGTTATACCGTATTGTCACAGGAGGGAAAGAACCGGGGCCTGAAATCGAAACATTTACGGATGTAGCGAAATACGTAAATGACAACGATGAAATTAAGAAGTGGTGTAGCCAACCAGAGAATAAAAATATGAAAATCAAAGTAAATGATGAACTACGTAGTGATTCCGGTTTTGTAGAATATGTTCAGCATATTCGAGATACGATCGCATATACTTCGAAACAACGAAGAGCGATTGTAGGGCTGCTCGACCGAGTCTTTGTAACGATGAAGAAGAGCAATGATGAGTTGCGAGAGATTGAAGAGACATGGTATAAATCCGGCACAAAGAAATACGAAGGGTTTGAACGCGATGACGAATACTCCCGCGAATTCTTCAAACTCAATCTGAAATATGACTTCTTTATTAATCCGAACCTCACTGACGCCGAATTACAGTCGATTACGAATGAAGCACGCACACGTATTGTTCGGTTATACGCAGATAGTTATCAGAGATTTTTAAAAGGGTTTCAGATTCTTCAAAAAATCCAAGCAAATAGTGAAGTCATTCAGCTTCAAATGCAGCGAGAACTCGCAACAAAAGGGCAAGAAGAGCCTGCCTTAAAACCACCAAGCAGTTCAAGCGGAGATGACAAACGTAAATCCGAGATTGAAAACCTCGCGTGGGATAGCACGAATTTACGTGACGAAAAAACCACGTCGGAAGCCATCCAACCAATCATAGGCGAAAAAAGTTCTGAAATCGCAAGTATTTTTAGAGACATGACGCGAAAAATCCACGAAAAAGGGCTCAGTGACGAAAAATTTAAACAGGTTTGCTTGTTTTATTTGAAGAAGGTAAATGCGATTATTCGCCCTTATTTGATGAAGGAACAGTTTAATAGAGAAACAACTGATAATGTGAAGTTTCAACTTTCATCGCTGGACAAACAGTATGAAGCATTTGTATCTCAATCGGATAAACCGTCGAATACGATACAACCGTCGAGTTCATTTTTATCGTCGATTGTATGACGTCGCTGTCGTCCCGGTCGTCGTCGCCGCTTAGCCTAGTCGATTTTCCAGTTTTTGAAAATACTCTTGATTATATACTAAATTGCCGGTCGGACGGTAGGTATCGATTGCCTTATATTCCTTTTTATCCCCGGCTCCTGCTGCTCCTGCGCCTCCGGCGGTTCCACCATTCGGGTCATTTCTTTGATTATACAGTAATGTATTCGCGTCTTCTGGTGTGCGTGGGCCGCCACCACCACCGCCGCCGCTACCACCGCTACCGCCGCCGTCGTTGTATTTTATGACGTTGCCTTCTTGGTCATACAATATCGGACGCCCATACTCGTCGATTGCGGTTCCCGTTTTACGTTTGTATTCATTACGCACATAATTCGGGACATAATGAATCCATGAAATCAATAACAGGTTTGGGTGAGTATAACGCACAAGGAATTTGTTTTCTTGTAATTTATCGACGAGATATGCGATACAACCCGCATGGTCATAATTCGCCACGCCGAGAATGATTTCAGGAACAACGAACCAACAAAATTGCTGGTTGCATTTTTGACGCGATGTAAGCTTTATTTTTTCATGGATACGTGTGAGTATTTTGTTATAGGTGAATAGCTGGTTTTTATCCTGTTCCTGTTTTTTTTGATACAACTCATCTAAATTTATTTTTTCGACGTTCTCGACATTATCCGTGGAAAATTTGAATAAGTCGTCCATTTTACAACTACACGTTTGTTTGTATTCCTATAAGAAAATAACACGAAGATGCGAACGAATAAACATGCGAACGAACAAACATGCGAACAAAGGATATTAAACGGTATATATTACATATGAATATATTCACGATGACTACGCCACAAACGCTCAAATCACCGACGATTAAACATATCGTAATTTCATCTGGCGGGCCTGCTGGACTCATGATGTATAGTATTCTACGTACGTTAAATTTAAAGGGAATTTGGGATATTAAAAATATTCGTTCGATATATGGATCATCCATCGGATCATTTACCGCAATCATATTATCATTAAATTATGATTGGTCAGTGGTTGATGATTATCTTATCAAACGTCCATGGGAAAAAATATTCACGCGTGGTTCTGGTAGTGGTGCGGGCGGCGGCAGCAGTGCCAACAGCGGCGGTAGTAGTGGTGGTGCCAGCGAATCCGAAAGTAAATCAACATTCGCCGGTGCTAAGACGAAAATCGAGAATATCCTTCGATTTTACAACAATAACGGATTATATGGTTTGAAAGAATTCACCGAAATGCTTCGTCCCGTCTTACAAGGAAAGGATATATCGGTAAATATAACCCTGCGCGAATTTTATGAAAGAACCGGCGTTGAACTTCATTTCATCGTAACGGAAATAAATAAGTTTTGTGTCGTTGATTTCAGTTATAAAACGCATCCGAATAATTCCTTAATCGAGGCTTGTTATATGAGTTGTTGTTATCCTTTCGGATTTACACCAATCTACCGTGATGGGTGTTGTTATTTGGATGGTGGTATTATCAACGATTACCCAGTCGATGAGTGTATTCGCGGGCAGAAATGTCATCTCTCGGAAATCCTCGGTGTAAAAATGCTTTGGGAACGCAAACCTGCGAATATTACTGAGAAATCATCTGTATTACAATTTGTTAGTACCTTTTTTAATCAAATCAAGTCACATCTTTTTGAACACCGTGTTACACCAGCAATACCAAATGAAGTAGTATGTATTTCAAAAGTGTTTTCATTACAGGACTGGTTGAATTGGGTGAAGGATGAGAATTATCGACGAGAATTAATGTTGCGCGGGGAAACATTTGCGGATGTATTTCTATCTTATCGCAGAAATTACTGTGAATCTTATATGAATGCGCAAGCGCATGGAGTGTCTTCTGAACAAAATATTACTCATGACCAAAATCCTCAAACGTTGATAGAACATGAGGTCGATCCTGTTTGCGAACCCGAACCCGAACCCGAACCCGAACCCGAACCCGAACCCGAACCCGAACCCGAGCTTGAAGATGATAAAACACACCCCAACGACGCTACATTTGAACTTCATAATACCGACGATACTACGATGGTCTGATTCGAATCGATTCAGCCATGTTGAATTCACGTCGTTATTATGATATTATACAACTGTATTCAAAAATTCTTTAATCTTGTCTTTCTCTGGCTTGGCATCATACTCGATGACCTGGCCGTCCTTAACAAGCTTGATTGTCGGGTAACCGTCAATCTTGAATTTGTCGGCCATGTCGGGTTCAGCTTCACAATCCACCGTCGTAAATGTCACGGTATAGCCGTTAATTGGTTGTCCTTTTTGTTCTATTTCAACCTCGTCAAAAATTGGTTTGGCACTCTTGCAGTGAGGACACCAATCTACTTTGAATAAGAAGAGTTGCGCTACTTTGTCGTCGGTGGCGCCGATACCGTCGGGAGCAGGTGTTACACCTTGTGAGTCTTGAAAAAACTTATTTAATCCTGGTATCATGTCATTTTTGATGATGTAATAGAGAATACCGGCGATGGCCGCAACAATAACAAGCATGATGATAATATTTTTTGAATTAGCGCTCACAGCTGAACCAAAAGATGACATCGCGGAAGAAGCCATAGACGAAGATGATGACGGCTCAGCCATTATGAATATTGATTATATTATAATACATCGATGATTATTGTATGCTTCAAACGAATATGAAAACAACACGCGTAATCTATATATAGAAAAACACTTGGAATGATTTTTCGCGACAAGAAAACCGGCACTTTACTAAATATTCGGAGAGATGATTATACGAATGATCGCATGTTTTATCAAGAAATCATTCATGTTAAACGTAGCGACGGACACAACTATGATCACAACCACGAATCCAAAACTGGTCCGAATGCTCGCCGCCCGTTTTCTATACCTTTTCGAGATTTACAATCGCAAAACAACTATACCTAAAACAACGATGAACAAAATAAATCCGACGGTAATAAAAAAGTTGTATTTCAGGTCGGGGAATAGATCTGTTTCGATAATTCCCTTTGTATCCATAACTGGCTTCACCGCTTGAAATAACATGGTAGAAGTTGCGAGTAGTAAAAACACGACGATGAGTTTCATAATCCATGATGACCACGAACCAGAAGAAACCGAGATTGGGCTTATAAAAAAGATGAGGACTAGTAGAAGAGAAACACCTAAAAGCATACACGAATATTTGGTTTTTTCGCTATACTCGACAATATAGTTGGTGGGGTCTTCGAGGATGGAGGTGGTGCCGGACATAATGGAATGGAATGGAATGGAATTGTTATATATACACTCGAATATTTATCAATACTTCTTTCGTATTGCCCATATTGGATAGTCCTTACCGGTGACATTCGAGCTTGATAAAAACCACATCATTGTTTCGTCTGATAAAGAAATGGTTCCATATTTTTTACGGAGGACCGAGAATATACTTTGGTCATTTCTTGTCGCATGAAACGTTGGTAAATTTGGAAGTCGGCCACATGAATCATCAACTAAATGATATTGACAACAACCGTCATACCATTTATCGATAAGTTCCATCGTGTGCCGACATTTGCGAAGAACAAAAATCCCTCCAACCAATTGGCCTGTCTTGATAATACTGGGGTCATCATTCACACCATACCAATCCAGGATATCCATTTTTGTATATAATTCATCTAAATGAACCATTTGAAATGAAACATTTCCGATTTCAGCGCTCCTATTCAGCATATCAAAGTATTCGAATAATCGTGATTTACCATCTTTATTCATGAAACACCCCGCGTCGGCATAGACTAGAATGTCATTTTCGTTCATTTTATCCAGCGTTTGTTTTGTTAGATAAGGCTTCCATATCCAATATCCATATCCTCTACCGGTGTTTGATTCAATAAATTGGTGATGGATCGGCCAGAAAGTTGCGTCGGCCATGAGGTCTTTTTCTGTATAACCGATGATTTCATCAAAGACATCGAATCCACTTGCTTCATTACATATACGTTTTACCGCGCTGTGATAGTTTTCGGATGGACCACCGTATGTGATGAACCATTTACGTTGTTTCGGTAGTGTGTGATGTGGGTCCTGCGAACAGTCAGTCATTACTGGGACTGATTGTTTGGTTATCGCAAATAATAATCGTGAATAATAATATATCTATTATATAAGACAAAAACGTTTTTATTCGAACGAAAGAATCGAAATATATGACGACGAAAAAACGAAGACATCGGTTGTCGGTGTCAGACCGTGCCAGAATACTTAGTGGTGGCAGAGGAGAGCGCACGAGACGCAAACACCGTAAAGGCTCTGCCTCTGTCGCCGCCACCGTCGGCACCGACACCGTCGCCAGCATGCGTTTGATTCCACGCACCGCTTCCAAAACAACAAGAGCATTTACCAAGAAGGATTTCAATAGCGGCGATGGTATGCTTACGACGGTATGGGGGCCGAGTATGTGGCATTTTCTTCACACGATGAGCTTTAATTATCCGGTTAGCCCAACACAAGAACAAAAACGACAGTATATGGACTTTATACTCAGCTTGCGGAATGTCCTTCCATGTAAATATTGCCGAATGAATTTGACGAATAATTTAGCAACACGGCCAATTCGGATGTGTCATATGGAAAGTCGTGAAACATTCTCGCGTTTTATTTATGAGCTTCATGAGACTGTAAATAAGATGTTGGGGAAGAACTCTGGGCTTTCATACTGCGATGTGCGCGAGAGATATGAACATTTCCGGTCTCGATGCACACAGGATGCTCCGAAAGTATTTAATTTTAAGAAATTTTATCGGGGAAAAACGGGGAAGAAAGGCCAACATGAGAAGGGGTGCACCGAACCTTTATATGGGAAGAAGGCGAAGTGTGTGATTTCGATTGTGCCGCAAGAAGTGAAGGTGCCGACATTTAGTGTAGATGATCAGTGTATTAAGAAGAGGGGGGAGGTGGTGGAGAAGGAAGAGGAAAAGGCATAATTTTTATGTCAGGTTAATATATATATAGTTGTAAGAGGTATCAGGATGTCGAGACAAAAGAGATTACGAGGAGAACCGGCGCCAGGTGGTGCAGCAGCAATTGATGGTGATGATGGAGAAATGCCGCCCCTAGAACCAATATATGGTGCAGTTGCCGGTGGTGGTATCGGAGGTGATCAAGCAGTCGATAATCGGGAAATTGAAATACAACTCGGTGATATAGAAGCAGTATCAGAGAGAGAAATAGCTGCCAGACAGAGAATAGCAGAAGCAAATCGAGGAAGAGAGAGACAAGGAGCATTACAAGCTGAGTTAGGTCAATTGCGAGGACAACGAGAAGCAATACTACACGAAGTTAGGTGTCTTCTTCCGTCGAATCCGGGAATAAGGGCTGCTGCTGATTTGGAACAACGACGAGCCATCGCACCACTCGTCGATATATTTTTTGATGCGTTCAGACCATTTTTAACCGAAGCATATGATGATGACGCAACTTTCAGAGAATGTTTTGGAATAAGGCGCGATGCTGCTTTAACCGAAGAAAATAACCTCCTTCGCAACGGTTTTGAATTATTATTGAAAGAATCTATTGTACAAGGTATTAATCGGCCTCAGGCAGCAATTACAGCATTAACACAATTATTATTCGATAATAACCCAGCAAGAATGTTGGTAAGTGCGGGAGGTTCGATTGTTGCGATCATACTTGCAAGGGATGCTTTACGTATATTTTCGAGCACCGTTATTAGTGTTATGACGTTTGGAACGTTGAGCCTACAACAGCTTACAAACCTATGTTGCTTTGTATATTATAATTGTACTTTGGTAAATTTACGAAATTTGCTTATCTATTTTAATGTTCCTGTTGACAACGCACAAGCATTTATCCAGGCGATTCAGCATTTTAACAGAGAACAACGTCAATACATCATTATGTCATTATTTTTATTCGGGTTGAATGCGATTAGAGACCCGAGAATAGTAGAAGAACAAGTAAGAGCCGCCATAGATAGATTAATAGAAGGAGCACAACGATACTTTCCCCGTAATGGTGGTGCCCAGGGGGATCCTGCTGCTGGCGATAATAATGCGGCGGGGTTAGCCCCCCCACCAGCAGATCAAGCAGCAGCGGCAGCAGCAGCGGCAGCAGCATTGAATCAAGCTCAGGCTGGAATAGCGCCAGCAGCTGCTGCTGCTCCTGCCCAAGGACAACAAAATCGCTCACTCCTTCAAATTTTTGGTGATCAAGGTATTATTGCGTTTATTAACAATATATTGAGAAATGGATGGATGAGAGGATTACGTATTACAACTAGTTGTTTGCGTGAAGTTTTCCGGATATACCTATCAAGACCACATGCTGGTCAAGGGCTTTCATTTAATTTAGTTGATTTTACAGGTAGAATGGCAAGATGGGGTGTTGCAGCAATACAAGAAAGATCTGCTGTATTAGACCCAGCTAAACCAAATCAAGAAGTTATCCGACTTTTAGCGGCTGTTAATGGTTTGGATGTCACAACCCCGGCTCGGTGTGAATCTGCGTTGTATGAGTTTGGTAGAAATTTAAAGGGAATTCGCGTTGGACCAAATAATGATCGAACAGCCGGTGCTGTAAGAATACTTCAAAATGAAGGTGATGATAGAACATTAGTCTATTTAACCCCAGACGCGGCACCAGGATGCTTAGACGCATTACGTGGGTATTTTCGACCAGATCAGACGGTAAATGTTGAACGATTACAAAACGCATGTCTTGGTATGAGGCTGTTTGTGTTTGAACAAGGTATGCGTTCAAACATTTTGGCTGCTGCTGTGGGGAGGCGGGTTAATGCCGGACAGGAAGATCCAGAACAGAATTTTGATGACACCCAAAACGCTGTACAAGCAAGTCAATCTGTTCAAAGAATGGAAGAGTTTTTACTTGAAGATAATGATACTGTAACAAAAAATCTATTTGGTAGAGTACGTTTAATGCTTCAGGCGTTTGGGAATTTTCAAGCAGAACAGTTACAGCATTTAGGGGTGGTAATCCAACAGATTTTACCCGATGAAGAACCAGGTGTCAGTCCGGCACAAATATTAGCTAGAGAAAGACATGCTGCCAGAATGCCGCATAAAGAACACGTGAAAACTGCGGTTCGTGCGTCAATTATCGCGAATCGGGAACTACTCGAAGAACAAAAACAGTTTATCATAGAACATTTGATGGAGTTTATTGACGATATGAATTTTGATGTGATACAGCAGTATGTAGTACGCGCCAATCCTGGTGACGCGATTCCGCGAACATTTCTAGAATCTTGTCAGAACTTTGTGAATTTACCTCAGCGTGTTCATGCCCTCCAAGAAAATGCTGCTTTTGCTGCTGCTGCTACTACTGCTATATATAGTGGATTAGGTAGATGTGCCGCATCATTAATGAATGCGGCAGTAGTTAGTAGTGGTGCGGTGGCTGGGGTTGCCCGAGCTGGTATTGGACAAGTTAGTGGTTTATTTCAAAGTGTATTCGGAAGACGGGCTGCTGCTGCTGCTGCTGTTGTGGTAGCGAACGTTGAGCAAGGAGCCCCCCCACAAGAAGCAGCACAAGATGCTGCTGCGGTTCCTGGCGCGGCTATTATCGCAAATATTGAGCTGGCACAACAACAAGAACCACAAGCTCGTGTAGAAGAAGAACAAGCCCATAGTATCCCGAATGATGGTGGTGGTCGTTCGCGTTCGCGTAAGCGTTCCGCTTCAAGAGGCACTCGCCGTAAGGGCAAACAATCATCCAAAAAACTTAAACGTAAATCTCGTAGATATCAACGTCGAGCATCTTCGCGTAAGGGGCGGAAATGAAAAAAATTGATGCTCCCGAAAAAAATTGATGCTCGGCTTCACTACGCTACGCTGATTTTTTCCTCCCGAAAAAATTGATGCTCCCGCAAAAATTGATGCTCCCGCATGATTTTTTCTCCCGAAAAAATTGAAATCTTTTTTTTGATTTCATCCGATGACAGCGTTCCAGCAAGTCAGACACTACGATGAAATCAACACAAGCAGCAGCAGCATCAGCAGCAGCAGTACCAGACAATACTACGAGACCGACAACGGCGGGAGGTTCGGCCGCTGTGTTGTTCAACACCTTACGCATGAGCGAGTGGTCTAATGATTGGAATATTGCCGCCGACATTACCCCAGAAGAAAAGGCGAAAGCAATCCAGCAAATCAACGATTATTATTTCAAGGAACGATTCGACCGTTCAAAAAAACCGATTTCTGCGCACCCATATCATCATGCGCTCATTTTGGCCGCACTCGGCTCTTCATCTCGCCTTGTTTTGCGCGAATTTCCGTTTGTCGTGAATCCAGGATATGACCGCAGAGTCGAGGCATGTGCGCATGCTTATCCGCTTGTTCATGACCCATCTCGCGTGTCGTCATTCACCAAAATTGCGTCGGCCTACCAAAAACACCATATCACCGGGCTTTCTGGCATGACCGGATTGCTTGTTTCACGACTCATGACTCGCCCACAATTTGTTTCACGAAGAACACAGAAAAAATACACAGAAATCACCAAACAACGCACCCATTCTAACTTCGCTGCAGAATGTATTACGGGGGGTCGATACTACACGCAAATCATGAGGTCGTCGCGTGACGAAAAACGCACAGTAGGGTTCCTCTCGTGCAACTTCAAGTCAAACCTCACTAAGGACGACATTACACCAGATGCTCTTCGTCTTACCCAAGATGAACTGCGACGGCTGTATGATGCCAACATCGATCGTTTGATGGCTATGGTCAAAATGTTCAAGCGCGGGTTCGTCGGCCTGGCTGTGTTTCGCGAAGACCCAGAGTTTGTAAAAATGATGACGTTATTTTGGCGTTCATCCAGTCAGTTGTTGAAACTCATGGAAGTTTGTGGTCAACAAAGTGCTCCGCCAGACCAAGATTTACACTCGACATCGGCATTTCTTGACCGAAAATCCGCAAAACACGTTACGATGTTGTCTATGGTAGCAGAGACATATGCCGTCACGCCGCTTTTGTATCAATATGATATTTCACAGATATTCGACATTTCATATCAAAGTTACTCCAACTTCGTGAAGGTTACGAAAGAAACGCTGATTCGCCTTGCCGGGGATGGTTCAACCGCGTCATTTCTTGCGTTTTCAGCAATCGAACCGGATATGGTAACAGAACAATACGCTCCGAAATTAGGAGGCTCGCTTTGTAATTTACACGGTTTGACGTTGAAATCTTGCGCCAATCACATCCCATCGCGTCATCCGGTATTCGGGGCATTACGTGTCAAATACCGCCGTCACATCATACGAACAGCCCATGCGGTGAATGCTTCATCCGTGAGGGTTCATCCGAATCTGGATGCCCCGATGATGGGTGTTACTCGCGACACCAAGGAACGGTTTGAATCGAACTACGCACCGTTCTATGAATGCGCGGAAGACGTGACGTCGAGAGATTGGCAGATTGACCCAGCACGAACTTTTCCAAAATCTAAGATGAACACAGGTAAAGTGTTGGCAGTTGGCGAAGCGGCGGCGGCAGTCCAGGAATTCAAAGAAAGGGTATATCCGTTAGGAATGAAAGAACCGGTTGTGCCACGGAGAAGAGGTTTGTATGACGACGACGACCGCGACGACTACGACGAGGACTATTACTACGACGACCACGACGATGACCACGACGACGACGACTACGACGACGACCAGGACGACCGCCACGACGAATAGATGGAGCGAACGTATAGCGTGCATGAATAATGTGAATAAAATTGAAATGTTTTTTTTTCATTATTGTTCATTCCAGCGATACAAGACATACAAGAAAGAAAAAATGGCATACAACCACATTCGTGATCAAGATGAAAATGGAATGAACGAATACGACCGCGTCACTAACGAATGGAATCGAAGCGATGATGTCAGACACCGCCGTGGATTACGCAGCGCCCAAATCAATAATACCGAAGCCTACCGTAGAGGAAATCGAATTCACCATATTCGTTCAATTCAAGTCCCTTCAATGGAAATTTGGAATGATTTGTTCAGGAATGAAATTCTCAATCCAGCACTTCGTGACTACGCCGAAGCGTCCATCGCGTTCGTTGAAGACCGAACACATACTCTACGATTTGCGGGACAAATGGAAGTTTCACTCATCATGCAGGAAAATTACCGACCCGGTGTTCATGTGGCAATCTTTATTATTCGATTGATACCACATCGACACTTTCATGACGGACATGTCATTCAACGCGAGTTCAGCGAAGGTAGTGCTACACATCAAACCATCAATCGGTTGTTCAATACGGAAGACCGTGCGGTTGTTTCACAAGCAACAGAACAAACTATTCTCGAAAATCTCGCCGACGATGATGAGATGTTGGAGTTGCTTCACTACTGTTTCATGGATGATGATTTCAACACGATGCGTTTCACCTTTGTTCCACCGTGGAATCCCGAAGACGAAGACGACTATGGGAACTATGTCGTCGATCCGAACGCACGCGACGATCATCGTGTTCATGAATTCTACGAAGACGAACCCGAAGACATCGCCCCCGGTGCCCCCGCCGCAGATGCCGATGCCAATGAAGACGAAGAAGAACACGAATACTACTACAATTACAACGAGAATCTACGCCAATACGGCAATTACGAGAACGCAGCAGTAGCAATACCGCCTCCTCCCCAGAACAACATCGACATCGCCGCGATATATCAGTATTACTACGACCAAGAAGAGGCAGCAGCCGACAATTACAACGTCATCAACTATCATCATCATGATGACGAGGCCGAGGACGACGAGCACGAACTCCCTGCACAAGGATAATGATTCGAATAGTAAGTGTATAATAATAATACATCGAAAGGACGATATCCTATTTTTATTTCGATGTATTACATTCCAAACTGACTAAAATCAGCCATCACTGGTCGCGGGGCATTCACATCTTCGGAACGTGAATAATTCGGCACCTTCTTACATTCGAAGGCAGGTTCGGGACAACGCGCACAAGCAGGGCATGGGGGGCACTTATCTCCACCCGCCGCCGCAGCTCCTCCCGCTCCCGCAGTCGCCTGGTCATTTCCACTCACACTATTCATACCAGGGATTCCACCAGGAGCGTTCAGCGGAAATGTGCTCGGCGAGAAAGCCCCAACAGGTGTGCCGAGTGATGACGCACTCACACCACCATTTATATTCGGGTCATATTTGGTCGTTTGTGGCAGTTTTGTATTGGACGGCAAGTCTTTCGTAGCAACCGGTTTGAGCGGGTCGGGAATATCACTAGGTTTGGTTGTAGTAAAACCGTCACGGATATAGTTGCCTAAACTAGACGCAAGAATCAACGAGAATATCAGAATAAGAAACAGATGAACTTTTGTAAGTTGCATGATGACGACTTTACTTTGATATTATAGGTATATAAAAAGTTTTCCAATAAAGAATTGAATCTGTTTGATACTTTATTGGTTTATCATACGTGAATCAACTACGCGTAATCATGGAAGAAGAACAACAACAACAACAACAGAACGAAACCGTTATACTAACAAAGAAGCCTCGGAAACTGACACCTGCGTCATGTCTATTAACTTCGTATGTTGCTCCGCCTCTGCTGAATGACAACGCCCATGAGCCGATGCCTATGCCGACACATACCTACGAAGTGGGCGTAGATGAAGCTGGTCGTGGCCCGTTATTTGGACGCGTTTATACCGGTGCGGTCATACTTCCTTCCGCCAGCAACGCGTGCCGACCGTTTGATTTCAGTCTTCTAAAAGACAGCAAGAAGTTCAGTTCGGATAAAAAAATACGAGAGGTATCGGATTATATCAAAGAACATGCCGTAGCTTGGGCGATATCCTATGAGGAAGCCGATGTGATTGATTCCATCAACATACGGCGTGCGACACTCCAGTGTATGCGAAAGGCGATAAAAAATACGATTGAAGGTCACATCGAAGAAATGGAGCAAAAAGGTAGGCCGGTTCCTACATACAGCGACTATCTGCTTCTTGTCGATGGCAATGACTTCATCCCGATGGGGCGTGGTTATAATGAAGACACGGAGGAAATGGAGACATACCAGCATGTTTGCGTGGAAGGAGGTGATAATACGTATGCCTGTATTGCGGCTGCGTCGATCCTCGCCAAGGTCGCACGGGACGACTATATTGAAAAATTATGCGACCAGCATCCGGTTTTAGATGAAATGTATTCGTTACGGGGGAATAAGGGGTATGGAGCGAAGAAACACTTGGACGGCATACGCGAACATGGAATCACACAGTGGCACAGGAGGTCGTATGGAATATGTAAGGAGTTTGCGTAGAAAATGACGATTCACGTGAGCGGATAAGGAGTTTGCGTAGCGTATCGTAATTAGAATTCATCCGCGCCATACCCGAAAAATCCTCTGCGTGACGGCGGCGATGACTTGGCCGAGGAAGACGACGACGTCAGTTCATTTATTTTATTTTTGAGTATTGTATTTTCCAGTTTCACGGTCCGCATTTCTTCGTCCATCTCGGCGACTTTGTCCTTGAATTCGTCGAGAGATTTTTGAATATTCAGCAACAATTCCAGCGAGGTTTTATTCTGTTTCAGAATCGCATTTGCTTGAAGGGTTGCGGCAGTTGGAACACCGATCACAGCGAGAGACATTACTTTATGATTGATAGATTTAATACACACATTATGATGAAATGAATAAAAACATTTCAATTTTAGTGTGTTTTTAGTATATACTACCCCATCAATCATGGTCTGTGCCACCTCCTGTGCCATCGCGTTCATATTCATCGTCGCCAACATTTACTGTTGCGCATTCTCTCACCGTTCTGGTGGCGTAATCCAAGAATTCGTTGCGAAGTTATCGGCCGACAATCAGCGCCGGTATGCCGCAATTACACGCGAGAGACAGGGCATCTATTTTATGGGATTGTTCCTTGGATTTATTCTCTCGATGATTCTTCTTGTATGCTGCCGTAAGTATTTCTTGGGCGGCGCAGGTGGGTCGCGGGGAGGGGCGTTGTGTATGGTCGCGGCCGTCGCATTTAGCGTGAATTACTTCTACTATATTCTCTCACCGAAGACCGATTGGATGGTGCTTCATTTAAAGTCGGGGGAAGAAACGGCGGCATGGTTGAAGGTATATCGCACGATGCAGGTGAATTATCATATCGGGCTTGTATTGGGTATTCTGGCGGTGGTTGCGTTCGGGAATGCGTTGTGTTCGTAATGAAATGGAATCGAATCGAATCGAATCGAATCGAATCGTATCGAATGCTTATCTTGATTTTCATCGATAAAAATTGATAAAAATCATTTATAATTATAACTATGATAACAAACAAACGCACAAACAAACAAACGCGAACGCGAACGCCGAATGAGCAAGCAACACAAAAAAAACCTCGGTCAATACTTTACCGTGAGCGATGCGTTACAACAATTCGTGTTCGATAAAGTAAAACACCGCGGTTCGCGCTTGTTAGAGCCATCCTTCGGCGCAGGTCATTTGTTGAAAAAGTTCAAACAGTATAATCCAAACTATCCGATGGTGTGTTATGAACTTGACGCGACAATACCGCCTGTTATCGAATTGAATGAACCGCATCAAACGGTCATCTACGGGGATTTTACCAAACAATCCATAATGGAGAAGTTCAAAACGATTATCGGAAATCCCCCCTATGTCAAGCAAAAACAAACCAAAAACCTTTATATAAAATTCATCGAACGATGCTTTGAATACCTCGACGCAGATGGTGGCGAAATGATATTTATCGTCCCGTCGGATTTCATCAAATTGACAAGTGCGTCGGAAATCATCGATACAATGACGCGTGCTGGTAGTTTCACGGACTTCTTGTTTCCAAACGACGAAAAACTCTTCGAGGGGGCTAGTATCGATGTTCTTGTGTTTCGTTATGAGAAGGGGTGTAGTAGCAAAACTGTGAATTTGAACGGAAAACCCGTATATTGTAATGTGAATAAGGGTATTGTGACGTTTCGCGAGTATGAAGCAGCGGAGGCGGCGCCGACAGGAGCGTCATTTGATTCGCGGTTTCATGTCTATGTTGGGATTGTCTCTGGACGTGACGAGATTTATCGTTCGCCCCTTGGAAATATAGAGGTTCTCGCCGACAAAGACCGCGTCGAACGTTTTATATATACTACGACGCTGCCATCCAATTATCCTGAACTCGACGAACATTTACTCAATCACAAGGCTGAATTACTTGAACGCCGGATTAAAAAGTTCTCGGAAAGCAACTGGTTTGAATGGGGTGCTCCGCGGAATATTTCAAGCATACATAAATACTGGGATCGGCCATGTATCTACATTCGAACGATTACGCGGCATAAAGATGTGGCATTTCTTGGGAAGGTTCAATATTTTGGAGGGTCGTTGCTTTGCCTTGTTCCGAAGACCGACGACGACGCGACCGACGCAGAATTAACCCATGTCGTCGAATACTTGAACTCGCCGACATTTCAAAAGGATTATATCTATGCGAGGCGGTTTAAAATCGGACACAAACAAATTAGCACGGCGATGCTGCCGCTGCCCTCGCTGCTATTGGCTTAGGTAAGAAGCTCTGCGATGTCGGCATGCGCAAATAATCGCGACCGTTCAATCATTTCTCTCACGGATTTTTGGATACAAAGCAGGAGTTCTTCCACTTTTTTCATGTATTGTTCGCCGCCGCCCCCGATACCGTAATCTGCGTGAAGAAACTCGTTTTTCCAGTTGATTTGAAGGTCGTTGCTCGGGTTGCTAACATACGTGTGAATGTCGAAGATGGGCTTCAATAAGACATCACCCGTCAGTTTATTTTTGACAAGATAGTGATATTCGGTCAGCTTATCGCGCTGTTTCTTGATTTTTGCTTCGCGGATTCTCTCGATAAAGTCATTCCAGGTGGATGAATATGGATAGTTCGTAAGGCCGGTTATGCTGTAAAATATCGACGGTTTGTTCATGCTATTATCCGATGATTTACAGTCGGTGAGTTTCAGGTTGATGCGGATGGAATTCACCATAATATCGCATGATGCGCGAGGGGGTGAAATCACGACGTCCCAGTCTGGATGGTCGGTTATAAGAATCTGTTTCAGTTCGTTGAGAAATGGCGTTTCTTTCATCGCACTTTCGATGCGGCCGTCTGCGTTGTCTGACTTGGCGATGCCGACCAGCGTAGCTGCGCGTTTGATTTCCTGAATCGTAGTTTCGTACTCCATGTCCGACATTTATTCGATAAAGCGGAGATGTAAAAAACGTATCAATTTTTATGTTTAGGTAGAATGAACATAAAGAATAATATATGTGGTTATACTATAAAAAGCTTTGACAAATGGATTTCTCCTCATCTTCCTCTACCTGTGTGGATTTTATGGCCACCGCCCCCGACCAGAAGAACTTTCTCAAGAAGAAGGTCGTTCCTGTTCTTAAGAAGGCAGCCCCTATTGCTACGCGTGTCATCCCGGCTGTGGCACCCTTCGTTCCTGCTATTCGCCCCGTTGCGGCTGTGATTGAGGCCGTTCGCCAGTAAATATCACAGCTCATGAATGAGCCCGTTGTTATGCGCAGCGATACGATATAAAATTGATTAAAAAATTCAATATAAAGCAATCTACGTCATTCTTTATATTGTCTGAGAGCAACAACCCTGACGACGACATGCGCGTGCTTGTATTTGATACAGAAACCACCGGTCTGCCCCCCAAAAATACTCCGACGAACCAAACCGACAAATGGCCTCATATCGTCCAATTAAGCTGGGCGATTTATAATGAAGAAACGAAGCAGGTGGAAGAAGAAAAAGATTTCATTATATCTCTCGGCACACATATTACAATTTCGCCAGAATCAACAGCAATCCACGGAATTACAGGTGAGTTGTCACGTGCGCGCGGAGTCCCAATCGATGTTGCGTTATTGGATTTCAAGCATGCCGCCAATCGCTGCGGAAAAATGGTTGCGCATAATTTGGAGTTCGACAAGAATATGCTCCTTGTGGAGTTTTACCGCGCGAGGATGTTTCATGTTGTGTTGCCACATACCGAATACTGCACGATGAAGCATGGAACAGATATTTGTAAGTTGGTGAAGGTATGGAAAGACGGGACAATTTCATTCAAATTCCCGAAACTAATCGAGTTGTATCACGTGCTTTACGGTGCCGACGTGCCTAGCCCGGAGGGACTTCATAATGCGAAGGTGGATGTTGACATTTGCTTGAAGTGTTACGTGAAGATGACGGCGACGGCGACAACGACGGCGGTGTAATAAATAAAGGTAAAAGTGATGGATAATATTTTCTTTGGTTATGGTATAAAGATAGGATGTCGGGAACAGACTCACGAAGATCCGGAAGGATTAAACAAGGAGCAGCAGCAGCAGCAGCAAGTGAAGGGGGTGATGTTATGACTTTTACCCATGTGCAGCGCGCAAAAAAAGACTCTGCTCCTTCAAAAGGCATAGTTGCTTCTTCAAAAGGCACAGTTGCTTCTTCAAAAGGCGCAGTTGCTTCTTCAGAAGGCGCACTTGCTGCTAGAAAAGCGATACATGACGACGATTCATCAGACGACGACTCTTTTGAAGGAAAACCTGGAACTCCTACAACTCCGACGTCAGACCGACGTGTTGCCAAATTTGAAGAAAAAGGTAAAGTATGGTTTGATACTCGTTTTTTACAAAGGGCGTTGATTGAACGATTAGTCCAATCAACAACTGGTGTTGCTCAGCAAAATCCTTCCCCCACATTATTCATATTGGTTGGACCGGCAAGTGTTGGTAAATCGAGTGTGAATAGTTTATTCCCTGAAATGAATGATTATGTAGTAAATGTTGATGTAGATGAAATAAAATTATTTGGGAATGAACAATTGCAACAACACCCCAATCCAAAGAAACCAGGCGAAATGCTGTCAGATGTGGAAGGTATTCAGTTTAAATATGATTTGGTTCTCGAAAAACTACGACCTAGGGTTTTTGAAAATGCAACAATGTATGGGCCCGGACGTTACAAAAATATTATATTGGATACAACTGGTTCAATGATTGACCAAATTAAAATGTATACTAGAATGGCAAAGAATACATTCGGTTATATCGTAAAAGTTATTATTGTTTATTCTGACAAAAAGCAGTGCTTGGAACGTGTAAAATCAAGAAACGAACGTTTTTTTACAATGGGTCAAGGAACTCGATATATACCACCACGAGTTGTTAATAGTATATATGATACATTTTTGAAAAAAAACCAAGCGAATAATTACGCATTAGGAGAACGCATGGTTCCCGTTACAGATGAACTGATTTTGATAGATAATCGTGGCGACCGCCCAATAATACTAGTAAGACGAACGCCTGCGGAATGTCGATTTTTTACAGGCACAGAAAACTCGTTAGTTGGCGTTGATGGTGCGTTTTATGGTTTGACATTAAATCCAGGCACAGATGGTAAACCATCATCCATCGTTCAGGGAAATATTGGTTCAGCAATAGAAAAAGCAAACCATGAATGGACGGATTTTGAAGAGGCAGCAAAAGGAGCAGCGGCAGCAAAAGGAGCATCCAAACACAAGCGTGACGGCAGTGACGGCGGTTCTTCCAGAAGAAAACGAATTTCACGACGAAGAATACACAGCAGTCGTCGTGCTAGAAAAACGATGAAAAAATATGTTCGTCATGTTAGCCGTCGTAGCAGTCGTGGTCATAGTCGTGTTGGTCATCGTGATAATCGTCGTTAGTATTTTCACTCGCTATCTGAATCATTCACCGTTACGGCAGTTTCACATGATGACGATGTAAAATATACATGAACCCTCTTCATTTTACGAAGGAAGTCGGCATTCACTAGCCATTCGATTTCGGTTTTGTCGTTGTATTCTTTTATTTTTGGTTTGATGGCGCATAAACCATACGATATACGGGACGAAGATGAATACGATAATGACCGAGTAGAAGCAGAATAAGGCCAAAAGTTGGCGCGGATGGTAAGAAGGTATAGAATACGCGCAGGTGTAATATACTTTAATATTCGAGCGGTGCGTTGTTGGTCCGATAATGGAATAAATGCGGTTAAGGCAGATGTAGCCGACAATGCTTGCGCGCTAACACGAGCAGCCGCAACTGAGACCCAGTAATCATAATCTGGAAATGCTAGCGATATCGTTTTTGAAAATAGACGTCGCCAGTCTGAAAATGTCCGACACGCAACCACATCATCTGCGCGGGAATAAAGTAACGGCCATAAGTATAAATTCACGATATCGACGACGCTTTCATTTCGGAAGAAGTTGGGCACATTTCGTGAATCGCTAAGGCTAGCGGCGTTGTTACTATAATTCACAGCACACGAAAATTCTCCAACTCGCGGAGTCAAGAACGCGCGTTTCTTACGCGTCATTTCACAATCTAGCCATGGATTATATTGTGAAATCAAAGTGTAGAATGAAGAACCAATTTTAGGTTCTGTGTGAATGTATTTGAAACGCGAATATTCTAATTCTCGGTCTTCGATTTTAAGTGCTGGTGGAAAGATGAAGTTTCGTTCGGTGGTCCATTTTATTACTGGATGCGTTGGAACCGTAATCGGCGTCGTAGTTTCTTTCTTTGATGGGGATATGTTGAACATGAATGAGCCTGTTATGGGTTATTCATTCGAAAATAATTTTCAATTTATTCATGAAGAGCAGAACTCCACCTTAGTGATTCTGCTCATGAAGAGCAGAACTCCACCTTAGTGATTCTGCTCATGAAGAGCAGAACTCCACCTTAGTGATTCTGCTCATGAAGAGCAGAACTCCACCTTAGTGATTCTGCTCATGAAGAGCAGAACTCACAAATCTCGTCTTCCTCCTCCACTGCCGCCCCCGCTTTCTCCGGCTCAACCGTAAATTGCTGCGGTTGGTGTTTCGCTTTTCTTCGTAGGTAATACACCCCTGTTTTCAATCCCTTATTCCACGCATAAAACAGCATCGATGTCAAAATATTATAATTCGGTTCTTCAACCCATAAGTTCATGCTTTGGCTTTGACAGATAAATGCCCCACGGTCGGCCGCCATATCAATCACATGTCGCATCGGCATCTCCCATACCGTCTTATATTTCAGTTTTAACGCATCCGGCAGTCCATCAATATATTGGACACTTCCCTGATTCGCAATAATATTCGTCTTCACGCGTTCATTCCACAGTCCGAGTCCAATCAGGTCGCGAATTAGGTATTTATTTACTATGATGAACTCGCCCGCGAGGGTGCGACGCGTGTAAATATTACTAGTAATCGGTTCAAAACATTCATTATTACCGAGGATTTGGGAGGTGCTTGCGGTAGGCATCGGCGCGAGAAGGAGCGAATTACGAAGTCCATGTTTCTGAATTTTGGCCTTCAAGTCTGCCCAGTCATATCGTTTTGTGCGATATTTTGGTTCAGGATACGAATCAGACGTAGGATCGATGCCCCACATATCGAATTGAAGGATGCCTTGTGAAGCAGGAGAACCTGCGAATGTTTCATACGCGCCATACCGCGCGGCGAGGGTCATCGATGCTTTAAGTGCGGAGTAATAAATGGTCTCAAAAATCTCTCGGTTAAGCACACGGGCTTCTTCGCTGTGAAACGGAATATCCATCATCATAAACACATCGGCAAGTCCTTGAACTCCGATACCGATGGGGCGGTGACGCATGTTGCTTGTGCGCGTTTTTTCGGTGGGGTAGTAATTAACATTGATAATTTGATTCAGATTATCCACAACGAGTTCGGTGATACGCTCGAGTTCCGTCATATTTATCACTTTCGTTTTTTCATCTATGAATTTATTCAAAGCGATACTCGCTAAATTACATACCGCGGTCTCATTCGCATCTGAGTATTCCATGATTTCGGTGCATAAGTTACTGCTCTTGATCGTCCCGATATTCTTCTGGTTGCTCTTTTTATTCGCGGCGTCTTTAAATAAAATATACGGCGTCCCGGTTTCCATCTGGCTATCCAAGATTTTAAGCCAAAGATCACGCGCTTTTACTTGTTTTCGTGCGCGGCCTTCACGTTCATATCTCTCGTATAGCGTTTTGAACTTGTCGCCATATACGTCGGCGAGACCAGGGCATTCATCAGGGCAGAAATACGACCACATGTCGGCGCCGGCTCCCGCTCCGCCTCCTCGCACCCGTTCCATAAAGAGGTCCGGTACCCACAGAGCATAAAACAGGTCGCGCCCTTTCATCTCTTCATCACCGTGATTCTTCTTCATCTCCAAGAAGTCCTCGATATCAGGGTGCCACGGTTCGAGGTAAATCGCGAAACTCCCGTTACGACGCCCGCCTTGGTCGATATACCGCGCGGTGTTATTATACACACGTAACATGGGGACAATTCCATTCGATGCTCCGTTCGTCCCGCGAATATGCGAACCCGACGCGCGAATATTATGAATATGAAGCCCGATACCCCCCGCATGTTTGCTGATTTTCGCGCAGTCTTTTAGCGTATCAAAAATCCCGTCGATGCTGTCATTCTCCATCGCGATGAGATAGCACGAACTCAGTTGAGGTCGGGGTGTGCCTGCGTTAAATAGGGTTGGTGTTGCGTGCGTCATATATTTCTGGGACATCGCGTCGTATGTATTCTGGATAAACACGATTTTTTCATAGATACTCTGTGCCGTTACACGCTCACAGTGGATTCCGAGGGCAACGCGCATCCACATATGTTGAGGTCGTTCAACAATTACGCCATTACACCGCATTAAATATGCCCTCTCGAGTGTCTTGAATCCAAAATAATCGATGAAATAATCGCGCTGATGCTGAATCATTTGTTGAAGTGCTTCATGGACGAGATATGGCCCTGGACCTGCAACGCTCCCATTACGTGGCATATCGATGATTTCATGAAGAAAATCCCATAGTTGTTGGCTGATAATCGGGACATGCTTACCGTGCGAATCGCGGTATTCGTAAAGCTGACGCATCGCCTCGTAAAATCCACCTTGAATATTCTTGTGTGCGTTGGAAATAATGATATAAGATGCGAGTGTGCCATAATCTGGATGTTGAACCGCCATCATCGCGCATTGTTGTGCTGTTAATTCGTCAATTTTTGTTGTTGGAATATCGTCATATAATTGGTCGATGATTTTGATGACGAGGGTTGTATAATTCACACTAGTGATTCCGGCTTCTTTCCCAAGTTTCTTTAGGCGGGCAAGGATTTTATCGAATGCGACAATCTCTCGGTCGCCGTTACGTTTCAGAACGTGCATATCCGACGCCGATGACGCGGAGGCAGCACACGCAGATGCGCTACTGGAATCAGATGTCATAACTTCTTTTTGTAATATAGTATATATACATAGACGGTTTAATATCTATTCGGTGGTGTGCGTGTGTAATGAAATATTGTAAAGAATACTTGGGTTTATTTTTGCTGGTTGTTGCGGTTGTCATCATCGGTCCGCTTATCGACGCGATTCATGATTTTAGCGCGATTCGTAGTGATGCCGCCAATGATAAGCGCGAAGGATTTGCCGCCGACCGTGTGCCTTCCGGTGAATATCCGCGCGAAGTCGAAGAGCCGCTCTTGTATCCAGTATATCCCAAAAAGGCTGGGCCAGAATACGGGGTGGTTCTCCGCGAAAATGACTCCACGAACAATTCCAAACTATACCCCGTTGCTGCGAATCTCGGCAGCTATGACCAAGCTACAAATAATGTGCGTGATTGGGTCACTCCGGATAACGGGTCGTGTAAGCCGGCGGGGATGTGTGGTGCGTTGTATGCACCCAAGGCACCTGAGGAGTATAAGGTTCCGGAACCTCTGCCGTTCGACCACCCCGCGAGGAGAGTCGGATTTTACGCGGTAGGGGCGTAAGCAAACAATAAAAAATATAATGAATGAACATTTCTTATTGTTTATACCTTACTCTCATCTATTTCAAGGTCGTCGATTTTGAAACAGTTGATTAGAACCTCCGACGGTCCTTTCGGAATGTGCGGTCTCGCACCGCCACCGCCGCTTCGTCCGCCTCGTCTATTACTTGTTTGTGCGGTGGCGGTATTGTTCATCGCCGCCATCAACGTCGCCATATTCGTGGCCGTCGCTTCGCTTCCATTATTCGACAACGCACTTTCCAATTTTATGATTTTGAGCTCGGTTCCGCCACTTATCTGTGTCTCGCATACCCCCGCTGTTGTCGCCGCCGCCCCCGCCGCCGCCGGCGACCGTCGTTTCGCCGGTGCGCGGTGTTCATACCCCGTATCTCGTTCTTCTTCAATCGTCGCCCATACTCCCGCAAGCACTTTCACCGCTTCCGAGAACCAAAGTCGGTTCCGGCGAACAAGAACGCAACTGTATTCATCGAGATACCAGTAAATCGTCCGCACCCATACACTTCGAAGCCGCTCATGTTTCGCAAATATTTCCTCCTCCCACTTATCAAACTCATATGGCGTAGCACCAATCGGAGCATATTCGTAGAGTTGTGTCGGTGACGTAATATGACCATATTGTGTGAGTGCCGGCGCGGTTTGAAACCATAAAATAACTCCTTTTTCATTCCCCTTCGCGGTATATCCTTCTTTCGTGGTTCCGTCGGCATCATACTCTTCCTTACTCTCGTATTCCTTGAATCGGGTTTCTACGAAATCGCATTCATCGAGGTCGCATACTTCCATCTGTATCTGTGTTTGAATCCAGTATTCTTCTTTCGGTTGTCCGGTAATCTCTCGATTCACGATATTCTTAATTTCCACCATGCGGCCATATATCGGGGATGCGGGGTCAATATTGATTCCATCGGGGGAAGCACCGATAAATGGGTGCTCGTCGTGTTGAATACATCCGAATTCGCCGAGCGTCGTTTTATTTCTGTGTTCATATACCATAACAGTAACCGGTTCGTATCGTTGGCCCCAGTGAAGGGGAGAATTGACTGGGCCTTGAATCGGTGTTGGCTGACACTCGTTATGTGATATGCCTGCTTCCGTCGCCGCCGCTGCTGCTTCTGCCTGGCTTTTACACTTTTCATAGATGAGTTGATTCACAGATGCTTGCGACCCAAACGCTTTGGATGCCGCACTCGCCGTGATTAAATTATTACGTCGTTCATACCATTCCGGCGTTCGTTGGTCGGGTTGTGGTTTTTCTTGAAGTGCTCTGATTTTCGCAGTCACCGATGCGGTCTCGGCGACGGCGGCCGCGGCGGCGGTGGAGGTGGAGGGGTGTGTCGCTGGCGATACACGAGGAGGCGCGATTTCCTCGTAAAATCTCTCGGTGATTTCATCATATAACTCGCGAATATACGCTTCCATGACTTCGTTCAACGCGTCGGCCTCTGCTGCGGTAGCGGTGGAGAATTCCGACTTTATTGGGACAGCGAATTCCGCGAAGTAGTCGCACAAATAGCTTTCAATCCACGTTCCAACGACTTCTTCTGTGTTGAAATCCTCGCGTTTGAATTCCAGTATATTCTCTCGCGCAACGTCGGCCAGTTCATCAAGCGCGTCGTTGATAATGGTCTCTCGATCTTCATCGGTTGGAAGGAGAGAATACGGTGCGGTCGCGGTGGCGGCGTTTGTGGCGTAGTCGTTGTCGTCGTCGGCGTATTCGTTATCTGTGAGGGTGGCGTCGCTGTCGCTGTCGTTGTCTCTGTTGTTGCGTTCATAAGTGTTGTTATTATATTCATGATTACCGATTTTAGCATATTGTGCGTTTGTATTATTCATATAAATACATAAATAATAGAAATACGTTTATATCCATACATCACACGTTTCTATACTTCAATTTAATTTTTTATCAGGGTATAGTAGTAATTCATATTTGTAGAATGGTCGGTGCCGGATTATTACCTGCTGCTGTTCATAAAGGCGTGATTTATTTATTGTTTGGTCGAGAGAATGAGTTGAATGATACGCCTGGTTGGGCGGATTTTGGCGGAGGAACGAAGCGGAATGAAACGATATTGGAAGCCGCGTCGAGAGAAGGCAGCGAAGAACTGAACGGATTATTAGGTTCACAATCCACGCTCAAAAAGGTAGCGGTTCGGCGTAAAATCGCGGAATTGAAATTCAAGACATACACTACGATTGTATTTAAAACCGAATATGATGAAAAACTAGAAGAATATTACTCGAACAATTATCGTTTCTTCGAGAAATACTTGCCAGCTGCGAAGAAGAACCCGCATAATGGACTCTTGGAAAAGGCCGAGATTCGGTGGTTTTCATTTGCTGAGCTTAGGAAAAACCGTGCGAAGTTTAGACCGTTTTACCGCAATATGGTCGATATGATACTTGAAAATGAAGCCGACATAACGCGTAAGCTGATGAAGCCGGTATGTGGGCCGCGGTGTAGTTTCAGGGCATCACGAAAACAACCGGCGACGGATACGGCTAAGAAGACTCTTCGGCGGCGGCCGCGGCAGTCCCATTCCCGGTCTCGGTCGCGGCGTCATCGCCAGAACTAGCTGCTGCTGCTGCCAACTTTCTCTTTTTCGACATACTTGATGAAGGTGGTGCGAGTGATTTCAGCGTTGATTGCCGCTTTTCACAACGTTTCAGCGTGAATTTTTTGAATCCAGCATGATACATCAAACATGGAATACTCGCGATTTCACCCGTGAGCTTGTCATAGGTTACATCCTTGGCCCGCATCAGTTTTTTTTGGTCGATTGCGGAAATAAGAAACTGATAAAGTGCGGTGATTTCTTGTTCGCTGTAATTTTCCTTCTTTCCATGCCTCGCAGCAAACTCTTTCATTTTACCGAGTTTTGCGGATTTATCCAGTTTATTCCACGGGTCGCTTTTACTTGCGTTTTTTTCATTTTCAAGAATATCATCGATATTGGGATTGGTAACGATGTCCGGTTTCAACAGATTGTAATTTCCGGTGAGAAGCATATTTTTATAGTTGATGTTTTTAAGAGCAGCATCGTCTGCTGATACGGGCGCGGGTGCTGTCACGACGGGTGCTGTGGCGGATTCGGTGATGGGTGCTGTGGCGGATGCGGTATTTGATTTACGTGGCATTTGAGATATACATAATATACAAAGATGACTTAAAGTTGTTTTTTGTATATTATGGTTATTTACATGGGGCGAACCAAATACGGCTTGTTGGAAGAACCAAGAGGTAATGTAGATGGAACCTCACGAGGCTGAACCGGCATCGGCAACGGCAACGATTTCGGTGCGGGGCAACGATTAAAGTTCGTTGTATTTCCGTTGAAGGCGTTGATGTTCAACGAAAACTTCGCATCGGGGGCGCAAGCGGAAGCGGAAGAAAAAGCAGGATTCAAAGACATTTTATGATATAATCAAAGAAATAGTTTTATATCATATTGCGTGCGCACGTAGGTGCGTAATTAACGGCGGCCGCCAAGAGGCAGACCCATACGAGAAGCCTCAGCACGAGTAAGAGCACCTGCGTTATTCGCGGCAACTTGGGCAGCGCGAGTAGGGTTCGCTAAATATCCGTTAGAGTTCATCATATAGCCGTTAGACATATAGGTAGACTTGGCGGAAGGGCGGCCAAAAGAGAAGTTCACAGTTCCAGAAACAGAACCGGAAATGCGAGCCTTGGCGTCGGCAACGTCGGCAGGAGAAGAGTCGGGGATCAAAAGCATTTTATAATATATTATGAGAAATAGTTTTATATCCATTTTCACCTAAATTCGATAAAATTGAAATCTTATTTCTTGGAACGGTCGGATCGCACGCCGAAGATAGATACAAACACAGACACCGACTCCGACACAGACGCCATGAACCTTTTCATTCTCTCGCTTGACCCCACTAAAATCGCGGAATATATGATGGACAAACATATCGCTAAAATCATTCTGGAGGCAGTTCAAATGTTATGCACCACCCAACGCCTCCTTACCGCCGCCGCCGGAATCGAATGCGACCCCTGCGTATATAAAATCGCGCACAAGAATCACCCCGTGACGATTTGGTGCCGTGCTTCACAAGCCAACTTCATTTGGACACTCGACCTCATCGACGCAATGCACGCAGAATGGAAATACAGATACGGACATCCAGCACATAAACAGCACAAATCATACAGCGTTGCTCAATACCTACGCAGCAACGTTCCACCACCACACGCATTCGAAAAAGTTAGCATTCCAGGAGTAATGACACCCTTCGCGCTTGCGATGCCTGATGAATACAAGATTCGAAGCACCGACCCCGCACGCAGCACAGGAACGAGTCACGGCGCCGACATTTATGACGCGGTTGCTTCCTATCGGAGTTATTATTTGTCCGCCCCGAAGCGCCGCATCGCGAAATGGGGAAAACGGCGCGATATGCCGTTGTGGTTTGCTCGTGAATTGCGGAAAGTGGAAGGACGGCCTGCGCCAAAACTCGTTGTAAAAAACATAAACAGGTCGTTGTAATATAAAATAAGTAAAAAGAGAACAACCTTTTTTATGTCCATTCTCATTTGCGGAGCATCGAGTTCGGTCGGTCGCGACCTTTGTGATTTACTTGACCGAGAGAATATTCTTTATGATGGCACATTTTATCGATGTCGCGAACGTGAGCCCGTCGCATTCTGCGACCGAGATAATATGTTTCAAGTTGATTTCACAAATCAAGAAGAAGTAAGCGCATTTTTTACGGCGAATAAGAGTCGATGGCGTGTTTGTGTGTTTCTTGTCGCCGAGAGAAATATCGAGACATGCCAGCGGAACTGGGTTACAGCCATACGTATTAACGTGGATGCCGTAGATTATATGTCGGGTCTTTGCGCCAAAGAAGGTATCTATTTTATTCATTTATCAACGGATTATGTGTTTGACGGAACGATTCAGCCGTCTTTTGCCACTTCAAATGTAAATCCAATCCAGAATTATGGCATGAGTAAATTGTTGTCAGAATTGCGGGTTCAACGAAATTATACACAAGCGATTACGCTGGCGTCATGTCTCTCGAATATCGGATGTAGCGCACCACATTATTGTATTATTCGAACGCCTACATTATACACAAGCCGTGCTTCTTCACCGTTACATACAAATCAACTCATGAAGTTGGCGAGACATGTGATGGACATTCGGCAAAGCGGCAGCGTGGATGCGTGCATCGATGTCGATAACCGTGAAGTTCAACGCCCGCTTTATATTCCCGACCTTTGTATTTTTATTCGCGTGATTGCGATGATTGCGATTGATAGTATGACTGGGGTGAGCAGTATCCGAAGTAGTAGTGGTACCAACCCGCCTAAATTCAGCGGAATCTATCACTTTTACAATCCCGATAATTGTTTGACGAAGTATGAAATTACAAAGGCGGTGGCGGGGTATATGGGTCTCTCTTGTTTTCATGTTGTTGGTGCGTCCGAGAGAAATGAGCGAGCCCATGGAGCCGATGGAGTCGAGAGCCTGAAACGCATACCGCATGATCCACAATTGTTCGATACCCGATTCAATATTCGCAATTATTTTACGCATACATTCGATGAAACGATTCCGCATGTATTCTCTCGATTCAAACATCCGAAAATCGGCAGCAACGGTGCTTCGTCCTATTTTCTTTTATTCGACCTTGATGGCACACTTGTTCATACATCATACGCGCATTACCGCAGTTATTTAGAGGTTTTTCGTAATCGCGGATTGTCATTCATGTCTTATTCCGAGTGGAAAACCTATATTTGTTATAAGAATGTTCATACCTTTTTAGAAGAGGTCGCGGCACATATTGCCGAGAATGATTTTATTCAAACCGAGAGAATTCTCTCGGAGATACGAAATGAAAAGCTGGAGGCATTCAAAATTTATGCGCCGTTATATGTAACACCTACGAAGAATGCGGTGGATATGTTACGTTGGATTGAAAAACACCCGCATACAATAAATGCGGTGATTGTTGCGAATTGCTCGCAAGAGACCGCCGATATTATTTGCTCGGTCGTTCCTGAATTGAAAATGATTACAAACTGGTGTCTTCGAGAGAATGACTGGCCTGCGCTGATGCCCACGACCACGACCGCGAATCCCAAAAAGGATATTTATCACCGAGCCAAATTCATGTATTACAACGACGAACAGTATATTATCGGTTTTGAAAATACATACGTAGGATATCAGTCATTAGCGAATGTTACACCCGTTATATATTATTACATCGATGAAAACGAGGCATCGAGTTATGGTTCCGAGAGAATCGACGCGTTTCTTTTTAACGATTATCGGAGTGTGTATCATGCAGTATAGTATAACAACAAAAGTATAAATACTATAACATACATACTATAAATAGTAACGAGCGAATGAAGACCGCTAATCCGTTTATTCAGAAATTTTCAATAAATGGAATATACGAACATTACTCATGTGGTGGTCCTGGATCACACCCCGGCGCAAAAACAGGTTTCATTCATCGAACAATGTATTTTCCGCATCAAGACGACGCTGAAATCTCTCGAATCATCGCTGCGCATTCTCAATTTGTTATTATAATTCAACAAAATGAATACGCCGTCTCGCTTTTTCAGCGAGATATACTGCCGTTCATCTATAACACTCAAAAACCATATGTTATTATTAGTTGTATGGACGATATGACATTTCCAGATGAGGTAGTGGGTTCATTTTTTAGTTCGGTTGCCGATCACTCGAAGACGTCTTTGTTTCGTAAATGGTTCGCAATAAATTGTAGATCACGCGAATGTGATGGTCTGTTCACCAATAATAAAATCACTCCGATTCCATATGGTGTCGATTATTGCACGCTTACTCGGCGTGTATCATGGACGAATACACCTATGGCATCCGCGATAGCACAGGACCGGCATCTCTCGCGACTTTGTTCGTCCGTAATACATTTTACAAAACGCTCTTTGAAAAATTGCGCGTATATCAACTTTCAATTCAACCTAGATGGAAATGGTGGTGCTGAGAGAAATAACGCGTTTCAAACGATACCAAGAGATATAATGTCTATTCAAGAAACACCGTGTAATCGATATGATACATGGGGTGCGTATTCTCAACATGCGTTTGTCATTAGTCCGCGAGGAAATGGTATTGATACGATACGAACATGGGAAGCACTGATGCTTGGCTGTATCGTTATTGTGCGGAGGATTGAGGCACCCATGCCACCAATAGAAGAATTGTATGCCGACTTACCCGTCGTAATGATAGACAGTTGGTCAGAAGTCACGAGAGAATTATTGGCCAAAAATCTCTCAGAATTCGCGAAACGATCCGCTAACAACGAGTTCCGATATGAGAAATTATCGATGAAATATTGGATTGAACAGATTGAGTCGGCGTTTGAAACCGACGATATTTAGTGTATGTTATATGTAATCGTTTCGCAATTATTATTTTTCGTTTATTTTCAATTCAGGTATAACGTATGAAAAAAATCAAGATACAAGGCAAGCGGAATCAAGACAAAATGAAACAGATGGATGACCCTGATGCCACAATCGAGAGAAAGATATCGGTCAAACAGTCAAGAATAATACCGGACGCGTTCTATGCGAGTGACCAATCTCTCAGCTTAGACATGTTGAAGGCATATGTGGCGAACTTATCGATTGGTATTGGAAGTACTACCTCCGCCTCTGCCTTCGCATCCGACACCGATCAGGTTTTATCTATGATTCTTCGAGATATTGACGGAAAACGTAAGTCTTATATTTATCAAGACAAACATCACAATATATACGATCCACGTTATACGGTCACAACGAATCGAATTGTTGAATTGATGGTGAATGCTGAACTTGTATGTCACTACTGTCGAGAGATTTGTCAGGTCACGTATAAAGAAGCGATGTGTAGGCGTCAATGGACACTCGACCGTATTGATAATAATTACGGTCACAACGATGCGAATGTCGTGATTGCGTGTTTGGATTGTAATTTGAAAAGAGGAACGATGGATGCTGAGAGATTTAGAATGGGAAAGCAATTTACATTTCGGAAAATGGAATAAAGAAA
>Ga0194118_10001034_pt1 | contig 42257 bp, 36 predicted proteins | sample TA2MahsurfametaG_2_FD_148662 | JGI IMG/M metagenome (GOLD analysis project Ga0194118, IMG submission 148662) | Freshwater microbial communities from Lake Tanganyika, Tanzania - TA2015013 Mahale N5 surface | ecosystem: Environmental > Aquatic > Freshwater > Lake | place: Tanzania: Lake...
CTACCAAGCCAATCCTAACCACGCTTTCTTTACCAACCTGCAGGACCTCATTCAGAAGTATCTGGGTTTGGACAAACTTATCCAGGCCGTGCTCGAGCGCATGGGGCAGGTGAGTCAAATCGCCTTGGTAGGGGATTATGCGCGAGGCATTGATTCGGGTTGCATTGAAGTACAGATTACCGGGCATCAACTCAACGAAGACTATTTGGAACATGTCTCCGAAAAGTTGAAAAGCCTCATTGATAAAGAAGTGATTTTCGAGGTTCGCTCCAGCATCAGCGACCCGGAAGCACTCTTGCTTTACAGCCAAGCAGAAAGCGTCTAAGGACCTTTTTGCTTTCCGATTACCCTGCCCGCTAGGTCATGAATGTGACTGAGAGGGCGAAGCTGTGCTTGAAGCAGGCAGCTTAGTTGGAGAAATAGTGGTGAGGTTGGTTAACTGTTTAACTGGTTAACGCAGAAGTCAAGCCTCAACTTGGATACAAAACTTTACGGACCTCACAATAGTTCCCTCAATTAAGCAATTAATCGATTAAACGGTTAAACAAAACCTCAGGGTTAAACAAAAACTGAAATCTCCATACAGATGAAACTCAGAATTCTCCTTTTCTTTTTTCTTTTTGCATCAATTAGCACTACGCTACTAGCACAGTCCCTTTCAGATATTGGTAAAGTGAAGGTCGACATGCTCTCCGATGCGCAGCTCCAGGAAATGCTGGATCGGGCCAAGGGACAAGGACTCAGCGAATCCCAGGTAGTTGCCATGGCACGGGAGCGAGGCATGCCCATGGCGGAAGTAGGCAAGTTGCAGCAGCGCTTGGCCAAACTGAAGCAGGAAGGAAAGGCAGCAGCGCCCAAGGAAGGAAGTGCAGACGCGGCACGTAGCCTAGAAGGGGAACCGAGTGAAGTGACTACTCCAGCCCTGGAAACCCTCAGTCCTTACCAGCAAAAAATCTTTGGCTTTACGCTATTCTACAACAAGGAACTCAACTTCAACCCTAGCCTGAATATCCCTACCCCCCAAGGCTATGTATTGGGTGCAGGAGATCAACTCTTGATTGATATTTACGGGGCGTCCCAACAGTCTTACGATTTAAAGGTCAGCCCGGAGGGTAAGGTGCTGGTTCCCAATGTGGGTTCCATTAGCGTTGGAGGCTCTACGGTAGCGGCTGCTACCTCTCGAATCAAAACTGCCCTTACCCAGATTTATTCGGGTTTGAGTTCAGGTATTAGCTCTATGGATTTGCGACTAGGCAACATTCGTACAGTACAGGTAGCCCTTGCGGGGGAATTGAATCGTCCAGGAAACTACACGCTACCCGCCTTCGCTTCTCCCTTTAATGCCCTTTTTGCCGCCGGTGGACCCAATGAAAACGGTTCCTTCCGTCACATTCAAGTGTATCGGGACAGCAAGCTCTTGACCGAGATTGATGTCTACGACTTTTTGATTAAGGGTTCGCATAGCAGCTCCATCACCCTTCGTGACAACGACGTGATCATCGTGCCTCCGGTGCGTGCCCGTGTGGAGCTATCCGGTCCAGTACGTCGGGAAGGTTTTTTTGAACTCAAATCGAATGAAAATTTAAATGACCTGATCTCCTTTGCTGGAGGATTCAAGCCCGAAGCCTACCAGGATCGCTTGACGCTTACTCGCATGACGGGTACACAGCGTAAGGTGGAGGAAGTGGAAGCGGCGGGCTTTGCAGCCTTTGTGCCCAAGGATGGAGATAGCTTCCGCATCGGAGAGATCCTGGAGCGCTTTGAAAACCGCGTGCAGATCTCCGGAGCCCTGCTCCGACCAGGTACCTTTGCCTTGGAGTCAGGAATGACGCTGAGCAAATTGATCCAAAAAGCACAAGGACTTCGTCCGGATGCCTTTGTGAACCGGGCTACGCTCTACCGCACCCAGGCGGATTATTCTATGGCGATTGTCCCAGTGGATGTGCAAGGAGTGCTTTCAGGAAAAGTGGCTGACCTTGCCCTGCAGCGGGAGGATGTGCTCCATATTCCCAGCCGCTACGAGCTTCAGGAAGAGTATTACGTGAAGATCTCTGGGGAAGTGAATACCCCTGGGGCCTTTGCCTTCGGAGAAAATATGCGCGTAGCAGACTTGGTCCTCCAAGCAGGAGGCTTTAAGGCAGGTGCTGCAGCAGGTCGTATCGAAGTGGTGCGCCGCAAAAACTCAGAAGACGGTACTCAGCTCGCTGAGATCTTGCCCGCAGCCATCGCAGCGGACTTGAGCATCAGTGAGACGCCCATCATCTTGCAGCCCTTTGACCACGTGATCGTGCGTCGCAACCCGGGCTACCGTGCCGAGCAATTGGTACGCGTAGAGGGAGAGATCTTGTATCCAGGAGAGTACGCACTTACCTCTTCCAACGAGCGCATTTCTGACCTGCTTCGCCGTTCGGGAGGATTTACTGCTTATGCCTATCCCAAAGGCGCCACGCTCATTCGCCGCAACGAGTACTTCCAATCGCCCACCGAGGCGCAGCAACAGCAGCAGCTCCTGGAGTCTGTAAAAGGGAATTTGCCTTTGGATAGCCTCAGCCGTAGCGAATTGAATGCGCAACTGGAAGGTCGCATCCAAAAAGACATCCAAAACAAAGCAAAGGCCACTGCTGCCAACCCAGAAGTGCTCATGGTGGATCAGTACCGCAAGCAAACCATCGAGGACTTGGCGAAGCGCGATTCCATCGAAATCGAGATAAAAACTACCGAATTGATTGGGATTGACTTGGAGGCCATTTTGAAAAATCCACTAGGGGCTCAAGACTTGATTCTTTTGGAAGGGGATGTGCTCTCCATTCCTAAGGAACTGCAAACGGTCCGTATGCGTGGGGAACTACTTTTCCCAACTTCTACCCGCTTTGAAAAGGGTGCAGGCTTTAAGCAATACATTTCTCGTGCGGGAGGCTTTACAGATCGTTCTCGCAAGAGCAAGTCCTACGTGGTCTATGCGAATGGAAATGTGAACCGCACCAAGAAATTTCTCTTCCTATCCTTTTTCCCCCGCATCGAACCCGGCGCCGAGATCGTCGTGCCCCAAAAACCTGAACGCGAAGGTATCACCGCACAGGGGTGGATTGGTATTGGGACAAGCTTAGCGACGCTGGGGTTGTTGATTAATCAATTAATTCCAGCGAATTAGGGAACTAGTCGTTAAACATCATTTTTCTGTTTAACTGGTTAATTGGTTAACTGGTTAACTCTAGTGTTAAAATTTAATACTTAATTGAGGATTAAAACTGTCGAAAATTTCTTTTCAGTTAATCATTTAAACGATTAAACAATTAATCAACTTTTCGAAATCAATTTTTTAAACTAAAGTATCATGTCGTACCACACCTATTCTTTCGAGAACCTAGAAGTATATAAGTTAGCGAGAAGTCTTAGAGTAGAAATCCGAACATTGACAAAGGATTACCCTCGGGAAGAACGCTACGAATTAACCAATCAATTACGAAGGGCAGCTGATCGAATATCAACCAATTTAGCAGAGGGATCAGGTAGGGCTTCAAATTTTGATCAAGCTCATTTTACCAACATTTCCTTTGCAAGTGCGCTAGAAATAATTGATCATTTGAATGCCTCTTTGGATTTGAACTACATTTCTAAAGAAACCTACAAGTTGACCCGGATAAAAATGGATGAAGTAATCAATAAACTGAATTCATTGTATAAGTTTCAGATTAGGAATGTTGGGACGCTGAAAACGAGGGTTAAAAAGGACTGAAGGTGGTTAATTGTTTATTTGTTTAACTGGTTAAAATTTGGTTAACTGTTTAATTGGTTAATTGATTAACACCAGAGGAAAGACTGAATTAAGAAGTAGTTTTTAAAACTGTCAACGATTTTTCTTTCAGTTAACCAGTTAAGCAGTTCAACAATTAACCTAGTAAGGTTTTTCTTTCAGTTAAACAGTTAAGCAGTTCAACAATTAACCCATCAAGGTTTCTTTTTCAGTTAATCAATTAATCGATTAAACAATTAACCAAATTCAAGCCTCTCTAAGAATCAGAAAATATCAATAGCATGTCAGAAATTCCGCAAAACCAGGACCAAAATTCGGACGAGATTGATCTCCGCGATCTAATCATCCCCCTCTGGAAAGCTCGCAAGCAAATCCTCCTCATCGCCACCCTCTGTGGTATTTTGGGAGGCATTGTTGGTTTTTTAACGCCAGCGACCTACACCGCAGGCAGTACGTTTTTGCCGCAGACTGCACAGGCTGGTGGAGGATTGTCAGGGAGTTTGGGGGGATTGGCCTCGCTTGCAGGGATCAACTTGAATACACCCATGTCCGGAGGAGATATTCCTCCCAGTATGTATGCTACCGTATTGGCATCGGAGCCATTCCGCAAACGGATTTTGGATGCCAAGATTTGGGTGAATGGGGATAGCCTTAGTTACCGGGAATATTTAGTCAATCAACCCAAGTCAGTAGTAGGGACCATTTTGGAATATACCATTGGGTTGCCTGGTAAAATAGCAGGTAGTGGAAAAGAAGAAGTAGCTATTTTAAGCCCTGGAGAACTACAAGCCTTATCGGACATAGAGAATGAGTTACATAAAGCATTAGCTGGAAAAATTTCAATTGCAAATGATAAAAAAGAAGGGGTAGTTTCTTTGACAGTGGTAGAAGGTGACCCAATGATTGCAGCGCAAGTAGCAAAGGTGACCGAAGAAGTCTTGCAGGATTGGATCATTGAGCATAAGGTAAAGAATGCAAAAGCCCAATACGATTTTATAGCAAAGCAGTTTGAAACCAAGGAAAAAGAATTCTTTTCCATTCAGGACCAATTGGCTAGCTATATGGATCGAAACCAGAATGTGCTTTCAGCAACTTATCTGACTCGCTTGGAGCGCCTACAAGCTGAATTTGATTTGCTCAACACAGTCTATTCTGAATTGGCCAAGCAAAAAGAACAAGCAGCCATCCAATTAAGTAAGGATACGCCTACTTTTTCTGTATTAAACCCAGTTAAGGTGCCTAAAGAAAAAACTGCACCGAAGAAAAGCGTTTATGTTTTAGGTGGGTTTTTTATTGGATTGGTTTTTTCGGCAGGTTGGTTTTTGGCACGAAATCCAGTCCAGGAGTTTATTAAAGGGATGCAAGCGATTTCTTAAAATTCGGTAAAATGAAACCAAAAATCATTATCGTATCTGGGTACTTTAATCCAATTCATAAAGGCCATTTGGAGTATTTTATCCATGCAAAATCCAAAGGAGATTTACTTTTTGTCATTGTGAACTCTGATCACCAGCGTACCTTAAAAGGATCTAAGGAATTTCAAATGGAGGACGAGCGTCTGTTTATTGTCCAACATGTCAAAGAAGTGGATCAGGCGTTTCTATCCATCGACCAAGATCGTACGGTGTGCAAGACTATTGAAATGCTCCATGCACAATTTGGTGTAACCCACCAATTGGCTTTTGCAAACGGAGGAGATCAAAATAATAATTCCATTCCAGAAGTACCTATCTGTCAAGCTTTAGGTATCGAATTAATCGATGGATTAGGAGGTAAAATCCAGTCAAGTTCTTGGTTGTTGAATAAATGATTAAGGTATTTATTAAAATTAAATTTTAGTTGAGAGATTCAATTTTACCTTCCTTTTATTTTTCGGTTCATAAAAACATTAATTGATAAAGAAGTGAATTCTGAAATAAAAAAAATTGCAATAATTGGATTGGGGTATGTAGGCTTGCCTTTAGCTATTGAATTTGGCAAGAAATATAGCGTATTGGGGTTTGATATAAATCAGTTAAGGATAGATGAGTTGAGCAATGGAAAAGACCGAACAAATGAGGCGGATCTAGAAGGTTTAAAGTTGGCCATGGGTTTGGCAGCTAATTGTGAAGGAAAAGGATTGACTTTCTCTTCAAATAGTAGCGATTTAATCCCATACAATGTATACATAGTCACAGTTCCCACACCCATAGACCAGTTTAAAGCTCCAGATTTGACTCCACTGCTAAAGGCATCTGAAATGCTGGGGAAGGTCTTGAAGAATGGGGATATTGTTATTTATGAATCTACGGTTTATCCTGGGTGTACTGAAGAGGATTGTGTTCCTATTTTGGAGAAAAATTCCGGTTTAAAATTTAATATTGATTTTTTTTGCGGGTATTCACCCGAGCGCATAAATCCTGGAGATAAAGTAAACACCCTTACCAAAATTAAAAAAGTAACTTCAGGCTCTACTCCTGAAATTGCCGATGTGGTAGATGCCTTGTATTCAAGTATAATTACTGCCGGCACACATAAAGCGCCAAGCTTAAAAGTAGCAGAAGCCTCTAAAGCTATAGAAAATGCCCAAAGAGATGTGAATATCTCTTTTGTGAATGAATTGGCCTTGATTTTTGATCGGATAGGCATTGATACTACCGATGTGATTGAAGCAGCAGGTACCAAATGGAATTTTCTGAAATATAAACCCGGCTTAGTTGGAGGGCATTGTATTGGTGTTGATCCTTATTATTTAGCCCACAAGGCAGAAAGTTTGGGTTATCATCCTCAAGTAATTCTATCAGGGCGTAGGGTGAATGACAATATGGGCATGTTTGTAGCTAATAAAGTAGTAAAATTAATGATCAATAAAGGTCAAACCATTAAAGGAGCAAACGTGTTGATTTTGGGAGTGACTTTTAAAGAAAATTGCCCGGATGTCAGAAATACTAAAGTAATCGATATCTATAACGAGCTCACCCAATTCGAACTAAATGTAGATGTATATGATCCATGGGCAGACCCTACAGAGGTAAAACATGAATATGATTTAGACTTGCTACCCAAACTGAATGGTAAAAAGTATGATGCCGTTATTGTAGCTGTAGCACACGATAAATTTTCTAAAATAAATTTCGAGGAAATTCAGGCTAATAATACTGTGATTTTTGATACCAAATCATTCCTTGATAGGTCTTTGGTCGACGCCAGACTCTAATTGCAAATTATGAAAATCGAAATGGTAGACCTCAAAGGTCAATACTTAAAAATACAAAATGAAATAGATGCAGCCATTCTAGGTGCAGTTCGTTCTGCAAATTTTATAAATGGCCCGCAGGTTGAATCTTTTAAACAAAATCTCTCTGATTATCTAGGAGGATCATACGTCATTCCTTGTGCTAATGGAACAGATGCTTTGCAAATAGCCATGATGGCATTGGATCTTCAACCTGGTGATGAGGTGATTGTTCCCTCGTTTACTTATGTAGCAACTGCTGAAGTGATCGGACTACTTAACTTAACACCGGTGATGGTGGATGTCGATCCTCAAACTTTTACTATTACACTCGATAATATAAAAGCCGCGGTTACCAGCAAAACAAAAGCCATAGTTCCTGTTCATCTCTATGGACAGTGTGCTGATATGGAGCATATTTTGGCTTTCGCCAAGCAGCACGGAATTTATGTAATTGAAGATACTGCACAGGCAATTGGTGCAAGTTATACATTCAAAGACGGTACTCAAAAGCATGCAGGAACGATGGGTGATATTGGTTGCACCTCATTCTTTCCTTCGAAAAATTTAGGGTGTTATGGAGATGGGGGAGCAATTTTCACCAATGATGAAGGATTAGCCAATAAGATTAGAATGATTGCCAATCATGGGCAGGTAAAAAAATATATTCATAAATACATAGGAGTAAATTCCAGATTAGATACACTACAGGCAGCAGTGTTAGATGTTAAACTTAAATATCTCGATCAATTTAACGCTGCTCGTCAAGCTGCAGCAAGTCGGTATGATAGCCTGCTTGCTAATCTTGACCAGCTTAAAATACCCGTAAGGGCTGCCAACTCTACGCATGTTTTTCATCAATATACTTTGATAGTTACCGGTGATAGGCGTAACGGCTTGAAAAAGTATTTAGAAGAAAATGGAATACCCTCCATGATTTATTATCCAATCCCATTAAATCAACAAGAAGCTTACAAAGAAATAGGTAGGACAACTGGTGATTTGGAAATAACAAATATACTTTGTCATTCCGCTTTATCCATTCCTATACACACGGAACTAACGGCTGAAGAACAAATCTTCATTGCAGATAAGATTTCTTCATTTTTAAACGCATAATTATACTTATGGATTTTTTTATACATCCAACAGCAGTAGTAGATGAAGGTTGTGAAATAGGTGCTGGAACTAAAATCTGGCATTTTTCTCACATCATGCCCAATTGTAAGCTCGGTCAGAATTGTAATATAGGGCAGAATGTAGTGATTTCTCCGGAAGTTATATTAGGAAATAATGTTAAGGTGCAAAACAATGTATCCTTATACACAGGAGTAACCTGTGGAGATGATGTTTTTTTAGGTCCCTCTTGTGTGTTCACCAATATTACCAACCCACGCAGTGCGGTGAACAGGAAAAACCAGTATGCCAAAACCCATGTGGGTCAAGGAGCCAGTGTTGGTGCAAATGCAACAATTGTTTGTGGACATGATATTGGGAACTTTGCATTTATTGGAGCAGGTGCAGTAGTTACAAAAAATATACCTCCCTACGCATTAGTTGTTGGAAATCCTGCTAAGCAAATTGGATGGATGAGTGAATATGGGCATCGTCTAGAATTTAATGATGAAGGTATTGCTATGTGTGCTGAAAGTCAGCAGAAATATATTTATGAAAATAATTCAGTACGAAAATTAATTGAAAATGAATAGAATTAAGTTTGCAGTCGTTGGTTGTGGACATATCGGAAAGCGTCATGCAGAAATGATTGAAAGAAACGTTTCAGCGGAGTTAGTTGCTTTGATAGATATTAAAAATAAAAAGGATTTAAGTATAGATTCTTTTGATGTTCCTTTTTTTAATAGTTTAGAGGATTTTCTTTCCGCGAAAGTCGATGTTGATGTTGTTAATATTGCTTCTCCAAATGGGTTTCATGCTGCTCAAGCGTTAGAATGTTTATCGGCGAGAAAGCATGTGGTCATAGAAAAGCCCATGGCATTGTCTAAATCAGATGCTGAAAAAGTTATTTTTAAGGCATTACATGTCCATAAACATGTTTTTGCAGTTATGCAAAATAGATACTCACCTCCTTCATTATGGATTAAGGACCTTGTTGAGTCTGGAAGACTAGGAAATATTTATATGGTCCAACTAAATTGCTATTGGAATAGAGATGATCGTTATTATAAATCTGACTCATGGCATGGAAAAAAGGATTTGGATGGAGGAACTTTATTTACCCAATTTTCTCATTTTATTGATATTTTACATTGGCTATTTGGTGATATAAAGAATATTTCTTCAAAATTAAGTGACTTTAATCATTCTACTTTGACTGATTTTGAGGATTCAGGTATTGTTAGTTTTGATTTTGTTAATGGTGGAATGGGTTGCTTAAATTTTTCTACTTCAGTTTGGGATACGAACTTAGAAAGTAGTATGACTATTATTGCAGAAAATGGATCTGTTAAGATTGGTGGTCAATATATGGACAAAGTAGAATATTGTCATATCAAGGATTATGTTATGCCAACCTTGGCTCCGACTAATCCAGGTAACGATTATGGTGCATATAAAGGTTCTGCTCAGAATCATAACTATGTAATTGATAATGTTATTGATGTTTTAACTAATAAATCAATTATAACTACCAATGCTTTAGAAGGACTTAAAGTAGTCGAAATTATTCAAAATATTTATTCTTTCTCCAAATGAAATTTATTTTTTACTTTAATTGATTTTTTTTATTTTTAATTAGCTAAAGAATAATGGAATTATTAATTGTAGACTGTTCGGAAGAATTTTGGGAATTTGTAAGAATGCTTCGACTAGATTCTAGGGTTGTAGATGGATTCATTGAAACTAGTTTAATTTCCAAAAATGATCAAATTAGATATATGAGTGCTAATTCAGTATTTTATAAAATTTGTTTGGTTAATGGAGTGCCTGCAGGATATTTTGGAGTAATTGAAAATGATATTAGAATTTGTACTCACCCTGATTTTCAAGGTTTAGGTTTAGGTAAATTTATGATTGAAGAGTGCATGAAAATTTGGCCTTTTGCGATTGCTAAAGTTAAAACTAATAATTTTCCTAGTCATAAACTATTTATTAATTCAGGATTTCAAGTATTTAAGAAAGATCAAAAATTCACTTATTATAAGGTTTAAATTAAATATTTTTTATCATTGCTATGTTTCTTATTATTTTTTTTCTACTTATAATATTCTATTGGTAATATTTACATAAAATCAAATGTCAAAATTTGCTAATTCTCTATTGAATTCAATGTTAAATTTTTATTCTGTGGAAAATACTGTTGATGTTTTTAACTGGGTAAAATCATGTAATGAAAATACTAACGTTGAATTGACTAAAATAAATCTTTTAGATTTAAATGAATGGAATTTTAATCCAAATGAAATTTCTCATTCGACGGGTAAATTTTTTTCTATTCAGGGCATTAGAATTGAAGGATTAGTTAATAATAATGTTTTAAGTTGGGATCAACCAATTATTAATCAACCAGAAATTGGTTTTCTTGGAATTATTTGTAGAGAATTTAATGGTGTTTTACATTTTTTGTTGCAAGCTAAAATAGAACCTGGTAATGTTAATAAAGTTCAGCTTTCTCCTACTATTCAAGCCACTAAAAGTAATTTTACTAAAGTTCATAAAGGTAAATCTCCAAGCTACTTAAAAGAATTTCAAAATTGTAAAATAGATGACGTAATTTTAGATCAATTGCAATCTGAACAAGGTGCTAGATTTTTTCAAAAACGAAATAGAAATATAATTATCTTAAAAAATGATGCTGAACCCATCGATTCAAGATTTAAATGGGTTAATCTTTATCAAATTAAAAAATTAATGCTCGAGGATAATTTGGTAAATATGGATACTCGTACAGTTATTGGATGTTTGAATTTAAATTTTATTAATTGGCCTAGTTTTGAAAAGGACGCCAAGAATTTATCTTTTATTACTAACTATAATTATTTTTTTAATAGTGAATATATTTATTCATTAAATAATATTTTAGCTTGGCTTACTAAGAAAAAAATTTCAATTGATTTAATTACAAATTTAATTCCTTTAAATGCCTTAAGAAATTGGACTTGTAGAGTGGATGAAATATCACATGTTGATAATTTATTTTTTAAAGTTATTGGCGTTAATGTTAAAATTGAAAATAGAGAAGTTCAAGAATGGTCTCAACCTATGGTTAAGCCTTTGAAAATTGGGCATATTGCACTTCTCTATTGCCATTACAAGAGCAACATTTATTTTTTAGTTCGTGCTAAGTTTGAAATTGGCAGTTTTGATAAACTAGAGTTGGGTCCTACTATTCAGACTAGCAAAAGTAAATTAGGTTTAGTTGATGAATTTGCGTATCGTTTAATTGAAGATTCAAAAAAAATCCTATCAGTCCTTCAAAGTGAAGAAGGTGGTAGATTCTATCATGAAGAAAATTTAAATGAAATTTTTGAAATAAATTATTTTGAAATTGATATTGATAATACTGATCTTATTTGGATGTCGTATTCTCAAATTCAAGAGTTAATGAAATATTCCGGTATTGTTAATATTCAACTTAGAACTATGATGTCCCTTTTAAGTGAAATTCCTTCTTTATGAAAAAAATAGGAATAATTGGTAATGCTAGTGTTTTTAGGAATAGATGGTTTCCTGCCCTACAAAAAAACCAAAATTTTGAAATTGTGGGAATAGCTCGTGAAAATAATGTTTTAGATCTAGCTAGTAATGAAAGGTTTGGATATAAATCTTTTAATAAAAATGAAGTTGATATTGTTTATATACCTCTTCCTAATAGTTTTCATTATGAAATATCTAAGTATTATTTAATGCAAGGCATAAATGTAGTTATTGAAAAACCAGCAGCCACAAAATATTTTGAAGTTCAGGAATTGGTAAAATTAGCTAATGAGAATAATTGTTTTTTTTTAGAGGCCTTCCAATGGAGGTATCATGTAAGGACTTCCGTTTTGAAAAATAAAATAGAAAATGGCTTTTTTCCTTACTTAATTGATGTTGTTTTTACTATTCCCCATTTTAATAAAGAAAATATAAGATATTCTCAGTCACTTAGTGGGGGGGCAGCTTTGGATTTAGGCTCCTATCCCGTGAGTGTAATTACAACTTTATTGCCCGGAATTGTTTTTGAATTGCTCGACTTTTCTTTTTGGAAAGAAAGTTACTCTGTAGATGTAGGCGGAAGTGGAACATTTGTTAGTAAGGATAAAAAAGTCATCTTAAAATTTTTTTATGGTTTTGGGTTTGAATATGAAAGCAAGCTTATTTTACATACTAAAAAAGGAAGAATCGAATTAAATCAACCGTTTACTGTTTCTTCCGATCAAGAAGCTAAAATTTTAACGGAGAAAAACTTGAGTATTGGTACTGAGTCTTTCGTTGATTGTCATTTTAATTCAATGTTAGATTTTATTTCATCCGATTTTAACACTATTGATGTCAATAATCAGACATTGAATCAAAGTGCATTGCTAAATTTGATAATAAAAAGATTATGAAAATTCCTTTTATGAAGCCTCCAATTACTGGTAATGAAATATCAGTTATTTCCCAATCTATTAATGGTGGTTACCACGGAGGTGATGGTCCCTTTACAAAAGCATCACAAAAATTCATTGAAAAAGAATTTGGAGTAAAGAAGTGTCTTTTAACAACTTCATGTACTGATGCTTTAGAAATGGCGGCTTTGCTTTTAAAGCCAGACTCAAGGAATGAAATAATTATGCCATCTTACACCTTCAGTAGTACTGCAAATGCTTTTGCTTTGCATGGATTTGTTCCAGTCTTTGTTGATGTAGATTTAAAAACAAAAAATATTTCTGTTGAAAATATAAAGCCTGCAATTTCTAAAAATACCAGAGCAATCGTTGTAGTTCATTACGCGGGTGTTGTTTGTGATATGGATCCAATTATGCAGCTTGCTGAAATTTATAATTTGGTAATTATAGAGGATGCAGCTCAAGCCGTTAATTCTAAATATAAAGGTAGATACGCTGGGTCAATTGGTCATATTGGTGCATTTTCTTTTCATGCGACAAAATCTTATTCTTGTGGAGAAGGAGGTGCTTTACTTTTAAACGATGAGCAATATTTTTCTAGAGCTAATTTTTTGTGGGAAAAAGGAACAGATAGAAGTCTAGTTTTATCAGGTGTAAAAAATAAGTATTCTTGGGTTGATTATGGTAGTTCCTTTTTGATTTCTGATTTACTTGCATCTTTGTTATTGGATCAATTAAACAATAAAGAAATTCTTCAAGAGAAGCGGAAGAATGTTTTTGATAAATATATTTTATTGGCTTCGAATTTCACATTTAGATATATTCATATGCCTGAAAATTGCGAATGTAACTACCATGCTTTTTGGATTGAGGCTCCTAGTTTTCAGGTAAGAGATCAATGGCTTAGAGAACTTACTCAAGAGGGTATTTCCGCTTATATTGGATATGTACCTCTTCACAACTCTGAAATGGGGAAAAAAGTTGGAAAGGTCTTCGGTGATTTAGGTATAACAGAGAATGCAGGAGATTGTCTTATTAGATTACCATTTTATCTCATGGACGATTCCGAAATTCAATACGTTTGTGATGCTTTAGTAAAAGTCTTGTCTAAAACCAATTAAAATATAATGAAAATTGTCCATTTGAATGGTTATTTTAAAGATGATGTAATTTATCAGGAGAATTTGCTAACTATTGGTCAAAAAGAATTAGGGCATGAAGTCATTTTATTGACAAGTAGGTATGAATATGATATGGTAGTTAATAGTTCAACTAGAAAACTTCCTTCAGGAGAATATTTTTTTAATGGAATAAAAGTTATTAGAATTGATGATTATCTGGAAGTCAAGAAGAATGCTCTTGTTTTATTAAAAAATTTATTAAAATATTTTAATCAAATTAAGCCGGATATAATATTTTTTCATGACGTTTCCCCACATCTAATACATGGAATTATTTATAAAATCCTAAATCCAAATGTGATTTTGCATATAGATTTTCACTCAGATGAGTATAATGCTGGAAATTCTTTTATAGGTCCATTGTACCATTTTTTTTGGCGAGTATTTTTTAAATTGTTTAGGTCTAAATTTGAAAAATATTTTGGTGTAGCGCCTGAATCAGTTCATTTCATAAATAAATTTTATAAAATTCCGAAAGAAGATATTATTTTATTGCCGCTTCCAGGTGATGCTAATTTATTGGATCAAAAAAAATCAATAAGGCAAGAAACTCGTTTAAAATATGGGATAGAAGATTTTCATAAAGTTCTAATCCATACTGGTAAGCTTCCTCAGGGTAAGGAAACTAAATTGGTTTTAGAGGCATTTGAAAAGATTAAAGACGAAAATTTTAGGCTTCTAATTGTTGGAAGCATTGATAGTTTTTTTATGCCGATTTTAGATGCGTTTCTAAAGAGAGATGAAAGGATTATTTTTTTAGGTTGGTTGAAACCAATCGAAGTACAAAAATTACTTCTCGCTTCAGACTTAATGATTCAACCTGGCAGTCTTTCTCATACCTTTATAAAGGCGATTTGTTCAGGACTTCCATTAATTTTAAATGACACACCACAAGGACGTTATCTTACTTCTCAGGGTAACGGAAGGTTACTTGAAATGAAAAGTGCTATTTTACTTTCTGAAATTATAATTGACGCTACTAACGAAAAAAATTATCAGTGTTTGCAAGATGAAGCTATTAAAACTGCAAATATTTATCATTACAAAAATATAGCAAAACTTAGTTTAGAGTAGTATTTTTAATTAAAATTATAATCGATTTATTTATGAAAATTGGAGTTATTGGTTTAGGTGTAATTGGTACTGCAACAAAAAATGGATTCGAATATCTTGGACATGAAGTTATTGTTCACGATATTAAATTAAACACAGATGTTTCTATAGTGTTAGAAACTAAAGTTTGTTTTATTTGTGTTCCTACACCGTCAAATTCAGATGGGAGTTGTAATATTTCTATAGTTGAAGAAGTAGTAAAAAATTTAATCGATTTAAACTATTCTGGTATTATAGCAATTAAATCAACTGTTTCACCGGGAACAACTATAAATTTATCAAATAAATTTAATTCTTCTAATATCGTTTTTGTCCCTGAATTTTTGAGAGAAAGATGTGCTGATGAAGATTTTATTAAGAATCAAGATATTTGTGTTCTTGGTGTACATAATGAAGTCCAATTTGAAATTCTAAAAGAGATTCATGGAAATCTACCAATTTATTTTGAAAAAGCAACACCTACTGAGGCTGAGCTAGTAAAGTATTTTAACAATGTATATAATGCAACTTTAATTACTTTTGCAAATTCATTTGGTTTATTGTGTGATTCTTTAAATGTTAATTATTCTAATGTAAAAAATATAGCTGTAAAACGAAAACATATATATAATCAATATCTTGATTACAATGATGAATTAAAAGGTTTTGGAGGTATGTGTCTTCCTAAGGACACAAAAGCCTTAGATTTTTTATCCAAAAAATTAGATGTAAGAATTACTTTTTTTAATGATATTTTAAAGCAAAATGAACAGTTTGAGGTTAAGGTTTTTAATGGGATGCGATTATGAAAATATTAGTTACTGGTGCAGCTGGGTTTTTAGGTTCACATATTTGTGATTCATTGTTAAATAGAGGACATGTAGTTTGTGGTGTAGATAATTTTTTTAGAGGTAATTCTAAGAACCTTCCCCTACATCAGTCTTTTAGTTTTCATGAGATTGATTTGTTGGAATGTGATAAATTACAAAATTTGTTTAGTTTGTTTCAACCCCAAATTGTTATTCACTATGCTGCAATTAATGGAACACGTTATTTTTATGATATTCCCTATCGAGTTTGTCATGAAAATGTATTAATGACTCAAAATGTTTTGAATGCTTCTTCCGCTGACTTTGTAAAAAAAATAGTTTTTGCTTCCTCCTCTGAAGTTTACGGACCAACTCCGGTAGTCCCTACGTCGGAATCTCAACCTATTATCCTTCATCAGTCTTCTGATAGAGATTCTTATGCTTCCTCTAAAGCAATCGGTGAATTTTTGGTAAGATTATGGGCAAATGAATTAAAAAAATCATTTCTTATACTACGACCTTTTAACACTTATGGACAAAGAATGGCTACAAATGGATATGGTCAAGTAATTCCTGAATTTATTGAGCGAATTATTAGTAGTGACGATTTTTTTCTATTTGGAGATGGAAATCAAACCAGATCTTTTTGTCATGTTTATGATCATGCAGAGATTTTGTGTGATTTGATATTTTCTGCTGATAATGAGACTCTTAATATTGGTAACGATGAAGAAATTACTATACTTAACTTAGCAAAGCTTATTCATTTTAAATTCAATAAACCTTTTAATCCTAGTTTTAAACCTTCTTGGGATAATGACACTAAATGGAGGAAACCAGATTTATCTAATTTAAAGAGATTTATCAAAAATAGAAAATTTATCGATTTGGCAACTGGTATAAGTGAAATGATTAAATGATAGTTTTATTTAATCTAAATAATTATATAGGAGGAGGTGAAGTTTATATTATTTCACTTGCAGAATATTTGGAAAAGAATAATCATGATTTCCTTATTTTATGTTCTAATAACAGCTTTATTTCTTCTAGGTGTGAGGAAAAAGGGTTTAAATATAAAGTTTGGCCAATCTCTGAATTAAGTATAAATTATTGTTCTAAAAGCCAATTAAATGAAATTGATAAATATTTTATTGAATTAAACCTTACCTATTCTGATGTTGTTTTAGCATGTAATATGAGGGAGATTTACTCTTCCCTATTTTTTATTAACAAATATAAATTTCAAATAAGAGTTATAGTTTTACATCCTGAAGAATATAAATATTTAGCTAGTGGAAGTTTGTATTTTAAAGAAATTCACGAAGCAAATAGAACTATACTTCGTGATTTAGATAGTCAAGATTTAATTTTTTATCCTAATGTTAATGCAAGAAATGTTTCTCTAGGGTGTAATGAAAACTATCAAAAAATATATCCGTTCCCTTTTTCTATTTCAATTCATCAAAGTTCTAAACCACAGAGAGATTTTCAAGTTATTAGATTATTAATTTTTTCTAGATTTGTAAGTTTTAAGATTTCAACGATTTTGAGTTTGATTAAAACTGTTTATCAAAACAAAAATTATGAACTAAAAATTATTGGATATGGTTTCTGGAAAATTTTACTAATTCCTTATTTGCTTTTGTATAAGACTAATAGGATTAGCTTGATTAATAAGGTTCAGCCGGAGGAATTGAAAGATTTTGTTCTTAACTCCGATGTTGGTATAGCACAAGGTACCTCAATCTTACAGTTTATTAGTTGTGGTGTTCCGGTTATTATTGCGCCATATTCTAAATGGTATTCTTTTTTAAGATTTGATGTGAAATCTCCTGGAATTTTTGGTGAGGATAAAAAAGTAAATTGGGGTGATGTTTATTGGAACTTAGAAACTGAAAATTACACTTTTAAATTCTTAATTGATAAAATAATCTCTAATTACGATTTTTATGTAAAGTCTACTTTTGAAATAACACAATCTTTAGATGAAAATATTATTTTTAAGAAATTGACCGATGATTTATTAAATTTTAAAAGTTTTAATCTATCTATAGATTTCAAGGTCATAAGGCCACCGCTATTAAAATTAATTCTAAAAAAGTTTTTTTCTATTTTTAAATGAAAAACAGTATTTACTTTATAGATTCTTCTGCTTCTGATAATTATGGGTTGTATATACATTCTATTTCGTGTGCGTTATCTAAACCTGAACTTACTTTTGTAGTGCCTTATAATTACAAATATGAGTCAAATAAAACTTGGAAATTGTTTAATTTTTTTTCTAGTAAATTTAAGATGAAATTAATTCAAAAAATTTTCAAATTTTTTGAATTTTTCCTTTCATTTTTTTTAATATATTTGAAGCTTTTTTTTAGTTTTAATTCTAAAAAGATTGTTATTATTTCACTTTATCAACCCTTTGTTTCGTTTTACTACTTTTTTAAAATTTTAAAGTTGTCAAATTTTAAGTTGATTGTAATTATTCATGATCTTGTACCATTTCAATCTACTTATCCAAAATTTGTTCTTTGTGATCAAAATAAACTTTTGGCTCTAGCTGATTCATTTGTAGCTCATAATGTTCATAGTAAAAATGAATTAACTAAGTTAAACAAACCTGTTTATTTATTTAGATTTCCTTTATTGCGTGAAAAAAATTTTCAAATAAATAATAATTTTTTTTCAAAAAATTCGAAGTTAAAATTTCTATTAATAGGGCATTTAAGATATGAAAAGGGTGTCGATATTTTGGTTGAAGCTTGGAAAGAATATGTTAAAATCTTTTCTAATAGTGAATTAATTATTGCTGGATCTTTAGTTCCTGGTTTTAATTTGGATGTTCAAGGTATTCCTTCAATTATCGTAATGTCTAAGTACCTCGATGATAATGATTACGGTAATTTGATTTGTTCCTGTGATTATGGAATCTTACCATATAGATTTGGTACAAATAGTGGAATATTTTCCAGTTTTTTTTCTATGGGAAAACCTGTTATTAGCTCTAATATTAATTTGTTTACTGATTCTTTTTTCTCACATGAAGAACTTATTTTTGATATTAATTCCGGGGCTTTAGGTCTGTTTGATAAACTTTGTTTTGTTTCTAAAGATGTTGAAACCAATTGTTTGAAGTTTAGTTCCTTTGTTCAATCAAGAATTACTTTGTATGAGAATTCTTTTACAGAAGAAGTAAATTATTTCTATGAAAAAATAAGTAATAATTGAAATCATTTCTACACCAATTTATTAATCATAATTCAAAAAAATATTTTAAAAATATTTTTATTCAAGGTTTTGGCAATTTTTTTGCTCAAATTATTGGTATTTTACTTTTACCAATTTTAACTAGATTGTATAGCCCTGATTCATTTGGTCTTTTAAGTCAATTTTCTAATCTTGTTGCTTTTTTAACAATATTTATAACTTTTAGATTAGAATATTTTGTTCTTGTCCCAAAGAAAGTTAAATCCAGTGTTTATTTGTTTTTAGAAATTTTCAAATTAGGTTTTTTTTTAACTTTAATTTTTACTGCATTGTTTTTTTCAATTTTTTACTTTGATTCATTTTATTTAGGTAATTACTTTCCAAATTTTTCTTTTGTTTTCGTTCCAATAGCTGCATTCTTAATTTCAATTTCCATTGCATCACAACAAATTCTTCAAAAGATGGAGTTGTATAAAATTTCTTCCTTTTCTGAATCGGTTAATAAAACTATTTTTTTTTTATTTGGTTTTATTTTGTTTAAAGTGGATTATAAGATTACTGGTTTAATTTTAGCTACCATTTTAGGTTATTTTGGAAGAAATATTTTTTTAATTTATTCAATCAGAGTGTTAAAATTTAGGTTTTTTAAGTTTGTTAATTTTTGCTTTAAAAATATACTAAATTTCAAAAAAGAAGCACTTTCTTTTTCAGTTTCAAACCTTATACAAACTCTTACTGGGTTTATTCCTATCATCTTTATTTCAGATTTTTATGGTTTAAGTACTTTAGGACAATGGAGTCTAGCTCTCTCAGTTGTTTATTTACCTTCTTCTGTTATTGGTTCTGCCATTGGTCAGGTTTTTTATCAAAAAGCTAATCAATTAAAAAATGACGGTTTTTCTTTTTATAGTTTGTGGCTCGAAACTTTGAAGCTTTTAATCTTAATCTGTATTCCTACTTATATTATTGTAGCGATATTTTCTCCATTTATTTTTCCTTTTGTTTTTGGGAGTAAGTGGGAAGATTCAGGTATTTATGCAAGTATTCTTACCATTTCAATAGGTTTCTCAATGTTATCTTCTCCTTTTGATCGAACTTGTTTTATTGTGAGTAAAATTAAATATCCATATGTCATAAACACTCTTAGGCTATTTTTTTCCGTTTTGGTTATTTGTGTTTCAATCTTACTAAAATTTTCGTTTGTTTATTTTTTGTTTTTTCAAAGTATTGTGATGGCTTCTTTATATTCCATAGATTTGTATATGTCATTTTATTTTTCCAAACTAGATAATTTAATTGTAAAAAACTCTAATCAATGATTTCTAATAAACTTTTTTTTTCAAAATTTAATTTAATTGAATTTTTACTTTTTTCTTTTTTTTATTTTTTTTCAAATCATTTGTATTTTTCAGTTAATCCTGTCGTTAACTATATGTATAAATTAAATATAAATTTTTCTATTCAATATACAATTTTTAATTATTTATTGTTATTGTTTGTTTATTTTTGTCTACCAAAAAGACAAGTAATTGAAAGATTCTTTTTGTTAGTTCTAATTCTTAGTATTTTAGTTCCTACATTAGTTATTTCTAACCATACTTCAACTGGAATATGGGTTAATTTCATTTTGTCTTTTTCTGTTTGTTTTATTTTGTTTTTAATTAAGTATTTTGATTTATATGAATTAAATGTAACCTTTAAAAAATTTGTAATTAAAAAATCCTTTTTTTTTATTTTTTTTGTATTCTTATCTTTATTGTTTTTTTTTTTTTATATTTTCCCCAAAGTCAATAGTTTAGATGATTTAAATATATTTAATACATTTGAGAATATTTATGATATTAGAGAGGACAATAGACCGGCTGGTTTTTTATCCTACATTTCAAATTGGGTTATTAGTTTATTTGTTCCTGTCTTACTTTCGAACTTTTTCTTGAATAAAAGTTATTTATCTTTATTTATTTCCTTTCTGTTAGTATTTTTCTCCTTTCAGTTTTTTGCTATGAAAGCTCATTTCTTTTCCTTTTTTTTACTTTTGTTTTTTGGCTGTGTGTATGAGTTTTTCCCTTATGTTGTTAAATACTCGTTATATATATTTTATTCTTTGATTTTTTTTCTATCCATTGTCTTTGGTGATCTAGGTTTTGCTTTTCTGGATAGATTCTTTTATATTATAGGTTTGCTAAATCATAAATATTTCGAATTTTTTATTTCCCATCCTTTTAACTTTTTTAATGGATCCAAGTTAGGTTTTTTAAATTTCAATCCCTTTTATTCTAAAGGTGTGGGTTTTGTAATTGATGATTTTTATTTTGGTTCTGGAGGTAGTAATGCATCAACTGGGTTTTTAGCTGCTATTTTCTCTGAAATCGGGTTTTTAGGTGTCTTTTTTGGAATTATTCTCACCTATTTTGTTATTTTTATAATTAAAGTTTTATATAATAAGTTTAATGTTTTAGGTTTTTTATTTTGTATTCAGTTTTCTTTTTTGATTATGAATACTCCGTTGACAGATATTTTTTTATCTTACGGCTTTGTTTTTGTTATATTTTTTTCATTGATTTCGTACAAATCTAACCTTACAAAATATTAATTATATGAATTATCAAATATGTTCTAAAACTTTAATGGATACTTCTGATCCTTTTATAATTTTTGATATTAATGGTGTTTCTGACTATTATTTAAATTTCCAAAACAATATTTTACCAAATTGGCATACTGATGCTAGGGGATATAATGAATTGATGGCTATCTCAGATAAAATAAAAAATGAAGGAAAAGGTAAGGATTTTGACTGTATTATTGGTTTAAGTGGAGGATTAGATAGTTCTTATGTTGCTTACGTTGCTAAAGAAGTTATGGGATTGCGTCCACTATTATTTCATGTGGATGCTGGCTGGAACACGGATAGAGCAGTAAGTAATATTGAAAAGTTGTGCAATGGATTGGGGCTCGATCTTTTCACTGAAGTAATCAATTGGGAAGAAATGAAGGATTTGCAGGTTGCTTTTTTGAAATCTCAAATTGCCGATCAAGATTTACCTCAGGATTATGCCTTCTTTTCTGCTTTGTATTTGTTTGCTCGAAAGCATAAAATTAAGTATGTACTTACGGGCGGTAATTACTCTACAGAATGTTGTCGGGAACCTGAAGAGTGGGGTGGTTTTCCTGGCATTGATACTTTACTAGTTAAAGACATTCATTCCAAATTTGGCAAAAGACCTTTAAAAACCTTTCCTTTAGTAGATATTTTTACTTACAAAATTTACTACCGGTATGTACTTGGAATGCAGGTTTTTAAGCCGTTAAATCTTGTTCCTTACATTAAGAAAGATGCAGAACAACTCTTGATGGACCGATTTGGTTGGGAACCATTTCAGCATAAACATCATGAGTCACGTTTCACTCGCTTTTACGAAGATTTTTGGTTGCCAAGAAAATTTGGTTTTGAAAAAAGAAGAGCTCATTTTTCAAGCTTAATTTTAACTGGCCAAATGACTAGAGAGGAAGCCTTAGAGCGTATTTCCAAGTTTGAATTATCGGAAGAGTTTTTGCAAAAGGAATTTGATTACGTGGCTGATAAATTAGACTTATCAAGAGCTGAATTACAAGAAATTTTTGATGGTGAAAACAAAACCTTTCATGACTATAAAAATAAGATTAAGTTGATTGGATTTGGCGCTCAGGTGATGCAAAAGTTGGGACTTGAAAAGCGACTCTTTAGATGATTACATTAATTGATTATGGTGTTGGAAATATTTTTGCATTCCAGAATGTGTACAAAAGATTAGATATTCCAACAAAAATTGCCAAGTCATCTCAGGATTTGATGGATGCACAAAAACTTATTTTGCCTGGAGTAGGTTCATTTGATTATGCAATGAATCGGCTAAATGATTCAGGGATGCGCGAAAAATTAGATGAGTTGGTGCTCGATAAGAAAATTCCTGTGATTGGTATTTGTGTAGGCATGCAAATGATGGGAAATCGGAGTGATGAAGGAAAGGAAGAAGGATTGAAATGGATTGATGGCGATATTTTAAAGTTTGATGAAAAATTAATTCAACACCGAACTAAGCTTCCACACATGGGTTGGAATGATGTTGTTCCAGTAAATAATCATTTCTTATTTAATGGTTTGGAGCGGGACGCGATTTTTTACTTTTTACATTCATTCTATTTCAAATGTAAAAATCCTAGTGATACCATAGCTACTTCCGAATATGGTAAACAATTTTCTTCTGCAGTGAATAGAGACCATATTTTTGGCATTCAATTTCATCCCGAGAAGAGTCATCACTACGGCGAAAGATTATTACACAACTTTGCTACTCTCTAAACATGTTGCGCCCTAGAATTATTCCAAGTTTATTGCTGCACGATAAAGGTTTGGTGAAAACTGTCAATTTTAAATCCCCAAAATATGTGGGTGATCCTATCAATGCAGTTCGAATTTTCAATGAAAAAGAGGTCGATGAATTGGCATTTTTTGATATTGATGCAAGTGTCCTTAACCAAGAACCTGACTACAATTTAATTGAAAAGCTAGCAAATCAATCACGTATGCCACTCTGTTATGGAGGTGGGGTGAAGACCGTGGAGCAGGCTCAACGGATATTTTCATTGGGGATTGAAAAAATAGCTCTAAGTAGCGCCATTATCGAAAATCCTCAATTAGTTACCCAAATTGCAGAGCGAGTAGGATCACAAAGTGTGATAGTCGTATTGGATGTTAAAAAGAAATTATTGGGCGGTTATGAAATTTATACCCATAACGGGAAAAAAGCAACTGGCATTAACCCAATCAAATTTGCGAAAGAAATCGAGCTCCTTGGTGCAGGTGAAATCATCATCAATTCGATTGACCAAGATGGAGTAATGAAAGGGTATGACATGAATTTGATTGACAAAATAGCCGAATCTATTTCTATTCCCTTAACCATTTTGGGTGGAGGAGGTTCACTTGCAGATATTGAAAAGGTGATTGATAAACATGGAGTTATAGGCGTTGCAGCTGGAAGTCTATTTGTATTCAAGGGGCCATACAAAGCTGTGCTAATCAACTACCCAAATCAAGACGAAAAAAATAAGATTTTTAAAATCAACTAACTCATGATAATTAAGGACAAAACCTTGTTGATTACAGGTGGTACTGGCTCATTTGGTAATGCCGTTTTAAAACGTTTTTTACATACTGACCATTTTAAAGAAATTCGAATTTTTTCTCGGGATGAGAAAAAACAAGATGATATGCGAAATAGTCTAAAGAATGATAAGCTGAAATTTCACATTGGAGACGTTCGTGATTTCAATAGTGTCAACCAGGTGATGAAAGGAGTTGATTTTGTGTTTCATGCAGCAGCTTTAAAGCAAGTGCCTTCTTGTGAGTTTTTCCCAATGGAGGCAGTTAAAACAAATGTAATTGGAACGGATAATGTACTAAGTGCTGCTGAACAGCATGAGGTGAGAAAGGTGGTAGTACTGAGTACAGACAAAGCGGCATATCCTATAAATGCCATGGGGATGTCCAAAGCAATGATGGAAAAGGTGACTATTGCTCGATCACGGAATTTGGATGATACCAAATCTATATTTTGTGCTACTCGGTATGGAAATGTGATGGCATCTAGGGGTTCTGTCATCCCTTTGTTTGTAGATCAAATTAAAGCGGGTAAGCCCTTGACCCTTACCGATCCAAACATGACTCGGTTCATGATGACCTTGGAAGATGCGGTTGATTTGGTGTTGTATGCATTTGAAAATGCAAACCAAGGCGATTTATTTGTCCAAAAATCTCCTGCAGCAACTATTCAAGTTTTAGCAAAGGCTTTGATTGAATTGTATCAGTCAAAATCTGAAATTAAAATAATAGGTACCCGACATGGTGAAAAATTGTTTGAGACTTTGGTCAACCGAGAAGACATGGTGAAGGCACAGGATTTGGGAGAATATTACAGAGTTCCTGCAGATAATCGAGATTTAAATTATGCACACTATTTTTCAGAGGGTGAGCAATTGATCAATGAATATGAAGAATACCATTCGCATAACACGACACGATTGGATGTGGAAGGAATGAAGAATTTATTGTTGAAATTACCTTTTATCAGACAGGACGTTTTAGGGGAATCAGTCATAGATAAATTCCCTTCCTAATTATTTCATGAAGCGAATAGGAATAACAGGGCAGAACGGTTTTATTGGACTTCACTTGTACAATACTTTAGGTTTACATAACCAAAAGTATGAGCGAGTTGATTTTGATAAATCTTTTTTCGAAAAGGAGAATTTGTTGGATGAATTTGTAAATAAGTGTGATGTCATTGTGCATTTGGCAGGCATGAATAGACATTCGGATCCAGAAGTAATTTTTCAAACAAATGTTGAGCTAGCTGAAAAATTAAAGGCTTCATTAATTAGAACAAAAAGTAGATCTCAGTTAATCTTTTCTTCTTCTTCGCAGGAAGAAAGAGATAATCCCTATGGGAAGTCCAAAAAACAAGCCAGAAAAATTCTTCAGCAGTGGGCGAAACAGCATGGTGGTAGGTTTACTGGATTAATCATCCCAAATGTTTTTGGTCCTTTCGGCAGACCCTATTACAATTCGGTAATAGCAACTTTTTGTCATCAATTGAATACTAACGAAAATCCATCCATCCAGGAAGATGCTGAAATTAAGTTAATTTTTGTAAATGAGCTGGTTCAACAAATCCTCCAGATTATAGAAGGAAATTTGAATCAGGAGGAATTCCCTGTTCCCCATACTGCAGTTTGTAAGGTTTCAGAAATTCTTTCCATTTTACTTTCCTTCAAAGAAAAATACATAGAGCATGGTACCATACCTGCTTTTTCTACGACTTTCGAACTGAATCTTTTTAATACATTTAGGTCATTCGTCAAGTTAGAGGAGTTCTTTCCTGTAAAATACAAACAGCATTCGGATGAACGAGGTGCATTTACTGAACTAATTCGTCTCGAAGTTGGCGGTCAAGTTTCTTTTTCCACAACGGTTCCAGGAATTACAAGAGGCAATCATTTTCATACCCGAAAGATTGAGCGATTTTCTGTGATAAAAGGAAAAGCATTGATTCAATTGCGAAAAATAGGCACGGATCATACTATCGAGTTTGAGCTTGATGGACAAAATCCTGGGTTTGTGGATATGCCAATTTGGTACACACATAATATTACTAATGTGGGATTAGAAGAGTTGTATACGGTGTTTTGGATTAACGAATTTTTTGATCCCGCTGATCCGGATACCTATTTTGAAAATGTATAACATGAAAAAAAAGTTAAAGGTAATAACCGTAGTTGGGACTCGGCCGGAGATCATTCGATTGTCACGGGTTCTCGCAGCACTAGACAATTATTGTGAGCACATTTTGGTCCATACTGGACAAAATTACGACTTCGAATTAAATCAAGTTTTTTTTGATGATTTAGGTGTTCGAAAGCCAGATTATTTTTTAAGCAGTACTGAAGGAAGTACAAGTGCAGCTCATACCATCGGAAATTTAATTACTGCGGTTGATGGGGTTTTGGCAAAAGAAAACCCAGAGGCCATGTTGGTTTTGGGCGATACCAATAGTTGTTTAGCGGTGATACCAGCAAAGCGGAGAAAAATACCAATTTTTCACATGGAGGCAGGGAATCGTTGTTTTGACCAACGAGTTCCAGAGGAGACTAATCGTCGGATTGTAGATCATACAGCTGATATTAATTTGACCTACAGCACCATTGCTCGAGATTATCTATTGCGGGAAGGTCTACCACCAGATCAAGTCATCAAAACAGGTAGCCCAATGTTTGAGGTATTAAACCATTACCTGCCGCAAATTAAAGCTTCAAATGCATTAACCCGATTGGAGTTACAAGCTGAGCGCTATTTTGTAGTAAGTGCCCACCGGGAAGAAAATGTGGAATCTGATAAATCATTTACCAAGCTTGTCTCCATACTCAACACAGTTGCGGAAGAATATGGGTTTCCTGTGGTAGTTTCCACACATCCTCGTACCCAAAAAAGAGTAGAAGCAACAGGTGCAAAATTTCATTCCTTGATTCGTTTAATGAAGCCATTGGGGTTTCATGATTATGTAAACCTTCAAATGCATGCGAAAGCCGTTTTGTCGGATAGTGGAACAATTAATGAGGAATCCTCAATTCTTAATTTTCCGGCTTTAAATCTCCGTGAGGCGCATGAAAGACCAGAAGGAATGGAAGAAGCTGTGGTAATGATGGTAGGCCTTGAGGTTGATCGAGTTCTGCAGGGGCTTGCCATTTTGGCTAATCAATCCCGAGGGGAAGGACGAGCATTACGCCTCGTTTCTGACTATTCCATGCCTAATGTCAGTGAAAAGGTCGTCCGTATCCTGCATAGCTATACAGACTATGTAAACCGAGTGGTGTGGAAGAATTACTAAGAAGTTGAATGCGAATTGCGATAATTGCTGATACTTTCCCTCCTCTAAGGACATCTGGGGCTGTTCAACTTCGAGATCTCAGCCGTGAGTTTGTACGACAAGGGCATGCGGTAAGCGTACTTTTACCTGAGACAAATCAAGCTGAAAACTGGAGGTTAGAAGAAATTGAAGGTCTTCAGATCTTGCGATTGAAAGCCCCAAGAAGCAAAGATGTTGGTTATGTTCGCAGGACTCTAGCAGAGTTGGCAATGCCATTTTTCATGTTGAAAAACATGCGAAAAAGTCCCCTTGCATTAGAACAATGGGATGGTGTGGTCTGGTATTCCCCTTCAATATTTCATGGTCCCTTAGTTAGGGCATTGAAAAAATCTAGTAACTGCAAAAGTTATTTGATTATTCGTGACATTTTTCCTGAATGGGCAGTAGACATGGGACTAATGGGGCGCGGGCTACCCTATCAATTTTTTTCTGCAATTGCTCGTTTTCAATATAAAGTTGCAGATACCATTGGAATTCAAACTCCAGGCAACCGTATTTATTTTCGTTTATGGTCTCAATATCCAAATAGAAGGTTAGAAATATTACAAAATTGGCTTGATCGACCTGCAAAAGTCCCTTGTTCCATAAAAGTCCACGAAACACAATTAGTAGGCCGAAAAGTAATCGTGTATGCAGGCAATATGGGAGTGGCCCAAGGATTGGATATTTTTATTGATTTAGCCACTAAAGTAAAAAACCGACTAGATGTAGGTTTTCTCTTTGTTGGACGAGGCAGTGAGGCAGCGAGGCTTAAAACAAAAGCTCAAGTCCTTAAGCTAGAGAACCTAGTTTTTTTTGACGAAATAGATCCAGATGAAATTTCGGAACTATATGCGCAATGCAAGGCTGGGATAGTAGCTCTTGATCCTCGTCATAAATCACATAACATTCCAGGCAAATTCCTCACGTATATGCAAAACGGTTTACCTGTTTTGGCAAATGTTAATTCAGGTAATGATCTTTCCTTAATGATTAGAGAAGAACAGGTAGGGTTTGTTTGCGAGTCCAATCGCATCGAAGAATTGCAGGATTCATTAGAGAAATTACTACTTCAAGTCGAAACAGATTCTCAAATTTCGAACAGATGTAAGCATTTATTTGATAGAGAATTTGCGGTAGAAACAAAAGTGAAGCAGATAGTGAATGCTCTTTTGGTCCAGGAATAAATAGATATGAAAGTAATTACTGCTGACTATTTGGATGATTTGAGTGCTCAAGCTCACAAAAGCCCACGAAAAAGGCAGCATCTAAACATTCATGCGGATTATCAGGACCCCTGCCAGCGGCTTTTTAATGCCCTTGAGCCTGAGACCTATATACGACCTCATCGACATTCCTCTGACCCCAAAACCGAGCTTTTGATTGGAGTTCGTGGATTGATGGCTTTAGTCGTGTTTAATGAAGATGGGACAATTAACTGGGTCTTAAGATTTGGAACAAATCAAAAAATTAAAGGATTAGCGCTTGGTGCCGAAATCTCTCCCAATACCTGGCATACGGTAATTGCACTTGAGTCAGGAAGTGTTTTGTTAGAAATAAAAGCAGGCCCATTTGATCCGAGTTTGCCCAAAGATCTTGCAACTTGGGCACCTGAAGAGGGGGCAGATGCCACTTTGAGCTACTTAGACCAATTAAAAAAATCTTTATCCCAACATTTTCTTCATATCTAATTAAGGCCCTCTTATTTAGCGATAAGTTGAGTTTCATTTCTCTAGTAAAAAATTAAAAGGGGAAGTCCCAAAATCGATGAATGCCTGATTTAAGTAACAGAAGATATTTTTAATGAAAGTATCCAAGAGTTTTTTGTTTTTGATTTTTTTGTTTCCTGTTTTTAGGGAATTAGTAGCACAATCTTTGTCAGCAAATCAAACTAATTTAGAAGAGGTTTTGCGTAGAAGTCAAGTGCTTGGCGGGAAAGCTACTTCAAGTTTTTTGTCGCGTCCACTACTTAACTCTGATTCCCTTGAAATTGGAAGTTTTAAATATGCGTACTCCATCCTTAAAAAAGACACTTCTCGATTTTTTAGTCCTGAAATAAAATTGCTTCCCATAACTCTAGGGATGCAATTAGGTTCCGGGAATCCCTATCCTGAAGGAGGAAAGTTTCTTCAAGCAAAAGGGCATCAACATTTTGGATCAGTAGGCATTTATGGGAGCTTTGGACCGCTATCTATTCAGCTTCAACCTGAATTTATTTATGGCCAAAACAAGAATTACGATACGGGTCTTTTAAAGGAGGAAGGAATTGAATTTGTAGAGGTTTTTGGTCAAGGGCCTTATTCTAAACTACTTCCTGGACAATCAAGCATTCGTTTGAATTACGGTGCCTTTTCCTTGGGTGCTTCTACGGAGAATATTTGGTGGGGTCCAGGTCAGTACAATTCCTTGTTGTTTTCGAATAATGCTTTTGGATTTAAACATTTCACCTTGAATACGCATAAGCCTGCTAAAACATTTTTAGGATCATTTGAGGGACAACTGATTTTAGGGAAATTGGAAAATTTTGCTCCCTATATTCGGGATGGAAAGGAAGATTGGCGATACGTAAATGGCGTTACCTTTTCCTATCAACCCAAATGGATTCCTGGATTATTTTTTGGAGCCTCTCGCGTTTTTCAACAGTATAGTTCCTACAATACAAATACTTGGGGCTATTATTTCCCTATTTTTGAACCTTTTCAAAAAGTACAGTTGATTGATCCAAATTCACCAGATTTCGACTCTACCGAATATGACGATCGCTTGCAAAGTCAGCAGTTAACTGGTTTTGCAAGATTAGTGATGCCCAAAGCCAAAGCAGAAGTTTATTTTGAATACGGTAGGCGAGATCATGCCGTAGATTGGAGAGAGTTTGTGCTTAACCCCGACCATGCCCGAGCGTATATTCTTGGGTTTAAGAAATTGATACCATTATCTAATGAAGCTTTTTTTCAAATCAATGGAGAAATGTTGCAACAACAAGAATCCATCAATATTCTCCCTCGATATGGACAATTCGGAGGATCAAGCTGGGCTTCGCATGGAATAAGGCAAGGGTTTACACATCAAGGGCAAATGCTGGGCCCAGGAGTAGGTCCGAGTAGCAATGTGCAGACACTCGAAACTTCTTGGGTGAAGGGGATTAAGAAAATTGGAATTCGTTGGGAACGATTGAATAGGCACCAGGACGTATATACTCGTAAATTCAATGATCCTTCTGAAAATGGACGATGGGTAGACTATTCTGCACGTCTTTTGACAGATTGGCGGTTTGATAATTTGCTTGTAAGTAGTACTTTAAATTTGGTGTATTCCTTAAATCCACTTTGGGGACTAGCAGAGTCCAGCACAGCTGAATTTCCAAATGGAAAGAATGTGTTTTCAGCTACGGCTCAAGTGAATTTGATTTACTTCTGGAATAGAAGTTTGAAGAAGGAAAAGTCAGAATGAATTTATTTAAGGATTTATTCTAGAATAGGCCGTAAATCAACCAGCATTTTAATAAGCGGTAGAAGTTGAAAGTCTTCGCCGCTTTTTTATTTTAAAACAGGGATAAAATTTTGAATTTTAATAACGATGGGCAAAAAAGCAATCAACAAATTGGTTTCAACCAAAAATTATCCTTTACCTTTGCATTAGTCTAAAGCTAGTATTTTTCAACTCAAATTTTTCGACATGATTAGTTTTTATGTGCTGATAACCAGTTTTTTAATTGGGTTTTTGATTTTACCTATCCTTATCAAGTTTCTACGAAAGATTCAATTTGGGGATATTCCAGGGGGGAGAAAGATCCACAAGGAATTTACGCCTTCCATGGGTGGAATAGGAATTCTTTTTTCCTTCTTCGTTTCCTTAGCCATTTGGGGGATTGTTGGAAGGAATATCAGTGAGATTTGGTTTCTGGTTGCTGGGGTAGTCATTATTTTCTTTGTGGGTCTCAGTGATGATATTGTGGATTTGCGTGCCTACTACAAATTAGTTGGGCAGCTGATCGCTGCATTTATTGTGGTCGTTCAAGGAGACATGCGAATTACCTCCTTTTATGGTTTTTTGGGAGTAGACCTGCTTCCAGACTATTTCAGTTACGCCTTTTCCATTTTTGTGTTGTTAGCCGCTTCCAATGCCTTCAATCTGATTGATGGAGTAGATGGACTAGCGGGTACCGTGGGTGCAATTGCATTGACCTTTCTTGGCGCTTGGTTCTCCATGCAAGGTTTGGAGGCTTACGCTTTATTGTCTTTTGCTTTAATTGGGGCGACACTGGCCTTTTTGATTTACAATTGGCAGCCTGCCCAGATTTTCATGGGGGATACTGGAGCTTTGACCTTAGGATTTGCAATTGGGGTGTTGATGATTGCTTTCTTTAAGTCGAATGAAGTGGTGGTCAATCCTATGTTTGGGAAATTCGATTCTCCGTTTACCATGGGGATGGCCTTAATGATTTATCCCTTGTTTGATACGATCCGGATTTTCGTAAGAAGAATTGTAAAGGGAAATCATCCCATGAAGGCAGACAAGGGACATATCCACCATTTTTTGCTCCGAAGTGGAATGTCCCATCAGAAAGTGACTTTGGTGATCTCTTCCGTTCAGTTGGCTTTGGTTGTATTGGGGATTGCCCTAAGTGCCTTGGAAGACAATTGGGCGCTCACCATTTTAATTGGTTTGGTATTGATTTTTGGTGGGGTAGTTGAACAGTTCACCATACACCAAATGCGTAAACGCGTACTTGCGGCACCAAGAATTGTAACTAAAAAAGTAACAGGCCTTATTCCAACCAAGAAAATATTAGAAGAGCAAAGTGTCTTTTCAAGTAAGATGAATAGCAATTGATTTGATTGTTATTCTAACATCTTTAAATCCGCTTTCCAGCGGATTTTTTTTGTTTTACGCGGATTGGGAAAGAAAAAACAAGCAGATTTTGGTTTAATGTTTCAGCGGACTAGACCTTTGCGTCTTTGCCCCTTTGCGCGACATACCTTTTTTTCGAAACGTTTGTTTAAATCCGTAGTTCAGCGGATTTTTTGTTTTCACGCGGATTTAAAAAGAAAAGGAGCGTTGATTTTAAATCCCCCTCGCAGGAAGCGTGGTTCGAAACAAGATTTTTGTATCACCCACTTCGGGGTTCTGAGTAACTTGAGCATCCCTGACCCCGGGTTTTACCCGGGGTTATAATCGGTTCACCCCTTCGGGGTTAAGCCAAAACCAAAGCTATTTCTCCTCCAGCAGATTTATCTATGAAAAGCCCTAATCAATTAATCAGTTAACCAATTAACCTGTCTTCCGTAGGTTTATCGGATGAAAGCAGGCAGGCCCTTAACATTTAACCTTTAACATCTTTAACGATTAACATTTTTCAATTAACCAATCCAACCTCGTATTTTTACTTTCCCTTTAAGGATAACTACCTTACCATGAAACAAACTTTTTCCCTACAGCTCTCCCCAGAGGAGGCTTACGATGACTTGCTATTCAAGCAGGCCGTATTGAAGAAAGCGGGGATACCCGTAGCGACTCCACAAACCTTTGCGCGACAGACGCGGCGCTCCATCGATGCCCGAGGCCGGAAGGTGCTCGTGAATGTGGAGGCCGAACTCTTTATCAACGAATCCCCCGGTTCCTTGCTGGACCATTTTCCTACCTACGGCAACGTAGCCAATGCCGATCCCATCCTCATTGTGGGGGCAGGGCCGGCAGGCTTGTTTGCCGCGCTGCGAGCGATCGAGTTGGGCGTCAAACCCATCCTGATCGAGCGAGGCAAGGACGTCCGCGCTCGCCGCCGTGACCTGGCAGCCATCAACAAGGAGGGTATCGTCCATCCCGATTCCAACTACTGCTTTGGGGAAGGAGGAGCAGGCACCTATTCGGATGGCAAGCTCTATACCCGATCCAAGAAGCGAGGCGATATCCGCCGCATCATGGAGATCCTCGTGGCCCATGGCGCCACAGAAGAGATTCTGGTAGATGCACATCCTCATATCGGGACGAATAAACTCCCCGTACTGGTCGCTAAGCTTCGCGAAACGATCCTCGAAGCAGGAGGGGAGGTCCTTTTTGACACGCGCGTGGAAGACTTCATCCTGGAGGACAATGAGATCTCTGGAGTGATCACCCAACAGGGAGATTCCATCAAAGGCATGGGCGTGATTTTGGCCACAGGCCACTCCGCACGGGATATTTTTGAACTGCTTCATCGGAAAGGGATTTTGATTGAGGCGAAGCCCTTTGCCCTCGGTGTGCGCATCGAGCATAGCCAATCCTTGATTGACCGGATTCAGTACCACTGTGCAGTGGATCGCGGACCCTACCTGCCGGCCTCTGCTTATTCCTTGGTGCAGCAGACCAACTACAAGGGAGTGCAGCGAGGCGTATTTAGTTTTTGCATGTGTCCTGGGGGATTTATCGTGCCGGCAGCCACTTCTCCGGGTGAGTTGGTGGTGAATGGAATGAGCCCCAGCCGCCGAGACAGCAAGTATGCCAACTCGGGCATGGTGGTATCCGTGGAACTCGAAGACCTACCTGAATTCGAGAAATACGGTCCCCTTGCAGCCATGCACTTCCAAGCCGAAGTGGAAAAGCGTGCTTGGGAACTGGGGGGCAGAAACCAGGTGGCTCCCGCGCAGCGCATGGTGGATTTTGTTAACAAAAAGGTGAGTGGGAGTTTGCTAGACACCTCCTATCAGCCCGGTTTGGAGGCTGTAGAAATGCGGGAGGTCCTACCTCACTTTATTGCTGCGCGCTTGGCGATGGCTTTCGAGGCCTTTGGACAAAAAATGAAGGGGTACTTTACTAACGAGGCCCAGTTGATCGGGGTGGAGAGCCGTACTTCTTCCCCGGTGCGTATTCCTCGGGACAAGGAGAGCTTTGAGCATCCCCAAATCAAGCGCTTGTATCCCTGCGGGGAAGGTGCCGGCTATGCGGGGGGCATCGTCTCTGCTGCCATGGATGGGGAGCGCTGCGCCGAACGCTTGGTGGAAAGGTATGTCAAAAAAAGGGGTTAACTGGTTAACTGTTTAATTGTAGCTGATAAAATGTTAAAGGTTAAGCGTTAATCCGTTTGCGCTACATATTAAATTTTGAAGTTACGATTCAAATAACAAACTCCACTGAATTGTGTGGATTCTTGACTATTTCGGAATGAAATCCAAAATAGTTACTACTTTTTAGGAATTAATTCCGAAAAAGTAAGGGTTTATAGTTTGTGTCCTCAAATTTTTAGTTCACGCTGATCCAAGGAGAAAAAATACGCTGATTTAATTGGTTTGATCTGCAGAATTTTTCTGTGGGAATCTTAGGGAAAAAAGGTAATAAATCCCCCTAACCCCCTTGTCAAGGGGGAGTCGCATCTTTGTGGCCATTTAGAATCTAATAAGTAGTGAGTTTTTTGGCAAAAAAATCTCAAATCATTAAGAATATTTGAGGAACAGCTCGGGTGACTCCCTCCCGATTGTCATCGGGACAGGCTCTTAGTAAGGGGGCAACGAGCCTGCCCCGCATACTTGCAGGTGGGGATTTTTTAAAAATTTATGAGAGATTTTTAAAACACCTACTTAAACTTAAACTTAAACTGTTTCCTACTCCTCACTCACTTTTACTTGAATCTGTCCTCCAATGGCTTTGAGCACCTTGTGGATGGTTTCAAACTGGGGTTTGGCTCCTTCGGATAAGGCCTTGTATAAACTAGGTCTGCTCATGCCTGTTTTTTCGGCAATTTTGGTCATGCCAATGGCCTTGGTGATATGGCCCAGTGCTACGATCAATTCATCGCTAGTTCCCTCCTCCAATACGGTATTGAGATAACTTGCAATGACCTGAGGGTCATCGAGGTAGTCTGAAATCTCGAATTTTGTGGGTTCCATGATTATGTTTTTTCTTTTTTGGCCAGTTGAATGGCCTTTTGAATATCTTTTTCCTGGGAGGATTTGTCTCCTCCTATTAATAAAAGGATTACTTTCTCCTCCTGTACTTTAAAATACAGTCTGTAACCCTTGCCATAGTGGATTCGCATTTCAAGAACACCTTCTCCTACTGATTTCCAATCTCCATAATGTCCATCACTTTCTAATTTTTGTATTCGAAAAAGGATTTTAGCCTTTGCTGTTGAGTCCTTTAGTTTTTTTAGCCATTGGTCAAATTCAAAAGTCTTATTGATAATCAATATAAAAAATGTATCTAAATGGATACAAATGTAAGTTAATTTCTTTGGTTTAAAAGGAAAAAGTTTAGTAAAATTCTATAAAAATCAGAGGGATTATTCCGCGAGAATCAGCGGGAAAAAAGTAATAAATCCCCCTTACCCCCTTGTCAAGGGGGAGTCAAATCTGATTTCCCTCAGCTATTTAAAGAAGAATTGAAAATTTTTATTTTTAATTAACCCGATTTAATTCTTAGTACAGTGTTTGGGGTGCCACGGATGCGATTCCCCCTTCATAAGGGGGCTAGGAGCCTGCCCCGCAGAATTGCGGGGGGATTTTAATAAACGAATTTAACTTGCCTGTGGCAAGTAGGCTTTTAACACTTAACCTTTAACGATTAATCAGTTAACCAATTAACCAGTTAACCACTTCTCCCCCCTCAAAAAACTGTAATAAATCGTATCTCTCCTACGGCCATGGGTCATGAGGGTGTGGCTACGCAATATCCCTTCCTCGGTGGCGCCGAGTCGGAGTAGGGCATTGCGAGCGGGGAGGTTGAGCACGTCAGTCTTAAACTCCACACGCAGCATACCCAATTCCTCAAAAGCATAGGCAAGCATCAGGGACTTCATCTCCATGTTGGTACCCGTACCCTGGGCAGCACGTCCGAGCCAGGTCCAGCCAATCTCTATCCGCTGGTCCCGAGGGAAGTAATTGCCAAATCCCGTAGACCCTAAAAGTTGCTGGCTGCCTTGATCCACCACCACAAATTGAAAGCGATCCCCCGAAAAATGCCCTGCAGCCCAGGCTTCTAGGTCTGCAGGCGTTCTCAAGTCATGGGTGAAGTAGGTCCACAGCCCCGGATCCTGCGTCAATTCCAGCAACCTTGGTAAATCTTCCTGCAAAAGTGGGCGCAGCAAAATGCGTTCATTTTGCAGGACCAAATCTTTTGCAAGCATTACCCTAGCACTTCTTTGAGCGCCTTCACGCAAAGCTGCATTTCTTCCAGCGTACCCGTGGAGATGCGGCACCAATCGTTGAGGGGAGGAAAGGGTCTGCCTACGCCGATTCCCTTTTTGGCCATCTCGGCATTCAATTGGGTGATGTCTTTTCCGGATTGGAAAAAGACAAAGTTGGCATGGGAGGGAAGGTAGGGAAGCTTCAGTTCATCCAAGGCCTGGGTGAGGATGGCCTTGGCTTCGTTGTTTTTCTGTAGGGAAAAGCGGTAGAAATCCTGGTCTTGCAAGGCGGCTTTGCCTGCTTCTATGGCCATGATGTTCGTATCAGCCACTACGCGCTGTCGGAGTTTGGCGGCCAATTCGGGTCGGGCGATCAGGTAGCCAAGGCGGATGCCTGCGAGTCCATACACCTTGGATAGCGTGCGGGACACGACCACGTCCATCCCTTTTTTGACTAACTGTACCATGGAGGGGTAGTTGGGTTCGGTGATGTAGTCCGAGTAGGCTTCGTCGGAGAAGACCACGGTGCGCTTGCTGACTGTCTCGCAGAAGTCAAGCACCTGGTCTGCAGGAAGGAGTTTACCGGTAGGGTTATTGGGGTTGCAGAGGAACACGAGGCCTGTTTCGTAGGACACGCGCTTTTCAATTTCTTCCAGATTGAAGTCCAGGTCCTTGGTCAAAGGTACCCAGTTGATGTCCGTACCCCAGAGGGAGGCATACTCCATCATGGTCAGGAAGGTCGGGGAACAGGAGATGATCTCCCGACCCTGTCCAAAGGTGAGGCCTGCTACTTTCAGCCCCTCGCCCGAACCGGCAACAGTGACGATGTGGTCCTCGGGCACGCCTTCTTTGGCGGCGATGAGCTTGACTAGAGAGGCATTGGAGACCCAGGGGTAGCGGCATCCTTCGTCAAAGGCGGCTTGCATGGCCGCCCGCATTTTCGGCGAGGGACCGTAGGGGTTCTCGTTGGATCCGAGACGAATCATTCCTGCCAAAGGGCGTGGGGTGTAAACTGGGGCTGCTACTGCTTGCAGCGGGTTGAGGAGGGCATTTCCTCCCAATAAAGCCATTCCACTGCTGACTGAGGCAGTTTTGATCCAATCTCTTCGTGTGATTCCCATGGGATGCTGGTGTTTGTGTAAGGGAAATTAGGAACAACCTTTGAGGTTTCCAAAACCTCGAAGGTTTTTGAAATAAATGCCCCTAGAATAGTGAGGATTGGATTATTTTAGGATTAAAGTTGAAAATCCCCCTTAACCCCCTTTCAAGGGGGAATCGCATCGCTTGCTCCTCAGACACTGAGGTAAGGAATTAAAAATTCTGTTTTATTTCAACCCAAAGCATATTTTATCCTTAGGAATTGTCTGAATCTGCGTTGGGTTACTCCCCCTTACCAAGGGGGCAAGGGGGATTTTTTTTGATTTTTAGTATTTTTCTTTGAAAATCCGCGGGAAGAAAAAAGAAAAAAATCCTTTCCCAGGCCGGTTTCCCATTAACCCCTCAAAATACCCTCGATTTCTGCGAGTTCTTCTGCACTAAACTGGCTATTCTGGATGGCGGCCACGTTATCGTCCAACTGTTCCGGACGGGATACCCCCACAAGCACAGAAGAGATGCGCGGATCCTTCAAAAGCCAAGCAATGGCGAGTTGGGCCAAGGTTTGTCCTCGACGGAGCGCCACCTCATTCAAGCGCTGAATGACTGCCAATTTCTCTGGAGCAATCTGCTCGGGCTTCAGGTAGCGCCCATCCTTGGCTGCACGGGAGTCAGCCGGAATTCCTTTCAAGTACTTGTCGGTCAGCAAGCCTTGCTCTAGCGGAGAGAAGGCAATGCTTCCGACTCCTTTTTGCCCCAACACCTCCATCAATCCCTGTTCCACCCAGCGGTCTAGCATGCTGTAGCGAGGCTGGTGGATAAACAGGGGCGTTCCCAAGGACTTCAGGATTTCATAGGCGCGTGTGCTGTCTTCGGCGCTGTACTGGGAGATTCCTACGTAGAGGGCTTTTCCCTGACGAACCAGCAGGTCCAAGGCCCCCATGGTCTCTTCCAAGGGGGTGTTGGGATCGGGACGGTGGTGGTAAAAAATATCCACGTAATCCAGTCCCATGCGTTTCAAACTCTGATCGCAACTGGCAATCAGGTATTTTTTGGAACCAAAGTTGCCATAGGGACCTGGCCACATGTCCCAGCCTGCCTTGGAGGAAATCAGGAGTTCGTCCCGATAGGGAAGGAAATCCTTCTGCAGCATGCGTCCAAAATTTTCCTCTGCCGATCCAAAGGGAGGACCGTAGTTGTTGGCCAGATCAAAGTGGCAAATCCCCAAATCAAAAGCTCTTCTTAAAATCTTTCTGCCCAGGGTGAAGTCGGCATTGTGCCCAAAGTTGTGCCAGAGACCCAAACTGATTTCCGGGAGTTGGATGCCGCTGTTGCCGCAGTAGCGGTACTTCATGCGCTCGTAGCGATCTGCTGCGGGAACGTAGGGAAGGAGGGGGTTATGATCGTTTATGTGCATGGCTGGATTGGGCTAGGTTTGAGAGGTTGATTTAAGCTGGTACGTTCTCTTTAGCAGCAATTGGTTTTTTGGATACGTAGTTTTTAGGAAGTTGCTGCTTCAAGGCCTTGACAAAGAGGTGGAAATCCACCGTAATCGTGTGCCTTGGGGTATTCACTTGTTTGTAATGCGGGTTGGTCACCTCTTTTTCACAGAGCTCGGCCAAGTTCTTGGGTCGCTTCCAAGCGCCAATCAGTTCCTGTGACATCAGTTTACTCTGCAACTCCGCACCGGGCCAGATGCAGCCTAGGGGTTGAAACATGCCGATAAAGTACAGGTTGGACAGCGTAGGATGGAACATTTTCAAATACAAAGGCACAGGCCCTGTGCTGTAGTCTATCAATTCCTTCTCGAAAAAGGGATGCGTGAGCCAGTAGCCCGTGCAGGCGATGATGCTGTCGTAGGCTTCCTGACGCCCGTCTTCAAAGACCACGGTATTGTCTTCAAATCGGGCAATATCCAGTCGTGGATGTACTTTACCGTGACGGATTTTTTGGAGGAGTTCGTCGTTGATGGTGGGGTGGGTCGCGCCAAATGCTTCGGTGACCGGACGGAGTCCATACACGGAATTGTCTCCTACAAAAACCTTAAGCATCAGTTTGTTGAAGAAACTGCGCACCTTGAGCGGTAGCCACTTGGTGCCTTCGGCCACCTTGTCGGAGGGCTTCCCAAATAGGAATTTGGGCACAATGTTGTACCCTCTTCTCCAGGAGATGGCGGTAAAGGCAGATACGCGGCTGGTTTCCACGGCCACATCACAGGCAGAGTTCCCTCCGCCGATCACCAGCACCCGCTTGCCTGCAAAGGGAGCCGCCTTTTTGAAATGGTGAGAGTGGAGAAATTCTCCGGTAAAGTTGCCCGGATAGTTGGGCATGCGAGGCTTCCAATGGTGTCCATTGGCGACGACCAGGTGCGTGTAGGTTTCGGTAGTCGACTGTCCGTCTTTTTCGGTGGTCACTTCCCAGTTGCCATCGGTCCTTCGCTGGCAAGAAGTCACTAGGGTGCCAAAGCGGATATGAGGCAGGAGGTTGAACCGCTCGGCGTAGGCCTGAAAATACCGGCGCAGTGTATTGTGGGAAGGGTAGTCGGGAGTGTTGGGGTCAAACTCATCGAAGGTAAAATCCTCGTATTGGGACAGGGTCTTGGAAGAGATGATGTGGGTGGTTTCAAAGACGCTGGAGTGGCTTTCCTTCTCGGAATAAATCCAGTTGCCTCCTACGGAGTCATTTCGGTCAAAGGCCACCGCATCGAGCCCTTGGTCCAGGAGGTTTTTAAGTGCAGTAATGCCCGAAGGGCCTGTGCCAATCACGGCTATTTTCTGATGCATGGAAGGAATTTTGGGTAATGGAGAGGGTGAAAAATCACCTCTCGAAAAATAAGGAATTTTTGGGGAAAACCTTTGAGGTCTTTTTCAGACCTCGAAGGTTTTATTTCTTAAATAAGAATAAGGTTTTTTAAACCGTCGAGGTTTTTGGAAACCTCAACGGTTTTTCCCCCCAAACCGGCCTTTTTTCTTGCCGGTATCGGGTTGGGATTCGATGATGTCGAGGGTTTCGGCGTAGGTCAGGTCTGCAGCTTCCTTGCCCTTCGGGATCTTGTAGTTGTTTTTCCCCAGCTTGATGTAGGGTCCCCATCGTCCATTCAAAACCTGGATCTCTGGGTTTTCCGCGAAGGTTTTGATGTGCTTGTTGGCAACCGCCTCCCGCTTGTCCACGATCAATTGGATGGCTTCTTCCTCCGTGATCAACATGGGATCTTGCTCCTTCTGCAAGGAATAGAACGCAGCATTGTGCTTGATGTAGGGACCAAAGCGACCAAGTGCAGCCACCATCTTCTTGTCCTCAAAAACGCCTACCTCACGGGGAAGTTTAAACAATTCCAAAGCATCTTCTAAGCTGAGGTTTTCGATGAATTGGCCCTTTTTCAGGCTCGCAAATACCTTTTCCTCGTCCTCGTTGTCGCCAATCTGCACCAAAGGACCAAACTTGCCTAGTCGTGCGAAAATCGGTTTGCCCGACACGGGATGCACCCCCAAGCTGCGGCTAGTGTTGATGTCCTGACGGGATACCTGCTGAGTTTCTTCCACACTGCTGTGAAACTTGCCGTAAAAGGCATCGATCATGTCCTGCCAATCTTGGCCTCCCGCAGCAATCTCGTCAAACTCCTTTTCCACCTTGGCGGTAAAGTGGAAGTCTATCACATTCGGAAAATGCTCTACCAAAAAGTCGTTGACGACCATGGCAATATTCGTAGGGAAGAGTTTGTTTTTCTCGGCTCCCGTAATTTCTGATTTAGTACTCTCCTTAAATTGCCCACCCGAGATGACCATCTCCACGTAGGGTCGCTTGGTTCCTTCACGTGCCTCCTTGTTCACGTAATCCCGCTTTTGAATGGTGGAAATGGTGGGTGCGTAGGTGGAAGGTCGCCCGATGCCCAGTTCTTCCAATTTTTTCACCAAGGAGGCTTCCGTGTAGCGTGGGGCAGGACGGCTGAAGGTTTCTTTTCCCTTCATTTCCTTTAAACGCAAGGCTTGTCTTACCGTCATGGGTGGAAGGAGGGCGCTGTTGCCGCTTTCCTCATCTTCGGGCTCCTCGTCCGTATCTTCCAGATACACCTTCAAAAATCCATCAAAGGTGATCACTTCCCCTGTGGCCTGCAATTGCAGGGGGGAATTGGAAATGCCCACGGTGATCGTGGTGCGCTCGAGGGCTGCATCGCTCATTTGGGAGGCGATGGCTCGCTTCCAGATCAACTCGTACAAGCGCTGCTCGTTGCGATCACCGGAAACTTGGGCAGAGCCAAAATCGGTGGGACGAATTGCTTCGTGCGCTTCTTGAGCACTTTCGTTTTTGGTAGCGAATTTTCGCTGGGTATGGTAATTGGCTCCAAAAGCCTGTTCGATGGCAGACTTGGCTGCGGCCAAGGCATCTTGAGACAAGTTGGTGCTATCGGTACGCATGTAGGTAATCTTTCCCGCCTCGTAGAGTTTCTGGGCCACTTGCATGGTTTGGGTCACTGAAAAATACAACTTACGAGAGGCCTCCTGCTGTAGCGTGGAGGTGGTAAATGGGGCTGCTGGAGTCTTTTTGGCCGGCTTCTTTTCGAGGTTGGCTACAGAGAAACTCGCATCTAAGCAATTTTTAAGAAATGCCTCGGCTTCGGCCTTGGTGTCAAATTTCTTGGGCAATTCCGCCTGGAAGGACTTGCCTTCCACCTCAAAGAGGGCGGTGATGCGGAAAGCGGATTTGGAATGGTGCGCCTCGATTTCTCGTTCGCGCTCCACAATCAAGCGAACTGCTACCGACTGCACGCGACCGGCTGAAAGCCCGGTTTTGATTTTTTTCCAAAGAATAGGGGAGAGTTCA
>Ga0194118_10001041_pt1 | contig 42043 bp, 42 predicted proteins | sample TA2MahsurfametaG_2_FD_148662 | JGI IMG/M metagenome (GOLD analysis project Ga0194118, IMG submission 148662) | Freshwater microbial communities from Lake Tanganyika, Tanzania - TA2015013 Mahale N5 surface | ecosystem: Environmental > Aquatic > Freshwater > Lake | place: Tanzania: Lake...
ATATCTAAGTAAAATTAGAAACAACAATAGTAAAGTATCCTCATTTTTAACAATCCAAGAAGGATGTGATAAGTTTTGTCATTTTTGTGTAGTGCCATTTACTAGAGGACCTGAATATTCTAGACCTTATAAACAAGTTATTGATGAAGCTAAAAGTCTTGCAGATAATGGAGTAAAAGAAATAATTTTATTAGGTCAAAACGTGAATGCTTATAATAATGCCGGATTTAAATTATCTAATTTAATTTTAGAAATCGAAAAAATAAATGAAATTAAGCGAATTCGATATACTACATCCCATCCAAAAGATATGACTGATGATTTAATTGAACTTTATCAATATTCAAAAAAATTAATGCCACTCATACATTTACCTGTTCAAAGTGGGTCAGATAAAATATTGGATTTAATGAACAGAAATCACAATATTAAAGAATATTTAAATATTTTCTATAAATTAAAAAAAATTAATCTCGATATTGAATTTTCGAGTGATTTTATTGTCGCTTATCCAGGTGAGGAAAAAAAAGATTTTAAAAGTACTTTAGAACTTATAGATAATATAAAATTTATTAACTCTTATTCATTTATATTCAGTCCTAGGCCTGGGACGGTTGCTTCCAAATTACAACTTATAGACAAAATAACATCCTTGAAAAGATTAGAAAAAATCCAAAATAAATTATTTAATAATCAAATTATTAAAAATAAATCTTTAGAAAACAAAATTATAAATGTTTTAGTTGAAAATCAAAAAGTTGATAAAACTATATTTTTTGGTAGATCAGAATACATGACACCAGTTATATTCAATGCTACAGAACAGGATATTGGAAAAATTATACCAGTTAAGATTATTAAAAGTAACCAAAATACATTATTTGGAGAGACTGTTGTGAATATTAATCAAAAGGTAGCTTAATAGTTGATTACTTCTACAAAAAAAAATAATAATACTTTACTAAAATTTGTTTATTCAGATAACAATTCTGTAAGTGTTATTTTTCAAGACAATAATTTATTGATGGGTGTTGTCGGTGAATTTAATAAAAATTTAAAAGAATTAGAAAAAATTACGCAATCAAATTTATATTCTAGAGGTAATTCAATTTTAATTAAATCAAATCCTGAGAAAATCGAAATAATTAAAAGTGCAATAGAGTTTTTAGTTAACCAATTTATTAACAATGGAAATATTGAAAATAAGGATATACTTTCATCTGTAGATAAATTTATGATTAATGAAAAAGTAAAAAATTATAATGTTACTGATGTTATTAAAACACCAAAAAAATCTATTATTCCAAGATCAGAAAAACAAAAAAATTATGTTAGAGCTCTTCGTCAAAGTGATATTGTAATTTCAGCTGGTCCTGCAGGGACAGGTAAGACATTTTTAGCTGTAGCGGTGGGTTTAACAATGTTGCTAGAAAAAAAAATTGATAGAATTATATTATCAAGACCGGCGGTCGAAGCGGGTGAGAGATTAGGTTTTTTACCGGGTGATATGAGAGAAAAAGTAGATCCTTATCTTAGACCATTATATGACTCGCTTTATGATTTGTTTGACTTTGAAAAAATTCAAAGAATGATTGAAATTGGTGATATCGAAATAGCTCCTTTGGCATTTATGAGAGGCCGTACTTTAAAAAATTCTTTTGCTATTCTTGATGAAGCTCAAAATGCGACAGATACTCAGATCAAGATGTTTTTAACTCGAATTGGCGAAAACTCAAAAATAGTTGTAAATGGTGATCCGACCCAAATAGATCTTCCAAATAAGAACACATCCGGTTTAGTGAGAGCAAAAAAATTATTAGGTCATTTAGATGAAATATCAATAGTAGATTTCGATCACTTAGATGTAGTAAGGCATCCTTTGGTATCAAAGATTGTAAAAGCCTATTCTACTAATGATTAGTGTAAATGTCATTTCTGAAGAAAAAGCATGGTTAAAAAAAATAAAAAAGAAAAATTTTTTTTTTCAAAACATTTGTAAATTTTTTCCTGAAAAATATAAATTTTTAAATAAAAAAATTTATATGACATTATTGTTATCTAATAATAAAAATATTAAAAAGTTAAACAAAAAATTTAGAAACAAAAATAAGCCAACAGATATTTTGTCTTTTCCCTTTACAAAGAAAATTCAACTACTTAAAGATAGATATATTGGGGATATTATAATTAGTTACAATTTTATGGATAAACCCAAAAAACAATCAATTAAAAATTTTCATCAAAAAGTAATCAGAACTTTTATACATGGATTTCTTCACTTGTTAGGATTTGACCATAAAAGAGTTATAGATTATCAAAAAATGCTTAAGGAAGAAGAGAAAATTTATCAATCTGTTAAATCAAAAATAAATTAATTTGAGTAACAAATTATACAAAGAATTTATTATTTTGATTTTAATGGGCATGACGACCTCATTAAGTTTACCCCCATTTAATTTTTTTTTAATAAATTTCTTAACATTTGGTTATCTTTTTATTTTTTTAGTTAAAAAATCTCAATCTCAATTTAACAAATTATTATATTTCCTTTACGGTTGGTTTTTTGGTTTTGGATTTTTTGTTAGTAATCTTTATTGGATTTCTATATCTCTAACATTTGATGAAAGCTTTAAGTTTTTAATTCCATTATCATTAATTTTTTTACCGGCTTTTTTAGCAATATTTTATGGTATTACGACTTACTTATTTTTAATTTTAAACACAAAAAAAATAATAAGTTCATTTTTAATTTTTTCGATAATATTTGGTATCTTAGAATTTGTTAGAGGATTTGTTTTAACCGGGTTTCCTTGGAATTTAATAGTTTTTAGTTTATCTAATAATTTAGAAATATTATCAATAATCTCTGTTATTGGAACCTATGCACTTAATTTATTATGCATATCTATTTTTACTAGTGGAGGATTATTTTTATTAAGAAAATCTAAAAAAGAAATTATTGTAAGTATTTTTTTTATTTTAATCCCATTTTTTTTTTATAACTATGGGTTAATTTATAAAAATAAATTTTTCAATGCTAAGTCAATTTTTTATGATTATAAAATAAGATCCATAGGTTCAAATATTAGTCTTAATCGATTTTATGAAAATATTGATATAGTCTCCGTAATCGAGGATTTAATTACAATAAGCGATCCACAAATAAATGAAAAAACGATTTTCTTATGGCCAGAAGGAATTCTTCCAGGAATTTCTCAAGAGCAATTAGTAGATTATAAAGGTTTATTTAAAAACAAATTAAGTAAAAATCACTTTTTGGGTCTAGGAATTAATAGTCAACAAAATGAAAATGAGACTCAAAAATTTTATAACTCTTTTTCTTTGTATGATAATGAACTCAACCTTTTAGACTCATATAGTAAAATAAATTTAGTACCATTTGGAGAATTCTTACCATTTGAAAATATCTTAAAAAAAATTGGTTTAAAATCCATGACTAATAATTATCAGTCTTATTCAGCTGGAAATAAAAGAAATATTATTTCTTTAGTTAAAGAAAATTTTTCCTTAAAAATTTTGCCTTTAATATGCTATGAAATTATTTATTCAGGAAGACTATACAAAAATCAAAACTTTGATGTCTTAGTCAATATTTCTGAAGATGGATGGTTTGGTAAATCAATAGGGCCAAAGCAGCATTTTGTTCATAGTATTTTTAGAGCAATAGAAAGTGGTAAATACGTAATTCGTTCTTCTAATAATGGTAGTGCAGCAATTATAAATCCATTAGGAATTGTTGAAAAAAAAGTAGATTTTGGCAAATCTGGATATGTTGATTTTGAAGAGAGACGAGACATACAACCAACTATTTTTTCTAATTATGGAAATAAAATATTTGCTATAATAATTTTATTGTATATTTTTTTTATATTTCTATTTAATAAAATTGAAGATGACAAACTTAAAAAATTATCTATTTACAAGTGAGTCAGTATCCGAAGGTCATCCAGATAAGGTTTCTGACAGAATTTCGGATATGGTAGTAGATAGTTATTTATCTAGTGATCCTTTTTCAAGAGTAGCGTGTGAAACATTGACTACTACTAATAAAATTATTTTGGCGGGGGAAGTTAGTGGTCCTCAAATTAAAAAAGATGATTTAATTCAAAAAGCCAGAAATTGTATTAAAGATATTGGTTATGATCAAGACGGTTTTAGTTGGAAAGAATCAACTAAAATTGAAATCTATTTACATTCCCAATCAGCTGATATTGCAAGAGGTATAGACTCAACTTCTAATAAGGATCAAGGAGCAGGTGACCAGGGTATAATGTTTGGATATGCTTGTAATGAAACAGAGGTTTTAATGCCAGCACCTATACATTATTCTCATCAAATACTTAAATTAATGGCAGAGGATAGAAAATCTGGTAAATTAATTAATATTGAACCAGACTCAAAAAGTCAAATAACTTTTGAGTATATAAATGGTAAACCCGCAAGAGTAAAATCAGTAGTAATATCCTCGCAACATTCACCAGATGTTAGTCAGCAAAATGTAAGAGATCTTTTAAGACCGTATATATTTAAATCAATTCCTAAAAATTTTTTAGATGGATTTAATGAAGATGAACTTTATGTGAACCCTACTGGAAATTTTGTTATTGGTGGTCCTGACGGAGATTGTGGATTGACAGGTAGAAAAATTATAGTTGATACTTATGGAGGTGCAGCACCTCACGGTGGGGGAGCTTTTTCAGGAAAAGATCCTACTAAAGTAGATAGATCCGCGGCCTATGCCGCAAGGTATATAGCAAAAAATATTGTTGCATCAAAAATTTCAAACAAATGTTTAATTCAAATTGCTTATGCAATTGGTGTTTCAAAGCCGTTATCTATATATGTAGATTTATTTGATAAAGATTTTGAAAAAAATCAATTTGTTACAGAAAAAATTAAAAAAAATTTTGATTTAAGTCCAAGAGGAATTAGAGAGATGTTAAATTTGAATAAACCTATTTATCAAAAAACCTCGGCCTACGGTCATTTTGGAAGAATACCTGAAAATAATGGATCATTTTCATGGGAAAAAACTGACAAAATAAGTGTTTTTTCTTAATAGTTTTTATTGAATTAAAAAAAAACTCAAATATATTGCATTTAAATTGTTGATTTACAAAATGGGCATTAGCCCATTTTTTTTTGGAGCCAATAAATAAATGTTAAACAGAAGAGCTGATAAATTAGAATTATTAAGAATTGCAGAGTCGGTTGCCTTAGAAAAATCTATCGACAAAGAATTAATTATTAGTTCAATGGAAATAGGAATAGCAAAAGCGGCTAAGTCAAAATTTGGTCAGGATAATGAGATAAAAGTTTTAATTAATAGAGAAAACGGGGATATTGGAATTTTTAGAAAATTAATTATTGTAGAAAATCCTCAAAATACTAATTTGGAAATTAGGTTAAAAGATGCTGTCATTCTAGATGAAAATAATAAAGACAAAGCAATAGGTGATGAAGTTCTTCAACCTCTACCATCTTTTGATTTTGGAAGAATAGCCGCACAAACGGCCAAACAAGTTATTAGTTTTAATGTTCGAGAGGCTGAAAGAGAGAGACAATATAAAGATTTTATTGATAAAAAAGATATGATTTTAAGTGGTATTGTAAAGAGATTAGAATTTGGAAATGTTATTGTTGACCTTGGAAGAACCGAGGCAATTATTCAAAAAAATGAATTAATACCTAGAGAAAATATCAAAGCTGGGGACAGAATTAAAGCCTATTGTTATGATGTAAGAAGAGAACCAAGAGGTCAGCAAATTTTCTTATCCAGAGCACATCCTAAATTTATGGAAAAACTTTTTGCGCAAGAAGTTCCTGAGATTTATGATGGATTAATTGAAATTAAGTCTTCATCAAGAGATCCGGGAAGTAGAGCAAAAATTTGTGTCAAAGCGGTTGATACTTCATTAGATCCAGTTGGTGCCTGTGTTGGTATGAGAGGTTCAAGAGTGCAAGCAGTAGTCAACGAACTGCAAGGTGAAAAAATAGATATAGTTAATTGGTCTGAAGATCCTGCAATTTTGGTTTCAAATGCATTATCACCTGCGGAAGTTCAAAGAGTAAACGTGTATCCAGAGAGAAAAAAACTCGACGTAATCCTTACAGAAGAAAATTTAAGTAAAGCAATTGGACGAAGGGGTCAAAACGTGAGACTTGCAACAAAGTTATTAAATTACGAAATAAATATAATGACAGACGCTGAAGACTCTGAAAGAAGACAATTAGAGTTCAAAGAAAAAACTGAAAATTTTGTTAAAAATTTAGAATTAGATGAAACACTTGGTCAGTTATTAGTTGCAGAAGGTTTTTCATCAATTGATGAAATCAAAGATAGTACAGTGGCGGACTTAATCAAAATTGAGGGCATTGAAGAGGATACTGCAAATGCGTTAATTGAAAGAGCTAAAGAATTTTATGAAAAAGATCAAGAGGATATATCACAACGTATTAAAGATTTAGGTCTTGAAGATGCTTTAATTAATTTAAAAGGATTAACTCCTGGTATGTTAGTAACTTTGGGAGAACAAAAAATTTTGAAGTTAGAGGATTTTGCTGATCTTGCATCGGATGAATTAACAGGAGGATACGATATTGTTAAAGGTGAAAGAGTTAAAATTCACGGATATTTCGAGGATTTTGCCTTATCAAAAGCTGAAGCAGACGGATTAATTATGTCTGCTAGAGATATAGTTTATAAAGATTGAGCGATGATTTATGGAAAACAAAAAAACAAAATTAACAATTTCTGGCATAGCCAAGAAATCAATTCAAAATATTGAAATTGTAAAAACTCAGGGAAAAAACTCTGTAATAATAGAAAAACAACCAAATAAATTTCCAAGTCGAGGTGGATCTTTTAAACCATCTGGAGCTAAATCAACTTCTTCATCTTTTACAAGCAAAGAAATATTAATTAAACCAATATTAAATCCAAAAGATCCCATTAATTCCAATGATTTCGAAAGACGTAAACTAGCAGAGCAAAGAGCAACAAAGAGATTGAAAGGCGAAAGTGAAGAGAAAGAAAAAAAATTTAAAATAGGGATAAAAAAAAGAGAATTAAAATTAACTGTCTCTAGAGCATTAAGTGATGAAATTGAGGCAAAAGAGAGAAGTTTGGCATCTGTAAGAAGAGCAAGATTAAAAGAAAGTAAAAATCTAACAAAAAATGAGATAAAAGAAAATTTAAAACCAGTTAAAAGAGATATAAATATTCCTGAAACAATTACAGTAAGAGAACTTGCTAACAGAATGGCAGAACAATCAAGCAATGTAATTAAATATTTGTTTGGTATGGGTGTTACTGTAACAATAAATCAAAATTTAGCAGCTGATACTGCAGAATTTTTGGTTAAGGAGTTTGGACATAATCCAATTAGAGATGAAAAAGCCGAAGAAATCATTCAAAAAATAAAAAATTCAAGAACAGAAAATTTAAAAAATAGACCGCCGATTGTTACAGTTATGGGCCACGTTGATCATGGAAAAACTTCGGTGCTTGATGTTCTGAGAAGCACAAATGTAGTATCAGGAGAGTTTGGTGGAATAACCCAGCACATTGGTGCTTATCAAATTGAAAGTCAATCAAATAAAATAACATTTATAGATACTCCAGGTCATGCCGCTTTTACAGAAATGAGAGCGAGGGGATCCAAATTAACAGATATTGTTGTTTTAGTAGTTGCAGCAGATGATGGTGTAAAACCCCAAACAGTAGAGTCTATTAAACATGCAAAAGCAGCAAATGTACCAATTGTTGTAGCAATTAATAAATGTGATCTCCCAGACGCTAATCCAAAGAAAATTAAAAATCAATTACTTGAGTATGAATTGATAGCAGAAGAATTGTCAGGAGAAACCTTGATGGTTGAAATTTCAGCTAAAACAAAAATGAATTTAGATAAACTAGTTGAGTCGATAATCCTTCAGGCTGAAATTTTAGATTTAAAAACTAATTTTGAATCAAAGGCTAATGGTGTAGTTTTAGAGTCCAAAATTGATGTTGGTCGAGGACCAGTAGTCACAATTATTGTAACATCAGGAACTCTGAAAAAAGGTGATTTTTTTGTTAGCGGTTTAAGGTGGGGTAAAGTTAGAGCAATAATTAACGATAAAGGCGAAAATATTAATGAAGCACTTCCATCAACTCCAGTAGAAGTCCTGGGAATTAATGGTGCTGCAAAAGCAGGAGATGATTTTATTGTTTTAAATGACGAAAAAGAAGCAAAAAATTTAAGTGACAATAGAGCTCAGGAGACTAAGCAAGGATCGAGTCCTCTAACATTTGTTACTCAAGAGTCGGCGTTTTCGAATAAATCGATAACAGAATTAAACTTGATAATTAAATCAGATGTTCACGGATCATCGGAGGCAATCAAGAGCGCAATTGGCCAAATCAAACACGATGAAGTAAAACCAAAAATTATCCTATCAGATATTGGAATGATAACTGAAACAGATGTAACTTTGGCAAAAGCTTCTAATGCCGTTTTAATAGCTTTTAACGTAAAACCAAGTAAAGAAGCAAAAAAACTTGCAGAAATTGAAAAAATAAAAATATCTTATTATAACATTATTTATGAAGTTTTAGATTATGTTAAAAAAAGAATGTCAGGATTGTTAACACCTGATGTTCAAGAAAAAATTATTGGTACAGCACAGATTTTAGAAATATTTAAAGTTTCAGGTGCTGGTAAAGTTGCTGGGCTAAAAATTAATGAAGGAGAGATAGCAAGTAATTCCAATGTCAGAATTATTAGAGATGGAGTTATTATATTTACAGGTAAAGTTGGAACTTTATTTCGAGAAAAAAACCAAGTAAAACAAGTCATCAATGGCCAAGAATGTGGAATTACCGTTAAAGATTATATGGATTTTCAAAAAAACGACACAATAGAGGCGTTTAATGTAGTCTCAACAGAAAGAACAATTTAATGTCAGATAGAATAGGAAAACCAATGACCCAAAGACAGCTTAGAGTTGGGGAGCTGATTAAGCAGTCTTTAAGTATGATATTTATTAGAAATGAAGCTAAAGTTCCTAATTTAGAAACGAATACAATTACTGTTACTGAGGTTAAAATGAGCCAAGATTTGAAAATTGCCAATGCATATGTTTTACCTCTAGGTGGAAAGGACGCCGATCAAGTAATTAAAACTTTAAAAGAATATTCATTTATAATTAGAAAGATTTTATCAAAAAAAGTAATTGTTAAATTTTTACCAAAACTTTTATTTAGAAAAGACGAGTCTTTTGAATATGCAGAAAAAATAGAAAACTTAATAAAACAAACATATAAATAGGAAAAACTGGGTATGAATAAAAAGACACAAGAAATAGCAATGCACGATAAAGATACTGGGTCTTCAGAGATTCAAATTGCTTTATTAACAGAAAAAATTGAAACTCTTTCAAAGCACATTAAACAATTTAAAAAAGATAAGCATTCTTCAATTGGTTTATTAAGAGCGGTAAATAGAAGAAAGAAATTGTTAGAATACTTAAAAAATAACAAGATAGACTCTTACAAAAATATAATAACAAAGTTGGATCTGAGAAAATAGATAGAACGAAATGGAAATTAAATGTATAAAATATATAAAAAGGAAATAGAAGTAGCAGGAAAAAAAATAAGTATAGAAACAGGTAAAATAGCAAGACAAGCGGACGGAGCAATAATCGCTACATCAGGTGAAACAATCATTCTAGCAACCGTTGTTGGGGCAAAAAAAATTAATCCAGATGTAGATTATTTTCCATTATCAGTGAATTACCAAGAAAAATATTATGCAGGAGGTAAAATTCCAGGAGGATACTTTAAAAGAGAGGCAAGGCCCACCGAGAGCGAAACATTAATTTCGAGATTAATTGACAGGCCAATCCGCCCTTTATTTCCTGATCAATTCAAAAATGAAGTTCAGTTATTGCCAACAGTAATTTCTTACGACAAAGAACATCAGCCAGACATTTTGGCAATTATAGCCTCATCTGCAGCATTAGCAATTTCAGGTTTACCTTTTATGGGTCCTGTTGGTGCTTCAAGAGTTGGTTTTGTTGATGGTAAATACTTGTTAAATCCCTCTAAATCTCAACTAGAAAAATCTAGTCTAGACCTAGTTGTAGCAGGCACTAAAGATGCTGTTCTTATGGTTGAGTCTGAAGCAAATGGCTTAACAGAACAAGAAATGCTAAATGCAGTCAAATTTGGTCACAAAGGGTTCGTTCCAGTAATTGAAATGATTGAGGAGCTTGCCAAGGAGTGTAAAAAACCTAGTTGGATAGTTGAAAAGAAAGATTTATCAGAAGTTAAAAAAATACTAGAAGATGAGTTCAAAGAGGATCTAACCAAAGCTTTTGCAACAAGAAATAAACAAGACAGATCAAATCAAATTTCAGAAGTTTCAAATAAAGCACAAAAACTTTTTGAAAATAATCAAAATTATTCTGCCCTAGATATTAATTATGAATTAAAAAATCTTGAAAAATCAATTGTTAGAACTGATATCATCAAAAATAAAAATAGAATTGATGGGAGAGGCTTATCAGATATAAGACCTATTTCTTGTGAGGTTGGAATTTTGCCAAGAACACACGGTTCAGCATTATTCACAAGAGGAGAAACACAAGCAATTGTAGTTGTCACTCTAGGAACGACTGACGACGAACAAAGAATAGAAAATTTAGATGGCTTACAAAGAGAGCGATTTATGCTTCACTATAATTTTCCACCTTTTTCAGTTGGTGAAACTGGAAGAATAGGAACTGGAAGAAGAGAAATCGGCCATGGTAAATTAGCTTGGAGAGCAATAAATTCCTCTCTTCCTTCTAAAGAATTATTTCCATATACTTTTAGAATAGTATCTGAGATTACCGAGTCCAATGGCTCATCTTCAATGGCAACTGTTTGTGGTAGTTCACTTGCATTAATGGATGCGGGCGTTCCAATAAAAGAGCCAGTTGCAGGCATTGCAATGGGATTAATTAAAGAAGGGGATGAATTTAGAGTTTTGTCAGATATTTTGGGTGACGAAGATCATTTAGGTGATATGGATTTTAAAGTTGCTGGCACTAAAAATGGCATTACTTCTCTTCAAATGGATATAAAAATTACTGGTATTACATTTGAAATTATGGAGCAAGCATTAAAGCAAGCTAAAGATGGAAGAATTCATATTTTGGCTGAAATGAATAAAGTTATATCATCTCCAAGAGCTAATGTTGGTCAACATACCCCAAAAATGGAACAAATTAATGTTGATAAAAAGGATATTGCAGCCGTAATTGGTAAAGGTGGTGCAACAATTAGAGAAATTGTTGAAAAATCAGGTGCTAAAGTTGATATCAATGACGAAGGTATAGTGACAGTTGCTGCACCAGATGAAGAGTCTAGAAATGCAGCCATGCAAATGATTAAAGATATTACAGCAAAAGCTGAAATGAATAAAATCTATAATGGAAAAGTTATGAAAATTATGGAATTTGGTGCATTTGTAAATTTTTTGGGAAAACAAGATGGATTGGTGCATATTTCAGAACTTTCTGAAAAAAGAGTTGCTAGAGTTTCGGATGTTATTAAAGAAGGCGATGAGGTAAAAGTCAAAGTGATTGGATTTGATAGGGGTAAAGTTAAGCTTTCCATTAAACAAGCATTAGCTTAAGTAAAATAACAGCAATTTAATTGTTACTTATTGATAATAAGTGGTTTGCTTTAAATAATTTATATTCAATATTAATAAAATAAATTATTTAATTTTCAGTTATTTTTGTACTATATTTTTTGGATCTGGCATACCAACCTTATTATAGCCAGCATCTACGTAGTGAATTTCACCAGTAACGCCTCCAGCAAGGTTACTTAACAAATACAAAGCTGAGTTTCCAATATCATTAATATCAACATTTTTTTTTAAAAAAGAATGATCCTCATTCCATTTGTATAAAAATTTTGCATCTCCAATAGCAGAAGCTGCTAACGTCTTAATGGGTCCGGCGCTAATTGCATTTACCCTCAAATTTTTTTTACCTAAATCTCTTGCAAGATATTTAACACTTGCCTCAAGAGCTGCTTTACAGACTCCCATAACATTATAATTTGGAATAGTTCTGATAGACTCATAACTTAAGGTTAATAAACTGCCATTAGTTTTCATTATTTTTGATGCTTCTTTTGCAACTTCAGTAAACGAGAAGCACGAGATTAACATACTTTTTAAAAAGTTTTCTCTAGTTGTATTAAGGTATTCACCAGATAATTCTGATTTATCTGAAAAGGCTATAGCATGGACCACAAAATCAATTTGATCCCAATGTAATTTGATATTTTCAAAAAGTTTAATAGTTTCATCTTTTTTTTCAACATCGCAACTAAATGTTAGTTTTGAATTTAATTTTTCAGCAAGGGGAATAACTCTTTTTTTTAATGCATCACCAAGATAAGTAAATGCAAGTTCAGCTCCAGCTTCAAAAAGTTTTTGTGAGATCCCCCAAGCGATAGATCTTTCATTGGCAACTCCCATGATTAATCCTTTTTTACCTTTCATTAAACTCATAATTATACTTTTTCAAAAATTAAAGATGCGTTTGTTCCACCAAAACCAAAACTATTAGACATAACAGCATTTAAAGCAACGCTTTTTTCCACTTTAGTAATAATTGGATATTTTTTAGCTTCATCATCCATTTCATTAATATTAACCGATGCAGTAATAAAATTATTTTTCATCATTATTAAACAATAAATAGCTTCGTGTACTGAGGCAGCACCCAAAGGATGACCAGATAAAGATTTTGTTGAGCTAATTTTAGGTATTTGATTTTTAAAAACTTCTCCAATCGCTTTTAATTCAGTAATATCACCTACTGGTGTGGATGTTCCATGAGTATTGATATAGTCAATTTTGTTTTTTGTAGTAGCTAAAGCCATTTTCATACATCTTTCGGCACCCTCACCAGATGGAGCAACCATATCGTGTCCGTCAGAAGTCGCTCCATATCCTGTTAATTCAGCGTATATTTTAGCACCTCTTGCTTTTGCATGTTCATATTCTTCAAGTACCAAAACACCACCACCACCAGCAATTACGAAGCCATCTCGAGTTTTATCATATGCTCTTGAAGCTTTTTCAGGAGTGCTATTATATTTTGAGGATAATGCTGTCATGGCATCGAACATTGCAGTCATTGCCCAGTGAAGCTCCTCGCTTCCACCTGCAAAAACAATATCTTGTTTTTTCATTTGAATCAGTTCCATTGAGTGACCTATACAGTGACCGCTCGTTGCACATGCTGAACTCATGGTATAATTTACACCTTTAATTTTAAAAGGCACCGCTAGAGTAGCAGAGGAGGTGCTTGCCATAGTTCTTGGAACGATGAAAGGTCCCATAAGTTTCGGAGTTTTAGCTCTAGTTTTATCAACTGAGGTAACAACGTTTTCAATTGATGGACCACCTGAACCCATTACAATTCCAGTTTTAAAATTACTCACTTCACTATTCTCTAGACCAGAGTCTTTGATGGCTTCTTTCATCGCGATATAATTATAGGCAGAGCCAGAACCCATAAATCTAATAGTTTTTCTATCTATGTGATCCTCAAGCTTTATATTTGGTTTTCCATGAATGGTACTTTTTAAATTAAGTTCTTTATATTCCTCAGAAAAAGATATGCCTGATTTAGAGTCAATCAATGATTTATAAACTTCTTGTTGATTATTTCCTAAACAAGAAACAATTCCAATACCTGTAATAACTACTCTTCTCATTACTTAATTCATTATTTAAACAAACCTACTTTTAAACTATCAGCCGAATATATTTTTTTATTGTCTGCCATAACAATACCGTTTGCAAGACCTACGGTAGTTCCACCTGGTGAGATTATTTTTTTCATATTAATTTCATATTGAATTTTTTTAACATTTCTTAAAACCTCTCCAATAAATTTCACAGTTCCAACCCCTAAAGCTCTTCCTTTTCCAGGATTTCCAAGCCATCCTAGATAAAATCCGACTAACTGCCACATCGCATCAAGCCCCAAACAACCGGGCATAACAGGGTCATCTTTAAAGTGACAATTAAAAAACCAAAGATTAGCTTTAATGTCCAATTCTGCTTTTACAAATCCTTTGTTAAAAGCTCCATTATTGTCCCTAATTTCAATTATTCTATCAAACATGAGCATAGGTGGAAGGGGTAACTTGGCATTGCCTGGACCAAAAAGTCCACCATTCCCACAATTTATAAGTTCATCATACGAATATGAGTTTTTTTTCATAAAATTTGAGTAATCTTAATACTTGATTTAAAATAAATAAAATATAGAAATACTTTAGAATCGTTATAAAAAAAGGATAATTGTGAATTTTGAGGACAAATTAAGGGCTTCTGGACTGAGGCCTACCAAACAAAGATTAAGAATTTGCAAAATATTGTTTGATAGAGATAAAACTTTTCATTTTTTAGTTAAAGATTTGGTCGAGACATTAAATCAAAAATATGACGAAAAAAAAATATCAGTCGCAACAGTTTATAACACTGTTCATGCATTTAAAAAATCTGGTTATTTAAAACAACTGAATATCGACACAATTCATCATTATTATGATACTAATGTTTCCCATCATCACCATTTTTTTGATGAGTCTACAAAAGAACTTATCGATCTAAATAATGATCAAGTTGAAAAAATAGAAATAAAAAAAACTTTACCAGGAAAGACTATAAGCTCTGTTGAAATTCTTGTAAAAATTGAAAATAAATAATTTTTTATCAATTTTTGGAATTTTACTCTTGATTTCTTTTTTAGAATGATTATAAACTAGATATAACAATAAAATTCATTTAAATGAGTAGTGAAATAAGAAACGAGATTAGCAAATGCCCATATCACGGAGAAGGCATTCCTCAAAAGAGTCCTACTGGCAAAGGTCAAACTAATAGAGATTGGTGGCCTAATAGCTTAAATTTAAAAATTCTAAGTCAACATTCCGAACTTGTTAATCCGTTTGATAAAAAATTTGATTATAAAAAAGAATTTAAAAAAATAAATTATAAATCTTTAAAAAGAGATATTGAAAAGTTATTAACCAACTCACAAAGCTGGTGGCCTGCAGATTATGGTCATTACGGTCCATTGATGGTGCGTCTTGCGTGGCATGCAGCAGGCACTTACAGAACCGGCGATGGTAGAGGTGGTGCTGGAACTGGTAATCAAAGGTTTGCTCCATTAAATAGCTGGCCAGATAACGTTAACTTAGACAAAGCAAGATTATTACTTTGGCCTATTAAGAAAAAATATGGAAGAGGAATTTCTTGGGCTGACTTATTTATATTAGTTGGAAATGTTGCGATTGAATCTATGGGACTCAAGACTTTTGGTTTTGGGGCTGGAAGAGAAGATATATGGGAACCAGAAGATGATATTTATTGGGGTTCGGAAAAACAATGGTTAGCCAATAATCGATACAACAATAAAAGAGAACTTGAAAACCCATTAGGTGCAGTTCAAATGGGCCTCATTTACGTTAACCCGCAAGGACCTGACGGTAATCCAGATCCTATAAAGTCTGCAAGAGATATTAGAGAAACTTTTGGTAGAATGGCGATGAATGATTACGAAATAGTCGCATTAGTTGCAGGTGGACATACTTTTGGTAAATCTCATGGTGCAGCGCCAGAGTTTCATAAAGGGCCTGAGCCTGAAGGATCAAAAATTCAAGATCAAGCAACTGGGTGGAATAGCAACTATAAAAGTGGATTAGGAGCTGACACTATTAGCAGCGGAATAGAGGGAGCTTGGACCTCCAATCCTATTCAATGGGACATGGGTTATTTTGATAATTTATTTGGATATCAATGGGAATTAACAAAAAGCCCAGCAGGTGCATATCAATGGAGACCAAAAAAAAATGGTAAAGATATAGAAATGACACCGGATGCTCATATTAAGGGCAAGCAAAATCTTCCAATGATGCAAACAACAGATCTTTCCTTAAAAATGGATCCAAATTTTGAAAAAATTTCAAGACACTTCCACCAAAACCCAGATGAGTTTGCAGATGCATTTACAAGAGCTTGGTTTAAATTAACTCACAGAGACATGGGTCCTAAAGTAAATTATTTAGGTCCTGAAGTTCCAAAAGAAAATTTAATTTGGCAAGATCCTATTCCAGAAACAAAATATAAACTTAAAAATAATGATATTAAATTCTTAAAGAAAAAAATTGAAAATTCAGGGTTGTCCGTATCAGAGCTTGTTTCTATAGCATGGGCTTCAGCGTCAACTTTTAGAGGCTCAGATAAAAGAGGTGGAGCAAATGGTGCTCGTATAAGATTGTTGCCAATGAAGAATTGGAAAGTTAACAATCCGCCTTCATTATTAAAAGTGATTAATACTTACGAGAAAATACAAAAGTCATTTAACATTAAATCAAAATATGTATCATTAGCTGATTTAATTGTTTTAGGTGGATCGGTAGGGATCGAAAAAGCAGCAAAAGCTGCTGGTAAAAAAGTAAATGTCCCTTTTAAGCCAGGAAGAGGAGATGCTGAGCAAGACCAAACTGATATTCATTCGTTTAGCTTACTCGAACCTCTTGCAGATGGCTTTAGAAATTATGCAAATGGTGATAAGTCAGCCGTGGCTGAGGAATTGTTAATTGATAAAGCTCAATTATTAAAACTAACAGCTCCTGAGATGACAGTTTTAGTTGGTGGGATGAGAGTTTTAGGAACTAATTTTGATAACTCAGATCATGGAGTATTTACAAAAAATCCAGGTAAGCTTACAAATGATTTTTTTGTTAATTTACTTGATATGAATATTAAATGGGAAGAGACTTCGAAAAAAGAGGAAATTTTCCATGGTAAAGATCGAAAAACTAATAAAGTTAAATGGAGCGGTACAAGAGTTGATTTAATATTTGGATCTAACTCTCAACTTAGAGCTTTAGCTGAAGTTTACGCTACTGATGATGCGTATGATAAATTTTTAAATGATTTTATCTTAGCTTGGACTAAAGTCATGAATTCAGATCGTTTTGATCTTCATTAAAAAAAAATTAAATCATGACCCAAGTTTCTTTTGATGATTTTTATCAAGTACCAAACCTTTTGTTTGATATAAAAAGACTAAGGTCTGACCTAGAAATAATATTAAAAAAAAAAAAATTTAACTCTCCAGGCATAACCCATTTTGGTGCCATACCTTTAAATCAAATACCTAATGACGAAGAATCCATAAAGGGTCATAATATCAGAGGAAAATATTGGACAATTCCTGATGAAACTGGAAAAGAAGTATCTAGAGATTTTGATATAGATGAGTCTAAATATACTCAATTAATACCCGAATTCCATAACACTTATTTTAAAGAAGTATATGATACGATAAGTAAGAGATTTAAACTTGGTAGAGTGAGATTGTTGCTAAAGGAACCAAGATCTACTCTTAGTTGGCATAAAGATCCAGAGCCCAGATTGCATATCCCAATTATCACCAATTTAGGATGTTCTATGGTGATCGAAAATATTGCTAAACATCTGCCAGCTGATGGAACTGTCACTATTACTAATACTACTAAATACCATAATTTTTTTAATGGCGGTGAGCAGGATAGAATACACTTAGTTGCGTGTATGCTAGAAAATCCGTTTAAATAAAAATTAATTATTAACTAAACCCCAAATATTGATGGTATCAACCCATCCATTCAAATCGTCAGATTTAATTTTGCACCATTTTTTTTCACATTTTTGAACTACTAATAAGCGTCCTTTTTTTATTTGTGCAATTGGTTTTGAAAATTTTGAGGGTTTTTTAAATAGAATTTTATCTTGAGTTGCGATGATTGAGTTAGATTGCTGCAATTGTGATATATGTATCCATCCACTATTATTTTTAAAATCTATTATTCTTCTAAAATTTTCTTTTTTATCAAGTTGTTTTACAGGAAGATTTTTTTTATTATAAATGTACTTAACCTCAAATTCAAAACCTGGGCCATATCGGACATTAACTTTATTTTTTTTTAATGAATAAAAAATTTCTTCACAAAAACTATTAGCAGAAAAAAAAAATGAAAAAAAAATTATTAACATACTTTTAAGAATTAGTTGCATAAACATTTTTTTTTCTTCATTAATCTTACTTTTCTAAAGTTTAGATTAAGTAAATCTAAAATTAAAATAAAGCCATTAAGATTTTGGCCTATATTTAATATCTGTTTTAATACTTCATTAGCTTGCATGGTTCCAACTATTCCAGCTACTGTTCCCAATACTCCATCAAATTCACAATTAAAAATATCATTTGAAATTTTCTCTTCCTGATAAAAACATCTTAAACATGGACTGCTCTTTTTTAGAAAATTAAATGAAAAAATATGTCCATCAAATTTGCTAATAGCACCTGTTATAAGATTTTTTTTAAACCTTAAACTAAAATCATTTATTAAAAATTTGGTTTCAAAATTATCAGATCCATCAACTATATATTCATAGTTTTGAATAATTTTACTAAAGTTTTTATAATTTATTTTTTGCTTATAAATATTAATTTTTACTTGAGAATTTATTAATTTTAATTTTTCTTGCGAAACTTTCACTTTCAATTTTTCTAAATCTTTTTCATTATAGAGACTCTGTCTATGAATATTAGAGAGGTTTACTAAATCATAATCAATTATACCTATCGTACCAACCCCAGCTCTTGTTAAAAATTCCGCTACAGAACAACCTAATCCACCTGCGCCTATAATTAATACTTTGGAATTTAAAATCTTTCTTTGACCAACTATTCCAATATTTTTCAAAACTATTTGTCTCGAAAATCTTTCAATTAAAACTTTATTTAGTTCAAAGCTCATCTTCCAGTTGAACCAAAACCACCCTCTCCTCTTATCGTTTCAGGTAGATTTTCAACTTCTTCAAATTGCATTTTGAATACTGGAACTAAAATCATTTGAGCAATTCTATCTTTGTTTTGGATTAAAAATATTTTATTTCCTTGATTGAAAAGTATTACTTTAATCTCTCCTCGATAATCACTATCTATTGTCCCAGGTGAGTTTAAGACACAGATATTATTTTTAGCCGCTAGTCCAGATCTAGATCTAATTTGTATTTCAAAATCTTTAGAAAAAGCTACAGAAATTCCAGTTGGTACTAGGCAAGATGAGTTAGGTTTTAATCTTACAGGTTCTTTAAGATACGCCATTAAATCCACACCGGAGGCCCCATTAGTTTTATAAGTAGGTATTTTGACAGAAGGATATAGTTTTTTAATAAGTACCTTTGTCATGAATTTAATTGATTGATTATTCTATCAACTATTTCCTCTGATATTTCAGATTTTTTTTTGTAGGTTAGGTTTTCTTTTTTTATTTTTTGGTTTTTATAAAAGATTGTAACTTCATTAAAATCTGAGTTGAAACCAATTGAATTATTTAATACATCATTAGCAATAATCCAATCACAATTTTTTTCAGATAACTTTTTTTCAGCATTTTTTTCTAGATCGTTTGTTTCAGCTGCAAATCCGATAGTAAGTTTTGGTCGCATAGAATTATGATTTGAAACATACTTTAATATATCAACATTTTTTTCTAGTTTTAAGTTTAGCCCATCTCGTTTTTTAATTTTATATTTATACTTCTCAGAGATTTTAAAATCAGCAACGGCAGCTGAAAAAATTGCAACATCAACTGGCAAATTTTTTTGTGTCTCAGTAAACATTTCATCTGCAGTTTCAACTTTAATTAAATTAATATTTTCATCAACGCTTAGAATTGATGGACCAGAAATAAGAGTTGTTTGAAAACCTTTCCTGGAAAGAGAATTTGCAATTTCATAACCCTGTTTGCCACTTGATTTATTGGTTATAAACCTTATTGGATCAATATATTCATACGTTGGACCAGCAGTAACCAAGGCTTTAAATTTTTTATTTTTATTTTTTTCAAAAAAATATCTATTAATTTCATCCACAATTTTTGAAGGATCTGACATTTTACCTCTACCATATTCTCCACATGCCATTTCTCCTATTTCTGGTCCAATAATTTTATATCCATAATGTTTTAATTTTTCGGTATTTTGCTTGGTAGATGAATGTTCCCACATTCTTACATTCATAGCTGGCACTAAATACACTTGCTTATTTGATGCAAGAATTACCGTAGAAGCTAAGTCATCAGACGATCCTTGAGCTAATTTTGAGATAGTATTTGCAGTTGCAGGAGCAGTAATAATCACATCTGCCCATCTTGAAAGAGCGATATGACTCATTTCTGTCTCATTTTCTACATTAAAAAGATCATCATATACTTTTCCTTTTGATAAAGATGCTACAGAAAGAGGTGTAATAAACTCTTTGGCACTCTTGGTTAAAATGGTTTTGATTTCATAATTATTTTTTTTTAGTAATCTTATTGTTTCAAGTGATTTATATGCAGAGATGCCACCGCATATTATAAATAATATTTTTTTATTAGATAAATTTTTCATTTTGAGAATTAAAATACTAATAGTCCGAAAATTACAAGAATTAATAAACCAATAATAGATTGATTTCTAAAAGCAATTATTTCAGTTTTTTTATTATTTAGAGCGGTATAAGAATTAGAATTTTGAGGAATTTGTCCACTTGCTAAAAATGTTAATGCTTGATTTGCTTTATCCATGATTTCAGGAAAGTCTGGTAGTTTTTTCATAACTTCAGTAGTTTTGGAGATTGTTTCGTTTAATGTATTAATTGGATTTTTGTTTTCTCTTAACCAGTTTTCAAGTACAGGTTTAGATGTGATCCAGATGTTTGTATCGGGATTTAATCTTCTTGCTACTCCTTCTACTACTACCATTGTTTTTTGCAACATTAAAAGCTGAGGCTGTGTTTGCATATTAAATTTTTCTGTAACATCAAACAATTGTTTTAATAATTTTCCTCCAGAAATATCTTTTACGGCTTGACCAAAAATTGGCTCTCCAATTGACCTCAACGCTTGTGCAAGATCATCGATAGAGACTTCTTTAGGCACTAAACCTGCAAGTAGATGAACTTCAGCAACTTTTTTATAATCTCTTTGAATAAATCCAAATAATATTTCTGCTAAAAATCTTTTACTTATTTTATCGAGACGACCCATTATACCAAAGTCTATTGGCACAATTTGACCATTCGAATCAATAAAAATATTTCCTTGATGCATGTCAGCATGAAAAAAACCATCTCTTACTGCATGTCTTAAAAAATGTTGTATAATTTCTTCAGCTATAGTGTTGGTATCTAAATTCTTTTTTTTTAATTCTTCGGTTTCTCTAATTGAGACACCATCGATCCAATCAAGTGTCATGACACTTTCACTAGTAAAATTCCAGTAAATTTTAGGAACTCTAAAACCCGCATCATTCTTAGTATTTTCGGCGTATTCACTAGCCGCGGCCGCTTCAAACCTTAAATCCATTTCAAGATTAGTTATTTCTTTTAATAAAAAAATAACTTCAATTAATTTTAATCTTCTTGTTTTTTTGATAAATGACTCAATAAAGTAAGCAAATAACATCAATGCATCTATCTCTTCATTAAAAATTTTTTTAATATTTGGTCTTAAAATTTTAATTGCAACATCTTTAATTATTCCATTGTCTTTAATCTGGGCTTTATGAACTTGAGCTATTGAAGCAGCAGCAATTGGTTCGCTTAAATTAATTATAGAATTATAGGAGTTTTGACCAAGGTTTTGTTTGATAATTTCTTTTGCCTCGTAAATTGAAAATGGAGGTAATCGATCTTGCAAGTTCTCTAAATTTTTTGATAAATTTTCGCCAATTATATCAGGTCGAGTTGCCAAAAACTGTCCCAGTTTTATGAATGTAGTTCCCATAGACTGAAGCGAGCTTGAAAGTTTTTCACCTTCAGTTTTGTTTAAATCACAGTCTTTTTTTTCAAAAAAAGAAGTAGATAATAATTTAAATAAAATAGTTATCGAAATTGGTAATTTTTGAAAGTTTGATATAATATTTATAATATCTGATTTTCCAACTTTTCTTCCTAATTTAAATAATATATATAATTTTTTAAACACTAAAACTTCCATCCACTATGTATAGAAACTAATCCACCACTTAAGTTTCTAAATGAACATTTTTTAAAATTACTTTTTTGCATTAATATAATAAGTTCTTCTTGATTAATAAAATCTTCAATACTATTAATTAAATATTTATAAGGTTGACTATTACCAGTTATAAATTTTCCAACTAAAGGAATAATCTTAGAGTAGTTTTTGTAAATAAAATTTAAATTAGAATTTTGTATTTTTGAAAATTCTAAACATAAATATCTTCCCCCAGGTTTTAAAACTCGATATGCCTCCGTTAGAGCTTGATTTAAATTTTTTACATTTCTTAAACCAAAGCTAATAGTATAGTAATCAAATGAATTATCATTAAAAGGGAGATTTTCAGCGTTGGAAATTTTCCATTGAATATTTTTATAATTAGATAATTTTTGTTTGGCCTTATTTATCATGTTACGGTTTGGGTCTACACATGTAACTTGACAAGTCTTTTTAGTATTATCTAAAAAAAGTTTTCCTATATCCCCTGTACCGCACGCGACATCAATTAATTTTTTATTCAAAGAAGATGGGTTCATAATATTTATGAGAGTTTTTTTCCAGATTTTATGAATACCTAATGAAATAAAATCATTCATTAGATCATATTTATCGTAGACCTGGTTAAATACATTTTGCACTAATCCTTTTTTATTTTGAAGATGTTGTTGCATAAATTTTTTTTTATTATCAATATAGTGACAAATGCCAGAATTACCAGAAGTAGAAATTGTTAGACAATCTCTTAATAAGAAAATAAAACACAAAAAGATTTTGAGAGTAATTATAAGAAATAGAAATTTAAGATTTAAAATACCATTAAATTTTGAGAGTTATTTAAAAAAAAAAAAAATAATCAAGGTAGATAGATATTCAAAATACTTAATTTTAAATATTTCTGACAATAGTTTTTGCATGATTCATTTAGGAATGTCAGGAACTATTCACATAATAGATAAAAAAAAATTATCAAGACTTACAAATACTAGTTTTTACAAATCACCATTTTTACCCAAAAAGCATAATCACGTGGAAATTATATTTAATAATTTTAGAGTAATTTATAATGATCCAAGGCGTTTTGGTTTTATTCAAATTATTAAAAATAAAGAAGAACTAAAAAAAAGATTTAAATATTTAGGTCCAGAACCTTTTGATAATAAATTTAATACAGATTATGTTTATAATTATTTTAATAAAAGAAAAAAAAATATTAAAAATTTTTTAATTGATCAAAATTTTGTTTCAGGTATTGGAAATATTTATGCAAACGAAATTTTATTTTTAAGCAAAATAAATCCTTCAAAGAATGCAAATTTGTTAAGTAAACCAGATTGTAATAGAATTATTTATTATTCTAGAAAAGTTTTATTAAAAGCTATTGAAAAAGGTGGATCAAGTATACAAAATTTTAAAAATACATCTGGCGTTGAGGGAAACTTTCAAAAAAATTTTAATGTTTATCAAAGAGAGGGATTAGTTTGTAAAACTAACGGATGTACTAATTTAATTTCAAAAAATATTATTTCAAAAAGATCAACTTTTTTTTGTAATTCTTGTCAAAAATAATTAATTATTTGATTGACCGAAATAAATTCTCAAGTTATACCCCCTGCTATTATGGCGAACACCAAATCAGCAATTAAAACAATTAGAAAAATAGCTAAGCAGACAATTGTTAATAAAGTAAGGAAAAGTAGATATAAAAATGCTTTAAAAAAAATGAAAGTTTTAATTGAGTCCAAAAAAAAGGATGAAGCTTTAAAATTTTTACCAAGCTTCAATTCAGAGCTTATGAAGATTGCTAAAACAGGTATTATAAAAAAAAAAAACGCTTCTAGGAATATTTCTAGAATTACAAAAAAAATTTTTGCGATATAGTTTCTAAATTTAAGTCGCTTATTAAAATACAACTTATAAAGGTAAGAAATTTCAACTCTTAAATATACCTGATATATAATTTTTTTTTATTTACTCTCTATATATAGACTTAGTAAATAAAAAAAAAAAAATTCAATTATAAATTTTATTTTTTAAATTTTAATTTTAAAATTGTGTGAGAAATTTCAATCTATGATTTTATTAATTAAATTTTTATTTTCCCTCCTAATTTGTAATTATAAAAAAAATTACAATCTGAGATTTTATTTTTTAAATTTATTTTTTTTATAATTTCTTGCAAAATTTAAAAATTGGGTCTAATAAATATTTCTCAAAAAATTTATGAATAACTCAATAAATAATAATTTAAATTCACTTAAAGTAGCGGATTTTGATTGGAATATTATTCAAACAGATTTAAAAAACAAATTAGGGATAAATATTTATGAAAGCTGGCTTAAAAAAATAAGTTTTTTAGATGAATTTAATAATTATATTCTTCTGTCAGTTCCTACAAGATTCATTCGCGATTGGATTACATCAAGATATTTAGATCAAATTTTACAAATAATAAAAAAATATAAAAAAGATATTATTAGAATAGAGTTCAAAATTTCTGAGCAAAACTCACCTGCTAATAATTTTGAAAAAATTAATTTAAAAACAATAGATAGTAGTGAAAATATTGCGTTTATTAAAGACTCCTATTTACAATATAACAGAATTGACCCTAACAAGAGATTTGACAATTTCATAACTGGATCAAGTAATAAACTAGCATATGAAGCGTCATTAAAAGTTGTAGAGGATACGTCTCATTACAATCCACTTTATATTTATAGTGGTGTTGGAATGGGTAAGACTCATCTTTTAAATGCCATTGGTTTTGAATTAAAAAAAAATAGCAAAGTAATGTTTATTTCAGCTGAACGTTTTATGTATCAATTTGTTAAATCAATAAAATCAAATGATATGGTTAAGTTTAAAGATTATTTTAGAAATACTGATGTTTTGTTAATAGACGATATTCAGTTTATTAGTGGTAAAGAAGCAATGCAGGAGGAGTTTTTTCATACATTTAATGCGTTGTTGGACAAAGGTTCACAAATAATTGTATCTGCCGATAGGGCGCCTAATAAATTATCAAGAATTCAAGATCGAATTAAATCGAGATTTTCGGGAGGTTTAGTAGTTGATATCCAAAACCCTGATAACGATTTAAGAAAAAAAATTGTTGAGAGTAAAGTTGAAGATTTTAATAGTTTAAATTCTGACCAATTTAAAATTTCTAGAGAAATTCAGGACTTTATAAGCAACGAGATAAAAGCAAGCGTAAGGGAATTAGTTGGAGCGATAAATCGAATAATCTCATTTTCAAGAATTTATAACAAGGTGCCAAATTTAACTGAAACTAAAATAATACTTAGGGATTTATTAAATTTAGGTGAAAATAAAGTTACAATCGATTTGATACAAACTTTAGTTTGTAAATACTTTAAAATTAGTAAAAACGAAATGTTGTCTTCAAGAAGATCTAGGTATCTTGTTAGACCAAGGCAAATAGCTATCTATCTAACTAAAATTTTAACTTCTAAATCCTTGCCAGAGATAGGTCGAGAATTTTCTAACAGAGATCATACTACCATCATACACTCAGTTAAAACGATTGAAAAATTAAAAGAACGTAATCTTGATATGGTTGATAGTATTAATAATTTAAAAAACCAAATACTTTATAATAATAAAGAAAATGAAATTTAACGTTAATCAGCAAGATTTTCAACAAGCATTAAATTATTGTCAAGGAGTTATAGAAAAAAGAAGCACTCTTCCAATTTTGTCAAATATATTATTAGATGCAAATAATTCTAAACTAACAATAACAGCGACAGATTTAGATTTAATCTTTATTCATCAGTTGAATAATGTAGAAATTTTTGAAGAAGGAAAAATCACTACCACTTCCTCTATTATGTATGATATCATAAGAAAATTTACTTCAGGTAAAAAAATTAATTTATCGCTAACAGATATTAGTAAGCTACAGGTCGAGTCAGAAAAGTCTATTTTTAATTTAAATTGTATTAGTGCATCAGAATTTCCTTTAACAGATGAAAATTTTAATGATAATGAATTTTCAATAAAATCTAAGCAATTTTTAAAACTTCTTAATAAATGTAAATTTTCTATTTCTAATGATGAAACTAGGCATTATTTAAGTGGAATTTATTTTCATCAAACTGAAGTGGAGGGAAAGAATTATTTGACTGCCGTTGCAACAGACAGTCACAGAATGTCGGTTTCAAAAATTAGATTGGATAAAAAAATTGATTTTGAACCAGTAATTTTGCCCAAAAAGACTATTTTTCAGCTTTGTTCTCTTTTAGATACACATGATGGAAATATTAAGATTTCCAATAGGAAATCTAAAATAAAATTTGAATTAAATAATAGCATTCTTATCTCAAAACTTATTGATGGAAAATTTCCAAATTACATTCAAGTAATACCTAAAAATAATCACAAAAAATTAGAGATTGATTTAAAGTTATTTTTAAATTCTGTAGATAGAGTTGCATCTGTATCACTTGATAAAAAAGATGGTGTTAAATTTAATTTGTCCAAAGATGTTTTAAACCTTTCAGTAAATAATGCTAACAGTGGTGATGGAAAAGAAACTTTAAGTGTGAAATTTGAATATGATTTAGAGATTAGTTTTAATTCTAGATATCTCATAGATATTGCCTCTCAGATAAATGGGGATCGTGTGGAAATTTTTTTTAATGACTCTGGTTCTCCAGCACTCGTCAGAGATCCGGCTGATTTTGATAGTATTTTTGTTGTGATGCCGATGAAGGGTTAATTCATCAAATCTAATTCGTAATAAATATTTTTTTCAATAGTTTTGATAAAATCATCTTTAGTTAACCCAGAAACTATAGGTTTTAATATAGATATCGTTATTGATTTATTCGCTTTCATAGATCCATTTTTAGGCCAAACATAACCCGAGTTAATAGCAACTGGCTGGCAAGCAATATTTAATTCCACATAAATTCGTCCAATACCTTTTTTAAAGGTTGGTCTTGACTCAGGTGGTGTTCTTGTTCCCTGAGGAAAAATTATTAAGGGCCTATTAGAATTTTTTATTATTTTTGAAATATTTTCAAAAAATCCTAGGTTATCTTTCGTTACTTTATTTCGTTTAATAGAAATAGATCCTATTTTTTTTAAGTACCAACCAAAAATTGGTATTAATAGTAACTCATTTTTTAAAATAAAAACTGGAGAATTAAAAATTGTTTGCAAATAAAATGTTTCAAACATTGATTGATGAGAAGCAGCTATAAAAAATTTTTCATTTTTAATAATATTTTCTTTTCCTTTAATAACAATTTTAGTTGCGAGAAATATTTTTAAACACAGTCCTGTCCAGAAGCCCATTAATTTTCCCCCGAGCAAAACAATTTTTTGAGGCATAAAAAAAGATGGCAGAAAAAATATTGAAATAATAAATATTCCAGTAAAAAAAAATATTGTAAATATTATGTTTCTTATCATTTAAATCAAAAGCTACATTAAATCTAACAGCTTTTGTCTTTTACTAAGAATTTTAATTTTTGATTTTTTGATTAATATTTCAAAGGGTTTTGGTCTCATATTATAGTTTGAACTTAATGATATTCCATAAGCTCCAACATCACATATGATAATTAAATCTTTTTCATCTAATTTTTGAAATTTTTTTACTGTAAGGAATTTGTCAGTGCTTTCGCAAATTGGACCTACAAATTCATAATCTTTATTTGATAATTTTGATTTTGCTTTAACAGGAATTATTCTATGTATAGAATTATATAGTGCAGGTCTTATCAAATCATTCATTCCAGCATCGAGGATTACAAAATCTTTTTTATGACCCTCTTTAATATAGGTTATTTGAGAAATTAATACTGCAATATTTCCAACAATGTATCTGCCTGGTTCAAATATAATTTTTGATTTATTGTTTTTCAAAAATTTTTCAATATTTCTTGAATATTTGTTTAAATTTAGATTTTGATTGTTATTATTATAATCAATTCCTATCCCGCCGCCTAAATCAATATATTCAAATACGTGTTTTGATTTTTTTATTACCTTATCTAAAATATCTAACATTTTACCATAGGGATCGTCATTTAGAATTTGGCTACCAATATGTACACTCAAACATTTTAAATCAAGATTTTTTGATTTTTTAACATATTTTACCAATTCTAAAAATTTTTTTTCGTCAACACCAAATTTATTTTCTTTTTTTCCAGTTGAAATTTGACTTAGGGTTTTTGCATCAATATTTGGGTTTAATCTTATACCAATATTAATCTTTTTTTTTTTAATTTTTGCGATTCTTTCAATTTCTAAAATTTCACTTTTTGACTCTGTATTAATCAATAGTATTTTTTTATTTATTGCAAAATTAAGTTCCTTTGAAGTTTTGCCAACTCCAGAAAAAACAATTTTATTAGGTTTAATTCCAGCTAAAAGGGCTTTCATTAACTCGCCTGCAGACACAACATCTGCACCTAATCCAAACTTACTTATTTCGCGTAGCAATTTTGTATTAGAATTTGATTTTACAGAAAAACAAATTAAGGGATTGATTGATTTAAAATTATTCTTAAAGTTTTGAATATTCTCTTTTAGTTTATTAAAGGAATAACAATAAATCGGAGTAGTAAATTTTTTTGCTAAATTTTTAATTCTAAAATTTTCTATTGTTAATTCCTTATTAATATATTTCATCATACCATATTTATTTTGGTACTAAATTTATCAACTTTTTTTTCAATATCATTGTAAATTGGGTCTCCTTTTTTACCACATGAAATTAAAATTATTGAAAATAGAATAATTAGAAAAATTTTTTTAATCATAGCTTATTTTTATATTTTACTATCATTTTTTTTATATTATCAAAAGCTGTTCCTCCATATGATTTTTTAGAATTTATAGAATTTTTCAAATTAAATATTTTTAAAACATCATTTGATAATTTAGGTTCAATTTTCTGAAGTTCTTGGATTGATAGTTCATCTAATCTTTTTTTTCTTTTTTCTGCAAAATTTACTATTTCTGCAGTTTTTTGATAAGCTTTTCTAAAAGACATGGAATGATTTTTAACCAGATAATCTGCTAAATCTGTCGCTGTTATAAAACCATGGTTTGCAAGTTCTAACATTTTTTTTTTATTTGGGCTAAAGTTGATTAGAACTTCTTCAAAAATTTTTAGGCAATTTATTAAGGTATCAAAAGATTTAAATATTATTTCTTTATCGTCTTGTAAATCTTTAAAATAGGATAGTGGAAGTCCCTTAAGTATAGTTAACATAGAAAATAAATTGCCATACATTAAACCAGACTTACCTCTTAGATACTCTAATAAATCAGGATTCTTTTTTTGTGGCATTATAGATGAACCAGTTACGATTTTATCTGACAAGTTTATTATATTAAACCCATCTGAACTCCATATTATAAGCTCTTCAGATATTCTGGATATGTGCATTGAACAAACTGAAGAACTGTATAAAAAATCTAAAACAAAATCTCTATCGGATACAGTATCTATAGAATTATTAGTTGGAGTTTTAAAGCCTAATTTCTTACTTGTATAGTTTCTATCGATATTGAATGAGGTTCCGCTTAAAGCAGCAACACCAAGGGGATTCTCATTTAAATTTTCTAAATTATTTGAAAATCTTTTTTTGTCTCTATTAAAAATTTCAACATAAGCCATTAAATAATGAGCAAATGAAATTGCTTGAGCATTTTTTAAATGTGTAAATCCAGGCATGATTGTTTCAATATTTTTTTCTGCAATTTTAAGCGTTCTTTTAATTATTTTATCTAATTCTTTATTAATCTCATTTGTTGCTGACTTCATCCATATTTTAAAATCAGTAATTACTTGATCATTTCTTGATCTAGCGGTATGAACATAACCTGCCTCTTCACCTATAATTTGAAAAAGTCTATTCTCGATACTCATATGAATATCCTCATACTTTCTATCAAATTTAAATTTTTGATTTAAAATTTCTTTTTTAATTTTATTAAGTCCATAAATAATTTTGTTCTTTATTTTAAATGAGATAATTTTTTGTTTAAAAAGCATTTCAACATGAGCGATAGATCCCTGAATATCCTCCTGATAAAGTCTCTTATCTACATCAATAGAATTACCAATTTTTTTATATAGTAATGAAGTTTTTTTTTTAATACGTATATTCCATATTGTCTGGTTGTTTTCTTTTTTTATCATGATAATTAATTATATCTATTTAACATGAGATTTTTAATATTATTTATTTTTTTGATTAGCAACTTGTCGGCAAATGAAATACCTAATTTAAAAAATATTGTCATACATAAAGAACCAAAAACCTTCGATAATATAATCTTTTTAGATAAAACAGATCAAAAAACTACTTTAAACGATTTTAATGAAAATCTAATCGTGTTAAATTTTTGGGCAACTTGGTGTGAACCATGTAAAGAAGAATTACCATCACTAGATCGATTACAAGTTAATCCAAAACTTAATAATTTAAAAGTACTACCAATCAACATAGCTCAAGAAAATCAAGAAGTAGTAGATACCTTTTTTAAAAATTTAAATGTAAAAAATTTAATTTCTTATTTTGATCCAACCACTTCTTTAGCTAAGGAATTTTCTTTAAGAGGAATTCCAACTTCCATTCTGCTTAATAAAGAAAGAAAAGAATTTGCAAGAATAATTGGTTCAATTAATTTTGATGATGAAAAGTTTATAAGTTGGTTAAGTAATTACAATTAGTTTTTAAAAAAATAAGCAAATCCGACTAAAGCAATTATTGCAATAAATTGTAATAATACTCTTAATTGCATTAATCTATTTGAATACTTTTTACTTACATCTCCACCCTTAAACAAAGTCCCAATACCTAATACTAATATAATACCGACCACCATTATAAGAATTATTGATATAATTTTGACTATCGTTCCTGACAACATATTTATATTGTAAGATATTTTACAAAATAAAAAACATAATTATTATATGACATTTAGTTTAAAGCATATAGCTATAAAACCCAAAGATGGGATTTCTATTAAAAGTGCAATTATTTTACTTCATGGATATGGAGGTGACGGTAATGATATGAGTATTCTTTCATCATACTGGAAAAGATATTTACCGAATACAGTATTTATTTGTCCTAATGGACATGAAAAAAATCATATTAATCCAAGTGGATATCAATGGTTTGATTTAACTCAAGATGATCCAGAATATATATTGGGACAAACAAAAAAAGCTGAGCAAAAAGTTAATCAATTTATTGAGGAAATTAAAAAAGAATATAATTTAGAAAATAATAAAATTTGTTTATCAGGTTTTAGTCAAGGGTGTATGTTGTCAATTAATTTAGGTTTAATATCAGAAAAAGAATATGCTTGCGTTGTTGGGTTTTCAGGTAAAATTATTAATAAAGAGGATCTTCAAAAAAGAATAAAATGTTCAACAAATATTCTTTTGATACACGGCGATATGGACCAAGTTGTACCATCCTCGTATTTATTTGAGTCAAAAGATTTTTTAATTAGAAATGAAATTAATGTTGAAACAAAGTTAATAAAAAATTGTGATCATCATATTCCTATAGAAGCGTCAAGTACAGCTTTAAATTATATTATTAAAAAAATTTAATATCACTTATTGTTGATATAACTATTGTATTAAGATAAAAGAGTTTAATGAATAACTTTTTTGAGCAAAATGTGTCATTAGAAAAATGTCCCGCATTAGTTTTGAATGCGGACTATAGACCATTAAGTTATTATCCATTATCACTTTGGTCATGGCAAGATACTGTTAAGTCAGTGTTTTTAGAAAGAGTAATTATAGTTTGTAATTATGATAGAGAAATTAGAAGTCCATCTTTTAAAATGCAGTTACCAAGTGTTATTGCTTTAAAAGATTACATAATACCACAATCAAAGCCAAGCTTTACGAGATTTAATGTTTTCTTAAGAGATAAGTTTTCTTGCCAATATTGTGGAAGTTCCAAAGAATTAACTTTTGATCATTTGCTTCCAAGATCTAAGGGTGGAGAGACTAATTGGGAAAATGTTGTAACTGCTTGTTCAGCTTGTAATGTTAAAAAAGGTGGAAAATTATTAAAATTTTCTGAAATGAAACTTAATAAACATCCTTATAGACCATCAATAGAAGATCTTCACAAAAATGGCAAAAATTTTCCTCCAAATTTTTTACACAAAAGTTGGATGGATTATTTATATTGGGATGTTGAGTTGGAGTCATAAACTCTAAATTTTTTCAGATATATTTATAGCAATTTTTGATCCGGCTTTTATGATTTTATCTATAATAAAATAAATTCCTTTTTTTGTAGCTCCTTTTTCATAAGCGATATTTTTGTGATTAATTTCATCCTCTCTAAATTTAATAATTCTGTTTTTTAGTTTAATCTCATCAGAGTCGAGTTGTTTTATTTGATTGAGATAATGTTCGTCTATTACTTCTTCAACAGAGGCTGTGCAAAGCATTGCAGCTTTTTTTCCCATTAAAATTGAACTAAAACCAAGACCAACTCCTAATAAGTCCCATAGTGGTAAAAATTTAGTTGGTTTAATATTTCTTCTTTTAATCTCTTTTTCGAAAAAATCACAATGTATTTTCTCATGAATTTTCATGTCTTCGATTGTTTTTTTTAGACTTTCATCTTTTATAAATGTTTCTAGAGCTAAAAGCTGACCCTCGTAAATTTTTACGGCCCCTCTTTCACCAGCATGATCTACTCTAATAAATTCTTCAATTCTATTTTTATTTTTTTTTTTCATAACCAAAATATATTTTTGTTAATATTGTAGTAATTATTAAAGACAATATAATATTTAAAGTTGTTAGTGATAATCCAAAAATTGTAAATGTAACATCTTTGCAATTTGACTTTTTTTCTTGTAAATCTTTTAAAATCTCTTCTTTTGAAAGAATTTCAGAGGCATTTTTAAGGTCACAAAGTATCGATTCTTTTATAAACCCTTGTTCAATTCCAAAATGATAGATAGAAATTAGAGTAGAAAATATAAATATAAATATTAATAAAATTAAAAAAAATTTTTCTAGATAATTAAATTTAAAGTTTAAAAGTAATATTATAATGCTTAGAGCATAAGGTATTCGCTCAATTTTGCATAAATAGCATGGTTGATAGCCTAATATATACTCAATGAAAAAAGCTGAAAAAAGTGCAACTAAGCTAATTAGAAAAATGAATATTAGATAAGAATTTTTACTAAAATAAATCATTATTTTTTGAAATAAAAAATATAATCATAAAAATTACAACTATTAATATACCCAAAATTGTAAACCATTTTGAACCATGATTTTTCATAAATTTAGTAAAAATATCTCCATATATATATGATAAATATGCGACAATAAAAAAACGTAGACCTCTAGAAATTAAACTTGCAAAAATAAATGCAGGTAAACTAAAATTAACTATACCACTTGCTATCGTAAAAACTTTGTAAGGCAAAGGGGTAAATCCCGCTAAAAATATAATGCTTAACCAAGCGCTAAATCCACTTCCCTCTTTTAGTCCAAATTTCAAATTTGAAATTTTTTCGTCATAACCATAGAATTCAATTACATTCATAGCAAAATCAATAAAGATTGCTCCTAATATATAGCCAAATATTCCTCCTAAAACTGAAAAAATTGTAGCAATTAAGAAAATTCTTAGATATTTTTTTCTTTTTGCAATGACCATTGGTATGATCATTACGTCCGGGGGTATTGGAAAAAACGAACTCTCTATGAATGCAACAAAAGCTAAATAAAATTTAGAACTTTTATGTTCAGCTAATTTTAAACATTTAATATAAAGAGAATTAAGCATATTTTAGTTTAATATAAATTTATTTCTTATACTATTGAAATTGAAATTATAATAGCTTTGAAGGGCGAATGGCGGAATTGGTAGACGCGCACGACTCAAAATCGTGTTTCGTAAGAAGTGAGAGTTCGATTCTCTCTTTGCCCACCAAAAATTATGAATGCTGAAAATTGCAAAAATCTCTTGGAATTATTTTATCGTCAATATAAAAATCAAAATGAAAATGAAATTTTTTTACAATCATTAAAAGATTCTAAAAAATATTTTACATGGCATGATACATATCAAAATATTATAAAATTAGCTCAAGCGTTATCATTAATCATTAAAAAACAAGATAGATGTTTATTGATCTCAGAAAATAGACCAGAATGGTTAATCTCAGATTTAGCTATTATGTTTGCAAACGGTATAACAGTTCCAGCATATACTACTTATGTAGAAAGAGATTATGAATATATAATTAACGATTGTAAACCATCAGTAATAATTGTCTCAGATCAAATTCAATTTAGCAAAATAAAAAAAATAGTAAAAGCAAAGCCATTTATAAAAGCTGTTATTACTTTTGAGGATATAAAAGATATTGATGTTGAACTAATTAACACTCAAAAGATTTTTGATGAAAAAAAATTTATAAAAAAAAGTTTTGAAAATTTAGACATCAAAAGGACTGACATAGCTTGTATAATTTATACATCAGGTACAGAGGGAAATCCAAAAGGAGTTATGTTAAGTCATGGTGGGATATTGAATAATTGTGAGGGATCTATTTTAATGCTTGAGGAAATAATTTCAAATAAAGCAAAATTTTTAACTTGGTTACCGCTATCTCATTCTTATGAGCATACTATTCAATTTATTCAAATAGCTGTTGGAGCTAAAGTTTTTTATGCAGAAAGTATAGATAAATTGATTAAAAACATGAACGATTGTAATCCCAATATAATGACTGCAGTACCTAGATTTTATCAAAATTTATACCAGAAAATCAATTCAAACTTTGACAAAATTAAAGGTCTAAAGAAAATTTTAATCAACAGAACAATAATTTTAGGAAAAAAAAAATTATTTAAAGAAAAAACTTCTTTTTTTGAGGTTATACAAAATTTTATTTGTGAATACTTGGTTAGAAAAAAAATCAGAAATCAATTTGGTGGATCTTTAAAAGCCTTCATATCCGGTGGGGCTCCATTAGATAAAGAGATTGGTATCTTTTTAAATGCGATTGGTTTACCAACACTTCAAGGTTATGGTCTTACAGAAACCTCACCTGTTGTAAGTTGTAATCCCATCAACGATATTAGAATTGATACGGTAGGACCTCCATTTAAAGGGAACCATGTCAAAATTACAGATGAAAATGAAATAATTGTTAAAGGTGAAAATGTAATGCTCGGCTATTGGAACAAAGAAGAAGAGACAAATCGAGTATTAAAAGATGGTTGGTTATATACAGGTGATATTGGTCACTTTGAAAATAATTATCTGAAAATTACTGGCCGAAAAAAAGATATTTTAATAACTCCAGGTGGAGAGAATATTTCTCCTGTAAAAATAGAAAACTATCTAATTAAAATTGATTTTGTAGAACAAGCTCTCATTTATGGTGATGGTAAACCATATTTAGTTTGTTTGCTAACTATTTCAAAAGAATATAAAAATATTTCTAATGAATTAATTTTAAAAGAAATAGAAAAAATAAATAAAAATTTAACAAAGATTGAAAAAATAAAAAAATTTTTAGTTATTGATGATCAATTTACCATTGAGAATGGGATGATCACACCGACATTAAAATTAAAAAAATATAAAATAATTCAAAAATATAAAAATCAACTTGAGAGTCTTTATTAATTTTTATAAATCCTCTATATTATTTGCATAAATATTAACTATTTTATTGATTTCAATTAAGCTATTTAAAAATTTTTTTATAATTTAAGTTTCTAATTAAAGATTTGACAGAGCTAGTATAAAAAAATAAAAATAATATAAAAGCGAATCAACATGATTCGTTTAACTTTAAAAGGAGCTAAAGATGGCTGCAAAAAAAAAGAAGTCTAAGAAAAAAGCTAAAAAAAGAAGAAGATAATAATTTCTTATCCTTTAATCAAAAGCGCTTCTCACCATTTTCTAGGTGAGAGGCGTTTTTTATTCATCTGAAGGTTCTTCTTCAGTTTCGGCAATTGGATCCTCCTCCGTAGCCTCATTTATAGTTGTTTTTGGTACGTCAACATTAGACTTTGCTTGACTATCTAAATTTCTTTTTAATATTTTGTCTAATTTTTTTCGTGTATCTTCTATTGATAAATTTAAAACAATTTGAAATTCTGCTAATATTCTTTCATAGGCTTTTTCAAACAATTGTCTTTCACTATAAGATTGATCAACCATAAGATCATCACCTTTGTTAAGATCTCTAACCACTTCAGCAAGTTCGTATATTTTTCCTGATGAAATCTTAGCTTCATATTCCTGAGCTCTTCTGCTCCACATCGACCTCTTTATTTTTGGTTTACTTTTTAAAATTGAAATACATTTATTAACTTGATTGATTGTTGCTAATGGTCTTAAATGCGATTGTTTATTAACTGGTACCATTCCGTTAGCTTTATCTTTTTCGAAACGAATTGTATAAGTTTCAACATCAATACCACCTATATTTATTTTTTTGAATTCTGTAATTTGACCTACTCCATGCTTTGGATAAACAACATAATCTTTAATTTTATATTCTCTTTTTTCAGTGCCCTGTTTTTTTACTTTTTGAATTTCAGGTTTTAGCTCATTGTTTTTAGAAATTCTTAAATTATCTATTTTATTTTCATCAAAAATTTTTTCTGGTGCTGAAGTTTTTTCTATTTTTAACTGTTCAGTTTGTTTAGTTTTTTTTATTTTAATTACTTTTATTGGAGTAATTTTTTTTTTAACTTTTTTTTTAGGTTTACTTTTAAAGATTTTCTTTAAAATATTTTTCGTACTTATTTTTCTCATCTTTAAATTTTTCGTGATCCGAAGGAGGATCTTTTTTTTCACTAATATTTGGCCAGATTTCTGAATATTTTTTATTAATTTCTAACCACTGTTCACTACCAGGTATAGTGTCCGGTTTTATCGCCTCTACTGGACATTCTGGTTCACAAACGCCACAATCTATACACTCATCAGGTTTAATTACAAGCATATTTTTTCCCTCGTAAAAACAATCTACAGGGCAAACTTCTACACAATCCATCAATTTACATTTGATACAATTTTCATTAACAATATAAGTCATTACAGATTCTGATTTTTAATTTTATCCTTAATATCACCCATAGTTTTACTATCAATGTATAATAATCCCGCAAGTCTACTCATCAGGTTAGTTTCATAAATATCAGCATTTTTATTTGAATAAACAACCCTCCAGAGAGATTCAACAATGTTAATTTTTTCTTTCACAGATAAGTTTTTTATTTCTCTAGTAAAATCTAAAATCTGATTTGAATCTTCTTCAAGAATTTTTGATTTTTCGATAATTTGATTTAATTTATTTTCGTTTGCGCCAAGTTTTAATAGGGTTTTTTCAATAATTATTCGTTCTTCACTAGTGAAGTTTTCGTCAATTTTTGCTGCATGAATTAATAAAGCTGAAACTTTAATTAAGAAAAGGTCCTCAATTTTTTCTTTTAAAAACATAAATTTTTAAAGATTTAAATTTTTTAGTATTTTGAAAGGATTTTCACTATGTACATTATTTGAAGTTATTCTTTTAAATGATTTGATAGGACTGTATTTAAAGAATATCTCATTTTCCTTTTCGATAATTTTGTAACCCATGCTAGGTAAAATTTTTTTGAAGCTTTCTTTGCTACAACCCAGTAAATTTAACATTTCTGGTATCACCTTAACTTCTTTTGTATTTGATTTCATTATTAACAAAAATAGTCTTTCTAGAATATCTATCCTAATAAAAAAATTCTCAAATTTTTCAAATCCACAAAGTAACATAAAATTCTTGTCAGTATAATTTTTATCCTCTAAAAAATTTAGTCCAAACAGCGGTGGTTTGAGACTCAAATATTTTTGATGAAAATTTTTCCATAATAATGTTCTTAATGAAACAGCTTCAGGTTTTATTAGCTTAAACAAGAATATATGATATCTTCCAAATTTTACACCTAACCTTCTTAAAATTTTTCTATCTTCTTGATCAAGTATGTTAAGATAATTGGATACCTGTTCTCTTTTTAAGACACCATTGTTTTCATACAATTGATACGCAAGAGCTTTAATGGATGTTTTTTTTTCTTTAAGATTTTTTAAATCTATAAGATTTTTTAAAATGATATTTATTTTATTTTCCATCCATCTATTTAAATAGTTATTAAGTTTTTGTTTTTGAATTTCATCCAAAGTTTCATCAACAATTAATTCAAAATTTGGTTTTAAATAATCTTTTCCAGAAGTTAATCTAGCAATAGCAAACTCATTCCAATATATTTTACCATCCTCTTTAAGTTCTATAGAATTAGTATCAATAATTGTTTGAATTCTTTTTTCAAGTTCAGGCCCTATAGTTTGTCTAGCCGCTTTCTTTAATGACTTAATATCAGTTTCTAATGAACCCTGTGTTAGATCTATCTGCAGTTTTAAACCATTTATTTTACCAATAAATTGATTGTCAATTATGACATTGTTATTTTGTAAAATCTCAGTTTTAAATTCCATATCTTGTTTCAAACCTCTTGCGAGAATACTAGCTCTTTTATCAATGAATGTTTTTGTAAGTTCTTCATGTAGCCTATCGGAAAGTCGATCTTCTAAAAGTTTTGTTTTTTCAACCCAATATTTTTGGTTTTCCACCCAATTATTTTTATTTGAAACATATGACCAAGTTCTAACATTTGCAATTCTATTTGATAAAGAGTCTACATTTCCTTCTAATTTATCAAGTTTCATAAACTGTATTCTCATAAAATCATCAGTAATTTTTGATTTTTTACTAATTAAAAACTTAAATACATTTTCAATTACCTCATAATGATTTCCATATGTCTTTTTCGCAAAATCAGGAATTTGGCAACATTCCCAGAGTAAACTAAGAGTAATTTTATTAAATTCTAAATTAATGAAATTCTTATCTTTTAAAAAATATTTTAGTGCTTTTTCATCTTCACATTCATGAATTTTTTTTAGCCAAGTCATTTGAGGTTTTTCCTCTAAAGATTTGATTAAACTTAATGGGTTATTAAAATTAAGATTTGAATTTCGCCAAAATAAGGTTCTAATTTCCTCGAATTTGTGGGTTTCTAATAGTTGAATATCCTCTGGGATTATTTGGCTACAATCACCAGTTATACCAAAATTTCCATCGTTTAAGTACCTACCAGCTCGACCCGCTATTTGTCCTATTTCAGATAAAGTTAATTTTCTTAATTTTTTTCCATCAAATTTTTTAAGACTGGAGAAATAAACAAAATCTAAATCCATATTAATACCCATACCGATAGCATCAGTAGCAACTAAAAAATCAACATCACCTGATTGATATAAATTAACTTGTGCATTTCTAGTTTTTGGACTGAGAGATCCCATCACGATTGCTGCCCCACCTTTTTGTCTTCTAAGCAACTCAGCAATCGCATAAACTTCTTCAGCAGAAAAAGCAATTATGGCGGTTTTTCTGTTTATTCTTGAAACTTTTTTATGTCCTATGTAAGTTAGCTTTGATAACCTATTTCTATTTATGAACTCAATATCATCATCTAATTTTGAGATTATATTTTTTATAGTATTTGATCCCATAAACATTGTTAATTTTTTTCCTCGCATATTTAAAAGTCTATCAGTAAAAATATGTCCACGTTCATGATCTGCGCACATTTGTATTTCATCAATACCTACAAATTCAAAATGCTTATCAATAGGCATTGACTCAACTGTGCATAAAAAATACTTAGCTTCTGGTGGAATTATTTTTTCCTCTCCAGTAACTAAAGCAACATTATTAAAATTGATTTTTTTAATTATTTTTTCATAAACTTCTCGGGCTAAAAGTCTTAAGGGAAAACCTATCATCCCAGTGTCGAAATCAAGCATTGTTTCGATTGCTAGGTGGGTCTTACCAGTATTTGTGGGACCTAGGACTGCTATAATTTTATTTTTAGACATTTCTATCTTTGGTATATTTTTTTTTTAACCTACCATATATTGTTACTGTTAAAGAACAAAAATAGGCTAAAACATGACCGAATCGGCAGATAATAAGTTCTCATTTGCTATAAATTTTTTTGAAAAACATAAATCTAATAATTTACATGACATTAATTAAAAATTTTTAAAAATTTCAATGAGGTAAATAATTTTCAATTTTTTTTACAATATTTTACTTAATTGATTTTAAGGGGAAGTTTTCATTTTTAAAATTTTCCATATGCCTGCTGCAGATGCAATAATTCTCTTTTTACATTTTAGTTCACAATTTAAAAATATTAAAGTTTTTGTTTTTTTTAATATTTTTGTTAATCCAATAATCTCATCTCCAGCTTTAGAAGTATCAATAAATTTTATATCCAGTGAAACAGTTACACAGACAAAATCCTTTGCAACTCTATGCGCCGCAGTTCCACAGCCAGAGTCTATTAGAGCAGCTAAATAACCTCCATGGGTTATCTTGACTGCATTTAGGTGATTTTTATTTATAAAAGATTTAAATTCATATTTTTTTTTTGATATAGTTCTAAATAGCAAGCCTCCATTATGTTTAACAAAACCAGGTTTAGTGCTTATCTGCTTAAATTTATGACCTATCATTTTTTTAAAAAATAAAAGTTAAAATTAATAAAATTATTAAGATAGCTATAAAAAAATATTTAACTGATTTTTGTATTGATAATTTTAATATCCAATCTAACATTAAACCTTTCTTTTGGTGGACCGCCCAGAACTCGAATCTGGAATTTCCCGGTTCGTAGCCGAGTGCCTTATCCAATTTGGCCAGCGGTCCATTAATTAATATATTTATATATCAAATTATTATTTTGTTTAACTTATATAAATTTATTTGAAGTTTTTACAAATAAACAAAAAATTAATAATTTAAATTGATCTACCTGAATTTTGCTTCTTTAAAATTAATAATTTTTGTTAAAAAAGTTAATATTATACATAAGCGACATATAAGATCGTCAAAAAAAGCCTTGAAATATGTTAAAATACATAAAATTTATTAATTGTGTTAAGATATATAAAATTTAATGGTCTTCAATTGTATAAAGCTATTTTAAAATGATTGAAAAATTTATTGTTCCAGACATTGGAGATTTTGAAAATGTAGAAATAGTTGAAATTTTAGTAAATAAAGGAGATTTAATAAAAATAAATGATCCTGTCGTTACAATAGAAAGCGATAAATCTAGCATTGAAATTCCTTCAACAGTCAACGGTGAAATAGAAACCATAAATGTTAAAGTTGGAGACAAAGTTTCTAAGGGTGATTTATTGTTAACAATTATTTCATCAAATAATGGATTAACTGATAAGATAATTCCAAAAGAAACTGAAACTATTATAAAACAAGCTGAAGCCACTTTAGAAAAAAATAAAATTCATGAACAAACTTTATTAGATTTAACTAAAGAAAAAAAAAATTCTATAAATCAAGTCACAAATATTTATGATACTGATCCTCTAGAAACTCAGGATTGGCTTGACTCTCTCAACGCAGTGATTCAACAAAATGGTAATCAAAGAGCAAATTTTTTAATTAAAGAATTGATTAATCAAGCATATTTAAAAGGAGCAAATATTCCCTATACGCAAAATACACCTTATTTAAATACAATTCCTCCTGAAGCAGAAATAAAATCAACTGGAGATCAAAACATTGAAAGAAGGATAAGATCCTTAATTAGATGGAATGCGGCAGCTATGGTAGTTAGAGCAAATAAAAAATTCCCAGAACTTGGCGGTCACATAGGAACTTTTGCTTCAGCAGCAACATTGTACGATGTTGGTATGAATCATTTTTGGAGAGCTAAAAATAATAAATTTGGAGGAGACTTAATTTATTTTC
>Ga0194118_10001045_pt1 | contig 41970 bp, 38 predicted proteins | sample TA2MahsurfametaG_2_FD_148662 | JGI IMG/M metagenome (GOLD analysis project Ga0194118, IMG submission 148662) | Freshwater microbial communities from Lake Tanganyika, Tanzania - TA2015013 Mahale N5 surface | ecosystem: Environmental > Aquatic > Freshwater > Lake | place: Tanzania: Lake...
CCTTCTTCATTAACAATCTGAGTAGCACAGAGGCCACTACCAGAATCACTAATTGACTTAAGTGAGATCTGAAGTGAGCTAGGGGTGGCTGCTAGAACAATTAGATCACTTTTAACAATAGGAAGACCGCGATCGATAGTAACTTTTCTTGGAGGCGACCAAGAGCTTTTATTGCCCCAGATATCTATCGCTCTCAAAGAAAGTGAGTAGCTTCCCTCGGGTAGATCTTTGACATATACAGCTCTTCTTGAAACAAAAGGATCTAGATAAGTTGGTGCAAAGTTAGTATTAAGCGAGCTATCTATCGGAACAATCTTTTCATCAATCTGTGCTTCAAAACTAGCAATGACTGATTCTCCGTCGTCATAGCCACTTTCAATTATCTCTGCTCCTGGATATCTCCAGTTATCAATGGGGGTTACTGGAGGAGTTGGAGGAGGGTTGGTATCAGCTTTTCTACTAATCTTGACAGTAATCTTCTGATCGCTACTTGAAGCAAGTGCCTCAATTGTGATTGCTCCAGAATAAAGTGTGGTTGATCTTCCTTGAGCAAGGGTCATTGATCCTGAAGCTCTTCCTGTTGCTGAATAGGTATAGGTATCAAGATTTAGCATCCAGATATCAGTTGATACTCCTAGGCCTGGCTCAAAGCCAATTCGATCATCAGGATTAGGGCTATCGATAAAGCTTCAGTTCTATAGATAACTAGCCCTGGATTATAAGAAAGACCTGCTTTGGGCCTTCTATATTCAATCCAGTAAGTTGATTTTCCATCTCTGATAAATACAGCTCTTGCTCCGCCATAGATATCTGAGGCGCTTAGCTCAATAGATTCATTGAGCCAAGATTGCTTCACCTCATCTTTTTCAAGAAGCCCCATCCGCCATTGATGATAAGTTGAAAGAGGTGAGGTAGTGGAAACATTTCCCATCACATCAATACTTCCGCCATATTCAACTGCCTTACAGCTCCTGCTCCATGCCCCATCACTTGCTCCGCTATCACACCTTAAAAGGTTTGAATGTCCTAGCCCTAGAGAATGTCCTAGTTCATGGGTGATAACAAAGGCGCTTGCAGTGTTATGCAAGAGAATGGAACCCCCTTTGCTCTTTGTGCTTCCCACGGCTGCCATGCCAGACCAGATACACCCAGCTGGAGGTAGAAGAATCAACAGGTATCTATCTGCCCAATTAGTTATAGCTAGTCGCCGGTATACCTCTTGTTTAATTGATGCAATGAACTGTGAAAAATCTGGTCTGTTGCAGACCATTGCAGAGCTAATCTCAACAGGACTTAATAATGAGCGCCCAAAAGAAAAATCTATAGAGCGGTTAATTATTTCATCTTCAATTGTGGTGAAGGTTCGCCAGCTGGGAATTACTTGATCTTGCAAGGCTGTGACAACATCACTAATTCCGACCGATGGCGATTGAGCTCCCTGCCAAGTTACTTGAGCAATGTCAATGACACGAATATCGCTCGCTGATGCTCCATTTAGTACAAGGAAGTTTTGGGTGAAAAATGACAGCACAAGACATGCGATTAATTTCTCACTTCGCGAGAATGTATTTTTCAATGTCTTTAATGATTTCATCGATATGTAGCGTTGGCTTCCAACCAGTAAAGCGATTTAACTTTGAGGTATCAGGAACTCTTCTCATAGTCTCTTCAAATCCAATCGGGTAGACAGAGGAATAGGGAATTCTCTCCACACTCGACTTTGATTTGGTTAATTCAATCACTCTCTTAGCTAAGTTGAGAATTGAAATCTCTCCCTCTCCCCCAATATTAAATGCCTGGCCATAACACTTTTCGTTGTCATACAATGAAACGATTGCTCGAATTGCATCCCTTATGTGACAAAATACACGAGTCTGAGTGCCATCTCCGTAAACCGTCAATGGTTCCCCGCGTATTGCTGACTCCACAAACCTTGGCAGTACCATTCCATACATTCCAGTCTGGCGTGGTCCAACAGTGTTAAATAGACGCCCGACTGTGTATCTCAATCCATCAGAGAGTCGAAACATCTCTGCAATTGTCTCGTCAATCGCTTTAGCCTCTGAGTAAGCCCACCGCAATAACTGCGGAGAGCCTGTGACTCGATCTGACTCCTCGTTTAGTGGCTGAATAGAATTCTTTCCGTAAATTTCGGAAGTTGATGCAATGAATAAGGGCTTTGCATTTTTTGCGCAAGCCAGGATGACATTTTCTGTCCCTTGGATATTAGTTGTCAGCGACTTAAATGGATGTTCAAGAATTTGCTTAACTCCAAGGGCTGCGCCTAAGTGGATACATCCTGCTGAATTTTCAATAGAGCGATTAATGAGATCAGCATCTAAAATACTTCCTTGAACAAACTCAAATGAATCTGAGTCTTTTGCCTTAGCTAAGTTTAGGGGATTTCCCGTTGAAAGGTCATCGATTGCCAAGACGGAAAATTCTTCAATGAGCAATTGCTCACATAGGTGAGATCCAATGAATCCAGCACCACCCGTTACAACAACTCTTTTTTTCAAAACTATTCCATAACTTCTCGGTAGAGATTAGTGTGGGACGAAACCATTATATTCCGTGAAAAGAGCCTTTGCGCTCTTTTTTTACTCGACTCTGACATTTGACTCCTTATATCTTGATTAGAGATAAGCCTACTTAATCCCTGCAAGATAGCCTGCTCAGAATTTGACACCACTAAACCCGTTACTTCGTTTTCTATGATTTCATCTACAGACCCAACATTTGTTGCCAAACAAGGTAATCCCATCATCTGACCCTCTATGAGCGAAAGGGGCATGCCTTCACTATCTGAAGTAGATATCAAGATATCTGCGATGCTCAGTACAAGCTCAGGAATTTGAGTTCCCATTAAATGCACATTAATTGGTGCTTTCTCCTTCAATTCTTGAAACATATCGCCAGCTCCAGCGACAAGAAAGTCAACATTTGGAAAGTTTTTTGCCAGGAAAATTATGCGTTCTGGTCGTTTTACTCGAGTCAGCCTTCCAAGCCATAAAATTCTAATCCTTCTACTATTCAAATTAAAACTGCTTCGGATGCTTTCTGCTGGAATTTTACTTAGGGGCAATATTCCAGGTGCAATGCTCAAGTATTGACTAGCAGCGCCTATACCAGCATCTATGAGTTCTTCTTTTACTCTATTGCCAACTGTTATGAATCGGGATGTTCTTTGCGCTAAGTATTTCTCTAGAAAAATGAGAATTTCTCTTTTCATCCGGCCATAATCTGGATCATATAGATGGTGTCCATGAAAAGTGTGAATTACTGGTTTGCCTAAATTCGAAAGTCGGATTAAAAGTCCTGCCTTAAATGTGTGAGTATGAATAACATCAGGGTTAAAATCTTTTACAACTTTCTTAAGCTCATGCCAAGCCTTGAGATCTTTACGCAAATTCAAATCTCTACTCATGTTCGGTATTCGAATATAGGGAAGTGAGTTCACCCTAGAATCTTCTATTTCATCTTTTGGAACAAAACCAGTTGCGAGGAGAACTTGATATCCCTCAAGTTTTAAACCTTCAATCAAATTAAAAAGGTAGGTCGCAGTACCTCCAACATTCATACGGGCAATAACGATAAGAATCTTCATCGGCTGACCGAATCTAAGTTCCAATTAGTGGAATCCAGGTGGGCCTATTCTCCGATTTGTTGATGCAGAATATCGGCGCATCTCCCCAATCCGAAAAATCCAAACTGTCATGATTCACAAGAACTAAACTCAAGTCAAACGCATCCGAAAGTGGAGTAGAGATTGAGTCTTCATGAGCTTTGACAACAGGGTCATGCCAAGACACTTCTGCTCCACGTGCCCGCAGTTCATCGATTACTTTCCATGAAGCAGACTCACGCGTATCCGCTACATTTGGTTTATAACTTAGTCCTACAACAAGGACTGATTTATCTTTAATTCGACCATATTTTGTCTCTAGTTGCGATACTAAATACCGTGACATTTGGTCGTTGAATTCTCTAGAAAGTTCAATAATCTTCATTGGTTGTTCGATCTCATTTGCATTTTTTTGTAAATAAAAAGGATCTACCGCAATACAATGACCTCCCACTCCTGCGCTAGGCACAAATCGAGAGAATCCAAATGGTTTCGTTGAAGCAGCATCAATAACTTCAAGTGCGGGTATGGACATCGTGTTCATTAACTGGGAGAACTCGTTAATAAAAGCTATATTAATGTATCTAAAAGTGTTTTCGAGCAACTTTGCAGCCTCTGCAACTTCAGCTGAGGAAACGGCAACTACATTCTCACAGAACTTTCCATAGAAATTAACTGCTCTCTGTGTTGAGGATTGAGTCAAGCCTCCTACGATGCGCGGGGTATTTCTGACTTGAAATAAGAGGTTACCAGGATCAACACGTTCTGGTGATACAGCAAATTCAATTGAAAGCTTGGTTAAATTTTGAATTCGCTTTGCAACAACTTTCCTGAGAGTGCCGATGTAGGAAGTTGACTCACTGATTATCAAAGTATTTGGACTTAAGTGAGGAGCAATACTGTCACAAGCTTGCTCAAGCATAGTTAAGTCAGGCTTATGATCACCATGAATTGGTGTTGGTACCGCAATGACTACAGTTTCACAGGTTGCAACCTTTGAAAAGTCGCTTGTGGCAATATACCTGCGATCTTTCAGAGCAGATTCTAAGATTTTGCTTGGCACACCTTCAATATGGGAGATTCCATTATTTAATCGTTCTACCAATTGAAAAGAAGTGTCAATTCCAATAACCCGTACATCAGCACTAAGTGCAGACATAGCCAAACTAAGACCCACATAGCCCTGCCCAATCACGGCAATGCAGTCGCTAGGCTCAAATTTTCCAGAATTGTCTATGTCAATTGCCACTCGTTAAATTCTCCAGCTCTATTTGGGCTAGTCGAGCTTCTTCAGATTTTGGACCCAAATCAATAATGTCTCTATAAATTGAAGCAGCAAGTGCTTTGTTCCCTGACGCTTGAACTGCTTGTCCATATTTATATAGGGATTCATAATTGAGGGGATCTAACTCCACAACTTCCTTTAAGAGTTGCAATTGATCGACAGTCAATCCTTGAAATGCCCGAACATTTGCCATAAGTTCAACAGATAATGCGCTTCGAGGATTAGTGGCGTAGTTTGATTCTATCAGGGCAAATGTGGTTTCTTGATCTCCAGTCTTAAGTAAATTGTCAACCAGTGGTGCTACCTTTCGAGGTTCACTCAAGGTAATACTAGAGAGTTTTCTAAATTCACCCAGAACGAATGAAGAATCAGAATCATTAGAGTAATTCAGATAAACGATGTTCTTCCAAGCTTTGTCCTCACGATCGAATTGCAAAAGAGGAATAAATCCAAATGCCAATAAGATTGTAGCAATCTCTCGAACATGGCTCGCTACAGCATTATCTCTCCTTGCAAATTGCTTTATTTTTTGCGCCTCTTTGTGAATGTCTACCGGCTCTTCCTTTTGAATTACCATGGCTCCAAAAAGCCACATTGCACAACCTAAACCAATTTGCTCTATTGAGAGCCATGATTGAAAAATAAGCAAAAGCGAAATCAAAGAAAGTACTGCTGACTCAACTGAGGTATTAGCCGCAAAAAATAAACGCCTTATAGATTTAAAAATTACAATCAATTGTAAGATTAGAAATGAAATCATGGCAACGACTCCAAAATTCGCACCTATGTTAACTGGAACAGAGTGGGCGTTATCGGTCACAGTTCCAATTCCGTATGAGTCGATAAATTCAGAAGAGCGATATTTCAAAAACGCCTGAAGGTATTCATCCGCCCCCAAGCCAGTTAGGGGCTTCTCAGCAATAGCCATTAATCCGTAAGAGGCATAGATTGACCTCAACTTCAGTGTGTATTGCTCAAGTGCAGCCCCCAGGGGGCCCAAACCAAGAAATGAAAGGATGGATATAGAAATTCCAAGTAGCGTCAATATTAGGGATGAAATTTTCATCGCGCTGCTTCTTTGAGCCGTTAACAATCTGATCAGAATCATCCAGCACCCAAGTGCATAAATCAAAATTCCCTGTAGTGACTCAGTTGCCCAACTCAGAAAAGCCAAGGAGATTGACACAGAAAATAACAAATACACAAAAAATGAGTTTTTACGATATTCAAATTCATTTAAGGCAAATATTAAAAGTGCAACTCCAACAATTGCAAAAGCGGAAGAGGAAAAATTAGGATTGCCCAGAGTGCCCGTGATTCTGTTGTAAGGATTCGAAAGCTCAATAAAATCATTATTAGTAAATTGAATAAAACCATATACAGCTAAGACAACTGAAGCAAGATAAATACTAGATTTGATTTGAGAATTCAATCTTTTCTCTCGAGACTGAGAGATTATAACAATTACAATAAGGCCTATAGATACATAGTAGAGAACTCCGTTATTTCGACTAACCCCACCTATAAGAGCACGAGTGACATCATGACTGTTAGAAGTTAAAGATAGCGCGATTGACATGAGGAAGATTCCCAAAGAAATCAAATATGCCAGATTAAGGCCCTTGATCTGCTTTAGAGCTTCCAAAAAGCGAACCTCAATAAAAAACATTGAGATTGCGACGAAAGCTAACAAGATGAGCAACATTAGCTTTGGTAGGTTGAAGGGGTCACTCATCGGTGGCCAAAAAAACACCAGTATTAGAAAAGGAATCACTGAAGCAACACGGAGAGATTGTGATTGAGAGTGAGTTCTCATCTAACTATCTTACAAGTCTTCTAGGAAAAACTAGCAAAAAGCAACCGGCTCAAGTTCCTTTAAGAACTTGAGCCGGCCGCTTCTACTTAATTTATAAGGAAAGTCTTAGCTTACGCCTTGACCTTCTTAGCAATCTTGGCAACTGTGTTAGCCAAGGTTGTGATCTGAGCCTTCAGAGCGGCCATCAATGTGGCAACCTGAGTGGCTAGTTCTTCAACAGCTGCAGTTGCAGCATCAGCAGCATCGCGTGCTTCTTCAGCGGCAACAGTTGCTGCATCTGCTGCTTCAGCAGCGAGGTTTGCAGCATCAGTTGCTGCGTTAGCAGCATCGATTGCTTCAGCAGCAGCATCAGTTGCGGCTTCAGCAGCAGCAGTTGCTGCGCTCTGGCCTGCGGTGTAGGTGACGCTCACAGTAGCTGAAGAATTTCCAGCAGCTAATGAACTCTCAACCACTGTTGTTCCGACTTTGCCGGCAGTTGAAGTTGCATCAGTTCCTGAATTTGTCATGCTTGCAGTGAATGTACCTGTTCCACCTGCTGCAGTAAATGAAGTACCTGTGAAGGTAAATTCACCACTTGAGCCTGTTGTAAAGGTTTGTAGAGTTGCGCCACCGCCGAATAGGGCTGCGCCAGTCGCTGAAATTGATAGCGATGCTCCACTTACGCCATTACCAAAGCGGTCAGTAACAGTAACCTTGTAGTTTCCAAGTTCACCATTAGCAACTCCAGTGGCTGGACCAGTTAGGGTAACGAAACGAGCATTGCTCGTTGCATTGCCTACCCACCATGAGACGCTAGTTGTAGCAGCGCCGGAGGTGAAGGTTGCGGTATTTGCACCTGTCTTGGTTGAGAACAAGTGGAAATAAACATCACCAGTGGTATTACCGTACTTCGTACTTGAAGTGGCTGGTAGCCCTGCAGCGTTACGAATAAATCCGGTACTTGTAGTTGCAACAACAGCAGCGCCCTTCAAAGAGCGGATTCGTACTGTTAGTAAATCTACTCCGGAAGTAGCGATTGTCTTGCTGTTATCGCGAGCGGTAACAACTTCAAATCGTGTCGTTCCTGACTTGTAGATTCCTGTTGATGGAACTGGGGTATTTACCGTGGTAACAGATCCTGCGGTATACGACTCATAGTAATAAGGCGTAATTGTTGTAGGCGCAGGAGCAGTTGCCGCATAGGTAATTGTTGAGGTTCCAGCTGTAATAGCTGTTCCTGATGTGATGTGTGTGAAGGTTACAGTGTCAGTATCTGCTGCTGCTGCTCTTGCATCTGTCCAGGTGTATGAAGCCTGTCCGGAAGCATTGGTAGTAACAGATGCATAAGTTGCTGTAGCCGAACCGTTTGCATCGGTTGCGCCTAATGAAGGCTGCAATACAACGCCAGCGACAGGTGCGCCGAAGCGATCTGTGACTGTAGCGGTAACTGTGTTAGTTGACTTCAGCGCCACAATCGCACCAGAGCCTGTCAGCGACATTGCATGAGCAACATTTCCTGCCCAAGTAATTACCTGGGAGGTTACTGCTGCAGTAAAGCCTTCTATTGCAACTGTTACAGATGCTCCATTAACTGGAGAGCTATTTGTAAGCGTTAGCTTTGCAACACCTGAAGAGTCGGCATAGACCAATTGTGCGGTTGCATCAGCTGGAGTGTAGTTGCCTGAGGCAGCATTGCTCCAAGTTGGTGTGAAGGTAACAGCATTACCTGCTCCTGCACCTGATACATAGAGATCTACAGAAGTTGTTGTAGTTGGTACATACCAGTTAGGTGCTGCAGAGTCATATGAAAGACCGGTAGCAATAACTGATGGAACTGCAGTTCCTGCAGATTTTGAGTTAACGATAGTTAGCGGTGTGTAGACCGTTCGATCTCCAAAGCGCGTACGTATCTCATATACATCTCCCGTTGAACCTGCAGTTACTGAATCTAGAGCACCAGAGCCACCCGAGCCTACGGTGAACTGAATTCCGTAAACGCCGTTTCTGGTGTTATTGGTATTGGTCTGAGCTGTAGAGGAGCTATAGCTCATATCAGCGGTGCTGCCATCATCCTTGCTAGTTACAGAGGATGAATCGTTTACTGGGATATCGCGATTGGAATCTTCAACGATATCGGTAAGTAGAACAGGGGCACCGGTAGTACCAGCTGTAGTTTCATTAACCACACGACCACCATTTGCATCAGTCAAGGTCGCACGAGCGTATTTTGTCGAGCTGTAGGTTGTCATGGTTTCACCGATTGCAAATGTTCCAACGGCAGCAGCGGTCAGAGAGAATCCTGCACCGATAGCTGATGTTACGAATTTAACCTTTACAGTCTCGTCTTCAACCAAAGTTGAACCGTTACCTGAAGTTAGTCGAACGCGTAGGGTGTATTCGCCCTGGTTTACAACAGTTGCAGTGTCGCCCACTGTAATATTCCGTTGAGCTGGAACCACACGGAAGTAGTAAGAGTTCACAAATGCGTTGGTTGACGTCTCAAAAGTTGCCGTTGTGCTAGCAGCAATGGTCACAGAACCTGCGCTACCAGTCTCAACAGTAATGAATTGACCTAAGCCAGTTGCAACCTGTGGGTTACCACCAATTGTTGTTGTATCAAGAGGGTTAATCTCGATAGGAACAAGATCTGCTGCGTGGTTTGCGAGCGTCTTTGCCTCCGCTGCTGTGCCAGCTGGTACACCGACAACGCTGATTGCAATTGCTTCATCAGACTGGAGTGCTTGGCTGGTCTTTGTTGTTCCAGCATTACGGAGAGTGATCTTAAAGACCGCACCCATGGCGGATCTCGAGTCGTAATCACCAGAGCTTGGCGTGATAACCGTAATCGAATTGGTGCTTAGAGATATTGAAGAAGTTGCAGCTGCATTTGCAGGTGTAACCGTCCCAAATAGTCCAAGTCCCAAAGCTGAAACTACAACAAGCGCAAGACGCTTGAAGCTTGTCTTTGTAGACATTTATTTCCTTTCATTAGTCGATCCTGAGGATTTCTCAAGCTCGGCTTGGTAAAGAGATTAACCCTTTACCTCGTGGCGCAATGCACGTGCTACTGCACCACATTCCCCACCGTGTATCCGGACACGGCGGAGAAACTTAAATGGGGAGTTCATTAGTTAACTCCCTTTTCAACTACATAAACTGCTTGAGATAAAATCTGAGTTTTTCCTGGGTTGAGCACCAGGCGAGTAATTACCTGCCGTGGGGCTGTGAGTAAATCCCGGCCTTGAGCGCTCGCTGGGATCACAACGGGGGTTTCAACCTCAGATTCTACTTTAATGATGGCTGTGACTAGGTAATCGCCATTGAGAAGACGCTCAGAATTTAGGTAGGTGAGCTTGGTTACTAGGGGGACCCAGGCTCCATCCTTGCCATAGGAGATTGAGGGTAGGTAACTAAAACCTTGAGAGTCACTTACCAGCTGTTGGGAGATAAAGATGTTAGCTGCCCCAGTATCAGTCTTAGCAACTTGGGAGATGCTTAACTCTGTATCTGAAAGTATCGGTGCGCGATTGGTTATATAGAGAGAACCTAGGGCTCCAGATGAATCAGTAACGGTAAATCCTGTTGGAATTCCAGCCTTATCAAGGCCGGCAAAGTTAAATTGTGTTGCCTTCACGTTTTCAAGAGCAGCCTGCGCTTTAGCAATTGCAGCTGCGGTAACCGAAGGAGTTGCTGATGCTTCAACGGTAGACGATGTTGCTACTTCAACTTCACTTGTAGCTTCAGTTGAAGAGATGCTTTCTTGAGTTGTTACAACTGGAAGCTCGCTATCTGTTGGCATCGCATTAAATCCAAGGAAGGCAAAGAAGACTAAAATTAGTGAGAGAGCAGCTTTACTAGATTTCTTAGCTACTTGCGCTGCTTTCTTGTAAGTTGTTGAGAGCATATCTAGAGCAGTTAAACCGCGCTCGCTATCAACAATGAGCTCGCTCATTACCTTGCGTAGAGAAGCTCTTGCTCTTGAGACAGTATGTCTAACAGCAGATTCTTTGATACCAAGCTCTGCAGCGATCTCTGCAGTTGATCTTCCTTCCATCTCCCACATCACAAGAGCTGCTCGCTCTGCCGGTGAGAGCATGGCTAGTGCTTGTCTAACAATTGCAGCATCATCTGCAGCAGCAATTACATCAACGTGGTCTTTGTTATCAACCCACTTTGATTCAAGCTCTGCTGAGGCATCATCTAAAACCACAAGGTTTGGACGACGACCCTCGATACGGAAGATATCGATGCAAAGGTTCTCGATTGTTCTATGCATATAGCCAAGTGCGTGATCAGTTGATTCAAGCTCAGGGGCGGCGAGCATGACCTTGATCAGGGCATCTTGGATTACTTCTTCAGCCTTAGCGCTGTCTTTCAGGATTCGTGAGGCGTGGGCGATTAGCTCACTACGGTGCTCTGTGTAGAAAGCACCAAGCTCCGCTACGGTCCAGACCTTCAGACCTGCGGAGGCAGATTTCTTACGTAGTGACACTTTTAGAGAGCCCCTTATTTCCATACCGGTTTGTACTACAGAGTCGACCGTCGCCGCCTCTACTCACCTCTACGAATTCAGTGAATAGATGTAGCGTAATTACAACAAAATGGACAAATCGGACGCAAGCACCCAATCGGTTAGCTTTTGATTCAGATCTAAAAGAGGCAGGTACACACCGTGACCATGTTGTCACACGATGACACAATCTTAAAGTCCAAGAAGTGAAGCACTTTTATCGATTGCTGGAATGCTTTTCCTCACACTATTGAAATCTCCAAATGCTACAAGACGCCCTTTTTCAAGAACCAGCACTCTATCAGTTCTTTGGACTAACGATAAGCGATGCGCAATCATAATAACGGTTGTTGATTCTTTAATTTTCAATATTATTTTCATAAACTCATCTTCAGTTACGGCATCTAATGAGCTAGTCGCCTCATCCAGTATGAGGACGGAGGGTTTGGTTAATAATGCCCGAGCTAGGCCAATTCTTTGTCTTTCTCCTCCACTCAACAAGATGCCAGATGGCCCAAGTCGTGTTTCGATTCCTTCTGGTAATTTTTCGAGAAATTCACCAAGTTGTGAGCCATTTAGGGCCCCAATAATTTGTGAATCAGAAAATAACTCACTTGTGAAACCAACAGTGAGGTTGTCTCTTAATGATCCGCTTATCAAGGATACTTCTTGTGGAACTAAGGCAATCGCAAAAGGATTTTTCGCAATGTAGTCTTTTGGATATTGTCCAAATACACTTATGGAGCCCTGATTCGGTGTTCTGATACCTACAAGCAAATCTACTAGAGTGCTTTTGCCCGCACCAGATTCACCAATCACGCCTATGAATTCTCCTGTCTCAATTCTGAAAGTTATTTCGTCAAGAATTTTGGTACCGTCTTCTACAACATAGCACACTCGATTAAAATAGATAAGCTCCATTCTGTGCAATTCTGCAGCACTAGTATCTGAAACTTCAATACTAACTTTTCCAGGGGTATTTAAAATTTGATTTATAAGTGAAATTGTTGGCGCAGCTAGACCAGCATTTGCTCGCAATGCGAGCGTCGATTGTTGAATTCTAATTACTGCAGGGGCAATTCGAAGGCTGGCTGCCAAAAATAGCGAGATTGTCGCAGTTGCTCTTAGCGAATCATAAACACTAAACTGGACTGCCCCCACGAAGGTAACTCCCAAAATTAGCGTCAATTCAATATAAAACTTTGTGATGTTTGGAAGAAATAGAGATTGGCTAACCACCTCAGCACTCTTCTGGCGCAATCTATTGAACTCAGAAATAGTAAATTCCTCACCATTCCTCACAAAGAGTTCACGAAATAGGGCAAAAGCTTCCGTAACTTTCATGTTTGAGGCAATTTCGTACTCTGTCTTCAAATATGAGATTTTCTTCGCCCGAGAACTTAGTAAACGGTAAAGAACAAAACCGGCAATGAAAAATAATAAGGCGGTGTTTATTGCGATAATCGAGTCAACAAAGAACAAAGCAATTAAGATCAAAATCAATGCAGTGCAATCAGAAATCAAAGATAGAAGTGTCCCAAGGGACTGAACCAAAACAACATCTACACCCCTATTTATGGCATATTGAACACTTTGAGATGAATCGTTTTTCATAAATTCAAAACCGTTCTGCAGTATTTTACTGAACAATTTTGAAGAGAGTGCTGCTGCTCTTTTGGACAAGAACTTTAGCGTCTTTCTCGACAAATATACGGTTATAAGTGTTCGAAATATAACTGCAAATAGGCCAGCGGATGCTATTACAAGTATCTGATTGTTTAAGTCAAAAGAATCTATTCTTAGTAATTCTAAGAATACTGCAAGCCGTTCTCCAGGTCCGCGTGTGCTTATTCCGCTAACTAATAAAGCCCCTAATGCACCAAAGAAAAGAACGCTTGCAACATCAACGAGAGCCAAGAGGCATAAGCCGATTGAGAAATAATGAAAAACACTTTTATCTCTTTTATTCAGTAAATTGAAAGCCAATGCAATTAAGGATTCTTTTCTTTCACGGTAGAACAAAGTTTGTAAACGACTTTTCACGGCATAACCTTACTTTCTTTTTCTCGGAATAGCCAACAAATACATGATTCACAATTCCATATTGGAAAGAAAGTAGTGATCAACTGGTCGGGGTTTGATTAACCGTATTTACGTATGAATTCATGAGTTGTGATTAATCCTTATCCAACTTTGCGGAACAAGTTTATTCGGTTCCACTATCTTTCTAAACCATGGCTTTGGTGCTATTACAACTTTAGATCCCGAAAGGAAAGCTCCCCACCACCCAAATGTAGAATTAGATATAATAAACACATCCCCAAATGTTGATAATGCTAACGTTTCTAAGTCAGAGAAGTTATTCTTTATTACGGTGACATTTTGTCCAAGTACATGACTTAATCGACTCAAGGCGTTATCTGGTTCATCAGAGAAAAGCCAAACTTTACGGTTATCATATGACTTGCTTAGATGAGCAATTGCTTGACTAAAAAATAAATCACTTACTAACCCAATTTTCGTATTATTTCTGTAATCCCCCATTCTACATTGCACAAAAATCGGCTTATCTTTTTCAGCCTGCAAAGATAACTTCCTCAATTCTGAATTTAGTTGAACAAATTCTTGAATACTTTTCACAAATATCTCTCTCAAGGATTCGGCCCATACATAAGTTTGCATATATCCCACAACCCTACTGCGTCTTCCGATTAGGCGAGGAATTAAAGATTGATCGTATCCGAGATCACGTGCACATAACCATCTATTTGATTTATGCACAATAGTTCCTAAACAGAATTCAAAAAAGCTGATATGGGATTTAAGCGCCATGCCAAGTTTACTGTTTCCAAAACCAGAAACTCTTGTAAACAAATTTCTAATCTTGTCCTCACGAATTGTTTTGCTCTGCGCTATTTCTAGATGATTATGACATCTTGTCTTATATATTGGCATTTTTTCTATTCGAGCGACTAATTCTATGATTGACTGGCTCGGATTAATCAGAGTAACGGGATATGCTCGATTTAAGGTTAACGCCAGTGCTAGTTGAAACAATTGATTCCCAAGTCCCCCAAAAAAGTCTATTCGTTTAGTTTCATTTATTGATGGGTATTGAAGGACACTGGCCTGCAAAACTCTTCTCATTTTCCAAACGCTTACCAAGACTTTTGTAAGGTTCATTTTAGATGAGAGGACCAGCTTAAATATAGAGTTAAAATTAGCAAAACTTCTATTTATTTTTAGGCTCTTTTTAGTAAGAATCAAAATAGCAATACCAATATATAACTGATTTACTCCAGTTGCTTGATGGCGCAAAGAAATAAAGTCAGATATAAGTGCATTAATCTTTCTAAAATTTTCGAGCTTTGCAGTTTGTTGAGAGGAATCACCTATGAAATATGAGTACGTCACAGATTGTGTAATCGCAACTTTACAATTATAAGCGCCAATCTCAGCCAAAAAGAATTGATCTTCTCCAATCTGGTATTTTCGAAATCTAGTTTCACCAATGACTGTTCGTCGGATTATCCATCGCCAAATTCCAGGGTTTACTAATGACAGATTTAAGCTCTCGCTTACAATCTCTGATGGAAAAATTTTTTTAGATAATGTTTTACCCGTATTCTTACTTACGATTTGAAAACTTCCAATTCCCGCTTGATAGTCTCCTTGCAATAACTTGCCCATAAACTCCATTACTGCTTCAAGATTAGGCAAATCATCAAAATCCCAAAATGTAATCCATTCTCTGGTAGCTTTCTCAAGGCCAGCATTTCGGCTGGCTCCCGGTGAACCATAATCCCCCTCAACAAAAACAAACTCATCACTTGGAGAATTTCTTTCTAATTTAAGGCTCAGAGTTTCTTCATCCGAAGTGTCATGTACGAGAATTATTTCCAATCTAGACGAGGATTTACTGTTAAGCCAATTTGTCAGATTTGCTAAGCCTCTACTAGGACGAAAGACCGTAACAACAACACTCAAGGGAATTTCTTCTTCTACCGTTTTCAATTCATAGCCTTACTTAATAAGTTCAATGTTTGAGATTGTAACCTTTCGAGAAGTCTATACTACTACAATGAACATGCTTGATGAGTTTACTACACCCGATTTTTCAGTTTTAATCTGTACGAGAAATCGCCCAGACATCTTAAAAAAGTCTCTAATTTCAATTTCTCATTCAAGTTTGTTGCCCAATTCGGTAATAATTGTTGCTACGGGAGAAGACATATCAGGTACTTTAGAAACTTTCAGGACTCAACTCAACATCCAATATTACCACTTAGAAGGTTTTGGACAAATCCACCAAAAAATGTTTGGGATCAATAAAATTCCAATAGAAACTTATTGGGTTCTATTTCTTGATGAAGACTTAGAGATTGAAGCCAATTGCGTGACTAATTTGTTTAAAACTCTAGAACGTGATGCCAACCCCGAAAGTATCGTAGGTATTGGATTAGCAGACAAATCTTTTAAACATTCAAAAAAAGCTCAACAACTTGGATTATCAAGATATCGAGCGGGAAAAGTTCTAAAAAATGCCAAGAATGTAAATTACATGCATTTGAATGAGCCAGTCGATACGGATTGGCTGAATGGCGCCTCCATGTGGCGGAAAGATGTCTTATTCAATTATTCTTTTGAGCACACACATACCCGATATGCCGCGTGTGAAGACCTGATTTTCTCGTTTCAAGCGAAAAAGCATGGTCGATTAATTTTTTCACCAACTTCTACATATCAAGAGATTGGAAAAAGTAATCATGAAATTTCGGCTGCCCAATTGAGATCCCTGGCATTTTGGAAGTATTATTTTATCTCGAAAAACTCTGAATTTTCGAAGTCACTTTTTCTACTATCGTTCACTTTGACAACGGCGAAATATCTCCTAAAGACACGAGAAATCTCCGACAAGGTTTATGCAATTGAGACTCTTGCATTATTAACAAAATCTATCATCCTTAAAGTGAATGCTACGCAGCGCCTTCAAGATTTGGGGCTTTAATTTGCAATCTGATATCGGGGAACACCTAAAATTTAGTCTGCGACGGACTAGCAAATAGTGTAGATCGGGGTTGTTAGTTGACTGATAGAAAAGTAGTAATTTCTAGAATAACTAGAGATACCCTCGGACCTGAGAGAGGTGAAATTTGGAAGCATCGCCTTCACAAGTACCTGTGAATTTCATTCGTAAATTGAGTGAATTACTACAATTTTTAGAGGAATGCATTAACTTGAGCAATTCACGAGGTTCTGACCTTAGGAAATTGATTCGATCAATGAATTTTTGGGGAGAATACCCTTGGAAGAGTTTTGACTTTTCTATTAAAAAAAAGTTACGGCCTGAAGCTTTTTTTCTTACTGGCATTACCAGCTCGTATTCTAGAGGCAATTTTTTATTTGGTCTCGCGATACTTTTTATACTTTTTCTATAGAAATACTAATTCTGTTAATATTTCGAGAAACCCTGTTGCTTTTTTCGCCAAGCACAAATCTTGAAGAGTTTCTCACGCGTTCTAAAACCGGTTTTTGGGGAGAGTTAAAATACCTTCATCCAAAACTGAAACTTAATACTGTATGGTTCTTGATTCCTAATAAACCACGCGGAATAAGCCATCTGGAGTTTTCAAAAATTCTTCGCAAAATTTCACACGCGTCACACTTCGCTCTCTTTCCATTGGCACAGTATTTCTGCCTTAAAGTTTTAATCACAACAATAAGAAATGTATGTACATACCACTTTTTCGTATCGAGTTTGATAGCAAGATTTTTTTAATCAGTATAGTGACTCAATACTCCAGATTTTCAATGAAAGAAACCTCGGAAAAGGGATTGCAGCTATTGCGCTCATAATAATGATTACAAGCATAGTCATCAAAAAATCAACATACAAAAGTGCCGCAATAATTAAAAAAGAAGCGCTATGTCAGCAAATAAGTAGACCGCCGACCCGATGATTCGAACGACTAGAATTTCTACTCCAGAAGTAAGAAAATAAACATATTATTGAGATCCATATTTTTCAATTTCAATGATTGGTCTTGTTAGGATTTTCCTCAATAGATCTGATGAAATCTCGGCTCCGCACCTTCCCAAGAAAAATAGAGTTTTTCTAGTTAAGAACATAGATAGCAATGTCCTTAGGATGAATAACATCAAAGCAAAAGTAGCTAGCACTGCTGCTTGAAATTGAAGCGATGGTGAACTAAGACCTATGCTCCTCAAGAGACTATATTTCATTCCTCTTGTAGGTCTTGAGTTGATCCCATTGACTCCAATAGTTGCCACCAAGCCAATTGCAGCGATTCCCAGAGATCCAAAAAACCTAAAAAGGTTTACCCTGCAGAAACTAGCTTTATTTTCCTTCGTTTCGATTTCTCCAATAAGGAAAGGGAAGAAAAAATTGAGTCTAGAAAGTCGGAGTTTCCAATGAAGTTTATTCTCATAATCACAAGGATAACTCCTTCACCCCACAAGCATGACACAAACTTGGTCAATGCAGTGATAACCTGCTCCTATCGTTTCAGCCCAGGTCAAGGAGTTAAATGCTTTCTAAGACTATAGAGATCGGATACGGCAAGGTCAAGCGTGTCAAAATTGGCGGAGGGGGAAAGCTCGTCTTGATTGGCGGACCTTGTGCCATTGAAAATCGGGACCATGCTTTTATGATGGCGGAGCGTATTGGAAAAATATGCGACGAATTGAGCGTCGATTGGGTTTATAAATCTTGCTACGACAAAGATTGTCGCTCCTCCCCCGATAGCTTTCATGGTTGTGGAATTGAAGATGGGCTCCAAATACTCTCAGATATTCGAGATGAGTTTGGAATTCCAGTTACATCTGATTTCTCAGATCCTGCTTGGGCAAAGCAGACCGGTGAAGTCTGTGATTTAGTCCAAGTCCCTGCCTATCTATGTAGACAAACATCTATTCTTAAAGCTGCAGCAGCTACTGGTCGCCCGATCCACTTGAAAAAAGGTCAATTTATGAGCCCTTGGAATATGGCCAACTCTGTAAAAAAATTAGAGTCCGCTGGCGCAGATCAAATTCTTCTTACCGATAGAGGAACTTTCTTTGGCTATAACATGCTGGTTAACGACATGCGCTGTTTACCTATAATGCAGAAAACTGGCTATCCGGTTTGCTATGACGCCACGCATTCAATTCAAATGCCAACTTCGATGGGAGATATCTCTGGGGGGCAGAGAGAATTTATCCCCTATCTCACTAGGGCGGCAGCAGCATGCGGTATTGATGCTCTTTTTGCAGAGATTCACAATGATCCAAAGAATGCAAAGTCTGATCCAAATACAGTTCTAAACGTAAAGGATCTAAAGCACGTTCTAGGACAAGCCAAAATTATGCATGAGATGAGATTAGAGCTTCTTGAGAAGTTTGGACCAGATAATGTCGAATAATCAAAGTGTAGAGTCAAGATTAATACCACTGAGTAAACTTCCTTTAATCAGCAAGGAAGATAACCTCAAGAAAGCCTTGGATTTGATGACGGAAAAGCGATTAGGTATCGCATTGATTATTGATTCTGAAAAGAAACTCCTGGGTGTCCTAACTGATGGGGATCTTCGAAGGCTCCTACTAACTCGTCAGGATCCACTACCTGCCCTTCTAGTATCACCCGCTATTACCTATGGGAATAAAAGCCCAAAATCAATCTCTGTCGATACCACAATTGATTTAGCAAGAGAGAAAATGGTTGCTGAAGAAATTTGGGACCTGCCCGTTGTCTCATCCGATGGAGTAGTTCTCGGGTTACTGCATAGACATAGTCTCGGATAGTCTCTGTGTTGACCAGTATCTCTAACAATTTGAAGGTGAAGTTAAACAGTCGCCAATTGGTCTTTGGATCCTGGGTTTCTTTCTCTCACCCCTCAATTACCGAGATATTTGCCGCTCAAAAATTTGATTTTCATGCTATCGACATGGAACATACAACGATTTCTCTAGAGCAAGCACAGAGAATAATTGCTGCGAGTCAATTCTATTCAGTTCCCTGTCTTCCACGGCCAGTGTCTCACTCCAATGATTATGTTAAGCCTCTGCTGGACTCAGGTGCCAATGGAATCATTGCTCCTCTGATCCATAATGAGCAAGATTCTCAAGGAATTATTGACTTGATAAAATTTCCACCACTTGGAAAGCGAAGTTTTGGAGTAAACCGCGCCCATGGATATGGCTCTACCTTCAATTCTTACCTATCCGACTGGAATAGCTCTTCGATCTATATAGCTCAGATTGAAAGTCTGTCGGGCCTAAAAAACATAGATAGCATCATAAAAAATCCAGATTTAGATGGTGTCATGATCGGACCTTATGACATGTCGGGATCCCTTGGAGTTCCCGGACAGATCTCTCACCCGAAAATGATAGATGCCGAAAAAGAAATTATTGATGCATGCAAATCTTCAAATAAGTCCTGTGGAACCCAAATTGCAGAATTTTCTCCGGAAAATATTGAGATCGCCCTTGAAAAGGGTTACACATTTATTATCGCCTCATCAGATTTATTCGTATTGAACTCATGGGCCGAGAGAGCGGGCCAGCTTATGAATTCCTATAGGAGTTAAATTGAGTCTCGAGTTATTTTCTTGCAAAGAAAAAGTTGCCGTTGTAATTGGTGGAGGGGGCCACATTTGCTCACGGTTAGCTGAAGGGCTAGCGGCGGCAGGAGCGCAGGTTATTGTGGCCGACCTAAGGCTTGAAAAGGCCGAGAAGGTTTGCAATGAAATCAATGAGCGCTTCCCTAACTCAACTAGAGCCATGCAGGTGGATGCAAGCAGTTTAGATTCGCTTTCTAAACTACTTAAAGGTGTTTTAAGTTTCTACAGTGGAATTGATGTAGTGGTTAACGGCGCAGGCATCAATAGCCCGAAACCATTTCTTGAAATAACGGAAGATGAGTGGCACCAAGTAGTCGATTCACAGCTCACAGCAACTTTTTTTGGGTGCCAAGTATTTGGACGTCATATGCTTAAAAATGGCAAAGGATCAATAATCAACATTTCCTCGGCTTCGGCAGATCCTGCTTTATCAAAGGCCTTTGCCTACTCTGCAGCAAAATCCGGGATTCGCAACTTAACCCAAAATTTAGGTCGAGAGTGGGGCCGACAAGGAGTGAGAGTGAATGCCATTCGACCAGGTTTTTTTCCAACTGAGTGGAATCGAAAAAACTTTATAACTCCGGAGCGTGAGCAAGCTATTCTTAATCACACGCCAATGTATAGATTTGGGGAACCAGAGGAGTTAATTGGAGCTGTCGTGTACCTGGCCTCTAATGCTTCGAGTTTTGTAACAGGATCTGAACTCATCGTTGACGGTGGCTTCTCTGCAATGACAATATAGGTGCCAATTAGTTTTGAAGGTGAGGGGTAGTGAAGCAATCAGTTGTAGTAACTGGCGGGTCTAAAGGAATCGGCTGGGAGATTGTTCAGACTCTAGCTCGAGCTGGATATCATGTTTTTTCTGGCTCAAGAAGCTCTCGTAGCTCACTTGATGGTGACCTTTCCCAGAGCATTACTCAAGTGCAGATGGATGCAAAGGTCGAACAAGACCATATAAACCTTGCAAAATTGGCAAGTCAGGATGGTCACGAATTAGTTGCGTATATAAACAATGCTGGCTATTCGAAATGGAGAGCGATAGAGGAGGTGGATGAGAATTTTCTTGATGACATCATTGAGACAAATCTCATGGGTTACTTCTGGGGGGCGAAAGCTGCCTCTCGCTATCTCAAGACTGGCGGATCACTCATAAACATCTCAAGCCTTGCCGGCAAGCGGGGAAGTGCCAATAACAGCGCTTATGTAGCTACAAAGTTTGGAGTGACTGGCCTTACCCAGAGTTTGAGTAAGGAGCTAGGGCCAAGAGGTATACGAGTAAATGCTATTTGCCCCGTCCTGATTGAAAGCGAGGGATTGCTTGAAGCGCTATCTGAGCCATCGTCTCCTGCTAACGGAAATCCTGAATCATTTTTAAAAGAGTTTGCAGAAAATCAGTCAGCACTCAAGAGACTACCAACGGGTCAAGAAGTTGCAGATCTAGTTCTCTATTTAATAAGCGAGAAGTCATCGGCGATTACTGGCCAGTCAATTAATGTTGACTGCGGGGTGCTCCCTAATTAAGCGATCTAAAGAATTGGGCAAGGGTATTGCCATAGTTATCCCTGCGAGATTGGCCTCTGAGAGGCTACCGAACAAGATCTTACTCGATTTTGCGGGCCTTCCCATGATTGAGCACGTCAGACGAAGAGGAATGATGAATCAACATTCAGTTCCTGTCTTTGTAGCTTCGGGAGATCCCGAAATCCTTGAAATTGTCGAAACTTTTGGTGGTAGGACTCTAAGAACTTACAAAGATCATACTGATGGACTGAGCCGAGTTAATGAAGCAGTGGCCAATTTATCCTTTGAGCACTACATCATTCTTCAAGGTGATGAAATACTGGCAGTCCCATCTGAAATTGACCGCGTAATTGAAGAGATATCAAATTCGCCAGACGTTGAAGTATGGAACCAAATCACTTCGCTGTCCAACCCAGACGAACTTGCAAATGTGAGCATTGCTAAGTGCGTAACAGATACCTCCAATAATATTTTTTCGATTTTTAGAAAGTCACCACTAACCTCAAGTATAGAGAAACAAATGAGTTTAGTATCAAAGATATGTGGGATCTTTGCTGTATCGAAAAGTGCTATGAATGAGATTTGTCATAACGAAAATAGCCCTCTTCAAATAGCTGAGTCGATTGAACAACTTAAGTTTATCGAATATGGATTCCTCATAAAGTCGATTTCAACAGACTTTAATTTCCCTTCAATAAATCTCCTCGAAGATGTTGAGAAAGTAAAAGAAGCTTTCAGGACCTCGCCTCAGCAAAGTAGAATTCTACATGAAATCTTTTCTATTGCCACTTGAACCCCGAGAGTTAGATAAATTTCTAGTTGAAATTCGGAAGTCCTCTCCTTTCGATGACATAAATGCAAGTCCATTTTTTTACTTGGTAAAGCCGACAGAGGAGAATCTCCGTAAGTACAAGCTTCTTCGCCCAAAAAGTAAGATTTTGTTAACTCTCGAATACGTTGCACTTTTTCCACTTATTCTGCTTCATAGTCTCGCCCCTGTAGTACTCTCTTTTTACTCACTTCTTGAATTCAAATCAGAAAAAGAGCTGCCATCAGGAGAGAGCGAATTCCTATTTTTATCACATTTTACCTATGCTCAGGACCCAAAGAAGGAAGATATTTTTTTCGGCAAAAATCTTGATTTTAACCAGAGTTATGCCTTTTTCTTGAATCATACGCGATTACTAGCTCCGCAGATCAAAAAAAAGTTTTATCATGCGGACAAAAGAAAAGTTGCCGTGAACACGAAAACGCTCTCTCTGTTTTCTATGGTTAAGCTACACGCAAATCAATTACAAATATCTTGGTGGTTGTTTACAAAATCCATAAGTGGAGAAAGTCTAGATGTAACTAAAAGAAGACTATTGATTAAGGCTGCACTATCTCAACATAGAAGATCAACGATAGCCAATCTGGTTTTAAGGTCTAGATTGAGCGAGACCATGATTCGAGTGAAACCAAGGTTTGTGGTGCTTACCATCGAAGGACACGCGCACGAGAAAATTGTTCTAGATATGTTCAAGGAATTATTCAAGGACATAAAAGTAATTGGCTACCAGCATGCACCGATTGTTCCTGGACAATTGAATCTATATCGCACAGTTTCAACCTTTGGTGCTAATGACTATTTCTTTACTAGTGGAGACGTATCGCGAGAGCTGGCTTTAGGTCATGGCCTCCGGTGTAAAGTTGAAACTTTAGGCTCTCCTAAAGCACGACTGTACGAGTATCAAAAGAAAAGTAAGTCAATAATCCAAGTCTTGGTTGCCCCAGAGGGCACACAGGAATCGCTCTCTCAATTCATTGGTCTGATCAACGAGCTAGCCCCATCACTGCCAAACATTAGTTTTGTTCTGAGAAGTCACCCCGCTCTTGGCAATTTAGCGCATAAGGTGGCTAGGAAAAAGCTATTGCCTCGAAATGGTGTTTCCCTCTCCACGGCTTCGTTATCTGAAGACTTGAGAAGATCCCATCTGATTCTCTTCCGCAGTAGCGCAATTGCAATTGAGGGCTTGGCTTTCGGTGCACTTCCTATTCACGTAAATCAGGAAGGTAACGACTCCCTAAATCCCCTTGTCGGCAGTGAAATTGACACCGTAGGCTTCAGGTCAGCTAGTGAGATAGCTGGATTCATTAACGCCTTCGATTTAAACATAACACAAGATGAGACTTTCCAAAAAAATTGTCATCGCTTATTTGACGGTTACTTTAGTAAACTCAAAAGTATTAGTGCTTTAGTTCATTAAGAAGCACATTAGGCGAAACGCCAGCAAAATGACTTCGCACCAACTTAACATTTAATCTAAACAAATCTAGTGAGAGACCAAGTCTTTTTACTTTTGCCTCTCTGATTGCATTTAAGGATCTGATAATTTGACTTAGGGCAAACCATCTAAACGAAAGTCCTTGGATTTTAGAAATAAAGTAATATCTCCAATATGATGCGGCCCTTGAGACTTCTAAGCTATCAAAATCACTTAATTGACTCTCTTGAAACCTTAACTTTGTTTTGGAACATAGATGAGCGTTCCTTGTTTGCTTAAAGGACAAGAAAATATGAGATCTTCACACGCTGCGTAAGGCGTTTAAGGCAAATCTATTCCGTAATTTTTAGCATGCTCTAACTTCCACATTGATGCACCGTTTAACCACTGCGTTTCAGTTACAGAAGTCTCTTGAAGATAACTGGTGGCATGCCCACTTTCAAGCACTCTACCAGGCTGGCTTGATGAGAGCTTCAAAAGCTTTTTGTTTAGTTTTGGAGCGTTTAACGAACGTGATGAGGGGGGAAGGCTTAAGCCTTTCCCTATGATGTCCCTCTTCTTATATGACCTGGCAACGCTCAGCGCCAAATCTATAGCAGACTCCCCAAGAATTAAGTCATCATCAAGAAACAGGCACCACTCAACTTGTTTCGAGACTAGTTCAACTCCTAGTCTCTTTTGAGCAATCTGCCCTGGCACTTCTGTGTGTAGATAAGTGATCTCAAGGGATTTGCTAAATTCATCGAGAATGTGAGCGACGTTTTGCCCTGAGGCAATAACTACCACCTGCTCAGGTAAGCGAGTTGACTTCTGGATACTTCGAAGGAGTATCGATAGCTCTTTTGGTCTATTGCGTGTTGGAATTAGAATTGCGAAACTCTCCAAGGATTCCCCTACTTTCCCTCAATTCATAATCTTACCCTTAATTTGAGCACTGGAGGAGCAGATATCAATAAGCAGAAGGGTACAATTTAACTTAATGGAAGATAAAACTTTAATCATTGGAGCTACGGGACTTCTTGGGTCGACAATTTATAAGAGATTTCAAAGCTCTAAACAAGTCTTCGGTACTTACTTTAGATCCACTGGAATTAGCGACAGTAATTTACATTTCCTTGACGCCAGTGACCTATCCCAGTTGGCAGGCATTATCAGGGATATGTCTCCTTCAGTGATAATTAATTGCATGGGCTTAACTTCTGTGGAACTCTGCGAAATGAGACCTGAGGCGAGCTGGAAATTAAATGCAGAAATTCCGATGCGCCTAGCTCAAATTAGTAGTTCGGTAGGTGCTAGGTTAATACACATTAGCACTGATCACTACGCTTCAAAGATAGATAAGCCGCGAACCGAATCTGATTCGGTTATTCCGATAAATCAATACGGTTATTCAAAACTACACGCTGAGCGATTTATTCTTCAGTACAACTCCCACGCTTTGATTTTGAGGACAAATTTCTTTGGATACGCAAGAGGTGAGGGGAAGTCACTTCTAAATTTTGCGCTAAAGGCTTTAGATTCTGAGAGAGAAATTGTTGGGTTCACAGATGTATTTTTTTCACCTGTTGGTGCGAGTGAAATTGCCAATTTCCTCCTCAATCAAAGCTCTATCGGGGTAACAGGAATCTTAAATTTCGCTAGCAGGGAGGTGACCTCTAAATTTGATTTCCTTACCCTGGTCTCCAGAATTCAGGGCTACAGCGATAGGCACATTTCTCGCGGCTCAATTGTCAATTCAGAATTGACCGCTCAGCGTCCAAACTATCTAGCTCTAGACTCGACTCGCTTGCTGTCTGAGATAGGCTATGACTTACCATCGCTAGACGCCATGTTACGTACTGAGATGAATTATGCCAATTAAGTTAAGATTAATGAAAACATTGTAGGGGAGCCTTAATGAACTTTCTGAAGAATAAGTCTGTCCTGATAACAGGTGGAACAGGATCTTTTGGTAAAGCATTTGTCTCAAGACTCCTAAAAGAAGATCAGATCACTAAGTTAGTAATTTTCAGCCGCGATGAGCTAAAACAGTTTGAGATGGCCGAAACTATTAAATCTTCGAAGGTTAGATTCTTTCTAGGTGATGTACGTGACTATCAAAGACTCCTTCAGGCCACAGACGGAATAGATGTAATCGTGCACGCAGCCGCCATGAAGCAAATTCCTGCCGCCGAATATAATCCGATGGAGGCGATAAAGACAAACATACTCGGGGCTGAAAACATCGTTAATGCCGCGATTCGAAATGGTGTTCAACGTGTCTTGGCTCTGAGCACTGACAAGGCAGCTAACCCCGCTAACCTCTACGGAGCGACAAAATTGTGTTCTGATCGACTCATGGTTGCCGGGAATACTCTGGCAGGCAAACATCTAACCAGATTTGCCTGCGTTCGCTACGGAAATGTTTTAGGTTCTCGCGGGAGCGTAATTCCATTTTTTCTTGAGAAAGCAAAAAGTGGTTCTATCCCAATTACAGATGAGCGAATGACAAGATTCTGGTTGACCATTGAACAAGGAGTTCAATTTGTATTAGATAGCTTGGAACGTATGCACGGCGGGGAAATTTTTGTCCCGAAAATCCCAAGCTTTAAAGTTACTGATGTAGCCCGAGTTGTCTGTCCTGGTGTCCCAACACACGTTATCGGAATCAGGCCTGGGGAGAAGCTCCATGAAGTCATGATTACCGAGGATGATTCATACCATACTGTTGAGTCTGAAGATTATTATGCAGTTCTTTCGCCAACATTGAAAGCTTCAGGTATTTATGATCCAAAGTCAACCCCTGTTGCTGAAGGCTTTCGTTTTTCAAGTGAAAATAACAAGCTCTGGCATACCGATGAAACTTTTTTAACGACGCTAAGAAATAGCGGAATTTTACAGTGATTCCCTATAGTCGCCAGACTATAAACCTCTTTGACGTATTAAGTGTTTCTAAACAACTTGCTTTTAAATCCTTAACACAAGGTTCCAAAATCGAAGAATTTGAAGAACGCGTTGCCGAATATGTTGGCGCAAAGTATGCGATCGCAGTATCTAGCGCTACTGCTGGCTTGCATTTAGCAGTTATGGCGCTTGAGCTTCCAGACAAATCTGAGATTATCACCTCTCCAATTTCTTTTGTCGCCTCTTCTAACGCGATTCTTTACTCCAATCACCAGCCAAAATTTATAGATGTTGAGCGAGAGACTATCAATATCGATTTGAGTCTTGTTGCTCAAGAGATTGAGTCTAACAAGAGTGTTAGGGCGATTATTCCGGTTCATTTTGCCGGGTTGCCATGTGACATGGAAAAGCTCACTAAGCTAAGTGCTGCAAAAAACATCAAAATTATTGAAGATGCTGCACATGCTCTTGGTGCTAGATACCCAAATGGGAAAAAAGTTGGATCTTGCGAATTCTCTGATATGACGGTGTTTTCTTTTCATCCTGTTAAATCAATAACAACCGGCGAGGGTGGAATGATTACAACAAACTCCCCCGAATTGTACAAGAAATTGCTAAGACTAAGAAGTCACGGAATAAACAAATTGAATGATTCCTTTGAATCGAGCCTACTCTCTACTACTGATGGGATTTTGAATCCTTGGTATTATGAAATGCAGCAATTAGGGTTTAATTATCGATTAACTGAGATACAGGCTGCGTTGGGGGCATCTCAGCTCAATAGATTAGATAAGTTCATCAATAAGAGAAGATCGAGAGTTACTTGGTATCTACTTAATTTATCTCGAGTCCCTAGCGTGACACCGGCTCAGAGTAATTCCTCAACTCTCAGCGCTCATCACATATTCCCAATTAGAGTGAATTATTCAGAGTTAAAGATTTCCAGAGCGCACCTTATGAAGTCGCTAAAGGAGAGGGGAATTGGTACTCAAGTGCACTACATTCCAATCCCGTTACATCCTTACTACCAAAAACTGGGTTTTGGCGTTGAGAAGCTTCCTGAAGCTATGTCTTACTATCATGAGGCGCTAACCATTCCCCTCTTCCCAAGCCTAAAACAGTCTCAGCAGAGAAAGGTTATTACCGAGCTCAGTAATCTTCTAGGTGCATCTCAAGCGAAGTGAGTGTTCTTTCGAATTTTGATTTAAGAATCAAACTGGAATCTACCTTTTCCTAAAGATTAGATAGAACTCGAAGACACTAATAGAGGCTGAATCTCAATGCTTCAGAAATAGTCTAAGTAATTTATTTGTTTAATTTCTTTTGGACACTATAATCTACATACGACGTAAATTCAATCAACGAGCTTACTAATGAAGAAATAATTAAGAATAACCTACATAATATATTATCTTTATCAGGCCACTCAACCTGGAAGTTTTTAAATTGGAGAGACCATGAAACTGCAACTGCGTTGGAAATTAAGACATACTTTATGCAAGAGTGTTTTAAAGCGGGAATTCTTGTGCTTGGAACTCATAATGTGACTACTATGCATACAAAAAAACTTAAAATAATTACGAGTGCTTACTCAAAGATTTTATCTAGGTTGCAATAAAACTTAAAAGTAACCAACTGAGAGATTCATTACAAGTTGAACCTTCAGCTCCATTATTAAAGGTCAACTAGGCGTGTTAAGTTCTTTTTCATGGTAATTTGTGAGTTACTAATTGTGTGAATTTCAAAACCAGACTTTTTATAAATTCTAATTGCCGGCGCATTGTTCTTGTGTACACCTAAAAAAATGTCTTTTAAAAGCAAAACGCTCTCTGCATGATCCAAAACAAGATTCAAAGCCTGAGACCCATAACCTTTGCCGTGTTCAGAAGAATCTCCAATCATCATTCCAAGCCATGCCGTTTGGCTATCCCAATTAATAGGTTCCAACTTTATTGTTCCAATAAACTTATTAGATTCCAAAAAAATTCCCCAGAATTTTACTTGAGGATTATTGACTCGAGATTCCAAATATTTTTGTAAATCAAATTTACTGTAATCCTTACGCACAGCCTCAATGAATTGGTTATCTTGGACATTCTGAAGCCACGACAAGTATAAGTCTAAATCGTAATCAGCTTGATTCAGTTCGGTGATGTGTACCATAGATGGCCTAACTCTATTTCCCATGGTCCCAGTCTAACGAAATTGGGCCTATAAAAATTAGGTATTAAATGAAATCAAAATGATTACCCTCAGATTCGTGAAAAGACCTATGAGATAAAACCTGAGCAGAGCAAGGGTATGTCATCTCATCGGTCGGATCCCTTTTTTGATACTTAGGGAGGGAAGTACACTTGCTTTGAAATTCAGAGGATTACAAATAGAACTGCTAACTCGTACCGAGATTATTTGAATTTTTTTATTTGATTTTCACTTCTTAGTTGCCTAACTAACGTAGCTTGCTACTATTTTAGAAATTTTGGAACTTCGGTTGTTCTCTCGCCATGCACCTGAAATCAGATTGGTATCCTTTAAAAAGTGATCAAGACTTGTGAGAGCCTCATAGTCCTTAAGAGTAAACAAATTAAATCTATTTTGTTTCCATATACCTCGCGGCACTAATTTAACCTGAAGGTCAAGCTTGCTAAGAATCTCCTCTGCGAAGTCACACGCACTTTCAATCGACTCAGGCCCACTAGCTCTTTCAATTGTAAATCTGGATATTCCGTTTAACCTATATAGATAAATTCTAAAGACTTTACTTTTTCTTGAATAAACTTGAACATAAAAGGGTTCATCATCCCAATTTGTCACTTCACCGCAGATTAACTGACATTTGAAGTTAAAGGATTCCAGAGGGGCAATACCCAAAGATCTGAAAATTGGATTTGGATTGCCTGACCATAAAATATTTTCCGAATCAATTCTATGAGATTTGTTAGACGTTAGTTCAAAAGATCCAGAATGAAATTTAATTTTAACTGGAGAATTCTTAGCAATTGCTTCACTATACTTATTATAGAAGTGATTGTCGAAATAACTAGAAAATCCATACCTGGGGACTACGGCTGGTATTTCTAAACCGTGATTTGCAAATGGAATTCCAAAATATTCGGCTAACTGTGGTTCTTTCCTTCTCCAACTATCCACTTTTTCATCTTGAGAACGAAAGTGAACCCTGCTCACTCCTAAGGGTTTTAAGGATACTGTGTGAAAATTTTTGGGATTAATGCCAAGCATCGTCAACCAATTAAGCAATCCTTCCCTTACTATAGATGGATAACTCATAATCTTGTCATAAATTGAATTCTGTAAATTTATCTTAAAATTCAATGAATCTAAGTTGTCATCACAAACTGGTCCACTAAAATTACGGGATATGGAATCAGGTCCAAATAGGTCCGTAAAAGAGGCATAATTCTGCTTGAAACTAAGTAAGTCTTGATCCGGAATTGATTGAAACCAAATATTATCTGTACTTAAATACTGGCACCCTGAAAAATAGTAAGAGTTTTCCCACTTTACATCTCGAAGAACCCCACCGATTTGATTCGTTGCTTCGTAAACTTTACCTTTTAAGTTCTTTTCAAGGATAACTGACAAAGTAATTAAGCCCGCGCTCCCCCCACCTACTATAGTCAACATTAAATCACATCCGTCTCACTATTATCACGGTAGAGCCACTAAGTTCTTGTCGATCATTTACCCAATGAAGCTCTCAGGGGTATTGATACCAGATTTAATTATGTTCAAGCTACTAGGTCCCTCATTTAACATTAAATCGCACAAACTTGCAAATGGAAGGAAGGGTTCATATATCTGTCTATATTTTGGATGGTCAAAGTCTTGCAGAAAAACCCTTATATCTCTATTTTCAAATATTTTTCGATCATTCCATAAGTACTCGCTAGATCCTCGAGGTGACAAATAGCTTGAACACGAGAAATAATCGCAAATGTCCGCCAATAATATACTTCTATCTGCAGCAATGTTTAAGCTCGAAGACAAAGCTAACGGTGTTTTAATTCCTAATATATCAACAAAGAGCTTAATTATCCCTATATTTAATGCTGCCAGATTCTTTTCTGTAACTCTCGTTTTTAGGACATCCATAATAAGGGGAAAGTAATCTTGAAAAAATGGCGCTTTTCTATAGTGAAGCATGATTTTGCTCTCCATAGAAGAAATAAAATTGTTGCTCGCGATCTCAACTTCACTTATCTTCTGGCCAAAACGACCAGCTGATTTAACGGGCACAGTTAAAAACTCTAAACCCTTATCAGTCCTAATTCTGTTCCTCTGCTGCCAGGATTGCTTACTGAATTGGACAGAGTCTAAAAGAACTACGATGTCACACTGATCTATTAGTGCGAAAAAGCCAGACCATGGCATAAAAGTTGGTTGTAGAATGCAGCAAATCATCAGAGCGAGTTTTTTGCCTTTTTATATACATAAACTGAGAACTCGTAAGGCACGCTGTCCACTTTGCAAAGGTAATCATGTCTTAATGTAACAAATGGACTTAGATTCTTTTTAACAAAATCTAGGACATAGCTTGGACTCTCGTAGTAAAGATTTGGATTTTCATAATCCACGTACTTAGACATCAAGTTAAAGGCAATACCTTCTCTACAACTTATAAAGAGCTCACTTATTGCTTGCTGCCAAAAATTACGATTGTCGGACAAGGTATCATTAAAGGTTCCACTAACAATTCCGAAGTCAAATGGTCTATTACAGTCAAACAGACTCTCCAAGAAGGTTGCGGAAGGGAACTTTTCTTTGGCCACTTGCAAAAATTCCGGTAAAATATCAACTCCAATGTAGTCGTTAATAACAATAGCTTTTTCATTTAAGTACTCAAGCAGATGGCCAGTTCCACAGCCATAATCTAAAATTGATTTATTTTGTAGGTTACTTATTTGCGTTAAAATGTCATATCGTTTCCATTGACTTTCCTTTGAGGCATAACGCACTGAAGAATGACTGTCGCCATAAATTGTAAATTCATTTTTGTAGAATTTCTTTAAATGACTAGCATCGCCAGCTGACAAGTGAACTTCGTTATCTCTACTCATGCTAAGTTAACACCGCTTCTACAATTCTCTGTGATCCTAGGCCATCGAAATCTGGATGAAAAATACGCTTGCGGTTGTTTTTTTGTTGAACTAATGATGCATGTAAATGTTGTACTAAATCATCCTCTACAAAACTTTCGCGAATCACATTATTGTTTACTTGTAGTGCTAAAGACTGAGCAACATCATATTGTATTTTACTCGATGGAATAACTGTGCAAGGTATTCCAAGATAAGCTAGTTCTATGCTCAAGAGCCCCCCAGCTGTAACAGCGTAGTCGGTCTGCTTTAAGAGTTTGATAATGTCTAAACTTGAGTTCATGGATAAAAGAATTACTTCATTTTTAGGTTGAGATGAAAGATTTTGCTCGACCATCCGAAGAATCGAGGATTTTCCGGCTAAAATTGTGATCCTCTTTTCTGTGTCAAATTCCATTGAACTTAGTAATCTTCCTATCCTTGAAGTTAGATTATTGGGATCGGTAAAACCAAAAGCTACAAGAATATTCTTAGCATTTAGTGGTAAGTTTTGGATACTAGTTCGCTGCACACGCAATTCGGCTCTTAAAATCATGTATTCAAATCCAGCCAAGATCCTTGCTTCAGGAGGGGTCAAGCTTAAATAAGCTCTTTTGCTCTTTATGTTTGTTTGATGAACCAAAAAATCACAATTGTGCCTTGATGCTGCAAGGTCATCTAGTACCAATATTTTTATGCCGCGATTCTTAAAGTTAGATTCCCATTCATGATCAATCCAATAGTGGTCAACAACTAGGATGTGGGGGCTATATTCAAGACCATATTTTACGCAACTATAGTTTAATTCTTCAAATTCTCCATTTTTTTCCAAACAAATCTTGTTCCCAAAACTTGATTGGCTAATTAAATCTTGCTGTTTGAAGCCTTTCCTCTTAAGAATACTTAGAAGATCGACATCTGAGTTTAGTGTAAGAAAAGCACACGAATGTCCCCTAGATCGGAAAGTTTCCGCCAAAACTAGGCATCGCATCAAGTGGCCAAGCCCTAATACACCATTGGCATCGACCCTGAATAAAATTCTCAATTTATTCAAGAAATTCCCTAGTTAGGCCTTCGCCTCTTTCTATATTAAACTTAAGTTTCTTGCCAAGCACCAAATCCAAATCCTTTGGGTTCATTCCTAGATATGGTCTAACAATTGCCAACTTCTCAATATCGATTACATCTCCGCTACTCATATCTTCCTTGGCAATAATGGAACGTCTGTACTTAAGAGTTTCAATCTCTGAGTCTGTCGGACCCACCTTAACCTGTCCCATGCTCTCACAAGCGGCATGTATTTGCTCAACAAAACTTGACAACATTGAAACTTTAAGGGCAAATTGTGCATCAACAGAATCAACATCCTCATCTAGTTTCAAGTGCTTTTCTATCACAACTGAACCTAGCGCGGTAGCAATTAAAGCAGCTACAGATCCCTCTGTGTGATCAGAAAAACCTATGGGAATTTGGAATTTCTCTCTTAAAAATGAAATTGTGTTCAGATTTAAATCCTCTAATTTAGCTGGATAGGTTGGACTACATTTTAACAATATCAAAGACTTTGTTCCATTAATAGTTAAGGTTTCAATGGCATATTGGATTTCCTCTAGTGTTGCTCCACCTGTTGACATAATGACTGGCTTTCCTGTTTCTGCCACAGATTTAAGGAGCTGCGTGTAAGTTATCTCGAGTGACGCAATCTTATATATTGGGCAATCAAATTTCTCAAGAATATCAACGTCCTCAGGACTGAATGGAGAAGAAAAAAGTGTAATTTCCAAATCTTTTGCTAAGTTGAATAGCCGTGGTAGCCAGGAGTTTGGTGTTGCCCCTTGTGAGTACAATTGAAATAGACTCTTACCGGCCCAGAGTCCACTCTGCACTACAAAACTACTTTTTTTAGAGTTTAACGTTATTCTGTCTGGGGTATAAGTTTGCAGTTTAACAAAATTAACGCCTGATTTCTTTATATTGTGCATTAGTTTCTCTATATTTTCAACACTGTTGCCATGATTACCTGAAATTTCAGCGACTACTGTCGGCTTTTTACCTGGTTCAAGTTTAGTACTTGAAAAGTCCATTTAATTTCACCCGATTTTCCTCTCTGAGTCTTCCTCTAGCGAATCGTAAATAGATTCTTAACAGGGTCACACTTTAGCCTTAAGGATAACGTACCAGTAAGTAATGAGTCTTTTAACTTAGATAGTACCAATTCGTAGGCAGCCAACACTTTACTTATATCCCTATCTTTTAGAGCAAGACTTACATTATGGGTGGATAAAACCAAGACACCTGCGTTGAACATTTCCTGTAAGAAAAAAGACTTAATATTTTCTACGGGCTGACCAAAAGCAGATTTCCAAAGTAAAAAAAGCCAGGTGGGATGACCCGAAACTTCAATGACACTTTCCAACTCAAGTTCAGAAATGATTCGTTTAAGCCCATCAGCAAGAGTGCAACCAATCAAATTAAGCTCACCGCACACATCAATATTTCTGTAAAGTTCTATGGTAGCTTTAGCTGAAGCAAGTGACAATAATTCCCCACCAAAAGTTCCTGAAAAGAATATATTCTCCATTTCATTCATAATCTCTTTGTTTCCAGCTACTGCAGATAAGGGATAGCCATTTGCAATGCCTTTGCCGAGCGCCGTTAAGTCTGGTGTTACATTAAATAGCTTCTGAGCTCCTCCAATGTCAAACCTAAAACCTGTAACAACCTCGTCAAAAATTAGAACTGATCCATTTTTGTGCGTTAAATCTCTCACTCCCTCAAGAAAACCTACATTGGGATAAGTTGAGTTCATTGGTTCTAGGATTACAGCTGCTATCTGATTGGGTAATTTAGAGAACAAATTCGACAAAGAATCCAGATTGTTGTAAATAAACTTATGAGTTAACATTGAAACAGCCTGAGGAACTCCCTTGTTTTTGGTGGTAGCACCAACAAACCAGTCTTGCCAACCATGGTAACCACAAAAAATCACATGGTCTCTCCCTGTATAGGCTCGGGCAAGCCGAATAGCAGCAGACGTTGCATCTGTTCCATTCTTTGCAAACCTAACCATTTCTGCCGAAGGAACAAGGTCGACAATTTGCTCTGCAACCTCTGCCTCTAAAACGCCTGGAAGCGAAAACAAGGTACCTTTCTTAAGTTGTCTGCGAACTGCACGGTTAACATGCTTATTGTTATAGCCAAGAGTTATAGCTGCGAGTGAATTGACTAAATCGATATAACGGTTGCCGTCTAAATCCCAAACATGACTCCCTTTAGCTCTGTAAATAAATAGAGGGGAGGCTCCGAGTGGATACTGAGTACGAGACTTACTAAATGTTTGAGAACCGAGAGGGATTGAAGCTTCTGCGCGTTTTAAGAACTCGATTGATTTTTGATACCTAGATGTCGTCAGATTTCATCACCTCCGTGTAAGTTCGACTCACTTTCATTTGAGAACGTTAGGGAAATATGTCTTAAATTAGGAGAAGTTTTGTTTGCGTGAATAGTAGGGTCAAGTTCAATATATCGCAAAACATCAGAAACACAAAAGGTGCTCTCCATTCCCTTGTAGTGTTCAAACACCCCTTTGACAAATTCGAAGTCATCTGGATAGTCAACAGTCCATCGTTGCCTTGATAAATCAACTACTGATTTGAAATTTTCTAGGCTAAACATATCTGGTCTATTGTAGATGCCTAAAGTTACGTGCTCACGTTCTAAAACTCCTAGCTCAAAGCTAGAGAGTTTCCTTAGCGAAGATGTCGAGAATATCTCAAGGTCAAGGCCATCTGGGTATGTTTCTATCAAAGTATTCGACAAGTAGTCAGGATTCTTCTCAGAAAAATTACGAATCATATCATCAAGAATATCAGGCATAGTCAATGGACAATCAGCAGTTATTCTAATGATGTTACGAGTCACAAAAATTTTTGAAGCATCTATGAATCTCTGTAGCACATCGTTTTCAGAGCCGCGAAAAGTATCTACCCCAAATTTTTTTAATTCCAAATAAAGGGCATCGTTATCCGAGGAATCTGGAATCAAAACGACAAGTCCATCAATTTCTTTTGACTGAAGAATTCGATCTATTTGAAGCTTTATCATGGGCATACCATTGATTTGAAGGAGGACTTTGCCGGGCAAACGAGTTGAACCAATACGCGCTTGCAAATACACTACAAAATCTTTCACCTCCACCTCCGCGGATCAATAAGATTAGAGTCCGATGAAGCAATTGAAGAAAAATCAAATTTTGTTGATGGACCATTATTGGATTTAGCTAAGCTATGAATTTCTTTCACATTATTAATTCCAACCACGATTGCGTCAATAAATCCCAGTTGTCTTGGGAAAGCGAGACAAACATCATATGGGTTGCTTCCAATCGACGAACAATACTGCCAGAATCGTATTAAGTCTGGGTGATTAGAAAAGGGGTTCTCTTTTGAGGAATCGAGTAATATCCCCTGCAGAAAAATACTCCTTCCCCAAAGTTCTACCTCATTTTGAAATATTTTGATTTGCCATTTCTTAACTCCAAGCTCAACAATCCTTTGATCCAATATATTGAGGTTGACTTGTATAATTACGTTTCGTATTTTTGATGATAAAATTTGCTTAATCGCAGACACACTATAGGTGCTTATTCCGATATCTTTTACTAGTCCGATTTCTTTCATTTCTTTCATAAATTTAAGTGCTCTAAGTTTGTTTGTTTGATCCAAGTCATCCCAATTATGAATGAATACTATTCCCAAAGAGTTTACTCTCAAGCGTTTCATTGAATGACTAAGTTTAGTTTGTAGATCTGTTTCACTTGCATCAGTAAAAACTATTTTTGTGGCAATGTTTTGCTTCCAGGAACATTGCCCAATAATCGACTCCGCGTCACCATAGTCAGGAGATGTATCTAACGCTGCAACATCCTCCAATTCTGCAGTACGCATTATCTTTCTAATCTTCCTCTTACTAATCATTCCTTTTCTTAAAGCACCATAGGGAGTTCGCCAACCTGCAGTTCCAATAACGAGCTTCATGTCTCAAGACTACTCCGCAACAACTATATTTGGAGTTCCATTCAAGACTTTTTTAGGATTCTTTTGAATTTACAAATTGAAGTACTTGGTAGGATACAATATTGAAGTGTCGGCAATACTTGCTCCAATTAGAATTCGCCTAATCATATTTCGCAATTTCTGCTTCTTACTAACCTTATTTTTGTCTGCAACAATCATTAAGTTTTTCTCGAAACAAATTAGGTATCCTTCTCTCATAGTTTATTCCCTAAGCTATGATCAAGCTTTTCTGAAATCTTCCCCGAGAGAGCTAGCGTTATTTATAAGAGAAAAGCGTTTCAGTAAATATTTTGATACAAGTAACGTGCTTTGGGAAGTAAGGAGTTGGAGTCCTAGGCGAGTCATATCCCCAGAATTTACATATGATGCTGCGCTTCATCTTTTTACACGGTGCATTTCGTGGAAGTCTATATTTTTTGCAGCCAGAAGAGTAATTAATCTAAACGCACTCTCGACAAATTTTAAACAAGGACTCTTGAAGGATGTCTACATTAAGGGATTTCAACAGTTTGTTTGGGCTGTCACTTGCCAAGAACTCGAAAATAAAGTACAGCTTGTAACCACTCAATCGAATTATAAATTTTTGCCTCACAGTTTTGAGGATAAATACGCACAGAAAACTTTCCGAATTATGATTTGGTATTCGTTAAATAGTCGAGGAATAACCCGTGACTTTACTTCTCCAGAAGGAATACCACTTGATGCAATAAAAGGGAAAATTGACCAGCAATTGGTTTGGACTGAGACCCACAAAACACTGTTAGAGAATCAAGGTCTGGGTCAAATTGATGTTGTTGGCTCTTGCTTATTTCAAAATAATCCCAAAACTATTAATAAACGCAATATTGTAAATGAACTCAGCGTCCTCTTTTTTGATGTGATGCCTCTTACAGATAATTTACCCAAGAAACTTGGTTCGCATTTGGACTTTCAAGAATCGTTGTACGATTATAATTTTTGTTCACGGCTACTTCTTGACTCGATTTCAGTTTTAACCTCCTTTAGTAACTCACAAAATAGATCACTGAAGATTACATTGAAACCAAAAAGAAGAGTTGGTTCTAGAGCGATAAATTACAATACACGTTATGTAAAGCTTCTTAGAGATTTAGAAATTGAAGATCCGCGCTTTTCCATCATATCCCCAAATGCAAATATTTATTCGATTATCAAGAATGTTGATTTAGTCTTAGGTCCTGTTTATACTTCACCAATATTTGTGGCACGCGAATTGGGAGTTCCATCTTGCTACTTAGCTTTTCACGCTAATGGATGGCGAATAGAGAAATCACTCGACTCAATACCTATTCTATTTTCAGCTGAGGAATTCCAAGAATTTTTGAATCGAACTTTTGTGCATTAGTAAGATACTTTTTGCCTTAAATTACCGATTAAAAATCCATTTTTCAATTGCAGTTTTGTAATTGTCAAAAGTTCTGTCAGTCATAGTCTTATCAATTTTGAAGTTGATAACCTCCTCCTCAAAAACTTCTGCTGACCTTAACTTAGCATCATTTTGAGCTAGATAAATGGGCACGTAGCGGTGCATCGCTCGATACCACTTACTAGCAAATAGTCCATTGGAATTTAGATAGTCATATAGCTGATTTCGGACGTCGTTTGGCAGTCTGATCGTTGTTCGCCAAATTGGTCTTGATGAATCACTTTTAGCAGGTAACCTGGCGTCTTGAAAATTTCGAAATAATTCAAGAATATCGGTGTGCCTCCTGTTCCTCATTTTATATTCTGGCGACTGCCAATGTTTGATATCCTGAGACAAAGTTGATTTCATCGGTGTTGATAGAAACGGTATAAATAGCCTTGGGTCTGAATTCCACACCGTCTGATAAAAATTTTGCCAGTTTTCTTCGTATGAGATAGTTCTCAAAAATGCCTCATAGAATTCAAGATATTGCTGCTCTAGTAATCGATAGTCCTTCTCTGAAATTAATAGATCCCTGGGTCGTAGATTTTTCATTGTAGAATGGAGTTCAGAATCTCGGGTAGTAGCGATTCCCAGTCGCTTGCTATCGATTATTTTACTTTTTCCGCAACTATGTATTGTAACTAATTTTGCTCTTGTCTGGGGGCCAATAAAGTGCGAGGGCCCAAGTGTTTGGGCAAGATCTTCAATAACCAGAATTTCGCGGGAATTTATCTGATTCCAAAATTCCTCTAATCCGTCAATTGGATATCCGTAAAGAAAGGGGAGGAGTATTGCATTAATCTCTGGGTCATCATCAAGAATTTGATTCACTTTTTTGAGCTCTAACTGGAAACCATCAATGCCCACAAAAACTATCTCATAATTCGCATAATAAGCTGCGAAAATTGGATCAAGGCAAATTGTGGAGGGAATTATTATTTTCCCAGAGGAGTTAAAAGATCTTAGCGCAGCATAAATCGCCGTAGTCGCTCGAGGAAAGTACACACTTTTTGGAATATTCTCAAATCTATCATTGATAATAGGCTCCATGTTCACTTATCCTAACCTTCTCGTGGATTCAAACTGTATTTTACAGACAACTATTTTGTTCTAAAAAATCAAATATTAATCTCTATAAAATAAATTTAGTTACTTTAATTCTTCGAAAATATGAATTCGGCTTTGTTAAAAAATTATCTCAGGCACATTTGTAGGTATTTACATCACATCATTAGTGTAACTAATGTTTGAGATTTTTTGCCTTTGTGTTTGATCAGAAGTCTAGAATGATACCTTAGTTATTTGATAAATTCATGACCTAAGTGAACTGTGAAATTGTATATTGAGGCGTTCTCAGAAGCCTAAAACATAAAATGCTTGGCCTCCTGTTGGTTGAGTAGTGCTCTCCATTGACAATGCGTGGGCCTTGTCGGGATCGAACCGACGACCCACGGATTAAAAGTCCGTTGCTCTACCGACTGAGCTAAAGGCCCCAAATATGCGCTCTTTTGATAGTTTTCTTGTTTTGAGGGTAAAGCCTACCGCCAAAGAGACTTCAAAAAATTCACGCTAAGATTCTCACTCCTCTAGTCCCCATCGTCTAGGGGCCTAGGACATCGCCCTTTCACGGCGGTAACACGGGTTCAAATCCCGTTGGGGACGCCGGGTGAGAAAGAGAAGAGATTTTCTTTTGCACCTGTATTTACATGTTGGCCCAGTAGCGCAGTTGGTTAGCGCGCCGCCCTGTCACGGCGGAGGTCGCGGGTTCAAGTCCCGTCTGGGTCGCGATGTATTTTTCTATTCGGCTGGGTAGCTCAGTTGGTACGAGCGTGCGACTGAAAATCGTGAGGTCGACGGTTCGATCCCGTCCCCAGCCACCAGAACTCTTCTCTTAGTTATCTGCAGTTCTAAAGAATCCAATAAAGAGCATAAGCCAGAGAACTCCTGCAAAGATGGTTACTAGCCGTTCTATTGAGTAGCTGGCGTTTGATATTGCTATGGCAAATGATGCAAAGAGAATTGATCCAATCCAGAGAATTAAAACAGATTGCCTCTTGTTAAAGCCCATTCGCATTAGCCTGTGAGAGAGATGATCTCTTCCTCCTTGAAAAGGAGAGATTCTTCTCTTAATTCTGGATGCAACTGCAACGCTTGTATCAAGGATTGGTATGGCAAGAAGAAGCAGGGGAATAGAAAAGCTTGCAATTCGATCTATTGGATTTGGATCAAATCTAATTGCAAGAGATGCAATCAAGATTCCAAGAAATAAAGCCCCAGCGTCTCCCATATAGATACGAGCTGGAGGTTTATTCCAGAGAAGAAAACCTAGAGTAGCTCCTGCTAGAACTATAGAGAGGGCTGCGATAAGAAATTGGCCGCCTTGTAATGAGAGGATAAAGAGAAAAATCGCTGCTATTGCAAGCGCTCCAGATGCTCCCCCGTCTATATTGTCAAAGAAGTTGATGGAATTGGTGATTCCTACGATGAAAAGGGTGGTCATTGGAATATCTATCCAATTATTTCCAAAGGGACTTCCTAGGGTATTAGTTGCTACTAAAAGCGCTGAAATAGCGATACCAAATAGGCTCTGGACGATAAATCTTGGCCAAGGGCTCAGCTTTCTAAGATCATCTATAAGACCCACTACTCCCATTACTATTGCTGGGATTAATACAGTTGAGGCAAGAAAAAATGTCTCTCTAGAAAATTCCGATACTAATGCGGCTACGTAGGTGACTCCAACTACTCCGATTGCAATACCAACCCCACCTAAATACGGAACAGGGCTCTTATGGGTCTTATGGTTCTCAGAGGGACTATCTACTACTCCGTAGCGACTTGCAACCAACCTCATAAAAGGCGTTAGAAGCCCCACGGCGATGAGTGAGATCACTCCAAGCAGGAGGTATTGCTCTAGAGATAGGGGTTGCATGAGTTAAGGGAATTTCTATCCAAACTACTTTATGCAGATCCTGATTTACGGCGAAACATCTTTGGAGCCCCACTGCCCTCTTGATCTCCATGGATCTTGGAGTTTCCAGCGATATTGTTATTTCTAATTCCTCTAGCCTGCTTCTTCTTCTCGAGAGCTTCACGAAATTTTGCCTTAGAATCAATTGCTTCCTCTTTCGATTTTTCACTACCTTTTTCTTCAGACACTTCTTGCCTCCTTGGCATCAATTCCTAATAGCGCTTGAACCTCTGATCTTCGATAGCGACGGTGGCCGCCAAGAGTTCTAATTGCAGTGAGCTTTCCAGCCTTTGCCCATCTAGTAACAGTCTTTGGATCTACTCGAAACATCTTTGCAACCTCTGCTGGGGTGAGTAGTACCTCTTGCTCTGCAGGCCTCTGCATGCTCATGAGTTTATGTCCCTTTCGCCCCTTATGGGTGGAAAGTATTGCCTTATCTGCCTTAAGTAGCAAGGGCCACTTACATCGCTTGTTCTAGCGCAGCAACCTTTCGCCATCTCTTCATTAAAGCTTCATAGCCAATCCCTGCTTGAACGCCATCACCGCTTGCAAGACCTTGAAGTGAGGCGGTGACATCTTCAATTGAAGTATCAGAGTCAAGCCCTGGGTTTTCACTATCTTCCAATGTTTTTTCAAGATAGAGAGCAAGGCCGCCGTAATCACATTCCAATATTGAATCTGGATGAAAGACATTGAGCCAGTTAAGAAGATCTCCAAGCTCTGCCTCAACAGGGCCATCGCCAAATGCTTGTCTGACAATTTGATGAGACTCTAGGCATCGCTTCTTTGCCTTTGTTAGCTCTGTTCTCATTATTGTGAAGGGGCCATCTGGATTATTTCCTCTAAGCCGCTCTTCTGGGATAAAGAGAGCAAACCATCTTGGAGGAATGATCCAAGT
>Ga0194118_10001047_pt1 | contig 41915 bp, 49 predicted proteins | sample TA2MahsurfametaG_2_FD_148662 | JGI IMG/M metagenome (GOLD analysis project Ga0194118, IMG submission 148662) | Freshwater microbial communities from Lake Tanganyika, Tanzania - TA2015013 Mahale N5 surface | ecosystem: Environmental > Aquatic > Freshwater > Lake | place: Tanzania: Lake...
TGTGAGGTTAAAGCAGTCGCGACTTCAAAAGATGCTCTTCGAGGGTACACCCCAACAATTTTGATTTTTGACGAGGCCGCGTTCATAGAAGCAGATAATGATTTTTGGTCAGCTTGTATGGCCTCCCTTTCGACTGGTGGTAAGGTCATTGTTGTGTCCACTCCAAATGGTTACGACCAAATATATTACGATATATATGACCAAGCACTCAGAGGAATGAATGAATTCAAAATCTCCGAGATGTTTTGGTATAGAGACCCGAGATATACTAGAGATTTATACATGGTAAAAACCACTGATTTAGTTCATTTTTTATTGAATAGGGAAGATTATCCTCAAGATATCATAGTCGATTTATCAGTTAACAATCCATATGAGAGAGACCACGCAATAACAACCGATTATATATCCAAAGGATATAAGCCTTGTTCGTCTTGGTTTGAGAGTATGGTGAAGAAATTGAAGTATGATAGAAGAAAAGTTGCACAGGAATTGGAGTGTAATTTTTTAGGTTCTGGTGATAACGTTTTTGAGCCCGAACTTATGAGAAACATCTCACACAATCAATTAAGGGAACCTTTAGCGAAAATGATGGGAGGTTCACTGTGGATTTTCAAAGAGGTCGAAAATAATCACAAGTATGTCATGGGTGTGGATGTGTCGAGAGGAGACTCTGAGGACTTCTCATGTATTGAAATTATCGACTTTGATACTCGTGAACAAGTATTGGAATACGTTGGAAAGGTACCACCTGATGTCATAGCAGACATTGCGTATAAATGGGGTTCGATGTATAATGCTTATTGTGTGATTGATATTACGGGTGGTATGGGAGTCTCTACTGCAAGAAAGATGCAAGAAATGTCATATTCTAGTGGACTTTATGTAGACAATATAGACCCCTCAAAAAAATGGAAATGGGACCCCAAACTAAACGAAAAAATACCAGGAATAAATTTTAACTCGAAGAGGGTTCAAATCATATCAGCATTTGAAGAGGCATTAAGACATGATTTCAAGGTCTATTCAAATCGTCTATATAATGAAATGAACACTTTTATATACATTCACGGAAGACCTGACCATCAAAAGGGTCACCATGATGATTGTATTATGGCTATGTCTATGGCGATTTATGTTGGTGAAAAGAATTTTCAGTCCATACAGAAAGTTGTGAACCACACCAAGGCAATGTTAAATTCATGGACTAATATTAGCCACGAAAACAAAAACTCATCTGAATTCTTTAATCCTATGGTACCCCAAATGGGACGTTATAACTCACACAAACCTGGTCAACCCTCAAGAAGTGACTATCAAAAATATGGGTGGTTATTTGGAGTAAAATAACTATTTATATTATCTTGGTATCAAGTAAAATTGTAAAATGAGTGAACAGAATCTAACGGTATGGCAACGGTTATCGAAAACCTTTGGTCCGAATTCCCTTCTCAATCAAGATTATCCTATCTATAAGTTTGATAAGAAAGAACTTCTTAGAACGAAAAGTAAAGATGAATATGATAGGGAAAAATTACAGGCTCAACAGAGTTATTATATTGCAAATCAGTGGGCTAAAGTCGAAAACAATTTATATTCTCAAGCAATTTATTATGAACCATCGAGACTATCTGCTCAATATGACTACGAATCTATGGAGTATACTCCTGAAATTTCAGCAGCTTTAGACATATATGCTGAGGAGTCTACAACACCAAATGAGGATGGATTTATTCTACAGATTTATTCCGAATCCAAAAGGATAAAAGGTGTGTTAGCAGACTTATTCAACAACTCTTTAGACATCAATACCAATCTTCCAATGTGGACAAGAAATACCTGTAAGTACGGTGATAATTTTGTCTATCTCAAATTGGACCCAGAAAAAGGGGTTGTAGGATGTCAACAATTACCAACTATAGAAATAGAACGTAGAGAGGTGGGTGTAAGCCAAAAAATTACGATAGAGCCTGAAAAACCTGAAGACAGAAAAGCGCTTCACTTTGATTGGAGTAATAAAAATATGACTTTTCAATCATGGGAAATTGCTCACTTTAGACTACTTGGAGACGATAGAAGATTACCTTATGGAACTTCGATGTTAGAAAAGGCTAGAAGAATTTGGAAACAACTATTATTGTCCGAAGATGCAATGTTGATTTATCGTACATCAAGAGCTCCTGAAAGAAGAATTTTTAAGGTTTTTGTTGGAAATATGAACGATGACGATGTTGAGGCATATGTACAACGTGTTGCCAATAAATTTAAAAGAGAACAAATTGTAGATAGTAAAACGGGACAAGTAGACATGAGATTTAATCAGATGGCGGTGGACCAAGATTATTTTGTACCCGTGAGAGACCCAGCAGCTCCAAGTCCAATTGATACTTTAGCTGGTGCACAAAATCTATCTGAAATTGCTGATATTGAATATATTCAGAAAAAACTTTTAACAGCTCTAAGAGTACCTAAAGCCTTTTTGGGGTTTGAAGAAGTTGTCGGTGATGGTAAGAATTTGTCTTTACAAGACATTCGTTTTGCTAGAACTATAAATAGGATTCAGAGAAGTATGCTCCAAGAACTTAACAAAATTGCAATTGTTCATTTGTTTTTGTTAGGTTTCGAAGATGAGTTGGAAAATTTTACTTTAGGTCTTACAAACCCTTCAACTCAAGCAGACCTACTTAAAATTGATGTTTGGAAAGAAAAAGTTTTGCTTTACAAAGATTTGGTTTCAGACCCAGGGAACGGTATTTCTGCCAGTTCTTCCACTTGGGCTAAAAAACATATTTTTGCTTGGTCAGATGATGAGGTTAAAACGGATTTACAACAACAGAGAATTGAAAGAGCTGTAGGTGAAGAATTGAAACAAACACCAACAGTGATTTCTAAAACTGGTTTTTTTGATAATATCGACAAACTTTATGGCTCATCAACAGGAGCAACACCATCAGCCGGAGCTGAGACAACACCTGGTGGGGAAGAAACTTTAGGAGGTTTACCTGGTGTAGAATCGACACCTCAATCACCAGAATTGGCTCCTCCTGAGACACCTGAGACAACAACACCTTCTGATACGGCAATTACTCCTGAGTCCAAACAAAAAGACATGAATATTTTAGTAGAAAGTGATTTGATAGAAGGTAAACAGGTAATAGATTTGGGACACGGACAAAAATCTTTAGGAAAAATTTCTGAAGAATTAAATAAGTTGTTGAACTCTTAATATTTATTTTAAAAGTAGATAGAATGACATTTGGTCAGTTAAAATCAATTATAGAGGAGAATTTACTAAACTCTTATAAAAATGAAGCAGAATTTAAAAAAACTCTTAGAGAGTTTAAAGGGAACGTTTTGAAAAATAAAAAGTTCTCGAAATTATTTTCTGTATATGAACAACTCTCAACTCCACAGGGATTATCTGAAAAAGAGGCAGATATTTTTTTAAATGAAGGATTGAATTTGATTTCCAAGATTATTCATTCTATTAAGATGCCTTATTCAAAATATACTCCTGAAACTAATTCATACGTTGACATTGACAATTTGGTCTACACCACAAAACATAATATTACAGAAAGAATTCAATCCAAAAAAAGTATTATAGGTTTATTGATGAGTGAGCCCAAAAGGGATAATGACCCTGTAAAAATTCCACTTAATTCGATGGTAAAAATTGCAAATCAAACCTTGGAAAATTATATTCAATCGATGGATTCAGGAACTAAAAAACTTTTTTTGGAAGTTATCAAATCCGAAAAAGATACTCTGGAAAAGCAATATTTATCGTTAAAGGAAACCACTATCGAAAAACTTAATAATTTACTTTCTGAACAAGATGAATCTGAAATGAAAACTAAAATTTCAGAAACAATCGAAAAACTACATAAAGAGAATTTTTCTCAAATCAATTATGTAAAATTAATCTCCTTAGAAAACGGATTATAATCCGTTTTTCTTTTTTTCAATATAGATTGCTTTAAGTAATTTTTTTCTTTTTTTTACAGACTTTTTTTCAAATTCTTTCCGTTCATTCAGAATTTGGTTCTGTTTTGTTTTGATAACTTTATTCTTGAGTTGTTTGAGAGATTTTTCCAGGTTATCGTTATTTTTTATTTCTATTATCAACATATTAGATATAAATATTGTTTTTTGATTCATTTTTGACTATTGGAAAAACTACTCGTATTTTTATAAAAATAAATTAAATGTAATATGAGTATCAATGAAAAAAGGAAAAAGCGTCAAATTAAATCTTTTCAATCCAATTAAATCTATGTATGGAACAGTTGATTCCAAAAACTTAAAATCAATTTTTATTAACATTCAGTCTTGGGTCACACCCATACAAGAAATGGAAAATTGGAACAGAATTGTAAATAACCTAAGTAGACAAATAAAACACTCAGTGTACGATTCTAACAAATCAGAATTATTTTTAACGAAAACAATAATTGATTTGGACTTAAGAGTAAGCGGGATATCTACAGGAAAAAAATCTTTTTTTAATTTGGAAGTCAATTTATTTGCAAATGAAGAATTGAATTTCAAATCAGAAAATCTGAAAAAACAAATTAAAATAATCATCAAATCAATTTACCGAAATAATATTGAAAAGAACTCTTATTTTACTTTCTCAAAGTCTAAAAAATAATTAAGATTACAATTCTGTATATTTATTTGAAAATAAAGGATGAAACAATTAAGAATATTAGAAGCTCATGAACTTGGTCATGGAATTTTGATAGAAATGGACGCAGGGTATATTAATCCCCATGATTCACTTAATCTTCAACTAATGGAACAAGCAAAAAAAATGGATTTCAAAAATCCGTTTGAGTTTTATGCAGTTCTACAAAAATACGATACTGCTAATCGTAATGGAAGATTTTATCCAGAAAAAATTCTGAAAAGAGAAGCTGAAAGATATAAAAAAATAATACAAAAAGGTTTGTCAACATCAGAGCTCAACCACCCTGAATCTTCCTTGATTGATTTAGATAGAGTATCGCATCTGATTACAGACATTTGGTGGGATAAAAACATATTGATGGGTAAATTAAAACTGTTGACAAGTCCAGGATTTCACGAGTCAGGGGTTGTTTCTTGTAAAGGAGACATTGCTGCGAATCTAATGAGACAGGGTGTTACGATGGGGGTTTCATCCCGTGGCGTCGGTTCGCTCAAAAAAGTCGGTGAGAGAAACGAGGTACAAGAAGATTTCGAGTTGATATGTTTTGATTTAGTTTCATCACCCTCAACTCCAGGGGCATATTTGTTCTCAAACGTTGATGAAAGGGGTCAATATGAGGAAAACTTAGAAGAAGAAAAAAAATCCAAAACAGAAGGTCAAATAGACAAATCTATTGATTTAATGAAAAAACTCACCGATTTTTTGGGAAAATAATTCTATGGACCAAAAGTATTTCGTAGCTAAAATTCAGTATGAACTTACTGATGAAACAACAGGTAAAATTAAAAAGATTAGAGAAGAAAAATTAGTTAAAGGTTTTTCTGTCACAGATGTTGAGGCAAAAGTAACCAAAAGATATGAAACTTTTTCGTATGATTGGAGAATAACATCAGTATCTGAAAGTAAAATTGATGAAGTAATTGAAAAGTAAAAGAGTGGTTAACCACTCTTTTTCATTTTTGGAATATTTATTTATAAAAAAACATGGCATTTTATTTAACAGGATATTACGTTAAGGAAGGCTCAGAGGATACTCAAGTAGCAATTTTTTACCTGAATAGTTATAGGGATTTAGATTCTTGGCAAAATAATACAGGCAATACAATTAAAGTTACACAGATACCCAACTCAACAATGGACATAAAACAGGCTATTGCAGGAGAAAGTTACAGAGTGAACCTTACAAATAGAGATGGGGCCACCGATAATTATTACATGATTACAGACAGTTGGAGCGAAGTAAGTGGTATGATAGACCAGCGAATAAGGGAAGGAGATACATTTAACTCAACTATTAGACAAACTTCTGAGTTTTTCGACTTAACCAACTAAATTTATAACCATCAGAAAATCAACTTTTTTATAATTCGATAATATTTATTAATTAAATCAATAAAAATTCTTATGCAAGAAAATAAAAATTTAGTAGAAGAGGCTCTTATTCAAATGAAAAACGTTGAAGAAGCTATAGCCGAAAATGCAAAAGGAATACTTGCTTCTACAATGAAGGAAGAAATCAACCAATTAGTAAAAGAATCTCTTTCTGAACAAGATGAGATTGACATCGATGATAAAATGGATATGCCCGATTCCGATGAGGAAGACGACATTGACATAGATGTCAAAGATGACATGACGGGTGACATGAGTATGGAACTCGACATGGATGCTGAGGAAACTCCAATCGATTTGACTGGAGCATCTGATGAGGAAATTTTAAAAGTCTTCAAAGCTATGGGAGAAGAGGATGGAATTATCGTAACAAAAGACGATGAAGAAATTCAACTCACAGATAATGAATCTGATAGTGAGTATATCATCAAGCTCAAAGAGTCAAAATCAAAAATCAATGAAGACGATGCGATTGCTAAAATCGTAGACGACATCTTCAATTCTCCTTCATCGGGAGATGAGGAGGAAAAAATTGATTTTTCTAAATTAGACTCTGATGAAGGGGATAACATGGAAATTGACATGGATTCTGAAGAGGAGATGATGTATGAAATCACACTTGACGAAGATGACAATGAGGATGAAGAAAACGAATCGACGTTATACGAAGAGGATGACGAAGATGAAGAAAACGAATCGACGTTATACGAAGAGGATGACGAAGATGAAGAAAACGAATCGACGTTATACGAAGAGGATGACGAAGATAACGAATCTATTGTCGAAGAAGGAAGTTATGATGAATCATTAGAAGAAGCATACAATCACAAGAAAGCGATTAAACCTAAAGGTGTTGGAATTGGCACTGGTCCCAAATTTTCTTACAAAGCTACAAAAGGTGGGTTTGATGAAAAAAAGAAAGAAGGTCCAAAATCTGTCGGAACAGGTAAAGCAAAATTCGAATACAAGAAGGGTGCTAATATGGAAGATAAATCAAAAAAAGTTGAAACTAAAGAAGGTCGTCAGGGATATAATGACAAAGAAGATGAAAAATTGGGGATGAAACATGGTAAAACAGCTATGAAACACCTCAAGGGTTCACATTCTGAAAAAGAAAAATCTCGTAGAGATGATGCAAGTTTCGAAAAAAGAGAAACTAAAGAAGCTGCTAGAACATATGGTATGGGTTCAAAAGAGGGTAGAGGTCTGAGAAAAGGCATCACTAACAATAGAAATTATACATATGGTCCTAACGGTGTTAAAGTGGAGTCTCTTGAAGCAGAAGTTAGTATGTTGAGAGAAAAAAATGAAGAGTATAGAAAAGCTCTGAATTTATTCAGAGAAAAACTAAATGAGGTAGCTATTTTTAATTCAAATTTAGCTTACGCTACAAGACTTTTCACGGAACATTCAACAACTAAAAAAGAAAAAATTAATATCCTCAGAAGATTTGATTCTGTTGAAACTTTGAAAGAGTCAAAGTCTCTTTACAAGTCAATCAAAGATGAATTATCTACTGTTGAAACTAAATCGGTTACTGAATCCGTAGAAAAGTTAAATACCACTGTATCTTCAGGTTCAGCAATCAATCTTATCGAGTCAAAAACTTATGAAAATCCTCAATTCTTGAGAATGAAAGATTTAATGACTAAGATAAAATAATATATAAACAAAAACTAAAATACTCAAAAAATGGGAGCATTATTAGAATCAGGTCTAGTTGGTAACATCGGTCTTAAGCACCTTAAAGTTATCAAAGAAGACACAATCACAAAATGGGACAAATTAGGATTCTTAGAGGGTCTTAAAGGTCACATGAGAGAGAACGTAGCACAGCTCTATGAAAACCAAGCTAGCTATTTAATCAATGAAGCAGCGACTACATCTGACACAGGTGCATTCGAAACTGTGGTTTTCCCTATCGTTAGAAGAGTTTTCTCTAAGTTGTTAGCTAACGATATCGTATCTGTACAAGCTATGAACTTACCAATCGGTAAATTGTTCTACTTTGTACCTAACATTCAAAACTACGAAACAGGTGGTAGTCAAGATGACAACACAGGTATTCATTTCAAACCAGTAGGCGCACCAAGTGGACCTACAGACCCTAATGTGGGATATGATTTCAACACAGGGAGAGATTTGTATGACAGATTTTATGAGGGTAATGAACCAGCTTTAGACCCTCCAGGTTTGTACGATTATTCCAAGGGGCAATTCTCAGCTATTACAGGTACAGCAGTAACTGCAGTTTGGAATAACACAACATTAGATTTAGCTGTGTCAGGTTATGGCACTGATAACTACAGAAAAGTGCTACTTATCATGTCAGGTTTCGCATCTGATGGCGCTGGTAAACTTATCGGTCCTGATGGTCAACCAATGGATAACGAGTCTTTCTTAGCTGACCTTACTCTCTACGGAAGTACAACAGCAACTAACACAACAACAGGTGTTGGTAGAAACGTTGGACCATACCTATTTAGAGTAGTTACTCAAAGATATGGTAAAGGTATTGTTCAGTATGGCAATAACAATGCTGATGCACTTTTCCCTCAAAGTAAAACAGGAGGTGGTCAGTATGATGACCTTTGTACTCCTGATGGAGAAATTTATTTGGAAGTAGACCTTCAAGTTCCTTGTTGCGTAAGTTGCACAGGATGTATCGATGGTTATACAGGTTCAACTTTTTCTTCAACTACAGCTAACAACCAAGCTTTCACACCTGTTTACAGAATTTACAAGAATTTGGAATTCGAAGACAGAATGGGTGAGGTTTCATTTGACCTTATGTCAGTAACAGTTTCTGTGACTGAAAGAAAATTAAGAGCTCAATGGTCTCCAGAAATGGCTCAAGACGTTGCGGCATTCCACAACATTGACGCAGAAGCTGAATTGACAGCTTTATTGTCAGAGCAAGTTGCGGCTGAAATCGATAGAGAAATCTTAAGAGACCTTAGAAAGGGTGCGGCTTGGAACTTGAGATGGGATTACAACGGTTGGAAGAGATTAGGTACAAACGCTGTTCCTTATACTCAGAAAGACTGGAACCAAACGCTCATCACTGCTGTCAATCAAATTTCAGCTCAAATCCACAAGTCTACCCTCAGAGGTGGCGCTAACTGGATTGTTGTATCCTCTGAAATCAGTGCAATCTTTGATGATTTGGAATATTTCCACGTTTCAAATGCTGCTCCTGAACAAGACCAATACAACATGGGTATTGAAAGAGTTGGTACTTTAGCTGGTAGATATCAAGTGTATAGAGACCCTTATTTCCCACCAAACCAAGTGTTGTTGGGTCACAAAGGAACGTCTTTGCTTGACACAGGTTACATCTACGCACCATATGTACCTTTACAACTTACACCTACAATGTATAACCCATTCAACTTCACACCTATCAAGGGTATCATGACTAGATACGCTAAGAAAATGGTTAACAACCGTTTCTATGGTAGAATCACGGTTGATGGTGTTAGAACATTTGATTTGAGAGAGTTAAGATAATATGGTCTAACCTTAATATAAAAGGGTCCTTCGGGACCCTTTTTTTATTTCTTTGGCTCTGAATTAAATGTAAGTGAATTTACTATTGATAATGATTTTGAAATAATTTCAGTCTCATTCATAGAAAATATTCCTTGAGAATATGCAAACTCCAAACTTTTGTTAATAAAAATTAATGATTGTTCGTAAGTAAGATTATCAATCAAATTTCTCAAGTCTTTATCAGATTTATAACCTATAGATGAGAATAAATTGCCTTTAAGTTCTGATTGTGAATTATCCATCAGTTAATATATTTATTAATGTACAAAATATATGAAAAAAAAACATATAAATGAAGCAACTGGTTCAGGTAATAGTGGTAAATTCAAAGTGCCTTTGGTTTTAGCAACCCGAACATGGGATAAAGAACAAATAAGCCCATTCAAGGATAGTGTTTCGAAATATCTTAGTTCAACTAATTCATATGACAGCTATGACGGAAATATGGAGCGGTCAAAAAAAATTATTAGTCAAAACGAAAAAAAGGCTAAAAAAAAAATCGCAATTATAAAAAAAATGGAAAATAAAAACTCGAAAGTAGATGAAACCTTTATTAAAGAAGATTTAGCGGTTTGGTTTGGTACAAAGAAAAAACCTAGAGGAAGCAAACAACCTGTAGGTCCTTGGGTAAATATATGTAGAAAAAAAGAAGGTGGAGGACATCCCCCTTGTGGAAGACCTGAAGCAAGTAGTAAGGGATATCCTAAATGTAGAGCGAAGGGTGTAGCTTCAAAAATGTCTGATTCACAAAAAAGGGCTGCTTGTTCTCAAAAAAGAAGAGAGGAGAAAAAAGACCCCAAGATTGGTACAGGGAACAAACCAACAATGACATCATACAAAGCGAGAAAAGAATCGCTCGAAAAAACTATTAGAAATATACTTAAAGAAATATATGAACCAAAAAAATTATATCCAGTAGAATCTGTGTACATGGGAATTACTAATGCACCTAGAGAACTAAAGCAAATTGTATCCACATTAAAACCAATTCCTTGTATAAATGACAAAGGTGAAAAAAGGTCATGTTTTAGAATTCCTGAAGTTTTGTATGTATACTTTTCAGGAAATTATTGATTTATTTTCAAAAGTATGTCTTTCAAAGAGTGTTGAATGTTATTATTGATTTCCGATTCTAAATTCTCTCGTCTTTTTTCAACCTCCAAGTCAAAAGTTTCCAACAAATTGGAATATAATTCCGTGTTTTCTATGTAAACATTATAACTATACACGTGATTGATTATATGAATTGTAAAATTGTTTATAACAATAAACATGCTATACTCCTCATTTTCAATTATACGTTTCGTTGATTTCGGCGTGTAATTTAAGTTTGAGGAATTACGAGAAATCAATTGATTGCAAATTTCAACTGAATATTGTTCCTCCTGTGTGACCGGTGGTCGTGGGTCAAATTTTTCTTTTAGAGCTAAATAGACTTTATATAATAATTTTGGTATATAGCCAACAATTTCTTTATTTTTCATTACCAAAAAATATATATCTTTTTTCTAAATTAACAATATACCCCTGAACAATGTTTTTTACCATCTAAACCAGGCATTGTTCCTTTACAAACCTGTATAGCATAACCATTAGCGTACGCTGATGGATAAACTTTGAATTTAGCTTTAGCTGCTGCTTTACCCCTTGAGCAAAGTTTTGTACCCGTTTTTTTCTTACCCTCCAACATAAAAGGTTCTTCTTTATAATTTTTTCCTTTTATTTTATTCATCATAAAATCAAAAACTTGGTCTAAGTTTTCTTTGGCAACTGTTACGTGGTCTGCAGCCCAATCATGTCCATCGAGAATAATTTCATCAACAGTATCATGGTCAAGTTCTAATAGTAGATTTGCTTGACGTATTAATTGTTCCAAATTACTGAAAAACATGTAATTGGGTAACTGTTGTTCATAAAGAACTTTATGAACAATTCTGTTTATATCTGATTCGTCTATTTTAACTATCTTTTTCATTTACAACATTAAAGGTTAATTGTCTTTTATAGGTATCTTTTTCACCTGATGAATTTACCTGAATATCTACATAATATTGATTAGGAATTTTATCTCTCATATCAATCATAAAGTAATATTCGTTTGGGGTTCTGTTTATCTGAGTCCAATCCTGTACTTGAACCTCAGTTGTTCCCTCTTTTACATAAATACGATAAAAAGCTGATATTCCTTCTAAAAGTTGTTGACCAGTATAAGATTTTTTTATTGTCACACCAATCTTTCTGATATCAGAGTTTATAATATTCTCGTTTTGTAGTATTCCATAAAAATTGAAACCAAATTTGTTTGGTTCTTGACTATTGACCCCTATTTGCACACCAGCACTATACATCTGTAGTACAAATTGATTTTTTATATTTGGTATTGATTGACCGTTGATTCTTAAGTTAGACCAAACATCGTAAAACGTACATGGCGTTGGAGAACCAGTAAAAGAGTTAGGTATTACACATTCATAAACACCTCTTGTTCTTTGACAAGTTGTCAATCCTGAAAGATTATTATAGAGTGTATTATCTCTTTGATATACTGATACAAGAGGTAACTGGTCCAAATTTACTGTATCACCATTTTGGTAAACATACAGATATAATTTATTAGTTTGGTTTTTTAAAAACAAATTTCTATCGTCTTGGATTAGGTCATTGTAAGTAGTAAGTAAGAATGGTTGATAAAAAGTTTGGGTATGTCTGGAAAAAAAGGCAACACTGTAACTTTCTGTAAGACCTGTGATGTTTTCAATAGCAGGTAGATATGCCAAACCCCACCCAGTGTAACCTGTTATGGTGCCGTTTAATATATTATTTATCTCATTGCTCATATCCATATTTAAATCCTCATTACCGAACTCAAAGTGTTGGGTCGCTATAATAGTAAGGCCAGAATAATTGACTAATCCTGTGTTTCTATTGTTGTATAATCCTGGCTCTGACCAATTGGATATAATTTCCCTTTGGAACCAATTAGATGGTCTTGTTGAATATGCTCTTGTATCTACATAAGTTAAAGGAGTGGAACCTCCAACAGCTGAGTTTTTTGCTAAGTTGAAGTCATTGTAATCGTATCCTACTCCCTCGTCCCATGGTTGTAAATTTCCTGTAGCACCTGATGTCTTTGGTATTCTGAAAAGAATCAAATCAAATGAGCTGGCGCGCCTCCTATCATTTGACATGAAAGTGTTGAGGAGTTCATTATCAAATGACGATGTATTTGTCATTTTGAGTGTATGAGTCATTGCAGATGTGCACCCTGTAGATATTACACCACTTTGAATATTCCCTACAAGTAAATCCAAATCCAAATCAAATAAAATTCTTGAGAAACCAAAATTGGGAACAGCTAAAAATGAAGTGCCAAAATTCAATTCCGACACTGGATTCCTACCTGTGTTGACATAAGAATTTGAAACTATTGTGTTATTTTTATCTACATATGACCTTAAAATTGACATCAAACTTTTTTAATAAATATCAATTAAGTCGGATATTACTATTTAATATTTTTGTAGTGGCTTTTTGTATTTCTGTCAAAATGTTATCAGATGTTACACCATCCTCTGTAACATCAACAGGAGGTAAACCTGGATATGCGTGGGTGTGTGTAAGTAGAAATCTAACTATTAAGTTAATTAATTCGAGTAGTTCTTCACCTCTGACCAATGATGATGTTTTTGATTGTATATTTTCAGTAAATGCACTTGGGGGTATACCGTATATTGTATCGGCAAAGTTTATTTTTTCTTTGTCTCCCAAGGAGTCTTGGCTCAGAAGATAAATTTCTTGACCACCCAAGACCGAGTATGTTTTGGGGACTGATTCAAACTCTGATGCGGTATACTCCACTATTTCACTTTGAATTGGAAGACCTACAGTATCTTTTTTCCAAATAAGTCCAAATTGACTATCAGAAGTTGCGGTCTCATCTGATTGAATAAGTTTTATTCTGTTATTGAAAGATTCTAAGTTATCTTTTATTGTTTGTTGAATTTCTGTAGCGGGTGATGAATCCGAAATAAAATTATATACAAATTCACTTGGTCTGAAATAAATTGGAAATTTGTTTTGGTTGTCAGAAAATAGTTGTCTCCCATTAGAAGCAACATTCTTGTCATTACAATTTTTAATAAAACTATTAATTTTATCAACTACCTGTTGAAATGTGAGTGCAGTAAAATCCTCTCTATAAATCAAAAACTTATTGGACTCAGGAATTTTTGTGGACACCTGAATGTTCTTGGTATCGGTAGAGGATGATTGTTTCAGTGAGTATAGATTGATTGAACCTGTAAAACTATTTTGCGTATTTTCAGGATTTAAAATAACCCACTCGATTAAATGTTTTACAAATAAAGTAATTGGTTTGGACGTTATTTCTTTCTTTTTTGTTTCCGATGTTTTGGACCTATCAAATATTGATAATTGTAAAAAAGCTCTGTTATTATTTGGTGGTGTGTCGATATTCGATTGTGGTGTTTGGGAGTATTTACCAGCTCTTACCAAAACGTCATTCTCTTTTAAAATTACGTCTGTGCTTCCTCTACCTAATAGTGCGTTATCACCAGGTTCAGGATAGATACCCTTCAATACATTTTTTGCCGGCCAAGTTCCATTTTGATTTTTAATGTTTTTCGGTGGCTTGAACTGCATTCCCGTACCTGTGAATTTAGCCCCACCAGAATTCAATGTGTTAAATGCGGAGTTTGGTGAGAAGAAATTACTCTGAACATAGTATTGGTTTTGATATTTGAAATCAGGGTTTACAAAAATTACTTGAATTAATTCACCCTCGTTGGGTACCTGATAAACGAAGTAAGGTAATAATGGATAAAATACTAAGGGGTCTCTCTCTGTCCATATATCCTTTTCCTCATTCCAGTTTGGTGAAGTTATGGACGCTATAACATCAGGAAAGTTAATTACATTAATCTTGGCTCTGACCCTTCCTAACATTAGAGGGTCTTGATTATTCAAAACAGTACACTGATAAAATATAGGCGTCATTATTTATTTCTGTTTTGATACTCCTTTAGGATGTTATTGTATAACAACTCTACATTATCTAACTCTAAAGTCAAATTAATAATTTGGGCTTTTTTTATTTCGAAGTCTGTCGACAATTTATCCATCCAATCAATTAATTTATTGTTAGGTAAATTTTTTAAATTTTGAAGTTGTTCTAATATTTTATCGTATTCCTCTTTTTTCATAAAAGATTATCTTGGCTTACTAAAACATGGGCCAGTCGGTGTATAACAATCGTTGACACCATTTTCGGCTTGTTCATCGCTTCTTCCACGGTGAGTTGCCAAATTATAGATTAACATCAAATTTGGTTGACCATTTGGTAAAGCGTTAGTTGGTATTCCTGCCTCTTGTAAGTATTTGATTGTATTCAGGAAACCCCGTTGTGGAGATTCTCCAGGTAGAAAATCAGTTAAAACCGCGAGTGCTAAATTTATTTTTTTTCTTTTACCTGGTGGTGGACCCGGATTTATGGGAGCTTGAAGTAACTTCAAAATATTTTTTATTTCATCTAAAAGTGATTGACATTTTCTGGCATCGAAGAACCCTGCTTTCACTACGTTTGCAGCAATTGCAATAAGTCTTATTGTTGTTTTATATTCTTTCTTTTTTTGCTCTCTTAAAATATCCAACGCTAAGCTAGTCACTATATTTAATAACTCTTTTTTCAATAAATCAAATAGGTTTCTAATGAAGATTGCACCAATTCTACTTACAACCTGAATCATAAATTTTTTGAATTTTTTTATAAATTCAACTGAATTTGTTATAATATTTGATGATGGTATATTCAATTGGTTGATGGTGGTTGCGGTTGTGATAACTTGGTTGTATGAAAGATTGTAAGTATTTTCTGTAAATTTTAACAGAATAAAAATTGGTAAAAGAACTTTGGGACTTAAAGCGGCACTAGCAACAGCAATTGCTAAGTTTTTTATTATATCTTTGTTGATAGAGGCCGTTGCATTAAAAGAAGCTGGTATATAAACATTCCAATTTGGATTTTGAGATAAACTATCTATTATATTTTCCATAGTGGAAATCTGTTGTTCTTCTGTTTGTCCTGACAATCTATCTCTGAAATCAACTAATTGATTAACTAAATTTTCAAAATCTACAGGTACCTGAACGTTATCACAATCAACGAATTCCATAACACCGTTCTGAACATTAGAGATATTTAAGTCTATATTTCTCAAATCAACCTCAGTAAATTCAAAAAAACTATTGTCAACCCCATCCAATTCGGCTACTTTAGCAACTCCGCTAACATCTATTTCAGTTTTTTGGTCAAAACATAAGCCCAAAATTCTTTGTAATATCTTATAAAATTTTGAGTTATCTGAAATTGGTCCTGATGGTGCAGGTATTTTCATGTTCATAAATTGTGAAATATATTGTAAAATTTGTGCTGTAAGTGTTGTGGTGTCGAAGAATTTTATTGTTGAGTAATAGTCTGACAACCACTGACCGATTTTATTTTCAGTAAATGAATTAAAAGTTCCTACTTGGTTCCCTTGTCTGTTGAGCATGGCAACTTTGAAATAATTTCCTGCAATACCGAATTCGTTTGTGGTGGTATACTGAATATTGAAAAGATTTTGTCTACTTGTGCCTTGGTAAAATCTACCATACTTTTGTTTGAAAGACTGTGCAGAGCGTGTTAATTCATACAACGTTTTGTCCATCGGAAAAGCGTTTTTTGGATTACCACCGTAGTTTCTGAATTGTGTTATATTTGATTGAGAAACTCCACTGGTTTCGTAAAGTATTTTTCCTACCGCCGAGTTAGTATCCACTTTCAAAAGACCACTGGCTAAATATATTAAATCTAAAGATTGTAAGGGTATGTAGACCGATTGGGACACCGGTAAAGTATCCATATCGTTTGCAGCTGCCTCAGAAACCCCATTATAGGTTTGTTCTTGACTACACCCAAGAGCTTTGATTGCTTCCTCTTGAATTATTGATTGTACCTCTTGTTCTGATTTTCTTGCTGTCGTTAAAAGAATATTTCTTATGGCTCGAGCCTCGGTACCCTTACCTTTAATCAGGGAAATGAAACCAAATAGTTGTTCGGTTGATGTTGGTACATTTCTTTGAAATCTTTTTTGTTGTTGTGAAATTTTGTTAAGTTGACTTGCGGTCATCTCAGCTGATTTTGCAACTGAGTTTTTTAACTCTCTTCTTATTTTTTTCTCAGCATCAACGGTTTCCTTATAAGCTTTGATTGCATTGATTTCTGCATCAATCTGTTGACTTGAATTCGATACGTCTATAGAGGAATTGAAGGATTGCATTTACTTCATTTTGTAAGTTTCCTCATCATTGGAAACATCTTTCTCAATCAGATTCTGAAGTAAATCATCATCCAAGTCAGAAAGTGTGAAAGACTCTGTATTCTGATTTGACTTTTCCCAAATGGATGATTGAAGTTTTGAAAGAGTCAATTTTTTTTCAACACAGTCGTTTATTATTTTTTGTTGTTTTTCAATTACAGGACCAATTGTCTGCATGTCTTCAGCACCTTTCATAAAATTCAACATTTTGTTCTGAATTCTTATTGCAGTATTTCTCTGTTCTACTAATTCGTTGTAAATCTCTTGCATCAATGATAACATTGATTCTTTGGTTAGATTTATTTCTTTTTTTTGTGGTCTAGGCATGCCTATAAATATTTATTTAAATATTTTTAAACTTTATCTGTAATGAAGTATAAAGTTTTTTGAATTTCTTGATGGACCCCCTGATTTCTTTCGTACTAAGATTTGTCATTTCTCTGAGAGAAAGTAAAATGATATTTTTGTTAAACTTGTTGTTTTCTTCCCCTGTAAAAATTGTCTCATAGTTGTAAAATAAGTCTATTAGAGCTAACCCTAATTTTTTTTCATTTTCAGACAAATTTTCGGATGATACAAAACTTTTCAATTCTTCAAGATATTTTGAAAGTAAAAGATTGGTGTCAATAACATCTTCATCAATTCTATAAATCAAATCAGGTCTTTCCTCTAAACTCAATGATATGTCTTCATATGAGACCTTTCTGTTTGTTTCTTTTTGGTCCTTGATAATTTGCCCCATCAAATAGTTTTTACAAATTGTACCAAAATATGAGTAAGCCTTTTTGTTTTTTGAAGGCCTAAATTTATCTACCTTGGTCATAAGGAAAGAATGAGTATCAGTATGAATTTCTATAAAATCCATATCCTTACGATAAAGTTTATACCTTCGTATTATGGATGAAATCATCTTGTCTAAAGGGGCTCTGAGAAACTCGTTGTAGATTTTATTTTTTTCTTCCACCGTTTCTGCTACTAAAAACTTTTTTACGGCATTTTCTTCTCTAACATCGAAATAATTCTCTTTTACAACTTTTCTTCCTCTTTTCTTTGATGAAACATCCTCTGTGTTCGCAGAAAGATTTTTCAAAATTAACTTGTGGATTGTTCATATTTTATGACTCTATCGTCAGTAAAAAAATATTCTTGTTTTGCACTTTTAATCCAAAATCTAACCTCAGGTTCACTCAGTATACTATCACCAAATTTATAATTCCAAAAAATAGAGCCCTCCCTCATATTAGTATGTTTATATCCTAATCTTGGTATTGTCATAATATGGACTGAATTATAAGTGAGTCTCAATAAAAATTCGTAAACAAAAGTTAGTTTTATAGAGGTTTTTATACCACCAAAATCTTCAAATAATGTTTTTTTGATTGCCGAACCTGACACCTGAAAATTTTGATAATCTTGTAAGGTATCATTTGTTAAGATTCCCATCTCCTGAGAAAAATTTGCAGCAAATGTAGCCTCGTTCGTAAATCCTGCAAACCCACCTTTTTCATCGGTTTCTACTACAACAGGTAAGAACATTTGTACTTCAGGGAATGATTCAGAGTATTTTAGGACATTATCAAACCAAATGTTTGAATATTCGTCATCAAATTCCAGTACAGATATCCAAGTACCTTTAGCTATTTTTACTCCGAAGTTTACTTGTGCTGCGAAATTCGGGATATCTTCCCAAGTTTCAATTACAACATTCAAATTACCAAAATCATAAGACATCAAAAAAGATTTCAAAGTTTCTTCTTGGGTCGGTATAATTACGAGTTCTTCAAACTCGATTTTTTGATTTTTTAATGTGTTAATTGCTTTGGTGAAGTAATCCGAAAAATCTTTTGTAGTTGCAGATTTTATAGGCAGAATCACTGAAAGAGAAATTTTTTTCATATTAGTTATCTAATTTATTAAGTTGTTCTTCGAAAGAATCAGCTCTTTTATCGAAAAATGAAGAGAAAAGTTCTGTAACTTCTGTTTCGAATTTTTGTTTATTCATAAATTTTTGCGAAGTCGATTCCATGTTGGTATATAGTTCAGGTCTGATATTATCCTCTAACCAATTTTGTATGAAATCTGCAATAAAATCTGTAATTAATGTAACGTCTGTAATCCAAATACCATTTTCTTCTGTCATCCAAGTTGGTTTCAAATCAGGTATCTTACCTAAGCAGGGCACCCCGCAAGACATGGATTCTAATGGGAATGTTCCAAATCCTGATTTGTTGTCGACCCATACACTAAGACAAGACTCTTTTAATGAATTAGCGAAATCTTTTTCACTAAGCCCTCTCATATCTCTGAATGTAAACCATCTGAATTGTGGAAACTTAAGATAAAAAGTTTTGATTATGTTCATAGTGTCTTCCTGTTCCCTTGTATGAACTGCGATAATAGGTAATGATGGAACAGTTCTTTTCGTAAAACACTCACTTATTTGTGGTTCCAATATATCAAATGAAGATTGTCTCATAATTTTCTCAATATATTCCTTCTGAGAACCATTGGTAGTAATACACTTATAAAAACCAAATTGAGACCAACTTTGACCTGGCTGTAATGTTTCAGTGATGAATGCATAAGATTGAACCAAAACAATCTTAGCACAAGGTAATTTTTTTACTTGGTCCATTACGTAACCAAAAATTTCAGGAATTACTAAAAAATCCTCAGGTGTAATTTCTAAGTTTTGACCTTCAATAGATTGATGAGGTAATAAGTCCATGTAATCTTTACCCAACCAATTTGAAACTCCAGTATATTCATTTTTTTCATGAAGTAAAATTGGATTGAATCCAGCATTTTTTAGAGTCATTGCCATTTGATAAATGTATCTGATGGAACCCTTAGCATTACCTTTTGTATCTTGAACAAAAAGGTAAATTCTTGATTTTCTATCTCGCAGATTTTTGATTGATAATTCTACTTTTTCTTTGTTTACGTTAGACATTTTAATAATGATTAATTAGTTTTTTATTTAGTAGTGAGTTAAAAGCGATTTTAAAAGGTATACTAATCTCCTTGGATTTCAAACCCAATTTGTCATCCATTTCACTGTTTTCAGTAAGTAATACCTCCATTAACATTTTCACCATTTCAAATTTGATAATATTTATTTTACTTTCTGTTCCACCTGTAAATTCGCTATAATTTTCTGTAATATCGAGATATTTTTCTATTTGGTCTAAATCAACAAAATAATTTTCTCCTAATACCTTTAACATATTTCTAAAATTTTTTCTTTTACATCTTTTATATTCTCCACTTCGTAGGATGAAGGAATATGTGAATTATAGTTGGTTTTATATTTAATTAAAGTTTTGTTAGACGGATAGTTAGATAATAAATTTGGGTTTGCTGTGACTATTATATCTAAAGAATTCCACATAGAATCAATTGTTGTTTCACTGTAAAATTTGTAATTTTCTATTAAACATCCGAACTTGGAGAGAAAAAAAAGAGAAGCTGGTTTTGATTTTCCGATTTCGTCAGATATAATCCAAATATCATGATTTTCTCTTAAATCAAAATAAAGTTCATTTAGGTCAGTCATTCCATTATATTCAACCGACCCTGCGTGTCCAAATATTTCCATCGTATACTCTTTATAAAGGAAATTATAAAGTTCGTCTTTATCTTTAAAACTTAAATGTTCATCAATATTAAGGCTAGTCACATCAGAATTAACTTTATATTCGAAAGTTTTTTCACTTTCTTCAATAAATGGATTATCAATATACCATTTTTGATAAACTTCTTGTATTTTTCTGAGAGTATCTCTCAAAACTCCATTAATTTCTATACCAATAATCATTCTTCGTATCTTTCCAAAATTTTGCTTATCAAGGGGTTTCTGACAACATCAACTGATTTGAACTCGAATACACCTACATCATCCATCTTTTTGAATTTTTCCAAAGCATCCCAAAGTCCTGTTTGGGTTTTATCTTTATGTCTATCAAATTGGTCCAAATCACCTGATATAAAAAATTTTGAATTAAACCCAATTCTTGTCAGAAGTAATTTCATTTGATTTGGGGTGGCATTTTGAGCTTCTTCAAATATTAATATCGAGTTATCTATATTCATTCCTCTCATATAAGCTAATGCAAAAACTTCTATAGATTCAGCCTCTTTTAGTTTTTCTCTTGAGTCCTTGCCGATAATTTTATTCAATAAATAATAAGACGGAAAAATGTAAGGGTCTAATTTTTCCTCAACACCACCTGGTAAACTACCAAGTTTCTCCTCAGCTTCTACCGCAGGTCTAACAATTATAATTTTTTCAAAAGAATTCTCAGTGTCGATAAGAAGGTCAATAGCACATTTCATTGCTATATAACTTTTACCAACACCGGCTGGTCCACTACAAATTGTAATTTGATTGTTTTTTAAAATTTCATAATATTCTTTCTGACTTTCACTTAAAAATTTATCTTTGGTTTTCTTTTTTAAAATTTGATTAATTAAATCTTTTTTTGTTTTTGGTTTTTGGTTTGGGGTTGGAATAGGGGTTATGGGTAATTTTCTTGTTTTACTCATTTTTTATCATTTCACGTTTATCATGAGAAGAGCCGAAAGGTCTTTTGTAAATTGTTTTACCACCATCGGGACTTTCAAAAATCCATTTATTTTCAGTTTCAACATTTTCTTCAGGTGTTTGATAATCTTCATAACTTTTTTGTTCTCTTATCTCTGAGCCTGATATTTCATTTATTAAATTTTTTATTTTGAATCTTTTATCATTGGTAATGTATACTTTTCTAGCCAGAGAAACAAAATGATTTTCGAAAGTTTGAATTCTTTCATACTCTCTTAACTTGTCTTCAACATCCCAAAGAATTGTGTTTATATTGACTAAGTCGTGATAAGCCTCGTCAATCTGTTTGTCATTCAAATAATGAGACGCAACATTATAAAGACATTCAAATTCATTATGAATAAAATTCAATTTTTTTTCGTCGTCTATTTTATTTTTTTTAATTTGTAAAATTGATAATTTGTCAATCAATTCACCTACACTTATTTGTACATTAATCATATTAATGGGTTTTAAAATATTTCAACCAATAGTCTACCATTTCATCCAACATGCCTTCAAAGGTATATTCAGGTTTCCATCCGAGTATTGTTCTTGTTTTTGTTGAGTCTCCTTTCAAATATTTAAGTTCTTCAGGTCTCATAAAAATTTTGTTTTGTACAACAAAGTCTTCATAGTTCATTCCGAGTTTTGTGAAGACATATTTTGTCATTTGTCTTACAGAATGTGTTTCCATAGTAGACACAACAAAATCGTCAGCTTCACTATGATTTATAATCATATGCATTGCTCTGACGTAATCTTTTGAGTGCCCCCAATCTCTGAATGAATCCAAGTTACCTAATTCTAATTTTTTTGCAAGCCCTAAGTAAATTTGAACTGCTGTTTTAACTACTTTATTAGTCACAAAATTAGAACCTCTTCTTGGTGATTCGTGATTGAAAAGAATTCCGTTTGTAGCGAATAATTTGTATGAGTTTCTGTAATTTTTAACAATTGAGTACCCGAACATTTTTGAACATCCGTATGGACTCACGGGATGCATTGGTGTGGTTTCTCTCTGAAATCCATCTTCGTCAACACTATTACCAAACATCTCTGATGAGCTAGCCTGATAAAATTTTGCTTCAGGACAAATTCTTCTATATGATTCTAACATATTGAGTACTCCCAAAGAGTTAGTTTTAACAGTAAACTGTGGCATGTCGAAACTAATTCTCACATGGCTTTGGGCTCCAATGTTGTAGATTTCATCAGGTTTTACTTGTACGAGCGTTCTGTCTATTGAACTTTCATCAAGCAAGTCTCCATAATGTGTGTGAATTTTACCTTCTAAATGTGCTACTCTTGAGTCTTGATTTTCTGACATCGAATTTCTTCTGACCATTCCGTGTACTTCATATCCGAGTGTTAAAAGGTATTCAGCTAAATAACTACCGTCTTGTCCGTTGATACCTGTTATAAATGCTACTTTGCTCATTTTGTCTTAATTTTCTATGATTGTATTATCAAATTTATTAGTTATTGTAAATTGACCTGGTTTGTCTTTTGATTTTTGTTTGAGACGTTCCAAGTCTTCGCTTTCTTCTTCCAAGAAAAGTGGTGTTAGAGGTTCTCCCTCAGTCAGTGATATGTTTCTCCAAAGTTGATACATTAGGATTGAAATATTTTCATTTGTGTCAAGTCTGGCCAATCTGATACTACCCATTGTCTCGGGGTTGTGTTGACAGCCTCTTGAAATTTATTTACACCGTTTTGGGCGGTTTCAGGTGTCATGTAATAATGGTATCCAATTGTATCAATATCTTGTTCGCGCCAAGGTATATTAGGTAATCTTCCGTCATACGACATTTTTTTAATTTGGTTTGCGGCAATTTCATCATCCATTAATAAAACACCACCCCTTCCTAAAGATAAATGTTTTTGATATTGAAAACTAATTCCCATAAAAGTATTAGGTATATAACTGTTTTTTTTCCATAAAACAGCTGCGTCAATGATATTATCAGTAAGATAATAATAGTCCTCCCAATTTTCATCTTTCCATTCCAAGTCAATATTTAATTTTTTTGATAAAAAGGGAATTGATAAATAAGTTCTTTTTGGGCAACTTATTTTATTAGAATTTGTATACCTAAGAGCTAATTCAATTCCGTGAGTACAACTATCTACTACAACGGCATAAGGGCTACCAAAAAAATCTGACAATTTTTTTTCAAATTGTTCTAATATTAAAAAATTATTCATGTTTTATTTTTTTAAGTATATAGAAAGGTCACTGTATTTTAAAACATTATCGTTGGATACTAATTCTTTAATTATTCCTTTATTTGTATGATTGGAATCTAAATCATACCTAGAGTCAACCATAATAAGTTTGATATCTTGATTAAGAAAAATAGGGTTCATTATACCTATTCCTGAGCTAGTTAGTACGTCAAATTTATTGGGTACTATATTAGTAACTCTCTCAATTTTTAAACTAAGTCGTATTTCGACTAACGTATCAAATACTACTTCTCTAATTTGAGAAAAATCATCATAATTAAAACAAACTACACCTAACTTTTTTAGATATACTGACAAAACTCCCATTCCTGCACCATTATCCAAAAAAATTTGATTCCTAAAAAAATCTATGTTTTTACAAACAAAATCTAATATGTAGATATTAGGAGCATACAAAGTACGTTTAAAATAATCAGAAATTTCCCTCGGAGTCTTTTTCTCATTCCTTTTATCGTAATTACCTGGTTTGTAAAAATATGTTTTATTGTTCATACCCCTATAGGTATCAACATAAGTTGTTATTATATTATCTAATTCATTTATCCATTCAGTTTGGAAATTACTCTTTAGAAGGTCAAAATCTATTTCAGATTTGAAATTGAAATTATTTAAATTCATTTTTTATTTTTTTTACATTCAATATTCAAACTTATCAAAGTTCCATTTTCTTTATCCATGTGTGGTATGTAAGCTTGTGAGTGGTCATCAAACATACTGTGTTCGGTGTCTCTCCAATTATACTTTTTTATATCATAAAATCCACAATTATTAAGAACTGTAGATAAAGATTTCAAATCATAAGTCGTTTTGTGATAGATAATTGAGTCTCTCATTTTCATTCTTCCGAATAATGGACCCAAAAATTTTTCTAAAGACTCTCCTTGAGAATATAACTTTGTCATTGATTCAAAATCAGGTACAGCTAACCTCAACACTGCATTATCTTTTAAAACTCTTCTCCATTCCCTTAATAAGTTTTCAACCTCAATTCTATCAAAATACTCGAGGACATGTGAGGCGTAAATTAGTTCAACAGATGAGTCTTCAAATGGTAATTTGGTAATGTCTTTATAGTGTAAGTGTTCGTAATCTCCACCGTCAATATTAATCCAACCCTCACCGAAATTCCTCCATCCACATCCAAGATGTAATTTCATATCAGATAAATGTTTTGTCTAATGCTTGTCCCTCGTAAGGTCCTGTTTTATACTCGTAAACTAATGTATCGTCTTCTAAAATCAAGTAATTATGACCACCTTCGAGAGTAAAACTAGCATCACCAACGTTTAGTATCGGTTCTGCCAATACAGTGTTATCCAAATCATAAAAAATACATTTAACAGACCCTTGAACAACAATCCAACTTTCCTGAGCAATTACGTTTCTTGTTCTTTCTTTCCAAATATGTCTATGTGGTTTGAATGTTTTATCTTTTTCCATATTCAAGATTGAACACTGAATAAAGTTCTCTTCTGATACAACATCTTTTCTTCCTGTAAGAATGTCCTCTTTTCTGACAACCATGTGAAGTAATTTACCTTCTTCTACTTTTGAATAAAAATTTTCCATTATATAAGTTTTCCCTCATTTATAGCTTTATGAATTGTTGACCAAATATTGTATTTTTTTAACATCAGTTCTCTAGCCTCTTTCAAATTTTCAATATTTTCTTCTCTGTAATTCGATTTAGAAATTTCGATTATTTGAGTGGATGCGTATTCAACCCCTTTACTGTCATCGAATAATATAAAACTACCTTTCGGTAAGAATTTCGAAATTTGTTTACATCCAGAGTAAATTGGCATTGTTAATAATAAAATTGGGTCAACTATTTTCTCACTGAAATAAAAATCTGTTTTACAATTTTCAAGAACTAAATTATATCTGAAGTCCAAGAGACCATCTTTTTTATCCCTGTAAGGTAAGGTCCTATTATTAATTGGACCAAAAACTTCAATCTCATTCGAGAAATTGTTTCTCAAATGTAGGTTAAGGTCCACTCTGAAATTATGATATTGGGTATATCTTTTTCCTGAATCTATTGAGGATAGGTTTTTAGTTTTCTCAGGATTAATTACCGAAAGTTCGTTATAAGGAAGTTTAATCCACCAAGTTTGAGCCAACCAACTATTACCTTTTTCGTGGTGATAATTCCCGAAAGAATTTCTTGTCCACTCTTTAGTTCCAACAGCAGCGGGTTCCCTACCCAAAAAAATCACTTTTTCTTCTACAACGGATTCTGAAGTCTCATCCATTACGATGATGTAGTCTGCTTCATCTTTGTTAAGTGTAAATGTAATGTTATCCCAAATACCTGAATTGTCGGGTGTTTGATGTCTGAAGTTTTCAACTAAAGTTTTACTTTCAGACCAAGGGGTATTCGCAAAGTAAATTTTTTTCATTTTAAATTATTAATTTCGTAGTCTACCATTTCTTTTATCATATTTTCGAAAGATAAATCGGATATCCAACCTATAGATTTAATTTTAGTGTTATCTCCAATTAAATCTATAGTTTCACATTCTCGAAATAAGGTTTTATCGATTTCTATGTATTCTCTCCAATCGGGTATTTCTACGTGTTTGAATGCAACATCCAATAAGTTTTCTACTGTGTGAATTGAATTTGAGCTAAGTATGTAATCTTCTGGTTTTTCTTGTTGTAGTATTAACCACATTGCTTTTACAAAATCTTTCGCGGACGACCAATCACGCCTTGATTGCAGATTACCCAAAACAATTTTTTTACTAAGTCCGTTTTTTATTTTAACGACCTCTTGAACAATCTTTTTTGTCACTACGTTTCTCCTTCTATATTCACTTTCATGGTTGTAAAGAATTCCAGAGCAACAAAATACATGATAAAGAGTCCTATATTGTTTGATTAACTCTTGTGCTATAAATTTTGAATATCCATAAGGGTTTCTTGGATTTTTTGGTGAAAGTTCGTTTTGTGGTGAAACTGTTGGATTACCAAATATTTCGGAGGATGAACCAAAAAACAATTTTGATTTCTTACTCTTGTTTTTAACAAACTCCAATATTTTCAAGGTTGAATTTACGTTTGTTTCATAGGTTAAAGTAAAGTCAACCCAACCTGGCTCAATTTCTGATTGTCCACCTAGAAGATAAAATTCGTCTATTTTTTTGTATTGTAATTTTTCCAAAATTGACTCCATTTGGGTCAGGTCTCCAATGATTAGTTCAATGTCTTTGTGTTTTTTAATTTCGTGAACTGATTGATTTCTGATTAGCCCGATAATATGATATCCCTTATCCAATAAAAAACTAGATAATAACTTACCGTCCATTCCTGACAATCCTGTAATAAATGCTGTTTTAGACATCGTCTCCTGAAATTATTTCGAATTTCGGACATGGTACTATGAAAGCGCCTCCCGATTTTAAGTAATCTCTTTCTCGGTTTTTAAATTCATTAATAAAATGCCAGGGTAAAACCAAAAGATAATCTGGTCTATTATTTCTCATTTGTTCTTCAGAAAAAATAGGAATATTTGTTCCTACAGTTTTCAATCCGAATTTATACGGACTTCTTTCAGCAATTCCGTCGATTAATGTATTGTCAAGTCCAAACCACTGTAGTAATGTGTTTCCCTTAGTTGACGCTCCATAACCCCATACAGTTTTACCATCTGATTTTACCCTTTCAATAAATTTTACTGTTTCGTCTTTTAATTGATTAATTTTATTCCAAAAAACTAAATAAGGAGCTTCAGTATCCATTTTATTTTTTTCTTCGTATGCTAAAATACTTTCAACTCTATAATTAGCAACATCACGGTATGGAGAATTTCTGAATTTAGAAATAGTTGCTACATCCTTTCTTACGTATATTCTGAAACTTCCTCCATTTACATCATTCAACTGACAATCGACAATATTAAAATTTGCTTTTTCTAGCACATTTTTTATTGATTTCAGTGTATAATAATAAACGTGTTCGTGACAAATATTATCAAATGCAAGTTGATTTATCATCAATGGAGTATAACTCATTTGTAGGACGAACAAACCTTCGTCGTCCATAATGTCATAAACGTCTTTTAAAAAATTGACAGGTTCGTCCAAGTCATAAAACATCGCGATAGCGGTGATTACCTTTGGTTTTATATTTCCGAATTCAGATTCTTGATAGGTATTCTTCGAGAAATAATCTTGAATAATCAGATTAGCAATTTTTCTTGATTCTTTGGTATATGATTCGTCCACTGGGTCAATACCTACCTTAATTATATCATTAGGTACAGCATTTAGTAATGTACCATCATTACACGCGATATCTAACCAAACATCACCTTTTTCAACTTTTATTGATTTTAGACAACTTTGTACAATACCTTTTAATTCCTCAGTCATTGTTTGGTTTATACCTGACCTATACCAATATTTTCCATACATCAATTCACAATCCGTTGTTTTGGTAAGTCTGACCGCTCCAGTCTCAGATTCAATTGCAAGAGTCAAGGGCATTTTACCTGCTCTAGGATTTTCATTTTCACAAATAAAATCAGAAACGTATAAATCTCCTAAGGAGAATAATTCTTTAAAATTTTTCATAATTAGATTGTTGTATAAATTTCGTTATAGTTTTGTTTAATTTCCAATTTATATCCTATAGAGCTCAGGTAACTTGAGTATTTAGGGTCTTCATTTACATTTTCTAATAATATAACTTTTGGTTTGTAGTTATTATGGTCAAAGCCTTTTAACACCTCAATTTCCCATCCTTCCGTATCTACTGACAAAAAATCAATCTTATCGACGTAAATTGATTCCAAAAGTGTATCCAAGGTAATTATATCCACATCGATTATTTCTACTTTGGCATCAGATGGGTAAGCATATCTTGTATTGATTGCAGACCAACTACATCCATCATTTATATCTTCGTGAGTGTTAGGGGCTCGAATAATTTTAAATTGTCCTTTTTTATTTTCGTTCGAACAAGCAAATGGATAAATTTCATGACCCAATTTAATATGTTGTTCAACAAATTTCGGATTGGGGTCTATTGAAATACATCTCCACCCATTTTCTCTAAAATGTTTTGACATACTGATGTATATAGCTGGACCAGCTCCAACCTCAACCATTGTCCCTTTATATTCGAAATCAGGAAAAAAAACTTCTCTTATTTTTTTATCTATTAAACCTTCAGCGTAATAATTCATAATTTTATGTAGAATTCGTTTATTTTGTATCTTTGGTCTTTGATATATCCTTTAGTTGACATGAAAGATTCTATTTCGGAATCTTCATAATTATTTTCAACTACAAAAAGTTTTACTTCGAATTGTTCAAAATCAAAACCTTTTAGTACGTCTATTTCAGTTCCTTCTGTATCTACTGAAATGAAGTCTATGTTTTTTACTTTGTGTAGAGGTGTGTCTTCAATTTTATTCATTAAAATTGAGGTTAATGTATGCACCTCTACCACTACAGTATAAGATTCGTTTATGATTTCTTTATGAGACTCCAAAAGTCTTGTATCAGGATTCAGAGATGTCAAAGAAGACATTATGTTCTTTTCTCCTACTTTGAAGACATGTAAAGGTAAAAAGCCACTTTTATCTGAACACGCATAATATTTTACAAACTTTCTGAAATTTTCTAATGATTCTTTGTGTGCGGGATTTGGTTCTATACACAAAGCGTTCCACCCTTGTTTTTCGAAGTATAAAGTATTTGAACCTTTTACACCATTTGCTGCACCTACTTCTACACAACTACCCAAGTGTCCTATAGGAAAATAGGTTTCAATTATTCTGTCAGTTTCCCATTGTCCAAAATATTTTCCATTATTCCACCCTTTTAATTCTTGAAAAATTTTATTGTTATCGTAGCTCATTTTTTAGACCACTTTTGTCTCAAGTCCTCGAAAATTGATAAATCTTCGGACCTCATGTTTATTTCATAATAATCCATATCAATCTTTCCAAAGTTGAAAGTTTGTGGGTTTGGTTTTCCTTCTCTCATCGCATCCAAGTCCGCATAAAAAATTTCATTGGGTATCAAAACTTTTTCAGTCCATGAAAATATGTTGTTATAAACCTCGAAATCATGTGGATTTTTGATAAAACCTGGATGGTTAAGCATTTTCAGAAAGAAATCTTTTCTCCAAATTGCAGGACGAAGAGATGTTGGGTAGTATGAATTCTGACCCGTCTTAGCAAAAGAAAATAAATCATCGTATCTAACTAAACTATCACCAACATATGGAGGGTGAGCCCTTATTTTTGAGATGGAATGGTCCTCCTCCATTATTTTTTTTGCCCTTTCAAAATAATTTTTTTTTAGATAATCTACTAAAATATGGTCTTCAAAAAAAAGAAAAAAATATTCTTCTTTTAGTTTTTCAAAGTATGGGTTTAAAACGACGTGCCAAGGAGAAGAATCGGAAAAATTACTTCCAAGACGTATAAATTCAAAATTTTTTTGTATTTCACTTTCTGGTTTACTAAATCCAAGAATTGTGAACTCTGAGTCATCATCGCACCAATATTTCGAAATCATCTTTTGAAACCCGTCCAAACAAAAAGAATATTTGTCTGAAGTTAACACAATTTTTTTCATAATATACTACCAATCAAATTAATATCATTTACATCCTTAGGTTCGTTTCTTTTCAGTTTCATTCTTCTGATAATATCAAGAGAAGCAAATTTTACCCCCATGGAATAAAAATGAAAATGAGGATTTAGAATAATTTCATCATAATTTGGTTCATAAAGTTCTTTGCCGTAATCATTATGACTGTGAATTAAATTTTGTTCATCATGAATCAATGTTGTATTCAAATGAATATAATCCAAATCCTCCCCTTCTCTAAGACCAAATGCTGTGAGTGGTGAACTGCCAGCAATACAATATTCATCGATATCTAAATTGTTGTCTTCTAAAAACTTCTTGAATCTTTGAACTGTTTTTTCAAATTTAGAGAAATGAATAGGTTTTGTTTTATTTAAATGTTCGACACTATTGTCATTAAATAGTATTCTTGCGAGTCTCATCGTTTGTTCGTGGGTATCGTTCACATGAACAGAGTGATTTCCAACACCATGTATGTTTCTAATATCATTTTTTACACCTCTTGTATCATCAAGTTTTGGAAATTGAGCTAAGAATACATAAGTTGGAGAGTTTGTAGTATAACAAAGGCTTTCTTTCATTCTAAACCCGTGATAGTTATCATGCGGACCACCAGCCCAAGCTTCACCCGCATAAAGTTCTCTCATTAAATTTAATGGACCATAACCAAAAAGATTAATATTCCTATAGTAAATTAAATTACCATATCTATTAATTACATCTATAGCTGATTTGAAATCTCCTTTAGCAGACGGAAAAAGGGTGACAACATAAGTGTCTTTCAATAATTTAGAATATTCAATTCCGACTTGATTTCCGTATACTTCAGGAAGTCTTATTGCTCTGAAATGGTTATCCCAACTACAGTCTTTTTGACCATCGTGGGGCATATTTGCGGGTCTAGTATCAAGCTCTTTATCCAAAGCTAAACAAGCGGCCACCCTATGTGCGCCATTTACCATGTATTTTTCATCTAAAATTGGAACTTTAGAAATTTGTGAGTTGAACCCATCTTCTTTTATAGAGTGTATAATTTTATGAAATTCATTATTAAAAGACTCGAAAGTACATTTATTTGGATTATCGTACTCCACAAATCCATTCCAAAGTTCTAAATGTTTTTTATACATTTCTTTGAAAAAATTTGTTTTGTAGTTTTTGACTATAGATTTGGCATAAAGATATTTTAGGACTAAATCAAATCTGAAATGTGTTATAAGTTCATTTGCCTTTTTCATTTTTCTAAATTTTTGTATATTCTTTTTTGTTTCTAATTTTGTTAACAGTTTTAATCACATTACCAATGTTAACTTTGTGGTCATTTATTGGATTAGATTCGTTGTAAATGTATAAAATATCTGATAAAAATCTATAATGTTCCTCACCCGCCATTTCCAACATTGGGAACATAAACGATAAATCTCCTGCAACACTCCAATATTCTCCTTTTTCATCTTTTAAATCTTCCAATAAAATTTTTTTCCATAACCAAGCTTTCCAAGTCCTCAAATGAGACAAGGTAAAGGTCTGTTTCCTTATATCAGTGAATTTTTGTGGTGGGTTGGCAAAACCAGGTCTCCCGTCATGATATTTGAATGAACCACTAGTCATCCATACATTTGAGTCTTTGTATACTTCGGCAATTTTTTCCAATACCTTCGGATTTGGCAGCCAATCATCACCGTCAATTTCAACGCATATTTCATCGCCTTCAATATTCCTGAATCTAATAACTTGGTCGTAATTTCCAGGTTGATAAAATTTACAATTATTTTCTATGAGAACGAATCTATCATCATTTGCGATAGCCGACTTAATTTTATTTAAAGTGTTGTCGGTTGACATATCATCTGTAATGTAGCATTTGAATTTTTTAAAACTTTGCGACATAATTGAGAATAAACATCTTTCAATATACGTTTCACAATTGAAAGTAGTCGTCAGGATAATCACGATATTATTTTTATATATTCTTCTTTTATTTGTTCAGCCACTTTGATAGAGTGATATTTTTCCAAATCAGATGGAGGGTCAAATTTTTCTTTTTCGGATATAAATCCATTTGAATTTACTTTGAAAATCCAACCAGGCTTTCCACATAACCAACCTTCAATGGTACTTCTCCCCAATTGTATACCAGCAGTTTCCTTACAATTTTTAATAAACTTTTCTACATTCCAAGTTGCTGGAAAATGTTTGATGTGTTTCTCAAGAAGCAACAATTCCAAATACTTGGATTTGTTTTCTCCTACTATCCATAGTTCTAAATTGTTTTTTTCACAATACTCAGAAAGTTCCATAAGGGTATCTTTTCTTAGATAGTCAATTGTTCCAACAAATAAAACGTAATTCTCCTCTTTGTTGTTTTTGGAATTAAATTTTTCTTCATCGACTGGATTGTAAATCACCTCAATGTCTTCTTCCTTGATTTCGAAATTATCTATCAGATGAGTTTTAATTTCAGGTCTAATTGCTATGTATTTTTTCACCGTATCATTTATGAAAGGTTCTTCCAAACTAATAACCTCAGAGTGTATGGAATATATTTTTGGAAGTTCAGGGTAAAAATTACAAATTCTTTCAGCAACTGGTTTGTGTTGAATGTGAACAATATCAAAGTCTACCTCCGATACTCTATACATCATATTTTCTTTTGATGGCTCAAATCCCTTTTCAGTTTGTATGCCCCATTTTCCGTCTCCTAATTTGAAACCAGGAGCTTCTTCAAAGGGTAAAACTTTGATTCCAATTTTTCTTGCCATATCGGTAAGAGGTCCGCCAATTTGTGATACAATTGTCACACTACAGTTTAATTTCATCAAACTTTTAGCGAGCTCATAAACATAAAGTTCAGAACCTGTGAAAGTTTTAAACATAAGACAAGATATGAGGACTCTAAGTTTTTTATTTAAATTGAAAGGTAATTTTGTTGGAAGATAATTTTCATAAATTTTTTCGAACTTTTGTCTATTATTTTCCCACTGTTCATTTGTTTGTCCAATTGATTTGTGAGTGATTCTTACATTTGTTATTATACCTATTTTGATTCCTTCTAAGTAATTGTCAAAACAGAAGGGAATGTCATAAAAGTGAAAACCTTTGAAAGATTCATTAAAGTTTTTTTTAATTCTTTTCTTATGAATAGCAATAAAAACACCATCAACAATTATTGATGGCTCGATGTTATTACCAAACGACTCTGAATATTTGGACTCCCATTTTTTTCCTCCACTCTCGTGATTTACAATACCAATCATTTTTTTTCTGTCTTCCCACCACATACCTGATTTGGGCATGTATCTTGTTCCAGCCATCCCCAAAATACCATATTCACTTTTTTCGAAATGTTCTTTAATTTTCGGGTACCACGCATTAGTGTCGAAATAAATGTCATCGTGGCATAAAATAACTATATCCGTATCTGACTCTTCTAAAATTTCATTGTAAACTTGAGACAAGGATTTATCACCATTATTAATCTTTTCGATTACTTTAGTTTTCTTAAAACCTGAACTCTTGATTAAGTAATCTGTAAATTCTGGTTTTGGTGATTTTGTTGAATAACCTATAGTAATCATTTCAAAAATTTATTTTTAGAATCTTTAATTATTTCGTGAGATGTTTTGGTTGGTTCCTTTTTTGCTTGCGAGATACAATCTAAAATGAACTCAGCTAATAAATTTTTTTTATCTATTTTTTTTATCAAGTCAATCAGAATATCAAGGTTTTCGTAATACTTTCCCATTTTATATTATTTTAATCCTGTACTTCCAAATCCCTTATCACCTCTTTCTGAAGTTCCTAAATTGTCCATTTCTTCGAATTTTACAAACTTTCCACAAACAACAGGGCAAACCACACCTTGAGCCACTTTCATTCCTTTTTCTACAATTATTGAACTACTATTAACATTGAATACTGGAACTTTTATCTCGCCCAAATAACCTCTGTCAACTGTACCAGGCGAATTCAGAACTATCAATCCCAAATTTATTGATAAACCACTTTTAGTTCTTACTTGAATTTCATATCCCTCTGGTAAATCAAATGAAAGTCCTGTTGGAATAAGAGCTCTACCAAAAGCGGGAATAACAAATTTTTCAGTGGAATATAAATCAAATCCAGAATCAAGCTCGTATGCGTACGAAGGGGTTTTGGTGTCTTCGTTTAGTTTTTTGAAACGTATTACTTTTGTGTTATGTTGAAGAATAATATTCTCTTCCAAGTCTTCGAAAGACAAATCTATCAAATCTGAGATTTCATCATTTTCCAAATCTTCTCCTGAGTTTCTAATTTCTTTTTGAAATCTTTCAAACAAAGATTTCAATTCTTCCTCATAATTTTTATCCATATTATTTTAAATTATTAATTTTTGTTACGACATCAATTAACGAACGTACATCCGCTTCACAATAATCTGAAATACCTTTGAAATCCTTTTTATTCCAAAATGCATCATGAACTTTATTACCTGTAATTTCCATTGTTTTTGGAGACGGAACATTGAGACAAACACACATAAGTTCTAAAGATGCTATACTTGTGTAATTTCCAAATTGCCAAAAATCTTTTGTATCAAATGCTTTTATTTCCCAAGGTTTTGTATCATACCCTGGTAAAATTTTAGGTGGAGTTAATCCGTTAATTATCATTCTTTTGGCTAAAACAGGTATATCGAAACCTTTTACGTTGTGTCCACATAGATAAAATCCCAATTCACCTACTTTAATTAAAAGTTTTTGAACATCAAACAATATTTTTTTTTCATCTAAGTCGTTGAAGGATTGAATTTTTGTCACATTTGTGTCGGAAACAAAAGCTACACTCACACATGCAATTCTATTAAATTCTGGCACCAAAGCAGCTCTGTTCACAAACATTTCGGAAATAGTTTTGTTAGCATCCTCAGGAAACCTTTTTTGAAACCAATCGAAGTAGTTTTTGAATTGAAAAGATAGAGCAGGACGATTAGATTCTAATTGTTCCCAAGAAGATTCGATACCCACAGTCTCAATGTCAATAAAAAGAAGTTTATTAAAAGGTATGTTAATCATATAATTGATTTGTAAAATTCTGCTCTAGATTTTGTAACAGTTGACAAATTATATTTGTCTTTAACAGTCTCATATAATCTTTCACCTAAATCCTCAACCATGTTCGGATTCTTAATTAGTTTTTCAATATATTTTGACCAATCAGAATGATTTCTATTCTCATCAACTAATAAGGCATTTCCATCAACAAAATTACCATTCTGAAGTGAATGTTTCAAATCTATTGTGTAGGGGCCAAGATTTGTTGCAATCAGGGCTTTCTTGTAAAATCCCGCCTCTATAACCTTGAGTTGTGATTTTACTCTATTAAAAATTGTATTCTTAATTGGTGCTAATGAAACATCAAATTTTGAATAGTTTTTTGCATAGGATGTGACTGGTTGTGTCCATACACGAACATATGCCTCATTAATTGCATTTTCAAAATTTTCTTTCGAGTATTGTAATAGATACTTTTTATAATCTGAAGATACAGTTACATATTTCTGTGTAAAAATTTCTTCATATCTCGCCCAAACAGTTTCATGTGGCAGTATGTCTCTTTTCTTGTGTTCACCTGTTTGTGAGTTTATTTCAGTAACGGAACCTCTTATATCAAACCCACAAAGAACAAATTGTAATTTGTCTTTATACTTAGAAAGTTTACTAAAAGATTGGTCTAATAATTGTAAATCGTGGAGGTGTGAAGAACCACCCAACCAACCTATTCTTAATCTATCAGAGGGAGGTGTGGATTCTTTGAATTGAGGTTCATTTGGGTTGATGGCATTTGGAAAAATGACAATGTTGTTATTTACTTTTTTTATCTCGTCAGCAAAAATAGAGGTTGTTGTACTGACATATTTCGAAACCTTAAGATTTGCAACAATCTTTTCATTTATCTTATTAAATTTTATCACATCGTGAATTGGATGTTCTTTACCTGGCATCCAATAATCATCTATATCACAAACAGTAACAATACCAAGTTTATTTAATTGTTGAATTAGTTCATTTGCCTTGTCAAAATCAGGGCCGATACTTCTGTGTAAAGCAACTATTTGATACTTTTTGAAAAATTCTAAATCATTTACAGGGGTGTCATAAATTATATCTACATGAAAATCATCCCCATATAAATTCTGAAGAAATATATGAGGGTCGATTGACCTAAATTTACCGACACCTGTTCTGTCGGAAGGAATCACTAAAAGATTGATTTTGGACATGATTTTTATATATGTCCCCAAAATATAACAATTGAAAATTGATAAAGAAAGTCGTTAGGGAATCTTTTTGATTTTTGTGACTTTGCCTTCAAAAATGTGTTTCCCTACTTTGAAAGAAAAAAATTCATTTGATTTTTCAACAGACTCGGATATGATACCATGTTCTTTAAGTATTTCTTCGACCGATTCTTTGATTATTGTTTTCAAATCTAAAGAAGATGTTGATAAACTTTTTGATTGAGGACTAGATTTTTGTTTTGCGCTTTCGGGTTGGTAGTTATTGGATTGTTCATTCATTAATCTTGACGCCTTTTCAATAAGCTCATTGGATAAAGTAGCCGATTGTTGTTGCGGTCTTTCGATAGGATATTCTATCATAAGATTCTTTATGTCTTCAGGAAGTCTCGATTTTTTTATAGATTCTATCGATGGTGTTCCATATTGATGTTGAGTTTTAGGTGTTGATAATTGTGGAGCCTCTTGTAAAAATTCGGAGGGAATATTATATTTCGCGTTCGGTATATTAAATGAGCTAATCGATGTATTATCAGATAAGGAGGGGGTATGATTACCTCTTGACATGGAGTCATGTTTCTCCATAATTTTTTTTGACATCATTAGTTTTTGCATCAATTGTTCCATATTCAGAATTTAGCTAAATAAATTATTCGAGACGCTCTTTTGTCCCCTTGTTGGTTATAACCAGGTCTTAATTGAGTGAAATTTTCACCTGTTGGATTCCAAGACAAAATTTTATCAAGTCTGAAAAGTCTCCAATAAGGTAAAAAACCATCACCAACAGCAACTTTATGTGAGGCTCCTTCTCTGTCCCAAGCGCATAGATTTGTATTCCCACTCCTTTTATCTACAAACAAACATACTGGTTCAATAGTTCTAAGACCTCTACCTCCTGGCTCATCTCCATCATAATATATAGAAACAACTTTTTTTCCGTCAATAGCACTACCAATACTTTCTATGGAAGCAATCTCAGTAATTAACCCTTTCAGTATGTTTTTTAATTTCATGTTGCGAAATTAGGATACGGGTTGGATGAGTTATATTTGTTTATCTTTATTTCATTTTTCCTCTCTACAACATCTGTAATTGTACCAGCGTCTACGTTGTATACATCGAGATAAGAGCCTGTTCCTCTTCCCATTGAGTCGCCATCGGCAATAGCGTCTCGATTTACAGATGAGTATTCATTACCCACTTTATTATAATCATTTTTGGGAATTAATTTAGCCCTTTCTTGGTCAGCCACAGCTGTCATCGTGTTTTTTTCGGTTTGACTGAAATCAAGATTAATTTGTTCTGCCATAATATTATATTTTTGAAATTATTTCGTTTATTCTTTTGAGACTTTCTGTAACTGCGGTGTCATATTTTTCTTTTGTGGATTTATGTTTTTGAGAGGGACGGACATTCATGAAATCTTTTTTTTCGTGTGATTTTATGAATTGATTCATCATACCTGTGTCCATTTTATTTCTTTTTGTGATTTTTAATCCATCTCTCATTTTTCTTAATTGGTCATTAACCCAATTTTTCATAACAACCCCTCCATTCAAAATAAATGAAGTATCTTTTTCATTTCCTTTAAAATTATCAAAGAAATTTTTTATTCTCTTAAGTTGTTTATATGTAATATAATTTTTGGATTGAAGTTCACTATTCCTTATGAACCCCTCTGAGTTTTTATCTACGTCTTTGACCATACTCATGGATTTTCTCATGTGGTCTTGTTTATCCTTAGGAAATTCAATAAAACTATCGTATAATGACTTATTCATTTTTTAAAAATTTAATTAAATCCTTTTTTGATAAACCTTGTTTTTCCATCTGTTTTATTAAGGTGTTAATATTTTTTTGTATGATTTTAGGAACTTGTTTTTCTTCTTCATTTTCTTTTTGTTTCTCGACTACGTCGGATTTAGTAATGTTTTTTTGTTTCATCAAAATATCTTCCAAAACCTTAATTGCTTTTTGTTTTTGAATTTCTGATAGGGTAGCTCTTGTTATAAAATTTTTATCTTTCTTGTATGCGGAGTTTTTGTCTTTTTTTCCTGATGGGTCTTTTCCTTGTTCTTCTGTTCTATCTCGAGCTTCTTCATCGTTCATTTCCAATTCATCTCTGAAGTACTTGTATGTTTCTATTCCATCAAGGTCTTTTGTTTCTTCGTAACCAAAAGCACCAGACATATCTTCTTCTTCTATTTCCTCAACTGATTCACCATAATAAGTTCTATACCCACGAGAGATTGGGTCATTTGTGATTCTAGCCGCAGAAACAGTTTGGTCCATAGTTTTTTTTGGATGTAATGTAGGGTCTAAAATAGGAATCTTAGAGTTAGATAAGGAACCGTCTGCATTCACTAATTCATCAATTTCACCTCCTATATCTTTTGTAGATTTTTTAGTTTTCTTCTTGATTAATGAATCTATATAATTTTTAACTTTTCCAACCTTATCTCTGGGAACTTTAATCATCATATCTTTTTTTCTAGCTTCTGACAATGTGTTTTCATATGAAAAATATATATGATATTCATCACTTTTTTCTCTTAAAAGAAAATAATATGGAGCAGAGTAAAATTCTTTATCAATTTGAATCATACGAATTCTTTATACATAAATACTATGTCACAAGGTATTTATCATTAGTTTATGGCTTATCAAAATATTTTCCAATACAACTTCAGAAAAATAGGTTTGATTCCTTTTCGAGAGGTCACAGACATATGTTTAGCAAACGACGAAAGAGAATTTAATCAAGATGTTGTATTTTCTCCTCTTTTGATAGGAGATGATGATGGGAACGTTATGCCGTTCAAATTCGATTTCAATTCCACAGGAACAACATTATGCCAGACTTCTACATGTAACTTCAATAATGATACAATAGTTTCTGAAAATTATTGGAATCCAAGTGGTATAAATCCTAATATCTGTCCGTCTGCATCCACACTTTGTGACGTCGGTTTGACAGGGATTGACAATGGTTTAGTCAAACAAATATCAGGAGAAACTATTGATATCACAACAGGATTATACACAAATATTAATGACAAATTTAGTAGATTCAAGTACGACAGAAGATTCAAAATGCATCCGATTACAGGGTTTACTACAACCGCTAACAGGCTTTGGAATGACAATTCATATACCTACAATTTAAATTATACAACTTATGGAGATGAGGTGGGTTATTTTGCAAGATTACAAGGAGGTTTTTATCAAGGATTTTATAAACTACCAGGGTATAGATATCAAATTTTTCCAGAAAGGGTCAATTTAGGTTGGACCGCCGAGATGATGTTGAGATATAGGTGGACAGGTAGTACTGATGTTGGATTAAATTACAGATATCCAGAAAATAAAGGGACATTCTTTTTCATGGGGGCAAGAGCAGAAAACAAATTTTATCACTATGCAGATGGAAGTCCAAAACAAGACACAGGTTACACAAGAGTGACCTCAGGTCTGACTTGCATGCATACTTGTGAATGTTTGGAAACTGGAATCACCGCTTCCAATAGTTGTATTCCTGTTTATCAACCATCGGGTCTTACATCATACACTTGTTCTTGTGAAACATATGTTTCAGTTCCTGAGTTGGACCCTTTGTATGATGGAGTATCTAACGCCATGTCGATAAGACTTTCAGGAAATACAGGAAATCCAAGACTCTGTGTAAAGGTTTATACTATAACAGGTGCTTGTGAAACCACAGGGACTTGTACAACAGGACTTACATTTACTACGGGGACATCTGTAACAGAGTGGTGCTCAACACGGGGTATATTTGAATTTTGTTCAGGAACAACGTATTTTGATTCGGAGCATTGGGTTCAAATAGACGCGGTATTCAGGAGGAGAGAATGGTTCGAGCTTTGTGACCTTTATGATATGGGTGGATTAGGTCTTTTAGTTTCAGAAGAATATACTGCGACCACTGCTAATAATAGTTTGAATCTCATTCGTCCCCCGATAACACACTTAAATATTGACCCGGCGACTACTGAAGTTGTACAATTTAAAGATTCTTGGTTCGAAGAAAAAGACTATAGACTAGGTGATTTGATTATATATGTGAACGGTAGACCTTTTCTAGTCATAGAGGATTTTGAAGAAATTATACCAAGACTATTAAACACACCAAGAGAAAAACAAATAGGTGTCGGATATAATATATCTTTAGGTGGAGGGACACAAGGATTGCACGATAATCTGACATTGTCAGGTGGATGTCCCGAAGCTCTTTCGGGAATGACTTATCAACAGGACCCTGAATGTTTAACAACTCAAGACCTAACTCACACAATTTATTCAGGACTAACCACTCATATAAGGTTGGAGGAGATTTTTGGCGGAAGTTTTATAGGTGATGTAAGTGCTTTCAGAATGTATACAATTCCATTGGATGCCTCAGAAATTGCTCACAATTTTAGAATACTAAAACAAAGGTATCAATTACTTGACCCAAATTGTATTGTATGTAATATTGATTGTCCTGATAATGATTTGACATACGAATTTATTCCTTGTCCCTCACCAACACCCACAATAACACCTACGGAGACTCCAACACAGACTCCGACTGAGACTCCAACAGAAACTCCAACAGAAACTCCAACTAACACGCCGACGCCAAGTATCACTGCAAGTCCAGGACAAACACCGACGGCTACGGAGACTCAGACACCTACACCTACTACAACACAAACAAATACTCCAACAAAGGCAAGGATTCCTTTTGTTGTTTGTTCAGGTACAACCTCTATTGACGCTTGTAGTTGTATAGTTAATGGAACAATTTGGGGTGATTATGTTGATTTCGATGCTAATACTCAGTTCTATGATTCTCCTGTAGGACCTAATACAATAGATATGACAGGATACTACTCCTACAATGGTATCTTAGTACAATTAGATTCAGGTGGATTTGAAATAGGTGGTTATTCAATTTGTCCGAGTCAAACGCCAACTCCGACAAATACTTCAACGATAACCGCAACACCATCGGAAACTCCAACCCAAACACCAACTAACACTGAAACTCCTACAAATACACCAACGGAAACTCCAACTCAGACACCTACTAATACTGAAACTCCTACAAATACACCAACAGAAACTCCAACTCAGACACCTACTAATACTGAAACTCCTACAAATACTCCTACGGAGACATCAA
>Ga0194118_10001052_pt1 | contig 41810 bp, 38 predicted proteins | sample TA2MahsurfametaG_2_FD_148662 | JGI IMG/M metagenome (GOLD analysis project Ga0194118, IMG submission 148662) | Freshwater microbial communities from Lake Tanganyika, Tanzania - TA2015013 Mahale N5 surface | ecosystem: Environmental > Aquatic > Freshwater > Lake | place: Tanzania: Lake...
TGACTGCAGTGGCGGAAGCGATTTGGCTGCTGTTTGCAACGTTGACCGCATCGATCACGTTGTCTTGCAGAGCCTGAGGGGTGATAGCGAGGGTGTCAGAAGTGCCATCAACAACGGCGGCGGCGTCAGCCAGCTGAACGATACCAGCTTGAGTGTACGAGGCCGAGGTCGGGCGGGCGCCCACACCGAGAACGAGGTACTGAGTTCCGTCGGAGAGCAGCCAGTCGCCGTTCTGCATCGCAGAAGGAATGCTGCCTGAAACTACGCAGACAAGATAGTAGTCCTCGTTGCCAACCCCCGGAGCAGGAGGCGGATTACCATTCGTGAATCCAGCGGCGATGCCCTGAGTAGTTGCACCATCAACGAAACCAGTGCTGGCATCATATCCACCAGCGAGAATCACGTTGTTCGACAGAGTCAGCGCATTGATTTGACCCTGGAGGTTGAGACCTTGAGCGGCAGTCAGTGCCTGAGTTGTCGAATTGGACGACAGAGTGTTGTTGAGTTGGACAGCACCCTTGACCGTCGTTGAAGCGTCGGGGACGTTGATCACACCGCCGATGAGAGTCAGGTTGCCAGTCAGTTCGATCTGAACCACACCCGGAGTGGCAGTCGTCGCCAGGTCAACACCGACGATTGGGTTCTCGGGGTCAGTGTTGTTAACGGTGATCGGCGCGGTTGCTGTGACTGAGGTCACGTCGCCGGGAGCGTCGTCGGCCCAAGCAGGAACGCCGGAGACAACAGTCAGGACCTGACCGTCAGAGCCAACCCCGAGCGGGCCGAAGGTGCCAATGCCTGTGCCTACCAAAACGTCACCGGAAGCGGCGTACGAGGAGCGGGGCACAGCGGCGTCGGCCAGGTCGTATGCGGTCTTGGTTGCCAGCGGAGTGGAAGCCTGGGTCACTGAAGAGCTGCTGGTGGAGCTGCTTAGTTGGACCGCACCCGGAGCCGAAGTCGAAGCCGCATTGATGGCGACGACTGGAGTTTGGGGGTTGGTGTTATCAACGGTGATCGGCGCGGTCGCAGTGACTGAGGTCACGTCGCCAGCTGCGTTGGCCACCCACCGTTGGCCTGTGCCGTCATAACTCAGGATGTAGTCAGTGACAGGGTCATTCTGAGCAACGTCCAGCTTGTTGATCTGCAGATCAACGATGTCACCTTGAGCGGTCGCCATCTGACCCTGCAGGGTGGCGATGTCACCGTCGTTCGCAGTGATCTGGCTCTGCAGACCGTCGTCGATCACTTTCAGAGCATTGAGAACAGCCTGGGTAGAGGCTGCGGTCAGAGTCATCGGGTTGATGGCCGGAACCTGATCCGATGTGTTGAAAGCATAGTGAGCGCCGAAGAGCCACTCATTATAGCTATAGATGTAAAGACCTTCGTAGGTCGTACCTGGTGCGCCCTGAACGATACAGGTGGCGTTACGGCCGATGTAGGGCGGATTGCCGATAGCCGAAGTGATCTTCTGACTTGTGGTCGCGCCAGGGGCAGCAGAAACTGTGGCGTTGTCAGTTTGATACGAGAAACCTGTACCGGCGTCTTGCCACTCGGCTTCACCACGAGTGGAGTTCCAGGTTAGAACCTGTTCGTTGGTCGGAGGAGCGCCACCTGTGGATGTTGGATTGGCAAGGAAGAACGCGTCAAGAGCGGAACGCTCGAGCAGCACTTGAATCCAACCTTTGCCGGCAGGAGGAGCGGGAACGACGACCGTGCCGGAGAAATCAATTTTGGTGTCAGACCCGGTGCCAAGATACATGGTACCGTCAGAGACGTTAAACGCAACCTGACCTGGGTCGAGCTGAGAAGGCTGAGCGCCTGGAATGGCGGAGCGGAGTTGTTGGAAGGAGATTGTCATGGGTCAGGCAGAAACGTAAGAGCCGCAATCGACTTTGAGAAGATTTTGAGTAACAGGATCAATCGTGACGCCATTTCCGGCACGGACCGTGTTTTTCACGAAACCAACATTGATAGCTTGCTGGAGAGCGTTTGGATTAATGGGGGCTGTCAGGAACAGCGGTCCATTAACAATTCCACCAAGATCGGTGATAGTATGCTCAAGGAAGAAGCCCAGAGTCACGGGCTGGTTATCCTCAAGGATGGGAGCCGAGAAATAAGCAGGACCGCTAACAGTCCATCCGCCAGTCTCAGTCAGAACACCAGTAGGCAGAGGCATCGTGGTGACCCACTGGCCTCCACCGACGTCAACATAATAGAGCCAGAGCGTACCTGTGCTGGCTTGATACCAGAGGTCACCCTGTTTTGGGCGGTTCGGGGGACAATCGGAAACATAAACAGGAGCGTCATCCGGTGTCGGAAGTGCCTGAGGCGACCAACCATACCCGTTAAAGATGTAGGATACGCTTTTGTAGAGGTACGTATCCCCGATCTGCGGATTTGCGGGGAAATTCAATGCCATTACATGACCATCTCAGTAGAGAGTTAAAGAAGGGTTGGCGGTTGCTTGCTCGTGTCCAACCTCTGGAGCGCTGGTAATCTACCAGAAATATGGATTTCGCTCGATTTTTTCTTATGTCACTTTTACCCTGTTAGAGGTATCGATGCGCGCGCTTTTCAATGGTCACTTTGTCCAGCGCATTTTTCCTGGCCGTCATAATAGACGGGGCCATTGAGGTTATTGGGGGTGCCTCCATACCACGCTCCAGGCCCCCCAAATGTTTGGTCGCTACTCGACAAGCGCCATCCACCGCTGTCAGTTGGTTGTATGGTGATACCAGTATTCCCATCAAGCCTTTCCATCGCCCAAGGATCTCCCCACGCTGCAACGTAGCCGTTGGGCTGATCATTATTTTGACCAATGCTCCCCCAACCTAATCTGTAATCGGGAGCCAAATCTCCAGCGGCGTCTGTCGCCCATCCAGAGAATCCCTTACCAGTGACTCCATTATACCGTTGTGGAATTCTCCACGAACGCATAATGCCCTGAGGTGTATCAATAGCGGAATCTTGGTTGCCAGCACGGATGTTGGTCATGCGCATTTGCGCATCGAGCAACTTCAGGCAATTTTCGTAGTCGCGATAGACGTCATCACGACGACGGACAGTGTCGAGGTAGTAACGGGCGATAATGAGCGCTGTCCGCTTCCTATTGGAGGAGATGATGACTTGTCCCGCTTTACCTGCTTGCTCAATGTGTGAATCGATCAGGGCGTTGGCATCCTGAATCGCCATCCATAATTTGGCATCGTTGACGTTTACAGCGGCAGCATCGTCGATGTTGGTAAGTTGAATCGCCTCTTTAAGCCCGTACGCTAAAACGAAGTCGTCCGGAGTGGCATTTCGGGGGTCTGGATTCCGATTTTGATATGGGAATCCGTATCCGCCGATGGTGTGGCCGAGGTTTGATTGTTGGACCCATCCATTGGCATTTTCATCATATGCTACCTTATTGACCGCTGGAACTCGGTGAAACGCCCGCACTGCGGCACGTTTGAGGGTGGTTGCAGTCGCACCCGCAGGAGTGGGCCCACGCAGACAGACATTCAAGTCAGCTGGCGGATCGTAACTAACAAAGATTTCATCAAGCTGACTCAGATTCTCGGCCAATCCGAGAGCGATAACTGTGTCGCTCGAATACAGCATTGTGCTCAGCACGACTTGACCGTAGTTTACGGTGAAGGCCTGAATAGGAACAATGACGTTTGTGTCGAGGGGTTCTGTGAAGTATAGAAGAACTGTTCGTTGGTTTGTGACCTCGATCTGACTAACTTGTGGAGTGAGCACGGTCACACTTCTCTTTGAAGTGTTTTTACCCTCAGTTTCAAGGCACCCACTGAGGGGTTCTCACAAGGTACGGATCGTAGTGTCCACCAAGTGGGAGGAAGCGCTCAGATTGCCAGAAAGCGATTGGATCCTTCACCACACGGAAAACAATGCCACGACCTGGGCGATATAGGCAATTCGTGAGATAGTTCAAGCCTAGTCGAATAGGCCATTCGTCACGCCATGTGTGCTGCCAAGAGACAATTGTGATTACGCTGCCCTGAACTTCGTATTCAATCGAGGCAACTTCATTGTTGAAGAGGTCTCGTTTAGTGTCGGGTGGCTCATCAAACAACTTGATTTTCAATGAGCGGAATTGAGTTGGAACGGCGGTGTCCGCCTGCTTGCTATAAAAGCCGGTAAGGATGCCTTGTGTTACAAGAGGGAAGTCCTCGATGTAGGTGTAGGCGGGATAGAATTCGTCTGGATCGTACACAGCAAACCCAGACGGAAATTCCGTGACTTCGTACTCGAGAACATCTTCGTAGTACCACTGTTGAGTGTAGCGACTGGGTTTCCGGATAGCCATGATTTACTTCGGAGGTTCGTTCCAAGTTGCTCGTCCCCCGTAGGGATTGGGGCGTGGTGCAGTGCCGTACGCAGAATTCTTTGACATGGCCTTTGCGGACGTGGGGAAAGCGTAGTCCCACACGGACTGCTCGTTGACTGGCTTTTCACTGTCACCGGCCGAGTCAGGAGGTTGTCTCCCGTCGTTCTCACCTGCGTGACCATGCTGCAGATCAACGTGGCGGACCCAAATGAATTTGCCTTGGCGTTTTAGCACGACACAAAGCCAATCGCCGCCCATTGGCCCATTGATTTCAACGGCCATACAACCAACATTCTCTTCTGTCGGTGGTGGAAACTCTCCATTCCGGTAGCAAGGAAGGCGAACCATTGTGCCTGTGTTCGGTTGCTCGGTCTTTTTGGTGAGTACTCCCTCATCCCAAATGACATCTCGGACTACCCCGTACTGATACTGGGCATCCGTCATGTCAATCGTGACTCTCAAGCCGATTAGTCGCTTTGGTTGTTTGCCTTTGAATGCCGGACTAAAGTCGACCCATTGACTTTTCTGTTCCTTCCCTTGACGCTTGCCATAATCGTTTGATCCCTCAACCTGTGGTTTCTTGGGATTCATGTCATCAAAGACGACCTTAACACGACCACGTTCTTCGGGATCATCAACGCTCACAATTGTGGCCCGCACAGATCCTTTCGGCCCCGCGGCAATTGAGTCGATGGCATCACGCTGTGTGGTATAGTGAGCGAGAGCTAAAAGAAGTGGGTTTGTTTCCAGTCTGGGTTCAAACTGATTCATCCTTTCCTACGACGAGTGTTGTTGCGAGTGATATAACGAGGAATCTTAACAGGAAGAATCTGAGGTGCTATAGGCTTCGGGGCCGCGTAGAAACCAGGGTCGAAAAAGTCTTCGACACCTTTTTCTTCTTCTGCCACTTGAAGTGATTCAAAGATGTCAGCTGTTGCTACAGCGAGGAATTCTTCGATCTCTTCCTTTTCTGCCTCTGCTTTTGCGGCTTCAAAGGTGTCAGCCACACCGGAAGCCATAGCGACTTCTTCGCGCTCTTCAGCGATCTCAAGCATCTCCTCATGAGTGGGTTCAGGAGCTGGAGTGGTGGCGGTAGGGCGCCGTCTGCGACTTGCCATTAGTTATTCACCATGTAGAGGGTTTGATTCTTCACGAGAGGTTCACGCCAAGCTACATCTTTTTGTTGATCAAAGAATCCATCTTCAGCTGCAGCGAGATCGGCGGCAAAATAAGCGTAGTTCACCTTACAGTTGTTAGGATCTTCGGCGTAACTCTCAGGGCCTTGAGGGCACAGTGGAGGATATTTGTAGATGCTGGCATCCCATACAGGGGGCTGAACAAGCTCAGCTGATCTTACCCGGATGTCTCTCTCAACGAATCCACTCAAGGGTCGATTTCCAGTGGGTTCCACATAAATTCCCTCCCAATCTCCTCCATCCACCGTTTTTCTGAAGTGGAACGGTTGGTATTCTGAGAGTTCTCCTTCAACCCACTCATCGTATTGCTCATCAATTGCGAAATTGAAGTCGGCATACGTGTATTCGCCCACTGTGCCAGTAACTGTGTTAAAGTATTCGTTGAGGTTGAAGAATCCCTGAACGTCAGAGAAGAGGTAAGGTTCGCTATAGATCAACGTTCCGACACTCGGATCCCGGTTGTAGAACACAATCTCCTCATAAATCTGAGGTTGTACAATCTCAGTTGGGCACTTCATTGATTTGAGTGCACCATTGGTTCCAGCGTAGGTAAAATCCTCTACTGCGAGCTCGGCTCTACTCCACTTCTGATTGTTTCTTCCATATTCTGATGGGAGGCGGATGAATGAGCGATCCCAATTCTCATCTCCAGGGCCGAAATTGAGATCAGCCAGAAGCGGATTGAGATAAGTATCATCATCCACGGTTTGAACATCAGCCACCTCAAGGGATTGAGTTTTCCAAGGCCTGAGAGTTGCTTCGGCATTTTGAACAGCTGGAGCAATGAAGAATCTCGCTTTCGAGAATACATATTCTCCAAATGGAGCAGGAGGATACACACCGCTAGATGGAGCCACCCAAAGAGATGGAAACTGTTGAAGCCCATTCTCGCTTAGAGCTGTGTATTGGAATCTCAGCGAACACAATAGCGGGTCGATCGAATAGATCATCCTAAAATCGGCCGTTTCCAGCTCTTCATTCACTTGAAGAGGGACGAAATCGTCACCAACGAAGATGGCAAGTTGTGAAAAGTTAGGTAGAGGATCTGCTGGTTGTGAGAATGCCCATCCTTGGCCATCACTCAAATCCCAGTTAGTTTCAATCCATGCTTCATTACCATTCGACGACTCGTAGTACATCGCCACACCGGGAGTATCGGGATCTTGCCAAAGTTCACCCGTTTCAATCACACATGATCCGCTGCTTAGAATTGGTTTGAGAGGGAAGAAATCACACTCTGAAGTGCCAAATTGGCATGGCGAAATGGGATAGTCAATCTCGACCCAAATGAGATTACGATCACGGTCCGAATATAACACCGCAAATGCGCCTGTTTCATTGTTCCAGTAGTAATCTCCCACATTCGCCACTGGCGGTGGAGAGTCACCCACAAAGCAGGTGTTTCCAGTCACCAAATTCAAAAGAAAGTCGTAACTGATTAGAACATCCAATGGCTCTAAATACAGTGCCTCGCGCTCATTGAATCCGTGAATGTCTAAAGCATCAAACACGAAATCCATCGGACGAGCGCCGCCTTTATTGCCCCAAACTCCAATGAAGTTGTTGAGTGGACCACGCTCGTTGTATGGTACTGCAGAAACTACTTCAACACGACCCGTAAAGTCAGAGCTGATGTCAATGACTTGAGAGTTGGCGCCATATTGAGAAAGAATTGTGATGCGCGGAACAAATGCTTCTCCCTCATTGGAAAGTGCTCGATAGGCCACGTACATGTAGTCACCGCGTATCTCCCAATTCAGACTGAAATTATCAGTCTCGAAGGATTGAGGTACTGGAACACCATCAACTTGGAGTAGAAGATCTGATGCATAAGCTGGAGTAAATACTGTTGATTGAAGTAATGAACCAAGGAATTCAATCTCATACCAGTCAGGTTGACGCACATTCGCATCATTTATGTAGAAACCTTCTTCATCCAATAGACAGTTGAAGAATACGATTCCTTCTGCAGTGACTCCATTTGGATTATGAATGTAGAAGTTGTCCGGTTCAAAGATATAAAGCCCTTGAACACTCTGGTAACTTGGATCGATGTAAATGAATCCGTTCGCGAACGAATTTGGGAAAAAGTAGTAGAACTCATGAGGAGTACTGCCTGCGTCCCAAATGTACACCTTGTTACTAGGCGTCTGCCAAATTGTTCCGGGTTTGAGATCGTAAGTGTATGGAGGCGGTGAGGATTCTCCTTGAAGGGAGAGATACGCCGTCCCTACGCCTATTTGCACCCAAACTCCATTTGAGTTGGCATACAGTATACCTGATCCCGCATCAAACCAGAGAGGATTGGCATTAGTGGGAGGTAGATCGCCGAGGTGAAGATAGGTACCGAGGCTGAAGTTCAAACCAGCCACATTATAGGATTTCTCAATGTTGAACACATCAAGAACTGGATTGAAGTCGGCTCCACCTTCACCCCAATCTGACGGATCGACCCACTCAACTATCTGAACTTCTGTAGTTGCAATGGCCGCGCGAATAGGAGAAGCATAAGACCACACCACTGACAGACGATTTCCTATGGCTTCCGGCGGAACATATAACTGCCACAACCCTTTCGATTCCACCCATTGGCATTCCACCCACGGAGCGAGATTGTTCTCGTTAACGGAGAGATATATTGCCCGATCGAAGTAGTAATATGAACCGCCGTAGAATTCTAGATTGGTGTAAGGAAGGAGAATTCCCTCTTGGCTGAACGGGCTTAGTGTAAGCTCGTAGTAATCATAGAACGCTGTGGTGCGAGTGAGTGATCCCGTAGAGCACCTAAAATCAGTATCACCGCTCGCAAGAGGCTCTGGGCGGTAGAATGGGAAAGGCCGATTTTGTGGGCAATCAACCTTGATCGCAGCTCCTAGTTCAAGGACGGCCAAGATTTCTGGGGTGATTGACCCAATGTTGATTGAAAGTGAATCGGAGTTTTCAGTGAGATCGTAGATATAAGCTTGAAGATTGCCAATGATCACTCGCTGACCGATGGCAATGTTTGGCTTCTTTTCGGTGATTAGAGCTGGAACCCATGACTGAACTTCGATGAGACGAAGAAGAGTATAGGAGTTGTAAACTCCGTATGTTCCGCCTAAGAGCGCACGCTTTTGGGAAACAGTGGTGGGTAGATTAGTCCAATAGTTTGGCCCGCTCCATCCTAAAAGTTGAGCAACCCAATTTAGCTGAATATTTACTCTCTCCGCAGTTTGGGTAATCTGAGCAAGTTGCTCCATCGACACCACAGTTGGGAGCTCATTGCGAAGCTCGAACTGAACTGGGTTGAAAACTGGCTGGGCCATTAGGGATTAGGCGCGATGTATGTGAACGGAAGCTCAACGAAGAATTGTTGTTGTGCGTCAGCAGGGAAGCCGAAGATTGCTTGCGGACTCAAATCGCCACTCCCGTCTGGACCAACAGTTGCTGGATATGTCCAAGGAACAACGCCATCCGCAAAAACATCATCGCCGAACACCCAAATCTGAACTCTACCTCTCCAATGAGGATATTGCTCAATCCACTCTCCACAAGTATCCCAACCAGTTTGTGTGCCAGAAGAGATGACATTATTCAGAATGGATTCAGTTGGAAATGGATATGGAGGTATGAAAGGACCAATCGTTTCCTTAACGGGGATGCCGAATTGACTGAATGAGTAGTAGAATGGAGGTTCCCAGACGAAGGGAATACCTTCAGATTCTCTGTCAGGCAACCAAGCATAATTCACCCACATGTAGAAATTACCCGCAGTCCACATATTCTCCGGGATTTCCATACTTTGGCTCCAAGGTCCCACTTTCAGTTGGACTTGAGGTGCCGTGGTGCCGGGGCAAATGGCAGTTTGTGGAACAGTAACGTCAGGCCCCCAACCTTCATATTGAATGGTGGGATTTGGAAAATACGGGAGGATAACGGTATTGTAAATGCCAAAGTCGTCCCCTATCTTGAAATCTACGGGGTTTCCGTAAATGTCTTGAATGGCCCCAATCTGACTCAAAACGCCCAATTCACCATCTGCAAATGGACTCACTTGAATTGTGTACGTCAATTGAGTCGGAACATACTGAGTTGGGGCCACTGCCATTTGGCCTTGAATCAGAGGATTCTCGTTCTTCGCATAAAAAACCAATTTGAAATCGTCAGACGTTATGACAGGATGATCGAATTCTTGAACGATCGTCATGAGCTGAGGCCAAGATCCAGTTTGAGGACCTTCTACAATGGAGGAAACAAGAGTAGCCATCAGTTGACAGAAATAGCGGTAGTAAAGCCAACTGACGCTGAAGTCAGTGACGTAGTTAAAGAAAGAGGAGGAACCAATGTGACAGTCGCTCCAACGAGATTTATGTCTGTTGGAGAAGGTGGGCTTGGAGGATATGGTGGCGGAGCGTCATTTACAGTGATTCCATACTTCTCAAGAAATGCGTATGATTGCTTTAGAAGAGTGGGCGGGGCCATGAATCCGGGCGCAAACGCCTTGAATTCCGTCCACAAAGTAATGAGTTGACTGTCCCAAAACTGGGTCAACCAGTTCGCAATAGGCTCATAGTCGCGATTGATGATTTCACGAATGTCATCTTTGAAGAGCTCACCGTTTGGTCTCTTGGCAATCTTAAAGTTGTCAACGCTGATGATGGCAAGACGACATAGTGATTCATCTTTTGGAATCACGTTGGTCGGATAGATCGCCAGTTGTGCTCTAGGAACAGGAATTGAAGGCTTTGAAGCAATATATAGCTGTCCAGACACAGTCAGCTTTGACGCATTCACCTTTGTTGCAACGCCCCAATCCAGCTTCCATTTGAATTGAGGAATCAGATCAGTTTGGAACTCCCAATAGTATCCCTCGTTATCCAAAAGAGCGGGATTCTGTTGAACCAATTCCCATTCATTATCAGGGTCTTCGGAAGCCACATACAAACTACATTGAGGCACGTTTGCCGCGAGAGTGGTTCTCACTTTAATCGTGTCTAGTTTCCATGGCAGAGGCGATTCCCAAGCGATATTACTCAGAAGAGGCTGTTCGTAGTCAGGGAATCCAGGTTTGACACCAGCTTGTGCACCTGGAGATCTGTTAACCAAGTCGATGTAATTCTTCCACTCCAGTCTCTGTTCGGCGGGCGCGAACATGTTGATGCCTGGAAATGGCCAAGGATCAACTTGATCTTCACTTCGTTGGAAAGATGCCGACGCGCTGTCAATGACAGAAAAGTCTAAACCAGCAAGACAATAATCTTCAACTTGAAACGGAAATGGCTGCGGCTCATCATCATAAATCAGTTGATAACAGATGAGATAGCGCCCGTCTGCAACTCCGACCTCTCTAAAGTCTAGAAACGTTTTGTAAACGGGTGTAGTTCCTTCTTCCCATACAACGGCTCCATTCTCAATAAGCAGGACTTCCAAATTCTCAGACTGACCGACGTACATCGAGCCAGGACCAAATAAGTCGCCACCTCGGGGAATGAATACGTAACCCCGACCCCCATCTTCAAAGAAGTTGAGTTGGTATTGCTCAGAAGCGGCTGGAAGGCGACCGTAAATTGGTCTACCGACTGGATTCCACTGAGTGGGTTGAACGAAAAGTCCTTTTGCTTCTTTGTACTGCGGCGAAAAGATTTTGATGCGCCGCTGATTATCAATTGTGGTGTTGAGTTGAGGAGTTAGTCCCGCCACACCAGCTGAATTTGTGATCGGCGTAAGATTCTGACTCATAGCGCCAACGTTCCTTTACCGTACGAAACCGGTTCGAACACTTCCTTTCCGCCCGTTGCGTATGAGAGTTGAGGAACTTGACTCGCAGAGTCGGTGTTTTCCCATATGAACACTGAATTTGCGCCTAGAGCATTTTTCGCTCTCAACGAGATTTGCGCCACGCCTAGTTTCAGTCCAGATGTATCAGGACCAGTTGGTGATTGAATCTGCTCTTCACACTCATACAAAGAAACAACACGTAGAAGATTTCTGCTGAGCTCTTCGATCCTAGCTGTATCAACAACCTCTTGGCCATCCCAATTAAACGCTGGAGAAGCAGCGGTGAAATATCTCATTGCCCGATACAAATTCTTCCCATCTTCGGAAAGGATCAGATCTTCGAGATCACGGGCGTCAGTAGATGCGAAGAATGGAATGGCGTTGCTAGTGTTCTCGTTTGTTGGAATGAGAATCCCATTATCGATGTACACGCTTGGCGTGAAGATAGGTGTGAAATGTCCTGTTGAGACAAAAGAAATGATGGTGTTTTGCTGCCTAAAGAGGGTCGTGTCTCCAGGAGAAAACACAAACATCTGCTGAGGTGGGCATAGTTTTGCCACGCCAGTATTCGGATCTGGAAGGATCTGATTGATTAGTTCCGCCAGAATGTCAGGAGACGTGTCAATACGCGAAATCAGTCCGTCTTGTTCCAATTGGACTGGATTTGACGTGAATGGCGTAAATCCCGTCAACGAGAAGTAATACTGAGGCTGAGAATTTGCCGACTCTTTGTAGGTGAGAAGAGTTTGTGGGGCAAATCGTGGCGTGTATTGAAATAGGGGTTGAGGTGTAAGTGCGTCTACGGCGTTAACGACCTCTAGTGTCCCATTTTCCACCAAGAGTTCAAAACTGCTCCTTAAAGACTGTCCAGCCGCTGGAAGAAACGTAAAGGTGTTCTTGACATACGCATATTGTGTGATGGCACCTTTTGTTCTGTCAACATAGTAGTAGTATGGATCCACTTCTTCATCAAAACCTTCGCCAAGTGAAGGAGTTTTCAGCCAAGACCCACTTACATATGTCCCACCACTCTTTAACAAAGGCAGTGCTACGGCGATGTTTGAAACATTTCCAGTAGTTTGTGCTCCAGTGGTTGTGTTAGTTGATGGTTGGAGAGTGAAGTCGTTATTCACCACATAACAGTACCAACCGATACGGTAAGAAAGATTGTCAATTCCTACCGGTTCAAAAATCTTTCTTTGACAGTTTCCATTCTCGCTGAGCTCTTGCTCCATCTCAATGACGTCTGGGTCGTAGAATCCAGTATTTTGATTATTAGCGTAGTATTGGTTTCCTTCAACCCAAGGTTGAAAGTCTTTTGGTGCGCTTAAGGCGCCATCGAGGATGAATGGATCCGGTGAAAGAGAAGCGTCTCTAAACTCGAAGTTTCTCAAAGCCACAAGTAAAGAATTCTCCACGCCTGGATTTCTAAATACTTGACCTTGCTTGTAAATTCCAGGTTGCCACTTCAAGATTTTTTGAATTACCAGATTCTCATAGAGGACCTGGGCTACAGTTGACGAGCTGTAAGGAGTGTAGGCCTTAACCACAGGCCATGCTGATTCGGTTTGAAAAGAATTCGGATCCCCGATAGTTAGAAGATCGTTTACAGAAAACACGTTCTCTTGAGTTTTGAAATCCAAGAGTTTTGTGGAGATTATCGACGTGGGATTCACACCGGCTGGTGTATTGTACGCTCTTGATGCGAGAATATCTGGTTCAGAATAGCGAGTATCTGCTGGAATTGTTTGGATGAAAGCTGAGTTGATGTCAGCTACGGTAGGATCATAACCAGAAGGAAAGGTGACTCCTGGCGTAAGAATGTTATAAAGATCGTTTCTGATTCCCAGAGAGAACGTTCTTAAGAAGCCGGCATAATCGGCAGATGGATCGTAAGAGAGATCGATCTCATATTGAACTTGACTCAACTCAATGGGATACACATGCCCTTGCATCTCCAGAGGCATGGAGAAATCCACCACATTTTGAGCACGTTGAACTTGCTCTGAAGTTGGCTCAGTGCCATCCGGATTCAAGAAGAAGAATGAGATATGTCCATTTGCTCGGATATAGTCATTCAACCAAACGTAAGAATACTTGGAGGAACGATTTGGCAACACGGCCGTAAAAGTTCCCGGACCAAATAGATCTTCGAAGAGATCTTGCCAATCTTGTGAGGAAACCGGATTTCTTCTACGGATTAGGGTGAAGAAACGTTCCTTCGTTTGGTCGAGAGTTTCGACGTCCGAACCACCAACTGCTGCAATCGTATTGGTGACGCTCTCAATCAGAATGTCAAGAGAAGTCGCGTCCGTGATGGTGTTCACACCAACATTGTTGAACGACCCCACCAAAACTGAAGAAGCAGGCACTTGGCCCACTGCTTGGTTGGCACTAAAAGCTAGATCTGTGGATGTAACGAATTCGTAGGATTCACCTCCAGTGAGGTTCGAATTCGTCGAAAAGATAGTTCCCTGCGGAATAACGCTTTGGAAATTCTGCGGTTGAATGGTGATTGTAAGTTGGGTTGTCGCCGGTGTGCCAAGACGACGCATTGCGCCAAGAAACGGTCCAATCCACTCGATTAGTACCGATTCTGGAAGTTGATTTGCCCAAAACAGAAACTCTCCTTGAGCGAAGGCTTGACCTTCAAGGAGCGCCATCAAAGGGTTGCCAGCACTGAAATCATTCAGTTTGGCATTTGAAGCATCATAAACCCTTTTCGCAGCCTCGTTAACAAGCTGCGCCTCAGTCCGAGGGTCAATGTTTACCGCCGGTAACGGAGCATAACGAGGCATGATCTATCAACCCACAGGGCACTGTTGAGATGCTGGGGTGCCAGCATAATTGTTGCAAGTAGAATCAGCTCGGGCGTAGAAGCCGTTGTCGATGTAGAGATTTGACAGGCGTTCGCGAAGCATGAGAATGGTGACCAAATCAGCGTCGTTCATCGAACTGAACTTTTGGTCGAAAGTGGGATTTGGTACTCCACCTGCAAAATTGAATTTGGTATTTGTTGTGAAAGAGAGTGGCGCATTAAGCGTGTTGTTTGCAGGCACTCCAAGAGTGAAACAACTTGTGCCTTGAGTTTGCTCGTAGCCGAAATTCCAAGGCCCAGTGATGGTTTTGGCACCGGAAATAGGCGGTGTATTGAAGCAACCTGACTGCTCACCTGCTAAGGTTACATAACGCGAGTCAAGACCATTGCTGCCGCTGAATTGCAGAGAATCCAGACCAAGTTGGGGATAGTGCCAATCAAGGTCGGCGCCATCGAAATATATTTGCTTCGCGCCGTTGAGCCACTGAGAGGTGACGATAACACCGCTCGAAAAAGTCGTCTTTGCGATGATACTATGCCGCTTTGCGGGTTAACTCTGTAAGTGTTTTACCCTCGACATTTGCCGTCTTTGTGGTAGCGGGCCCACCCAATGTAAAACTGTCCGGTTTTGGTGTTGGTGGCAGTGTAAGTTATCATGAAAAAGCCCCGAAGAGCGAACTCTCGGGGCTATTATAAGAAACCTAGTTTGAAAGAAACCTCTCAGTAGTTCAGTTCCTCTCCCAGTAGTTTACCGTGAGAGAAATTTCTATTGTTTGCACATCACCGGAGTCGCGAGCGACTTCTGCGGTGGTGATGCTGGTGAGCAGGCATTCATAGAGAATGTATTGACCGCCACCAGGACCAGACTGGAGACCGTCACAACTGCGAGGAGTAACCGTAACGGTGATCTTTTGACAGTTGTAATCGATCCAGAACTGTTCGAGAGGTTTGAAGATGCCCGGATCATACGGGGCAGAGAGGCTCACTTCGTCAGCGGTACGAGGACCGACGACGTGATAGATGCGGTTTCCGGTGCCGTTGGCGTAGGTCGAGCTATCGCTGGAGTCCTGAACTCCGGAGAACTCGGTGAAGACCGCCGTGAAGGTCGGGCCGCCAGCAGCGGTGAAGGACACTTCGTATTGGGCCTTTGTTAGTGGGCGAAGAATAGCCATGGGATCACCTCCTTAGTAACTAGCCTTATCAGGCCAGAATGTCGGTGATCATCGCGCCAGAACCGATCAGACCGGTGGTGCCAAGGCCCACAGGGTGCACAGCACGCTCGACGGTGATTTCTGCACGAACCACGCGACGCTCACGAATGTAGTACTCAGGACGGACAGCAGGAGTGCCAGTCAGCTGGTAGGTGTATGCGAAAGCAGGGGTAGCAGCATTAGCACCACCAGCAGGCATCACAGCGTCAGAAGGACCGTTCGGGCTATAGAACAGCAGGATGCCGTTCTCAGGGAACACAGGCAGCAGTTGACCGTTTTCAGCCAGATAACGACCCTCAGCCACGCGGATGCCACGCTCAAGACCGAAGTAGCGAGCAAGCATGTCCACGTCGATTGAATCAGCGGTGGTGTACTTGATACGCTCAAGGATGGACTGGTTGGTCAGCAGTTGGTCGAAGATCGCGGTTCCCACGATCATCGAGTTCGGGCGGATACCAATCTGATAGGAAACGCTACGCTTCAGGGTTAGCACAGCTTCGATAGGATTCGAAGTAGGATCGCCCCAAGGAGCAGCACCAGCGGCAGCGCCGTAAGCGGTGCGGAACTGAGTGAAGGTCTCGAAGCCGAGGCCAGTTTGGGAGGCAGGCACGCCATTCCAAGGCTCGTAAGGGTTGAAGGTACCGGTCACGGTAACAACTTCAGCCACGGTCTTCTCGTAGGCGTTCATCAGGCGGGACATTGCGTTGCGAGTTTCAATCGCACGCAGGTCAACTTGGGCAGGACCTTCGCCAGCGTTCTCAATGACTTCTTCCGGCAGTTCCCAAGCCACGACCTCTTGTTCGAGGGCGTATGGCTCGCTGTCGTAACGAGTCTGCACGTACGGAATGTTGGTTCCATATGCACGACGGAAGTCGTTGATGGCGAACTGTTCCTTGCCGAAGCGCAGGATACGGCCAGCACGAGTCGGGGTGTCCACCACAGGCGCGATGAAGTTCGCGATGTTGGTGGAAGGGAGCATAAAACCTTGTGCAAGCGTAGTCAGAATAGGATCTACGCCCGCATAGGTTTGGGCTAGGTTCATCATGGGAGGGAGTACTCCGTAATTCTTTTAAGACGATTTCAACGGGTTGCAACCGCTTGGGCTTACACCCCGAAGGAGATGCCAAGCGATCGACAACCAGACTATTAGTTATGAGAACGAAACGGTAACCATCTTACGGCCGCCGATATCCAGCACGTTGCGGATAGTAGGCTGAGTACCATCGGCGAGCACAGGAGTGCCGGCAGAGGAAGCCTGACCGATAGCGTTCACTTTCAGCTGGGTGCCCACGGCGATAGGAGCCAGAGCAGGGTTGGGATCCTGGTCCACAAGCAGGAGACCGGAAGTAGCCACGGTAGCCAGGCGAGGGGAAGCAGGAGCGTCAGCGAACAGGGGGATGAAGGCTTGGTTGATACCGAGGATTCCGGTCGGGGAAGGACCAGGCAGGGTGCATTCGCCTTCCAGAGCACCTTGGCTCACAGCGCGGAATTCGCCGATGGCCACGGAGGGGCTGGCGGTGAAGGTTTCAGCGAAACGAATGTATTGTTTCCCATACGCTGGGGCTGCATTAGTCGAAGTAAACATGTCTCAATTACGATTGGACTTTAATGGGATTTGTGTTTTGATTGAATGTGTCTGTTAAGAAGGTTTGCCCTCATTTCCCATCCGCAATGCGGACATACTTTGTGTGGATATGAAGCGTTGACCTGTCTAATCAGATTACCGGCGACGATTTTAGCTTTCTCAGAAGCAGGTGCTTTACCTCCGATGCGTCCCGCCTTAGCATGATGTTCGGGGTTTCTTGCGAACCAGTCTTCTCGTGCGAGAGCTGTAGCTTCGGCAGTAGAGATTTGCCCTGAGAGGCACATTGCTGCCACCCAATCTCCCAATTCTCCGTATTTGAGGTATCGTGCGAAGTGTAACTCTGCATGTTCCTCAACAGTGACTTTGAGAAGGTTGGATGGATCGTCAGTTCCACCAGCGTGTTTGGGCACGATATGGTGAATTTGGTACACAGTCATGTAGTTTGTTGGTTGTGTTGGTGTTTTACCCTAACGGTATTCAAGACGGCAACGGCAGCGATCCCAACAGCGACACCCGCGACCGGGCATAGGTAAAGCCCCCATGGGCTGCCATCCCGCCGCGTCGTAAGCTATGCAGTCGGGGCAACAGCGTTTGTCAAGATGAGCAATACGGCGCATCTCTTTATAGCCACCTTCTTGCATGTTCATGAACACGCCGAGATTAAAGAAACTATAAATAGGTGTGGCGATGTATCGAATAACGCGACCGTTTAACGATCTCCAGGATTTTCCAACAGCACTCTGTGTCGCAGTCAAAGCTGCAGCTACTTGTGCGGGAGTTCCCTTCGGTCCGTCGTCAGAGTAGTCAGGAGCTAACTCCGGGTTCACTTGGAGGACATCTTCCAAGGCCATGTCAGCGAAATCAACGGAGTCGTCTTTATATTTTAAGACTCCATCATCAATGTAGTCTTTTGTTTCTTGGAGAAATGTCACAAGAGGGGGAAGCATGCCGCCAACGATTGACGGCCATGCCTTCTCCATCTTGTCTTTGGGTCTATTTTCACCAGCGCCGAGATAAACAGCAGCAAGAGCGGAGACGAGAGTCTTGTCGATGAGAGCACGTGCGTACTCATCAAACTTCATCTGCTGGTCACGAAGACCTTTGACGATGACACGACCCTCGGCTACCATTCTCTTTTCCAGCTTCGACATGTCTGGGTAGCGTCTTGCCAGACGTTCGGCTTGCTGGTAGTAGTTATCTCTCTGACGTGTGGCTAAGCCGACCATCGAGAGAAGTTCCATCTCAGCTGTACATCGCCTTCTTAAGACACTCTACATAGTCGAGCTTACCACCAGACTGCTCCACCATTTGGAGAGCTTTCTGGTGAGGATCGAGATCGACTTCGTCCACAAACTTCATGGCACCACCAGCGTATTCGCTGAAGTCCACGAGGTTGGGGAGGCTGTTGAGAATACCAAACAGCAAGCTAGTAGCGGTTTCTCCTTCGGAGAATTCCATCACACCAAACTCCAGACCCTCAGCGAACTCGATGAGTTTGCGCTCAGGGATGATGGAATCAACCATCTTGCCAGTCTCATAGAGACCTTCGACGAAGCTGTGGATCTGCTCACGACGGTGGGCAATCTGAGCCTCACGGTATTCCTGCTTGATGCGGGCGTTTTCAGCCTTCAGAGCTTGAAGTTCAGCGTAGAACTCGCTGAAGTCCGTGTCATCTTCATCTTCATCCTCGTCATCCTCAGCATAGGCGCGAGTCATTTTCTTCGGGTTCATGTCACTGAACTCGTCGTCCATGTCCTCGTCATCTTCGTCCTCGGCGTAGGTGGAGCCGAAACCGGTGCGAGTGTAAGGATTGTCGTCCTTGTCACACTCCCCATACTCGGGGTCATCACCACCAGGACCAACACCAGAAGGACCAGTTTCTTCGCCAACTCCACCGTCATACTGACCGGAGAGCATGGACTTTTTGCCCTTACCTTCCGAGTGCTTCTTCTCGAACTTCTCGAGTTCTTCGCTCTCGTGAGCTTTGCCGTAGTCACCTTCACGCTTTTGGCGCTTGACTTCCTGCTTGCGGTCGTACTCGCTGTAGCCGTGCTCGTCCTCGTCCTTCATGAGCTCTTCGGTCTCATGAGCGGCTCCGTGGCGACCCTCCTTACGCTGACGCTTAGCTTCGAAACCACGGTCTGCCGCTTCTTTACGCTCTGCAGTTGATTCTTTGTGGTCCTCAGCGAAGTGGCCCTGCTCTTTCACCTCTTCAGCGCGCTTGCGCAGAGCGGGTGGGAGTTTGCTCATGTCGCCGTACTCCATCTCGCCGTGATCGGCACCACCAGTCACACCGGAAGGACCAGTGCGCTCTGCGGGCTCGTCATCCTCGTCGGAATCGAAAGCGCCAGGAGTTAGGGCTTTCTTGGTCGATTTAGGCTCACCACGGTACGACTCGGAGTACACACCACCAGTTTTCAGGGTCATCTCATCAGGACCACCCTCGAACTGACCGGACAAGATTTTCTTCTTGCCCTTACCTTCAGCATACACACCACTCTTACCGGTCACCTCAGCAGGTTCAGGTTCAGCGTGGTCCATGACGGAACCTGGGATACCACCACCAAAGGATTTCGGCATTTTTTCGCCGCCTTTGATGTACATCACACGGGAACCTTTAGCACCCTTGACGTTTTTCACACCAACTGCGAAGATTTCGCCGTCAGGCATCTCTTCGGTTTCGGTTGGCATTTTGGTCTCGCTATCGACACGACCTGCTGGGTTGTTGCCCGAAGCGGTCTTAGCGTCGTTCACACCATAGTCGACGTCGTCATCATAGACGTCGTTGTTGTACATTTGTTCACGACTCATGGTGTCGTACCGTCCTTCATCATCGGGGTCAATGTAACGACCGGTCTTACGACGGTCTTCTTCGATGTCGTTGTTTTTGGCGGGAGGGCTACCAGCATCATGCTGCTCTTTGCCAGTCGAAATTTGGTCACGACCAAAGGTCGCTTTCTCAGGAGTGGTCTTGCCGGTTTTGTAGCGGTCAGCTTGTTGCTCACCGCTCTTGGCGGTTTCGTAGCGGTCTTCGCCAACACCTTTACCTTTGGGACCATGACTGTTCCAAGAACCACCGTGGTTCTCAGCATAGTTCACTTTGCCCGGCTCCATGCGGGGATTCCGCATTTTGGGGTTGTTGGCGTCACGCTCTTCGTGATCAGTGTGCATTTCGTCTTCGTCTTCACGATAGACGTTTTCCACAACTTGAGACACAGAGCCGTGCTCAGTGCTTTTTCTTTTCCGGCTAATGCCTTGCTTTTCCATGTAGGTAAAGTCCTCTTCGGGGAACTGGTCTTCAAGATCTGCCACAGACCGAGCGTTATCCCCACGTCGTGGGCGTTCGGTAAAGTTTGCAGGGTTACTTGGGTTTTCAATTTCAGAAGCGCTGTCCTCTTCTTCAGCAACCTCAGCTGAGGTGTCTTCTACTTCTTGTTCCTCCGGAGTGCCAATGGCGTCGGCGACTGCTGCACTCATCTCACTTCGTGCGAGATCGAGTTTTTCCTTGAGCATTTCAAGGGGACTCAAATCGCGAACGAGTGTGGGACCGAGATCTTTGTCAAAAACTGACATCGGGTCAAGCGCGACGGCGAAGTCATAGACTCCGACACGTTGATCCCACTCGGCGAAGTTGAATGGCTCCAGACCCTTCACAGCCGGAGGAGCAGCACCGAGCAACGCCAGATGGCGTGCTGTCCACTTACCGGGTGTTGGATTGATCTGAGAATCTGGAGAATAGAAGGAAATGGAGACTTTGCGATAGTGTCCGTCTTTCACCAAGTCTTTTGCGACATCAGTGAATTCTACGTCGGCATAAAGGTTTTCGCCTTCGCGAGAAAAACCTTTAATCCAGCCGTAAGACGGTAAACTGTCCGAGTCGCCTTGGTGACCTAAAACTAGTGGCGCTTCATGAACTGACGGGTCGTAAGATTCTACGACTTGGTCGAGGTCTTTGGTGCTGAAGCTTCGGGCCACGCCTTGGGCTGACGTTTGATCGCCAGCCATAAAACAGTGAATACGTTTTACGAACATATGTATTCAGCGGTGTACCCTGAACGTAATGATCTACTCGGATCCTTGAGACACCTTTTTAGGGACATATACGGAATAAGACCACTTTTGACGGCGTCTTTTATACTCATAAAGATGAACTCTTCACCAGATGATGAAGTGATCTTTACTCGTTTACCGTATTCTTCCTTACACCTTTGTCCACCTTTTCTAGTCCACTCTGACCTGGGGGCGTCCGGATGAAAGATACCCGTACGTTCCTTGTGTCGTCGGTGTCCTTGGATAGGACCGTTTATTTTCCCCCATCTACGTGAAGATTCAGGGTTATTTTTTGGACGATCACTAAATGGTGAGAGATTGTAACACTGTTCCACCCCAAACCACATGTCAAGGAGTGACTGTTCTAAAATGGCGTTATCACTATCATCTTCAAAAACCTCCCACACAAAGGTGTCTGGGGACTTACGAAGTGAGTTGTGAAAAGGTGTGTTTCGTTTGGATAGGAGATGTTGTTTCTGTCTCTTTAGGAAGTTAGTAGTACTTCCGATATAGAACTTGCCGTTCTGCGTGTTTGTGGCTATGTAAGTAATCATCGGTGATTTTTGAGGGTGCGAGGCTTTGTCTCCTCTGGTAGTTTAACCGATTGGCTAATTACTTTTACCCTCACTCAGTTTAGCGAGTTTTCATCTTCAGAAACAGCTTCATCCTCAGTGATTTCTTCGTCACCGAACGGTTTTTCTTCTTCTCCGTCAGATCCGAAGATTTTGTCATAGAGATCACCGTCGGCTTCAGGGTCATAAGATTCGGGAGCATCTACTGCTTGGGGAGCAGCCGCTTGGAAATCCTCTTCTTCTGCTAAATCCACTTTGAAGTGATTTTCTATCCATTCTTTTTTGGGTTTAAACCCTGACTGAATCATCAAACTTACATCTGCCATTGTTAGTTGGGATTCCTCTAGTCGGAACTGGCGGCTGATGGTAGGAGCCTCAACATTCACACCGAAGTTGAGGTCGACGATCCAACGAATGAGAGTGTCGCTCAGTGTTTGCGACAGAAGTTGGGAAAGTTCGGAGGCGCGAATAACCCGCACCATGTTCGCAACTTGGGATGAAGCCCGTGAGCCAGCTTCGGCTTGACCTGCTTCGTCTTCGCCACAAACTAGGAGTGAAATCTCCTTGTCGATGTACTCGATGAGGTTCATGAAGATGTCAGCTGAACCTGATGGGTTCAGGAACTCCAGTTCATAACCCTCAGGTAGGATCATCGCTGTCTCTTGAGACAGGTTGGAGAGGTGGTCGTACAGCGTGTCAATCTCAACATTTGAGGCTGAGAGTGGAGCCTTGGCGATAGCTGTCGGTGTGGCATAACGATCACCGTACAGTACGTAAGACTCAATAGCACGACGCCGAAACTTAACGATCGGATACAAGATACGGCCCAAGCCCGTTCCATATGGGTCACCAGTGTGTGAGAGCCAGTAACGCTGAATGATGAACTTTCGCGCTGGCAGTTCAATACCTTCGAACATGCGGTTGAAGGTTAGCACACGCATGGTGAAACCAGTGTCGGCTTCTTCGCTCTCTTGGAACACGAAGCGACGTTGGTCGCGGATGCGAACGTCGAATGGGATAATGCCTTGATTCGTCTTCTTCCACATCACCTCTCCCACAGAGAAACCGCAGATGAGGGACTCAGCAAGACCCTTGTAGAGATCATCCACATCAAGGGACGAAAGCGCCTCCTCAACGTAGTCCTTCACCGCTAAATCACCGGGTTTCTCTGAAACTGGGGTGATAATCCAATCGCGGGCCGTGATCTCCTGACACAACTTCATGAACGATGCCTGGACCGAGGAATCCCACAGCAGTCGCTTATAGATAATTAGGGCTCTGTTACCACCCTTCTGGATGATGAGGTCGTCATCAGGTCTGACGATTGTGTTCCCCTGCCCTGTAAAGGGAGAGGAACTGCCGAACATGTAGATCGACGATAAGTTGTAAGGGTCGGTTACATATTTTGCGACCTCACCCTTCGGAACTGGAGGAATTTGGAAGCGTTTCGCCATTAGATGCTCAGGGTGAAGGAGAGAGGCGGCTGCGGCACCCCATTAACGTAGTAAGTAATGATGATTCGATATAGTCCACTATCAGACCCAGTCCAGTCCCCAACTACGGATACCGCTTCCACTTCTGGGACATTTTGCTCGATTGCAAGTTGGAATTGAGAATTGATGAGAGCAGGCTTTAACACCTGAAAGATGTAGTCGTCCGTGCCATAGTTGGCTCTCATCACCCTCTCGTACCATCTTGTTTCTACGACTGAGAGGACGTGTTGACCAATTAGATCAAAATCAGATGACAAAGACAATCCGCCATTTGATAAGGCGAGAGGATAGGTCAATCCTCGAATTTTAGGCTGAAGGGGATTGACGCTCATCGACGATACCGTTTGGCCATTTCAGAATTGAGTTTCATCATTCGAGAGCTTTTCTCTCTGATGTCTATCTTAGCGTCCGCTACTCTACCTACTTCCTCACGAAGTTTGTCAAGTGGCAGTGAGATATAAAGAATTGGTTCGAACAGCTCAATGGCTTGTTCGGTTTGAGTCGAGTGTTCCCTTTCTTCGGACTCTTCAAGGATGCGGGCGCAGAGGGCGCCTAAAGAGACACCCTCCATTGCCGCACGTTGTTTGAGCTTCGAGTGAAGGGAATCCTCGACGTTGAATAGAATTCGTTTCGCCATGGATTCCCTAATCATCAGATAGCGTTGTCTTGACCGACGCCTAGTGCGTCAAGCTCGTTCTGCATGTTGCCGATGGCCACACGAATGAGGTCGACTTCGATGCGCTCCAGTGTTGGCACCGGAACCACGAACACCTTGGCTCGGACGAGGCCGCTTTCCAAACCAGTTTTAGTTTGAACGCGCTCATCGCAAATAACCTGGAAAGCATCTCCAGGACGTTTTCCGAACAGAGCACCACGGACATACAGCTCGTTGAGGATGCTGTTGCCGATGGAGATGATCTTGTTGTAAACGAGGCCGAAACCGTCGATCACGTTGAAGATCTGACTGTCGAATGCGCGGCGTAGGCTACCATACACTACGTTCATGATCACGCGAGTGTTCACGAACTGGAACAGGCGCTGCTCAGCGTCGGCCTGGTTGATGCGAGTGCGACCACCCCAGATGAATACGGTGTTGCCATATCCAGGCAGTGTGCGGCAGACGTTGCAACCTTTAGGGTTGAGAATGTCTTGCTGAATGCTGTTGATGGGGATCTGAACAGCGGACACACCATTGAGGGGATACCTGACGCCGGCAGGCGGATACTGGAAACCCTCACTACGATAGCGGCGAATAGCCACACCAGTGATATAAGGGCTCGGAGGAATCCAAGCACCAGAAGCGTTCTTCAGGTACGGGCCATAGTACGCGATGAAACCACGAGGGTTGTAGTACTCTTGGCTGTCCTCGAGCAGTTTCTGTGCGTCGTCGATACCGGTTGCAACAACAACTGCGGCAGGAACACCTTCATTGAAGGTACCACGCAGACCGTAATCCACCAGCTCTTCGGAGGTGACTGCATTGAAGCGCCACAAGTTAGAAGGAGCTTCCTTATAAGCAATATAGCGGAGAGTCAGAGAAGAACCCCACAATACAGTCTTATTGCCCGAACCATCGGTGAAGGTCGGGGTGATGTAGGCTTGAGCTGAACGATCATTGGCCGTCAGAGGTGTGCAGAAGTAGCTCACCGTGTTCTGAGAACGAAGAACGAGATCTCCAAGGAATCCAGCATTTTCTGGATTTGGAACGCCCGCATCGAACTCACCAAATGGCGAGTAATACTTTGCATCAGGCTGATTTTCTACACGATAGAAGCCAAGTGTGTGAGGTTGGCCCACATCGGCGGGACCGGACAGAGGATCGAGGTTAGCGGGATAGAAGGTGGGCAACACGTTGTAGGTGTTGAAACCATACTTACGACCGCGAATGAGATTCACCACACCCTCATTATTGTAGAGGCTGGTATTCTCAGGAGCAACAACCAATCCGCTGTAAGACAGGGTAGTTTGTCCCACATTCAGTCCATTATTGGGGAACTGAATAAAGATGCGGCTGTTAAGATTGCTCAGAGTGGTGGCCAAACGGAATTGATTACCGTTGATCACATTCACATAGTACCGAACAGAAGCAGCAGATGTGGAAGCATTCACCAGAGTTCCAGTACCAATTTTAGTAAGTGGAGCGGTGAAGTAGATGACAGAACCATTGACAAGGCCATGGTTCAAACATCCGAATACTGCTGGACTGTTCGTTTCTGAAGGATTTTGCTTGGTAATGTCAGTCTCTGCAAATTTGCGAGAGAATTGAGCAAGTTGGAAGTTTTCAGTACTGTTCTGAAGTGTTCCAGGCAAGTGGAGAGTGTTTAGATCAAGCAGCTCGTTAGTGTCATTCAGAATCAAGTCAGAAACTTGACCATCGATTTCGACATTGAGATCCCATGCGGGAACTTCGTAGGTCAAAAGACCGGTTCCTTTGGTCTGCAGCGAGGCATATCCTTGAGCCGGGACGGTTGGGGTTCCACCACTAAAAGTGACAGTCGGCACATCAGTTTGGCTGTAGCCACTTCCTGCGTCAGTGATGACGACGCTAGTCACACCGCCAGTTCCACCAACAACAGCGTAACCAGTTGCAGTACGCCCACCAAGAGCAGCAGGAGCGCTGAAGATCACATCGGGCTCATCACCAACGGTATAGCCGGAACCAGGAACAGTGATCACAACACCGGTGACGGCGTCACCAAGCAGTCCAGAACCACTGGAAGTATCAACGGGGATACAGCCAGGAGGCAGAGTCTGAACACCAGGATACTGAGGAGTGCCATCTCCATTGAGACCGCCTTTGCCGATGATCCAGTTGTAGGCAGTGATCGCTTGAGGATAGGTTGCAGCGAAGTAGATGTAACCAGTGAAGGTTTTTTCTGTTGGGGTTAGGTAAGTGGGAACCACATACACAGTTTCACCGTCTAACTCAGCAAGAGCTCCCACGCATTTGCTCAGAACCACAGGGGTGCCAGCTTCCTTAGTGGAAGGCCAGCTTGCGTTCTGAAGATCGAGAAGACCCGGACGGTCAAAGTCAGGCGTGGTGCTGGTCGCAAAAGCGATTTCACCATCGTCACGCAGGGACAAGAAACGATCGACAGGAACGTTCAGGTTCTGCGAGCCGTTGACAGCAAATTCAGGGTTGCTCTCAGTGCCGCTCAGGGGGGTGTAACGAAGTTGCAGATAATTGGTGTCGTCAGCGGTCCACTTATAGATGGTGTTACCGACAAGGAACTCTTGATTAGTCTTTAGCGGAGCAGCTGCTTCATGCTGAAGGAAGTTATTGTACTCCAGAATGTCGGTCACATTGTATGGACCAGCATCAGCAATTGCCATCCACTTGTGGCTATTCAGTTCTGCTTGACGGGCCATTTCTTGACCAATCAAACGGCGTTCTTCTGGACCAAACTTAGCGAAAGCCACAGGAGCGGTCAGGTAACCCTGATCTTCCTGATCAACAAAAGCGGTCTTCAGACACTGAATGTAATCAGAGACGAGCTCGTTGGTATTCTCATTGTCGGGAATGACAGGACCAACGGTGTATGCATTCAGAGTGAACACATAGTAAGCGCCATCGCTAGGAGGCTCACTCTCAGGAACCACACTCACAGGAGCGTTGAACTCACGACCAGCGAGATACTCGAAAGCACACTCAGCAAATTGCCCTTTGCAAACGCCCCGATCACGAACGATGGTGCCAGCAGCTACGTTAGGATCGGTGGTAACGGCAAGAGCGACAGCATCACGGATCGCAATGGCGATCTTTTTGTTGTTGTCGTAATTGCCTTCGACATAATCAACGGGAATCTCTACAGGCACACCTTTCCAGGTGCCACTGCTGGTGAATTCACCGAGACGTGCGCCGTTGATCAGAAGTTGGGCGAACACGACATCGCCAGCTTGAAGAGAACTGGAAACGCCCAAGCCGTTGGTCTTGAAACCAGAAGGATTGAACTGCACTTCCACCACGTTAATGGGAGTTCCCACGCGGATCACGCGCAGGTCACCAACATAGCTTTGGGTGAAGAATGCGTCAACACACTGATACGACAGCAGTTCGATCTTACCAGCAGGGATAACTCCGCCGATCAGACGCACATATTCACGAGAGTTGGTGACTTGCACCGGCTCGTTGAAAGGGAAGAGTGTGGTGGGAACTTCAGGGTCCACCTCGACCAGCATATAGACGGTGCTAAATGCTGCGATTGCAGGGGTCGCTGACTGTCCAGCAACCTCATTGATATAAACTCCGGGGGCTCCCCCGAAAGAAATTGTTGCCATTTCAATATGGTCAAAAGTCCCTTCTTTTCCTGGAGTGTGATGATGGCCTCGGGGTTGCTCCATCTACAGTCTCCGTAGAGTCACATCCAGGGTTCTGTCTCTTTTCGACGGCCCGCTCTATCCTCCGTTTCCGGTGCGGTCGTTATCGATTGCCCGTGAGGGCTTCAGTGGTGTCTTGTGTGTAGCCGTTCAATTCATTATAGTTGATGAGACCATATAAGCTGTATTTTGCTGTTTGAGCCTCATAATCTTTCAAAGATGAGAACGGAAAGATGTCTTCCAGTATCCCCGCATTTTCTGTGTTGGCGAAAAAGCCTGAGTTGTTGGTAGATGCTCTCAGTCTTGAGGTAGTTACATCAAGAGAAAGAACAGTGCCATCAGGCGGTTCTTCCATCACCGACCACTGAGGATTTTGCTCGATCACCGAGCGAAAGTCGAGCGAATTCGTGTAGTAGAAGTAGCCGAGTTTTCTCCAGGTGTCGCCTGGATTCCAAGTGATCGAGATGTTCATCGGTTAATCAGACGAAACCGCCGTTTTTACGAGCATTGAACATAAGACGAGCGGCGATCTCGCGACCCCGTGTTTTCTCAACACCTGCATCTTTGATGATTTGATCGACACCTGCTTTTTCCAGGGAAGCGGGAGTGATGGCGTTTTGGCGAATCTCTTGAAGACGCTCTTCAGTCATCGGCTTGAGTCCTTCGTCTTTCGGCTGCTCAGTGACCTCAGGATCCTTGCGTTTCGCCGCAAGCAATTCTTGGAGAGCGGTAGTATCAACCGGAGCCGCCTCAGCAGGCGTTTCCACCGCCACAGGAGTCTCTGGCTCCACGGCAGGTTCTTCAGAAGCGGGAGCTTCTTCAGGTGCTTGTGCTTCTTCGATGGGGGCTGCTTCCTCAGCAGCCGGTGCGTCTTCCCATGCTTCGTTCACATTCGGGGTGGACTTGTCGTCGGACTTGAAAGTGCCGTCATCTTGGCGAGCGCGACGTTTGCGAGTTGCCATAGTTACTTCCTACGATTATGTTTAGAAGAGAAAATGTTTTTGAAGGCGATTACGCCTAGTTGTGCGAGAGATTTGGGCGGAATGCCCATCCACGGTCGAGCTGGCATTTTGGATGTGCCAAATTGCTGATACGCGCCGTAGTTAGTGGTTTGAACTTTGAAGCCTTGTTGGTATGGGAGGATTTTTGCGTTATCCTGCATCCTTCCTGTTCTTCGAAGAATTGGTTCGCCCGGGTATTTCTTTTCTTTCCATGCAGCATACCCAGGCTTCAATGTCTCCCATGGTTTTCCTGTGGTGGGATTCTTCTCATCTTTCCAAAAAGGTTTTTGATCTTTAAGGAGGATGGGAGCCCACTCCCGTTGTGTAGGTTGCCACCAATTAAGGTTGATGGTTGGGAGATTTTTGACCTTGAATTCGATCATTTTCTTGAGGCTTTCTTCATTTCAGCTTGTTCAGCTTTGATATGCTGATTCTGAATCTCAATCATGAGTAGGATTTTGGGAACCGGGAGGGTTTCCATCCACTCTATCGAAGAATCCCAACGTTGCTTACAGAGATGATAAGCAGTTTGAAGCCACGCTTCAACCGTCATGATCTTTGCTGAGAGAACATTCTCCATGGCCCATTCGAAAGCCTTTCTTGTTTGAGAGATCGACAAATCGTCGAGGTTTTCTTCATCGAGAACCACTCGTCCAAGGATCTGAATGGCTATTTCGCCTTCTGGAAGCTTCTCATTCTGCAAGATTTGCACGAAGTAGAAATCTTTGGGTGTGAGATCGCGGAAATGAACTGGGCCTTTTCCATTCACCCACACCTCATAGGTGAAATCCTCTAGATCCCTGACTGTCAGTTTGGGTCGTCTTCCTCGTCAGTGCCGCTCGCTTTTGCGACTAAATCACTGACTTTACGGAAGTCTCGGACTCCAAGATCGAGGACCTCTTCGTAAGTGATCTTGTTGATCCCTACGCTGAGACGCTCAATGATCTTCATGCCCTTTTCGACATCACCGGCTTTGCTGAGATCCTTCTCCATGTAGAGGAGATCTCGACCGGTCATCTCTCGGATGATGATCTCGCGTCCATCGCTCAGAGTGGTGTTGAATGTTAGAATGTCCTTTTTGGGAGCTGCGGATTTGGCGACCACTGCGGTTTCCTCTGTTTCCGAAACAATTTTCATGTGGTTGGTGACTTTTCGTCTGGTGTCTGGTACATTTTTACCCCAACTAGACATACAAAAGCCTCCAGAGCTTCGTAAGAAGCACCCGGAGGCAATTTCATAAGGTTCATGTTGGCGTAGGTGTGAGAAGTCTTCGCACCTTTGATGTCCCCGTAGAGAAATCTATCAAGTGCGTCGATCGCCCACTCCTCAGTATAGAGAACTTCGAGAGATGGAGAATCTTGGTCGTTCCATCTTGTGGATTGATTGGACATTTTCCCATACTTCATCAGCGCCCCATTCAGGTTCAACAATGAACGATGGGAACATGGTCACATAGCGGTAGAAGTTCTCCATCTCATCGATGTAGAAGTGGTGCTCGTTTTGACGAGACATGAACTCATCGCGAGCAACCCAATGTGCTGGTTGACGATGCCTCTTGTGAAGCTCCTCCCAGTGAAGTGGGGCGCACCAAGACCAAGGTTTGGTGACCCCCACGTGAATAACGTCGTGTATCTTACTCAGCTCAAATTCAAGATCCATGATTTCAACTAAGTGATCATGGTTTCTCTTTCGAAATCGCTCCAGAATGAAAGCGCAGAGGTAGCTGCGATCCCAAATCTGGTCCCCTCCCTCTTCAAGATTCCTTCGATACATATCGAAGATGTTCCCATCGAAAGGGTCGGGAGCATTGTGGTGTTTGACTTTGAATCCACTTAGAGCTGAGAGTTTGGAAGCTAAAGTTGATTTCCCGACTTGGTCGGGGCCTCCAAGAAGAATGAGCATGTGTTAGACTCGGCTGTAGCAGACGGAAACAACTCCCCGTGAGGGAGAGGCGATTTGAGAGAATGCACCATAAGAAAGGTCCAGGGCACGTCCGTAGACGTGTGGACCATCATCGTTGATGCGGACGATGACAGATTTGCCGTTGGCTTGGTTGGTCACTCGAACACGAGTTCCAAAAGGGAGACTCTTGTGGGCGGCCGTCAGGCCATAAGCATTGAACCTCTCGCCATTTGCGGTGGTTCGCCCGTGATAGCCGTCTCCAACTCCATAATGTGAAGCTTGAGTGCAGCTAGCGGCTTTGGCCTCTTGGGGTGCCAGTCCCGAGAAAACCAAAGTGGTGGCGGCGAGGCTCGAAAAAATAGAACGTAGCATTAAATTGGATTGAACTCTACACCTCCTGTCCGTCAGAGCGAATACGCGACGCGTTCCGCTTCTTCGATTGAGTAGTAATCCAGATTGACAGACACTCGGACCGAGGATGGAATCTCTCTACCCCGCTTGTCGAGTGGAATCACTTCAACATGAGGATAGAGACGTCGGAGCGGAGACAGGAACGACGCTGCGACCCGAGACTTTTTCTTGTTTGCTTTGCGTGGCATGATGCTTGACTAGTGTAGGAATTGTGAAATCAAAGTAAACCACGTTGGACGAGGGAGTAACGCGTTTTGAGCTTGTCGATGGCACCGATTTCACCCAGTTCACGCATGCTGAATTCCTTGCCCTCAGGCTCATCTCTCCCTTGAGGGTGAGAAGGACTGACGGTGCATTCGTGCGGCGATTTGCGAATGCGATCATCAATAGCCACAGAAGAGAAGAATGCACGACTTAATGGGAGATCATGTAAACCAACTGATGCTTGGAATCGTGCCCATGTGTAGAGGTGTGCGATCTGATAAGCTACCGCCCAAAGTTCGGTGTGCTTTTCAGGAGCCATCCACCAAATCTCGTCATGAATCGAGATGATAAAGCGAGCTTGTAGTTTGTATTCACGGATGAGCCAATGTGCCGCAGTGAGGATGGTTGCGAGGATTTCAGCGCCCGATGCCTGAATAGTCCAGTTAATGCGGCTGGTGAGGAAGTCATCACCAACGACATTGGGCCGCATCGCAGTGGAGATTTTGGTTCCCAAACATGGCAGAGTCGGCACCTTCTGTTTGAGAGCGATGTTCTCCATGAAATTGAAGCATCCACTGTCGGTGCCGCCACGCAGAGGTTCAGATCGATACTGTCTGAAACCCTTCTTTGCCTCCAGCATTTTGGTGGCAAGATTGTTCAGTTCTCGAGGGTTACGATCAGGGAATTTGCGACGAATGGTGTTGGCCACCGTACGAACACCCGCGCCATAGAGAACAGCGAAACCCACACCTTTGGCTGTGTCACGGTCAACACCAGCCACTTTGGCGAGTGCCGAGTGTGGATCAGTGCCATGCTCTTTCGCACCACTCAACACACTGAATCCCATCGGCGAGCCACCAACCACACCTGTGTCATAGGCATCACAATAGGCTGATGCGATTTGAAGTTCCTGACCGTCAAAGTCAGCTCCGACAATGCGCCACCCGTCTGGTGCTGACACCCGAGTTTTGAGTTCGGTTCCGATGCGATAGTTTTTGGTGGAGCACATGGTCACCATCAGCGGCTCCACAGTGCGTCGAGTCACAGTGCCATGAGCGAGGATCTCTGGGCAAGTGATGTAGGCATCTTCGCCGTGAGGATTGTGAGCCTTGACAAAGATGCGATCCATCACCCGCTTACGGACAGACGTCCAATAGGATGTGGCATTAGCAATCTCAAGAGCACGCTTCGCAGCGGGCAAATCGCTGCTGAGGCGGCCCACCTTCATGTCTTCCACGAAATCCTTCGAAAGCAGCACGCCAACATTGGACTTCTGATCTTTCGGGTGTGGAATTTTGACGAGTTCGCCCGCCTCATCGTAGAAGCACCACCCTTTATTCTTGACGTCCACAATTGGCGAACCTTCCCACTTCAGCTTCAGCATGATGTGGGCGAGCACACTTTTGGTCGTGATTCGCTTGTCAGGGTCTTTGATGAAGTCACGATACCAATTCGGGATGTTGGCGTATCTCCCTTTGGTGGTCTTCACTGACCAATCCAACTGTTCCAACCACGGATCAGCATTGACAAACTTCTCCGCTTTTGCCGGATCTTGGGAGTATTTTTCTCTCCACTCTTCGAATGCCTCGTGGGAGAGAGAACGACAAACATCACCCATCTCACGAATGTGCTCGTGGTAGGCATCCTCACACTGCTGAATCCACTCTTTCCAATTGTCAGGGAGGGGAATCACTGAACCGTTGAGGTGATACATGCCACACAGACCAACCAGACTCGGGGTGGAGTCGAGGTACTTCGGCCACAGTGCTTGAAACAACTCAGCAGTGTACAGAGCATCCTTGATGGCGTAGTCGAGAGCCTCGAAGATGGCAACACGAATACCAGCAAGGTCAGGAGAGTTGACGAACAAGTCGCGAACTTCCTTATCGCTGTATCCGAGTTTCTTGACTGTCTCATCACCAAAGTACTTCCGCACCTCATAGACGTGGAAGTTGTAACACTCAACCAAGGAGTTGGTAGCACCTTTCTCCAGCCACTTCGGAGCGAAGCGGAGTTTCCGCTTCTCATCCTCTGTCATTTCGTCAGGATCCTTACCAGCCAATACGTAAAGCCAACGCTGACCACCTGCAAGGCCAGACACACCGATGTGAGCTGAAAGAGTGTCAAAGTAGAAGTTTTCAGGTTCGGATCGATCAAGAGAATATGCCTCACGAGAGCGGACACGATCGTAGGAGATGTTGTGGCCAGCCACAAACCGATTCTCCCCGATGGGGATCATCTCATATTGGACCCACTGATCCTGCGGAAGCGACGGGTCAATGAGTTCATCAGCGATCCAAATGTACGCCGCTTCCGACGAGAGCGCGGTGCCGATGATTGGGAAGGCACCACCTTGCACGAAGGTCTCAGTATCAAAAGTGAACCCTGACTCAAGCGGATATGGGACCGTCTCTGTAGTCCACTGTTCAGATTTTTGACGGACGTAGCGAGTCCATCCAGGGTTGAGGACAATATCTTCAAGAGCCGGGATCGGCGGGAGGGGCGCTTTAGCGAAATCATCTGCGGCTTGTTTGTAGTGACCAATTTGTTCTTCTGCAATCTTCTCAAAGTGATCCTCAATGGTCACACCTTTGAGATCAGGCAGAGGGAGTGGCCCATCGTACATGCCATCTGCGTGACTGACAGGCACTGGGATTTTGAACTTTTCTAACAAAGAAATCGCCCGGTCCAACTGTTTTTGAGTCGGTTCCGGGCGAGGAACAGTGCCGAAAAGCTTCCGGTGAATCTCGTCTGAGACCACCGGATAACCGAGTTCGTTCTTGCGCATGAGCGGCACGTTGAGTTTTGTCATCAAAAGTAGTATAGCGTGGTTTGGCCACGGTGAAACCTAAACGACGGGGCCGACGTTGATAGGTCCGAGAGTGAGGTACGTGACGCCTTGGGAGTTGCGAGCCACAGCCTCGCCGCCAGCATCGCGATTGGAGCAGATGGATGTCAGTTTGACTTGAGTCCTTGGCTTCGCGAAACCAATAGGGGTGCCTTCCACACCAACGTTGTAATCGCTGTAGATGATCGGGTCAACCGAGCTGGCGAACACAGGCGGAGTGAGCTTGAGAAACTTTCCACCAGCGGTGTCACTCGTGACGGACAGTTTGCCTTGGTTGGCGATATGAGGTGTACCAACCATGGGACCCAGGACGTTGGAGGTGTCAACGTAGGTGACTTTATCCTTGATGTGCGTGAGAGTGCAGAGGACGTAGATGGAACTATCAGTCCAGCGACCGTTCTCGTTGAACACGTTGAGAGTTGTGTCACCTTCTTGAATCTTTTCATCAGTTCCGTCCGGGTACTCAACGTACCAATCCCAAGTTATCAAATCTCTGCCGTCAGGATCTGACGGGTAGTCGTAGTCAGGGGAAGTGTATGTGAGCGTAATTCCGTCACCGATGATCGTAGGTCCAGTGATGATGCCCGAGTGATTAATGACGAAACCGCCTGTCACCACTTTCTTGTAAGCAGTGACACTCACCACGACGCCAGCAACGTTCTTTGCTGTTGCTGCGACACCGATCTCCAGACCGATCATGTCGTCTGTCAGCTGCAGTGTCGTTCCTCCTTGCTGAATGACGCCTCCTTTTGGAGTCTGCCAGACCCAAGAGACCGTCGGCGTCGGGTCACCCGAGAAGGTCGCAGGGGTGTAGGTCAGCGTATTGCCAGGTGTGTATTTCCCAGCGACTGACCCAGCCGTCACAACAGAAGGCGGAGTCGCAATGACGGCAGGTGACACAAACTGTGCGGACACAGTAGAGATAGCAATACCGTCATTATAGGAAGCAGTCATCTCGACGACAATCTGCTGCCCGAATGCTGACTCAGGAATCGTGACCGAGAGATCAGAGGGAGAAGGAGTGACAACCCCCTTGATGAGCACGCGATTGAGTTGAGGGTCAACGCGATAGACCTTCATGTCCTGAACAATGGCTGAGCCAGTGAAGGGAGGTTGAAGGTTGTTCGTGGGGTTGGTGTTGATGGGATAGATCGTGCAAACTTCGCCAACACGAGGACCGGAGCCTACATAGCTCAGAGACGGAGGCGCCACCAGTGCGATTAGCTGACGAATGGGTCCCCAGCTGTTTGAAATGCTACGAACCTGACTTACAGGATACTGAGCAGTCGCGGTTGTAACGAAGACGATATTCTTAGCGACGTCGTTGGGCTGAACCGTGTAGTTCAAGCCAAGCGCACCCGGAATCGGTGTGAACGCATTGAAAGTGGTTGGATATCCCCACTGGTATGTGAGGGAGGTTGGGACCTGATTGAAGACCGCAGGGATGCCACGCAGAACATCACCGATGGAAGGTGTGCCGTCCGGCGGAATGAGCTGAGACCGTTCAACGACCTCCAGTGGCAGAGGAATGATGCCTGTTGGATTGGAGTAGAAGGTTGCGGTCCCCACACTGTTGGTAACAGTCTGGAAGTAAACGAGTTGTTGGCCAACGTCGTCTCTCGTCACTCGATATGAGTTCAGTCGAGCGCCAGCTTGGAACGGAATCGGGTTTGGAACTGCGACACGTGCCCAACCCCAGTTGGTGATCTGCGGAGTTGGATATCCGCTGTAGATACCTGTCGTACTTCCGATAAAGTCTCCGACTTCGGGGTCGGTGAAGTCAATCTTGGGAGCAACCACAACTGTAGGAGCCGCTGTTTGGACGGCGATCTCGTTCGTGTACCACGAAACGGAGCCCGAGCTGTTGGTGGCAGTCACCTTGAGAGCCAGGTTACACCCGATATCTTTGCCTTGAATAACGTATGTGTATCCGCTTACCTGAATCGGTACTTCAGTGAGAAGGGTTGGGTTACGCACCCAGTTCCACGAAATTGCAGGAGCAGGGGTTCCAGTCGCTGTTGGCAGTGTGGAGATTTCAAGGGTTTGACCTGCAAACGCAGTGACGGCGCCGCCGCCGACCACGCTGATGGTTCCGGTAACACCCTTAGCTGGATCAGTGCCTAAGACAGGACCAACGAGATTAGATACGGTGCGAACTTCGCCTTTTGAGTTCTCAGCGACTGTGAAAACGCCAATCAACTTATCTACGTCCAGGGAGTCCACCACATACGTGAGACCGGCATCAAGGTAAGTAATTGTCTTGCCTTGGACCCACACCCACAGGTAATCGAGATTGATCGGAGCAGTACCACTCACTACCCCAGGAGTGAAGGTCAAGGTCTCGCCAACTTTAGCGTCACCTGTGATAACTCCAGCGCCTTCAATAAACGGATCCGGGTTGTACTGGCCCTCAGGGTAGGTCGGTGATTCAGTTGTGGACCCCTCTGAAACCAGAGCAGCGCCAAAGCCGGTCTCAATCAACTGCTGAGGCAGTTGGTATCGTGGTAGACCCACAAATGGACCTGTCAGGACGTAGGGTCCGGTCATGACCAGGGAGCTATTGGCTCCGTTGGCCCAGTTGGGGAATTGAGTATTGAGAGCCATTGCGACTATGGTCAGATTGAGGGCGGAACAGTTGTGCTACCGGTCGGGATGATGGCTGCACAACGCAGCTGAGGAAGCATCACCTGAGGGAGCCGATAAAGAGGATATCCGTTGGCGTCGAAGTTGACGATGCTGGTCCAGGCAGCTGCGTAATTTGGATAGTGTGAGTTTAGGTTGCTGCCACCCACCTGAGGAGTATCTGGCATTGGGGGAGCTCTTAAGTGCTAAGAGTGTTTTACCCCTCAAAGTCCCACATTAGTTGTCCTGCGTCCTCATCATTCAGCCCCAGATGAAAGTGTTCATTGACGATCTCCAACTCTCTCCGCAAGAAAGTATTGCAGCGGAGGTGAATGCGAAGCCGCCACGTCAGATACTTTTTCTTGTTGGCCGCAGTCGGGCTCGCCAACCACTTCTCGTAAGTGTTTGCTACCGCTTGAACAAGATCGGGGCCGATTTTCTTGTAGGCCCCTTTGGGAGTACGAATCATGAGAGGCGGGTTGCTGCGACGTTACGATTGAATTCTTGAAGGTTGATACGAGAATTCACCTCGGATCTGTGCTTCTGGAGAAGATCCATGGCGTCCTGAATCTTCGGAAACGCCATCACACGGTCAACAGGGTTGTTGCGCCACACTTCGATCTGCTCGAAGGTGTACGGTGTGTCTTCCTCCCAATCGGGGTCAGCTTCGCCATACAACAATGGCAATCCGTCATTCAACCACCACTCCTGAATCTTCGGAGCATACACACTCCAAGCGGCGTCATTGGTGATGTGTGTCTCACACTCACTGCGAACCCATCGCACAAATTCGCGTCCACGTTGAACAACCAATTCTGCGGACGCCGGAACCTCATCGAGGAGGTAAGCCGGATCGTCACCACTCATCACGCGTTCGTAGACACACGGGAAGATGACCGTCTGCGAAGCTGCTTCGACGTCTGACGCTTGGTCGCCGTGAACGGACCACGAGGTGATGGCACTGAGGATGGCATCGAAGATGGCGATCGTGGAGACCTTCGAAATGACGGTTTCGTTGACGCTGCTGACAGGTGCAGAAGCGGAGAGCTTTCTCTCAAGCTCCTCAATGCGCTTGAGCAACTTGTTCACTTCACGCTCGTGTCGACGACTTTGTGTCGCCTCAAATGCCTCCACAACAGAAGCGACGCTCTCAACCTTTTGGTTAAGGGCGTCGACTTCGGCATCCAGTGTCTCTACTGCGTGCTTTGCGGCCACTAACTTCTTCTTGATTCGTGGAACTTCATTTCGAAGTGCTGAGATTTTGTAGTTTACGAAGTCCTTGTTTGCCATCAGTTAGGAAACACCGTTGCTTTTAGTATATCATTGGGGATGTCGATCACCTCGACGGAGAAGCCATATGTTTTCTCTGGATCTGACAATAGGTGGAATTGCCCATTGAAGCTCTCGCCATCTTCGCTGCGAAGATATTGGTTGGAAGGCATAGGTGGATCGCAGAGGACGACGTCACCAGCAAATTCGGGACGACTCTCAATGATGGCTTCAACAAGACGCTTGTAGATGGTGGACGTGATATCGAGTTCGTCTTTGCTTGTGATGCCAGCAACGTATTCGCCTTGCGGACGAAGTTCTGCCGCTGTGCCAGTATCCAGAATCACCTGAATCACGCCTGATTCATCTGGCGATTCTCTAAAACATACCTCATCAGCCGCAAATTCGATCTCATCAACGGTCTCAGCGTCGCCCATATCAGCTTCGATCAGATCGTAGAAAATGTCTTTGAGAGTTTCGGCGTCTGGTCCATTGAGGACCTTAGCGATGGCGAAGAACACCTTCGGATTCGCCAATAGTCGTTCAACGGGGTAGATCAGTTCTGACATTCAGTCTCGGCCTCCAATCTCAGTATAGCCGGGTGGGGGGTTGAACACCCTCGGAGCGGTTTTACCCAGCCCCGAGAGTCAGTTTTTAATTTTCTCACAACGGGGTTTGCGTGAGCGATGGTTCCTTCATCAGGAGGCCAGATCACACAAATTTGCGATTTTCGTCCCGGCCCCACCTGGCTTTCCGAGCTTCACCGAGGCAAGCGTGAGCTCAAGGGCCTTTTTCCTCTTCGAGGCGAAGGTGACGGTGTAGGCCCTCTCATCGAACCAAACGAGTTCGGCTCCCTCTGGGAGTGCGGCTTTTCCTTTCGAAGTCACTTTGCAGAGCGACTCACCCTCGAACACGATGGCTTTCAGCACCTCGCCGAGTTTGAACACGCAGAGGTACTTTCGTGTCGCCACCTCAGCTTCTCGTTTTGCGAGAGTCACTGATGTGTAGGCGTCAGCAATGGGACCTTTGAAGGTCGCAGGCACTTTGCGGAGGAATCCGTCAGCGGTGAAGAACACCACTTTGTCCTTCTGATCGAGGACGAGTGCTCCACGTGGGCCTTTGGCTTGAGTGACAATGCCCTTCTTTTGGTCAACGAGCATGAACCTCGGCTTAGCCACTCGAGGAGCCTGGTCGCGTTTGGGCGCTCCGGGCGTGGTGACCTTCGTGAAGCCAGCCGGAGGCTCGATCAGAGCTGACCGACGCTTCTCTCCGTGACGTGTGGCGAGATCGCTCGCCAGCTTGAGGGCCCACTCAGTGCGGGCTTTCTTGTCATTTGCGAGGGTGGTCAACTCGGCGACCTCCACGATCAGCGCCTGCTCCTCAGCGAGCAATTCCTCGCGGTCAAGACCAGTGAGCTGACGAAGCTTCATCTCGAGGATGGCCTTCGCCTGATCGACTGTGAACTTGAGCGTGCGTGTGGTGATGAGAGTTGTGAGTGCGTCCTTTGGAGACGCCGAAGCACGAATGATCTTGATGACAGCGTCGATCTTGTCGATGGCTTTGAGAAAGCCACGAACAATCTCGAGACGCATCTCCTTCAGATCAAGTTCGTGTCGGAACTTGACTTCCAGGCGATCCAATCTCCACTCGAACCAGCGCGCACAAATGTCAACTGGCGAGAGCTCGACCGGTCGCGTACCGTCAATAACCAGCGTTTTTGCCGGATACTTAGTGTCAAGATCGGTGACTGCGAAGAGTTGCTGAGCCATTTGTTCAGCGTCCACACCGGGCTTCGCAATAACACTGACACGGTCTCCGGAGAGATCAGATTCATCGATGACTTCAGCGATTCCGTCGATTTTGCCCTTCTCGAGGGCGTCTTTGATTTGTTCACCCAATTTTTCAGGGTTGACCCGAGGAGGTAGGTTTGTAAACGTAACCACTCCTCGATTCTTCGCCCTACCAGACCGTTCTTGCGTAGAGACTTCGTACCGTGCACGACAGCGGATACTCCCGCTACCAGTCTGAGTGTAATTAAGAAGCTGTTCATCGCGGACAATGTCACACCCTGTGGGGAAATCAGGCAAAAGGAGTTCACGAGCCTTCTTGATGTCCTTTTTGGCCATCAATGCTGTAGCTTGCACCACATCACGGAGATTGTGTGGTGCGAGAGTGGTTGCGAATCCCACTGCAATGCCAGCGTCTCCATTCAGAAGGATGGACGGCACAGCGGTGTTGAAGCGGACAGCTTCCTGACGCGAACCGTCGTAGTTTGGACGAGTTTCCCACGTCGCACGATCTTGAAGGAGAAGGTCGACAGCTGACGGACGGAGTTTCGCTTCCGTATATCGCTCAGCAGCGGGACCATCAACAGAACTTCCAAAATTCCCGTGACCGTTCACCCAAGGCACATTGTTGTTCCACGCTGTCGCCATGTTGACGAGCGTGCCATAGCAACTTCCCTGGGGATGATAATAAGCAAGTGTCAAACCCGTGACACGAGCACACTTCACAAACTTTTTGTCAGGCAGCAGACCTTCCTCGATCATCGTCTGAAGGATGCGCCGAGCTGCTGGTTTCAGGCCGTCATAAAGATCAGGGATGGCACGGCCGAGGAGCACAGCCATCGCGTAATCTCCATAGTCCTCCTTCATCTGGTCAGCCAGATTGATGGAGACGATGTTGTCTTTCACAGTTGGTTTTGGCATGTGTTCACTCAGGCAGGGCCACTATAGCAATCCTACCACAAAGTTCCATCATGGTGTCGAACGTTTCGCTTTGGTCGAAATCGATGGTGTTGCCGAGAACTTCAACCATCGAGTCAGTGACTGCCTCGTGAATGTCGTCCATCATTTTTTCATACAGCAGAGAGCTGATTTTCTCTACTGCTGCGTCGAGGATAAGCTGTTTGACTTGTGAGTTCATTGTTTTGAAGTGGTTAATCAGACGAGGTGCCAGACGCGTTCGCCCATGGCGGTGAGGGTCCAGTACTCCTTGCGGGTCATCCCCCACACGGCGCCCCATTTGCGGGCGATGTAGCCGCCTCCGTAAAGGGCCTCGAGCTTCTTCTGGGAGATTTTGTCGAGGTCGAGAGCTTGAGTGGTTTGGTTTTTCATAGTCCTATAGTCCCATAAAACTCGCGGCTTTGACACTGGGCCTAGTACCAGTTTGTGGACTGGCACAAGGGCCCCCTGGTCCAGACCAAAACGTGAAAAACCCTCGGCGATGGCGTGTTATCCATCGCTCGAGGGCTCTCGTGAGATAAAAGTGAAAGTGTAAGAAACCCGGTTCAGTGCTGGTCTGGACTCAAGTCCATCCTAAGATCTCCTGCTCGAGTTCGTCCATAAAATTTGGAACTTCGTGGAAGGCCGGTTCGAGCACGGTCCTCTTGTAATTCACGGACCACGCGTACGTGGTAATCCCGCAGTTCGCGTAAAGATCTCGAGTGCGCGAGCGTGGTAGCTTCAACTTCTCAATTCTCTCCCTCTCCTTCACTGCTTCATTCTCATTGCTCATACAGCGACAGACTGTCCTAAGTTCGTCAGCGAAGGGGAGGAAAGTCTCGAGAGAATCCAACAGCTCGGGGCGTTTACGAAGAACGAATCCCCACGGACGGGGGCGATATATGTGGTCCTTAGTATCTACCTTCTCCTGCTGCCTATCAGAGTCTAGGCGTCGTTGAGTGATGCACGTAGACTTCGAGGGAAGAGAGAAGATAAGCTGATAGCATACATTGTCGAAGTGGCTGTCTCGCACATCAGAGCGAACTCCGGCACGAAGGAGACAGCGAATGGACTCGACTTGCTCGTCGAAGGGGATTTCAGGCTGACGAGGCATAATCAGTTGTACAGCTTAGCGATGCGAGCGTTGTCTGCTGCGATGATGGGATCGCGACGCTCGAGAGCTGCGAGCCGCTTATCTTCGCGGACTTGAGCAGCATAGGTGCGCTTCACCTTGGAAAGGTTGACGACCATCTGCTTGCCAAGACCAGCAGCAGGAGTCATCGAGCCAGTGCGGCCCTTGCCACAGGCAACTTCGCCTGCGCCACGCTTAGGAGCACGTGTAGGAATCTGAGAGATCATCGGTTGAGTGATTTGATTCATAGGATCATAGTACTGAGGCAAAGGGCCTTTGAGAACCAGGCCTAGTGCCAGTTTGAGGACTGGCACAAGGGCCTCAGCCCTGAAGGTACTCAGTCACTTCGACATCGTAGCAATCAGGCAC
>Ga0194118_10001055_pt1 | contig 41769 bp, 36 predicted proteins | sample TA2MahsurfametaG_2_FD_148662 | JGI IMG/M metagenome (GOLD analysis project Ga0194118, IMG submission 148662) | Freshwater microbial communities from Lake Tanganyika, Tanzania - TA2015013 Mahale N5 surface | ecosystem: Environmental > Aquatic > Freshwater > Lake | place: Tanzania: Lake...
CCCGCGCTGCCAAAATCAGGGATGAAATCAAAAAACGGACAAAATAACCTTTCTCTTTTAGTCGGCCTACTCTTTATTTTTATAACCGCCGGATTCTCAAGTGGGAGATCGTTTCCTGCTAAAAAAATGCATGGCGTATGGCAATACAAAGCCATCTATAAAAATTCAGTAAGCATTCTGTCTCCAGACAAGGACGATACCATGCTGATTGATACAAAAAAATCAATCTTTCATTATTCCATCAAGTCGCTGAACAAGGATATTGGCGGCACTTTTCAGTGTGTATCTTCTCCCTTGGATAGTTCGCCCTACCAGAAGACACTGATGTTTCAATACCAACCTTCCAATAGCGTAAGAAGATTCCACATCATGCTATTACATGATGACAGTTTAATTATTCGCGAAGGCAATACTTACTTTCATTACAGTAAAAGAAAAACATGAACATGTTCTTATATCAGGGTTTATGGGTATCCGCAGAGGAATCACAACTGGCTTTGGGTTCCAGGGCATATCGTTACGGTGATGGCTTTTTTGAAAGCATGCGTTTCGAGCTGGGATGCCTACAACATGCAGAACTTCACGAGTCAAGAATTCGAAAATCAGCATTACTCCTGAAAATGGATGTCCCTAATGATTTTGATTTACAAAACCTCGAAACAGATATCAAGGAATTACTTTCCTCAAAAAACATTCCGTCAGCCTCAATTCGTTGCACATTTTTCAGGGAAGGCACAGGGCGCTACACGCCCGAAAACCAAAGCACACAGGTTATTACTGAAGTTAAGGCAACTGAGTTCAGGGGTTATCCGCTCAATGAAAAAGGACTTACGCTGGGCATGTTCAGCGAATTGAGTAAAAATGCCAATTATACCAGCACCATTAAAACCAACAGTGCCCTCACCTATGTAATGGCCGGGATACATGCTGCCGAAAACAAGTGGGATGAATGTGTAATCATCAATGACAGCGGCAGAATTGCCGAAACGGTTTCGAGCAATATTTTTACGGTTAACGGAGAATTCATCACTACGCCCCCACTCAGCGAATATTGTGTGGATGGTGTTATGCGCAAAGTGGTGATGCAGCTTGCAGGAGCCTATGGATACTCGATTCAGGAGAATCCTATTACGGAGATTTCCCTGAGTACAGCCGATGAAATTTTTATCAGCAACGCAGTGAAAGGAATTCAGTGGGTTGGTGAATACGGCGGAAAAACTTATAAAAACGCCACATCCGGGAAATTATCAGAATTACTGAACAACCCTTTTATTGGCCTGTAATCAAGATTTGCCCAATACTAGCCAAATGGCAATAATCATGAGGCAAAATGCCAGTGCATAGCGCCAGTGAAGTGCTTCGCCCTTAAATACGAACATCACAACAAGCGTAAAAATTAGCATGGAAATTACCTCCTGAAGCAGCCTTAACTGAAACATATCCATAGATCCGCCGGTTTCACGGCTACCGAGCCGGTTGGCAGGAATCATCAGAACATATTCAAAAAAAGCTATACCCCAGCTAAAAACAATTACGCCGGCAAGTCCCCACCGCTCCAAACCTGAAAATGATTTCCACTTCAGGTGCCCATACCAGGCAAAGGTCATAAACACATTGGAAAGACTTAAAAGAATGATGGTGTATAAGGTTCTCATTTCCTTCTAAGGTAATATACAAGGCCCATTTTCAGTGCTACATAAGATATAGGTTCATTATAAGTTTTTGTTTCCATAGGCAAACTGGTATCAAATCCCGATAGTGAAGGATCATTGATTTTCCCTTTTTCATTGACCTGACGGTCGGTAAGATATTGCATTTCACGCTGAGATACAGGTGTTGACATATCTCCCAAAATCAAGGTACGGCTCTTCCTAAGTGCCGAAATCCATCCAGCACTGACGCCCGTGTAAAACAACATATTTCCACGCGACCAAACAGAGAATTCCTGATGAAATCTAATACCTGGAGCCTTATTGTAGGTTATCTCACGGCGCTTCTCTATCAAAACAAATTGGGTTTCTGTATGCTGCAATTCAAAACCTCTCATGTAAACAGGCATCAGCAAATCAAAACCGCTTGAACCATGAACTGCTTTTATTTTAAATTCAAACGACATACCTAAATCAAAGGTTAATGCATCATGTTTTAGGGTTGCATAGGTTGGATAAATGGGCCGATAATTATAAAGAATATTGCCCGAATTGCTTTTAAGGTATGATATTCCGGCTGAGAAAGCTACATTAATACTGTCAGGACGATAGGTATAGCCGGAAGAAAAAGTATACCCACCCAGCGTGTAAGGAACAGACTTTGCCCCTGAAACATCTGTTTGTGCCATTTCCAGGTCCGACAATGATCTTTTATCTGTACCAAAGCGATATTCTGCCCCTGCATACCATTGAGAAAAGAGCTTATCAGGAAAAATGAAAAGTAAGGCATTAATTGCCGTTACCAATGCATATTTCCTGGTTACAATCATTATTCTTCGGAAAGAAATGAATAGCGATAATCTTTGGGCGGCACAAATGTTTCCTTGATGGTACGCTGATTTACCCAGCGAAGTAAATTTACTTTACTGCCGGCCTTGTCATTTGTGCCACTGCCTCTGGCACCGCCAAATGGCTGCTGGCCTACCACGGCACCTGTTGGTTTATCATTGATATAGAAATTACCTGCTGCATGTCTCAAAGCGTGTGTAGCTTTGGCAATTTCATTGCGATTCTGGCCAATCACAGCGCCGGTAAGTGCGTATTCTCCGGTTTGGTCTACGGTTTTGAAAATGGACGGCCATTCGCTGTCGGCATAAATCCAAATGGTGAGGACCGGACCGAAGATTTCTTCGCACATGGTGGTATAATCGGCACGCGGCGCCATAAGGATGGTAGGTTGTATAAAAAATCCTTTGGATTTATCATAGGTTCCACCCCACAAAACTTCTACCCCATCTTTTATAGCCTGATCAATGTAACCGCTGATTTTATCAAAGGCTTTTTCATCGATAACTGCATTAACGAAATTGCTGAAATCTTCGGTGGGACCCACTTTCAGGCTGGCCATTTCACTGACTAGTTTTTCCTTTACAGCAGGCCAGATACTTTGCGGAATGTAAACCCTTGAAGCTGCCGAACATTTTTGTCCCTGAAACTCAAATGCTCCGCGAACAATGGCAGCCACCAAAACATCTACATCTGCACTATTATGGGCAAGAATAAAATCTTTACCTCCGGTTTCGCCTACTATGCGGGGATAGCTTTTGTATTTAGAAATATTCTGACCAATGGTATTCCAGATGTGCCGGAATACACCTGTACTACCGGTAAAGTGAATACCGGCAAACTCAGGATGGTTAAAAATAATATCGCCAGCATCGGGTCCGGAAACGTATACCAGATTTATTACACCATCAGGCAAACCCGCTTCTTTAAACACTTTCATTAGCACATTGGCGCTGTAGATTTGTGTATCAGCGGATTTCCATACCACCACATTACCCATCATGGCTGCGCTGGTTGGTAAATTACCTGCAATAGCTGTGAAATTGAAGGGGGTTAATGCAAACACAAAACCCTCCAGCGGACGGTATTCCAGGCGGTTCCAGATTCCTTTGCTGTTGGCAGTGGGCTGTTCACCGTATATCTCTGCCATATAATGTACATTAAAGCGCAGGAAGTCAATCATTTCACATGCAGCATCAATTTCAGCCTGATAGGCATTTTTACTTTGCGCCAGCATGGTAGCAGCATTAATTTCATAACGGTAGGGGCCGGCCAGTAATTCGGCAGCCTTTAGAAAAATGGCAGCACGTTGCTCCCATGGCATGTTCTCCCAAGACTCCTTGGCATTCAAAGCCGCATCTATGGCTTGCTGAACATGGTCTTTATTACCACGGTGATAAAATCCAATTTTGTGGGCTCTGTCATGGGGCGGGTAAATATCAAAAATATTACCGGTACGTATTTCCGAACCATTTATGTACATAGGTATATCCTCTACCCTACTTCTGGCATTTTGCAAAGCAATTTTAAGTGCAGCACGCTCTTTGGTTCCAGGAGCATATTCATTCACAGGCTCATTGGCCGGAAAGGGAATTTTAAAAAATCCGTTCATAAAGTAATTGCAAATTTAAGATAAAAACACGGGGAACATATCAAATAAATAAGCGTACAGATGAATGAATAGACCCATAGATATAAACAATTAAAACATACATTTGAAGTATGAAATTATGGGGAATTGTTTTGCCATTCGTTTTGGTATTCAACAGCGTTGCCGCAGGTAATTTAAAACCGCGAAAACCTAAAAACATCATACTGATGATTGGCGATGGAACAGGTTTGGTGCATTTGTATGCTGCCTACACAGCCAAAGGCGGGCAGCTTAATATCTTTGATTATGCAAAAGCGGTAGGCATTAGCATTACCGCTTCGCTAAATGACTATATTACCGATAGTGCAGCAGGTGCAACTGCCTTTTCAACAGGGCAAAAAACCAACAACGGCATTATAGGCATGGGATCTGACAGTACTACCCTTAAAACAATTGCTGAATCGGCATATGAAAATGGCATGAGTACGGGGGTTGTTGTGACCTGTGAATTGCCGCACGCAACGCCTGCTTCATTTTATGCCCATCAGCCATCGAGGAAGAAATACAAGGCGATAGCAGCTGATATTACCCAAAATCCTGCAGCAACTATAATGGTTGGCGGAGGACTTCCCTATTTTGATACCAATGCGCTTAAAAAAGCCGGTTACTGTGTTTCAATTGGCATCAATGCCATGCAACAAAATACGGGAGCAAGGCAGATTTGTTTCATTGATACCCTGAAGGAGCCTTTACCTGCACCAAGCCGTGGACCAGCGCTTGAAACAGGTTCTATGCATGCCATTTCAAAACTATCGAAAAACAAAAAAGGTTTTTTTCTGATGATAGAGGGAAGTCAGATTGATTGGGGAGCACACAATAATGACAGCGCGCATACCATCGCTGAAGCCATTGATTTTGATAATGCCGCCGGAGAAGTGCTGGCATGGGCTAAAAAAGATAAAAACACCCTTGTTGTCATTACAGCAGACCACGAATGCGGTGGACTTACCCTGCATGGCTATGACGCTAAAAACAAACGTCCGGTGATGCATTTCAGTTCGGGTCATCACACAGCCGAGCCAGTGCCTGTTTATGCATTCGGGCCCGGAGCAGAGCTTTTTAGTGGCGTTTATCAAAATACAGCGATTTACTTTAAAATGATGAAACTGCTTAATTTGCAGACGGACAAATAGCCTATTTTCGCTTGATGAAATTCTGTGTTCTCATCCCTGCCAGATATGGCAGCACCCGGTTTCCGGGCAAACCATTGGCTGATTTGGGAGGAATGAGTATGATTCAGAGAGTATGGAATGTGGCCGCTTCATGTTCCGGAAATTCAGGTATTGCCGTAGCTACAGATGATGCCCGCATTGAAGCACACGTGAATATATTTGGAAAGGCCATACTAACAAATGCGCAACATCCAAGTGGAACGGATCGCTGCATGGAAGCCTTTGAAAAATCAGGCTTTGAGGCAGATATCATTGTCAATTTACAGGGCGATGAACCTTTTATCAGGCCTGAACAAATCAAGGCGCTTGTTTCCATGTTTGAGAATCCAGATGTTGAGATTGCCACGTTAAAAAAAGCTATATTAAGTGCAACAGAGGTAGAGAATCCCAATGTGGTAAAAGTGGTTACCGACATTCACGACAAAGCATTGTATTTTAGCCGCAGCCAAATACCGTTTTCCAGAGAAAACGATTCTACCCCCCCCTACTACAGGCATATTGGCATGTATGCCTACAAGGCAGACGTATTGCATAAAATCACGCTACTAAAGCCTTCTATATTAGAATTGACAGAAAAACTGGAACAATTGCGCTGGCTGGAGAATGGATATCATATTGCCGTGGCTGAAACCCAATGGCAGAGCCCTGCAGTAGATACGCCTGAGGATCTAGAAAAGGCAATAGATTTCCTAAAAAACCAGTCTTAATCTGTCTGGGTATATGATCTGATTTTCTGCACAAGTGTGCCTTTTTTCTGTATATTTGCACCTCTAAAGGTCGGATGGCCGAGAGGCTAGGCACGGGTCTGCAAAACCCTCTACACCGGTTCGAATCCGGTTCCGACCTCAGTAAAAAATACTCCTTCAGGAGTATTTTTTTATGGAGAGATTTTGGCAGCACGAAGTTCTTAAAAAAAACACCCTTAAAAAGGGTGTTTTTTAGTATTATTTAAGGTGATTTAAGTTATGCACCAATCATAGCCTTATAATCGGCAGCAGACATAAGCGCATCAACCTGCGAGGCATCACTGAACTTAACCTTCACCATCCAGCCGCTGCCATAGGCATCGCTGTTTACGCTTTCAGGTGCGCTGTCAAGTCCGGAGTTAATCTCCAAAATTTCACCGCTTACAGGCATATACAGGTCACTTACGGTTTTTACGGCCTCAACAGTGCCGAACACATCATTTTGGCCAAGGTTTTCACCTTGGGTTGAAATGTCTACAAACACAATGTCACCCAGCTCTGACTGAGCAAAATCAGTAATGCCAACAGTGGCTACATCGCCTTCCACGCTGATCCACTCGTGATCTTTGGTGTACTTAAGGTTTTCTGGAAAGTTCATATTCAGGTTGTTTCTTTTTTGTTAGTTTTTTTATCCCATATCAGCTGCAGTAGATTGCTGAGGGTTTCTTTCAGCTGGGTTCTGGGTACGATAAAATCGAGGAATCCATGCTCGAGCAAAAACTCAGAACTCTGGAATCCTTTGGGCAAGTCTTTTCCTATGGTTTCTCGAATAACACGTGGGCCTGCAAAACCAATAAGGGCTTCGGGTTCAGCAATGTTAAAATCGCCCAGCATGGCAAAAGATGCGGTAACACCACCTGTGGTAGGATTTGTCATGAGGGATATGTATGGAACACCGGCTTTGTGCAGCAATGCGAGTTTAGCACTGGTTTTGGCCATCTGCATCAGACTGAAAGCCGCCTCCATCATACGCGCACCACCGCTTTTGGAAATCATCAGAAATGGAATTTTATACTCCAGCGCATAGTCTATCCCACGCGCTATCTTCTCTCCAACCACACTACCCATGCTTCCGCCGATAAAGGCAAAATCCATACAGGAAATTACAATTTTCTGGTCGTTGATTTTCCCGGTGGCCGTGCGAACCGCGTCATTGAGTCCCGTTTTTTTACGGGCAACTTTTATGCGGTCTTTGTAGGGTGCTGTATCTGTAAATTCCAAAGGATCACCGCTGGTCAGGTCTTTGGCGATTTCGGTAAACTTTCCTTTATCAAATAGGATTTCGAAATACTCATGAGAACCAATCCGATCGTGAAAATCACACTGCGGACAAACATAATGGTTGTTCATCCAGTCTTTGCTGGGCACAATGGCCTTGCACCTTCCACATTTTTCCCAAAGCCCGTCGGGTGTGGCTTTTTTATCTTTTGTTTTGGTGAGGATACCCGATAATCTCCTTTGGTACCATTTGGTACTTTCGGTAGAAAATTCGTCCTCTTCGTATTCGATCATGCGAAGGCAATTTTACGCAAAAAAATCAAGCAATGGTAATGCTGTTATCAAGATATACATCCTGAATGGCATTAAGCAGTGAAACGCCTTCGCCCATGGGCTTTTGGAATGCCTTACGTCCGCTGATAAGACCGGCTCCTCCGGCACGTTTGTTGATAATGGCTGTGCTAACCGCTTCTGCCATATCACCTGCTCCTTTGCTTTCGCCACCACTGTTAATCAGACCAGCGCGGCCCATGTAGCAATTGGCTATCTGGTAACGGCACAAATCAATCGGGTGATCGATGGTCAATTCACTGTATACCTTAGGGTGGGTTTTACCAAAGTTAATGGCAGTATAACCGCCATTGTTGGTAGGCAATTTTTGTTTGATGATATCAGCCTGAATGGTCACACCCAGGTGATTGGCCTGTCCGGTAAGATCGGCTGCTGCATGGTAATCTATACCATCTTTCTTGAATCCGTTGTTGCGCAGGTAACACCACAGAATGGTGCTCATGCCCAGCTCATGGGCCATTTCAAAGGCGGTAGAAACTTCCTGAATCTGGCGGGCACTTTCTTCACTACCAAAATATATGGTGGCGCCAACGGCGGTAGCTCCCAGGTTCCAGGCTTCCTGAATGCTTCCGTACATAATCTGATCAAACTTATTTGGGTAGCTTAGAATCTCATTGTGGTTTATTTTCACAATAAAAGGAATTTTGTGCGCGTATTTGCGTGAATTGGCAGCCAGCACACCGAAAGTAGAAGCAACTGCATTGCAACCGCCCTCTACAGCCAGTTTAATGATGTTTTCAGGATCAAAATAAATGGGATTGGGTGCAAATGATGCACCTCCGCTGTGCTCAATACCCTGGTCTACGGGCAAAATGCTCATGTAGCCGGTACCGGCAAGGCGACCTGTGTTATAAATATTTTGTATGCTGCGCAATACCTGCGGACTGCGGTTTGATTGAGCAAAAACCCTGTCAATAAAATCGGGACCGGGCAAATGCAGGTGTTCCTTAGCAATAGCCTTGCAGGTGTGGTTCAGTAGGTTGTCGGCATCATTGCCGAGCAGGGAGATAATATTTGAATTGGCCATGTTTAGTGCTTTTTGCGGTATTTTTGTACAAATTCACGGCAAAAATACGCAAAATGACAGAAGTAACCCCAATTTTAACCGCAAAGGATATGGAACAGGCCTTTGAGATACGCCGTCAGGTATTTGTAATAGAGCAAAAAGTAGATCCGGCTGAAGAATATGACGAGTATGAAAACACCTGCACACACCTGCTGGCAAAACTTGGAGGGGTTCCATGCGGAACGGCAAGAATTCGCAAAACAGAAAACGGCACCAAGCTGGAACGTTTTGCCGTGTTGGCCGCCTACAGGGGTAAAGGCATAGGTGCCGCCCTTGTCGATAATTGCCTTCAACGACTGGAATCAGGTACATATGCCTACATGCATGCCCAGGAACATGCGCTTGAATTTTATGCAAAACATGGTTTTGAACCGGTTGGTGAAAGATTTTGGGAATGTGAAATTCCACACTTTAAAATGTGGAGAACCGTTTAGTCAGCTTCGCCGATTTGTTGGCGCCACATAGCGTAGTAAAGGCCTTTTGATGCCAAAAGTTCTTCGTGGGTACCCTGTTCAGTAATCAGGCCCTTTTCGAGCACATAGATACAATCTGCATGCATGATCGTGCTTAGCCGGTGGGCAATCATCACATTGATTCTATCTTTCTGGCTGCTTATTTCGCGGATGGTTTTTGTTATTTCTTTTTCTGTCAAACTATCCAGTGCACTGGTAGCCTCATCAAACACCATTACATCCGGATTTCTCAGCAGCGCTCTGGCAATGGAAATACGCTGTTTCTCACCGCCTGAAACCTTGATACCACTCTCGCCTATGGTAGTGTCAAGCCCGTTTTCACAACGTTGCAATAAATTTTGCGCTGCCGATTTTTTCAATGCCTGCTGCATTTCTTCATCCGTGGCATCGGGATTTACAAATTGTAGGTTTTCCCTCAGTGTACCGCTAAACAACTGACTTTCCTGGCTAACTACGCCCAGTTTTAGACGAAGATCTGCCAAAGGGATTTGGTTTGCAGGTATGTCATTATATTGCAGCTGCCCACTTTCGGGTTTGTATAAACCCACCAGCAGTTTTACCAGCGTACTTTTGCCGCTGCCACTGGGACCAACCACCGCGATGGTTTCTCCCTTTTTAAGGGTAATATTTATGTTATCCAGCGCCAGCCTAGAAGAAGAACGGTGGCGAAATGAAACTTGCTCAAATGCTACTTTCTCGATATTGCCCGGCAACCTTGGATTGGCCGGCTCCGGCTCTGTGGGCGTATTCAGTAATTCCTGGTAGCGCCCCAGGCTTACCTGGGCCTCACGCCATGTTTGAATAAATGTCCCCAGTTCCTGCAACGGATTGAAAATGAAAAACGTGTAGAATAAAAACTGTATATACATGCCCGGGGTTATTCTCCCCGTAAAAACCATCCAGCTAAGGAACAGCAGCAGTAAATTACGCATCAGGTTCACGGTTGTGCCCTGCACAAACCCCAGTGTTCTGATTTTTTTTACTTTAATAAGCTCTAATCCAAGAATTTTCAGTGTATTTATCCGAATTCGGCGAATCTCCTGACCAATCAGACCCAGACTTTTTACAAGCTCAATATTTCTAAGGCTTTCTGTGGTAGTGCCCGCCAGTGCGCCGGTTTCAGCTACAATATTCTTTTGAACAGATTTAATCTTTTTACTGAGGAAAGAACTGGAAACACCCACAACCAGCATGGCAAATAAAAATGCGGGAGCAATAAGCCAGTGAACCATAAAACTTGCCACAAAAACAACACAAACGCCCACTACACTTGCATACAGAAGTCCTACCGCCATGGTCATCAGTTTCTCTGTATCGGTGCGCACCTTCTGTAAAACATTTAAGGTTTCTCCGCTACGGCGGTCTTCAAATACTTCAAAAGGCAATTCCATAGTATGCCTGATGCCGTCCATAAACAGACCTGCACCAACCTGTTGCATAGCCACATTGATAAAATAATCCTGCAGGTTTTTGGCTATGCGGCTCACCATAGCAAATGAAATCCCCAAAAGCAGCCACCCCATTACACCGTAGGCAAAATCTGACTGGGTGTAGCCGGTATGTTTCAGTAAATACTGATCAATGATATTTCTGCCCACCCAGGGATCCAGCATGGAAAAGACCTGAGAGATGGATGCCAAGAAAAGCGCCAGCAAAACTGTTCCTGATTGTGGCCTGATATATTGAAACAGCAACTTCAATGTTTGTTTCAACAAATATACGAAAGATTATTCAGATTTCAACTTGACAGATAACCAGGATGACAAGGCGCAGATAATAAGCCCGAGGCTTTCCCGCGCGCGCTCCGTATTTTCGTTCATCATGGTTTCTCCTATACCTTCCCAACTTTCCGGCCACTGAAAGTAGGCAAAAATCAATGGAACAATCATAGCAACAAGATACCAAATGGTATTGAGCGGCCTAATAATAGCAGAAAATATCACCATGGCATAAACAAGATAAACCGCAATCCAAAACCAGGCATCGGGATCGTTGTATTGCACTGCGGCAAATCCAAGCATGATTAAAAAAAGCAGAATGAGAATTATTTTCTTCATGGTTTATTTGGTTCTGTTTACCAGCATAATAAGGGGTTTGCCATTGGCAAAACGAGATGCATCATCGGTACTCATAAAACTTTGAGGGCCCTGGCTAAAATTACCCAACACTACATCATCGTCTCCGTCACCATCAACGTCACCGGCATCCATGGTAAGCCATCTGCCAATATTATATCCTTTGATTCTTGAGGGTTTAAAATTGAGATTTCCTGTATTTTCAAAATACAATAGCGCCTCTTCTGGTTGTTGCAGGTAATCAGCAAAGAATGAAATACTCACCATATCCATATCTCCGTCTTTGTCAAAATCCCTGAGCATGAATCGGTATGCACCATTGATGGGATAAAACCAGGATTGTTTAAAATTATCAGCCCCATCATTCAGGTATATATAAATTCCATGATAAGGTTTAAGAATTACGGAATAGTCTGCATTATCACCGCAGGCATAAATAATATCGGGATGACCGTCTTTATTTACATCCTCTATTTCAAACCATGAAGAACCGTTTACCGGCATAAACTGCATCAGACGCTTCTCTACATAATTCCCGCTTCCTTTATTGGTATAGAGATAAATTCCTTCTACACCCTGCGCAAACATGGCCAACACATCCTTCATACCATCTTTGTTCCAATCAAAAAGCAGCGAACGAATACAGCCCGGTTCCTTGCGGAGCACTTTTGATACTGAGCCATTTGCATTGTAGATTGACAAATCACCCGCCAGATGACCAAAATTATTCACCAGATAATCTTTGCCAGAGCGATGCGCCTGCACTGGGCGGGCCAGTTTATCAATTAAAGGTGTACCGGCCTTTTGCGAAGCAGGATTTATACCAAGCAATTGTCCAGACCTGTCATTATTGGGAAATACTGAGCCCATGCAGGTCAGCAGCCACTGATCAGCCCGGGAGACATCGCACCACACCGGGGCGCTTGGAACATCTAAAATCCATTTGGCAGACAGATCTTTATTCAACACCACCAACTGATTGGAGGCACCTGATATACCTGCCATTATCTGTTGTTTTTCCGACAATACTTTTACAAAAGTTGCGATAGGAGGTCCATTTTGCTGCACAGAAGGTATCATTGCATCAAACAGCCGGGTTTCTTCTCCAATTGGCAGGCTACGCTGTTGAGCAGGCAGGGTTTCCGGGGCTTTAACATTAAAATAGTTAAATATTTTACGCATCAGAGCCGGCTCTATGGTGGGCTTTTCAGGGTAAATACCCGAAGGAACTTGGGGATCATTTTTTTCACTGTAAAACGTGATACCGTCAAGCTCATAAATACCCATTTTAGCCGCCATTACCGGTAGCACTTTATCTTTCCAGGTATATTTATCCAGCTTATCGGGCGGAACCCACATATGACAGGAGCTGCAAACAGCTTTCACCGTGGCTTCTACAGAGTCAGCCTGTTTTACCAGCGCTTCATCAATTACTTCGCCGGATTCTTTATTGCCACCGCAGGCAAAAAGGCCAAGTGTTAAGGTAAAAATTATAAGGTAACGCACTTTCATTGGCAAATTTCGTTAAAATTGTGTAACTTTATTTTATGCATTTGAAGTCCTCATAAAATGACATCAAACCCTTTATCAGTGCACGGGCTTCGAAGTGCCCTGCAATAAGATTTTGGGCATTTAGCAACAGTTCTTTACCCAAAACAGGTTCAGACTGCAAACGCAGCATGGCTGCAGCGAATGCTTCAGGGGTATCGGCAATAAGCAATTGACGCTCATGTAAAGCCGGAATTCCCTGAACGCCAAGAGTTGTGCTGATAACCGGTATTCCCCCAGCGAAAGCCTCCAGCATTTTCACCCGAATACCTCCTGCGGCAAATACGGGCACCAGCATTACTCCGTGGAGTTGCATAAAGTCCTGTGCATTTTCAATTTCGCCATGCACTACGATTCCTCCTCCCAAAAAGCGCTCATCGTTTTTCTGCATACCTTTTCCGGCCAGGTGCAGCGATGCTTTCGGCTGTTTTTTCATCACCCGAGGCCAAACTTCTTTTACGAGCCACTTCACTGCCTCCACATTGGGCATCCACTCCATGCTTCCCAGGTGAAAAAAAGTATTGGCTTTAAGTTCTTTTTGGGTTGCAGGCTGATTGTTTTGTCCAACAGGCAGAAGAAACATAGGCTTACCGGGTGCAAGCTTCGCAAACAGATCCATATCCGTGTTGGTGATGGGGATAATAGCATCCACGTTATTCAACACCGCTGTTTCGTATTGTTTAAGCTGAGTGGATAGCAACCTGAAATATAGTTTTTTCAGGGGATTTAGTGTTGTATCTGCCAGGCGATTCCAAATTTGAAATTCGGCATTGTGTTGCCTAAGCGATACCGTCAAACCTGCTTGTCTAATGGTGTTCAGGAACGGGCTGGCATACAAACCTTCCAGCTGAACCAGGTCGAACTTTTCGTTATTGAGCAAAACTGAAAGCTGCTTCTTGGCATCATCATCATCAAACCGGGAAATATTATAATTTCTGCCTGTAAAAAGTGCTTTTAGAGCACCCATTACTGTTGGGTTGGCATTAAGGGGTGCAGTAATTACCCGGCAAAATGAAAATTGTTTTTCAATCGTTTTTTGATCAACAAAATGCTTTGTTGTATTAAAACTAAAATAAACCACCTCAGCGCCCAGCGCTGACAGTTCTTTCAATAGCTGATAGGTTGCAATGGCACCTCCATCGCATAATGGCCAGGGAATTCTACTGCCCACCACAAGAATTTTCATGACTTGTTTCTTTTGAGGAATACCAGCAGTCTCAATTGTTTTTTAGCCGTATTATCCAATTCGCCGTTTTCGTTCTTAGGTATTACCCAAAATAGTCGATTAAAGAATTTCTGATATGCTTCAAGGCTCAGTATGGCACTGTCAGAAGCGGCTTTAATGGTTATATAAATACCTATCGGAAACAATATGAGACTGCTCATCCACATACCGCCCCATATTGGCAATAAGCCCTCCTTCCCTATTTTCTCACCAACCAGGTTTATGGCATAGAAAAGTACAAACAACAAAACACTAATTACCAGCGGCATACCTATTCCTCCCTTGCGAATAATGGCTCCCAGTGGTGCTGAAATGAGAAATAGCATAATTAGCAATACGGACAATGTAAACTTTTTATGCCACTCCACTTTGTAAGGAGCAAGCTGTTCTTCCTCATATTTTAAGCCTGTAATAAGGCCGTCTAGTGTGCCTTTGAATCCCCTGGCATTATTAATGGAAGCGGCAATTATATCACCCTGCTTGCCTGCAGGTTTTTCTTGATTCCGCGGCATGATAAGGCGAACTTTAGAAGGTCTGCTTTTATTTAATTCCGGTCTTGATTTATTTCCAAATATCCCCGGAAGATGAATGTATCTGGCCAGAAAACCTGCATTCTCATTTTTTTGCTTTTGAATCTTCTGTTCTGCTGTATCAAGCTCACAACCCAGCTCTCTTATATTCATGAGCCTGTAATCGCCTTTGTAGGCGTCGCGCTCCGTAAATTTTAAATCAAGGCTGCTGAGATCAATAATCATCTTTTGTTTCTCGAACCGCATCTGGTTGAAGGGCGCTGTGCGCGAATAATCAGGATTCTTGGTCATTTCATCATAGCGCACACCGTTGAACAAGGTAAAGAACAATGTTCTTTTATCCGGTGAAAGCACCATACTTCCCTTTTCAGCTCTAATAACGTTAAGCCGCTTGCTTTCATCGCCTTTGTATTCATAAATGAGCACATCCTCTACGCTCTCATTGTCGGCGAGTTTTTTACCGATGCGCATGGAAAAACCCTCAATTTGCTGATAGAACACACCTTCCTGAATATTAAATGCCGGTTTTTTCTGCCTCAAATCCCAGAGTAAAGCCTTTGCTTCGAGATTAGCCTTGGGGATTACGATATTCATAAAAAAGAAATTGACCATTGCAAGGCCCAGCATCAGCAGAAACGCGGGGCGCAGGATTCTGAACAATGAAATTCCATTGGCTTTGAGGGCGACCAGTTCAAAACTTTCACTAAGGTTGCCAAATGTCATCAAACCGGCTACCATTACGGTAAGCGGCAAAGCCATGGGAACCAAATCGGCCAGTGAATAGAAAATGAGTTTCATGAGAATCAGTGGCTCAATTCCCTTTCCCACCAGCTCATCAATGTATTTCCACAAGAACTGCATTAAAAACAGAAACATGCTCAGGACAAACGTTGCCAAAAAGGGCCCGATATAGGATCTGAGCACCAGTAGGTCAATGCGTTTTACCAGGGTTCTTTTCACTGCCATGTTCTCTGTTAAATATCCGGTTTGGATATCGCTTCAAAGTTACATATTTCGGGCCGACTATGCGGTTTGTTCAATAAAACACAAAACCTGAAGGAATGATACCTGCTGTGAGTGATCCAATTTCATTTCCTGCGGATCCAACGATATAAATCTTTCCCCTTGACACATAATCGGCAGCATCGGAGATGAAAAGTACATTTTTACGTGGATGACAGGCAATATTATATAAATTGGCTCCGGTTATAGTAAATACAGGCTTTACAGGCAGTTGCACATCTTCAATTGATAAGCTGTATACACCGGTTGCCAGGTAATAAAGACTGTCTTTTCCCGGATTCATGCAAAGTGATGAAGCATAACCGGATAACGGCATGGTAAAGCTCTTCAGCCTTTTGCCATCTGGTGTCCATTGCTGAAGTCGGCTGTAAGCACTGTCATTATAGGATGCCAGCGCCCAAATATTATTCTTTTTATCCGAGACAATCCAGCGAAGGCCTTTTCCCACATAGCAGCTGTCAATTATATTGAAATCAGCAGCATGATATTTCCTTAGCCAGCCATCATAGCAGGCCACCCACACGTGGCTGCCGCTGAAGACCATTTGTTCGGTCCAGGCACCAGTATGTATTTGTTTGAAAAGCTGCTTACCTGTCGCATCCCGAACCTGTATTTTCCTTGAATACAAATCTGAAACCCAAATATGGCTTCCGGCTTTGACCGCATACCTTGGGGAACCCAGACCTGTAATGCTATATTTTTCTTTCAGCGTTTGGCTGTCCAGCACCAAAATTTTGCCTGAATTATTTACAACTAACCATACATCTCCATTAATGATACTGCCACTTTGCAGCACATCTCCCAGCGGCTTTTGGTTTATGGTTTTAAAAACATCAGAACGCAGCGTACCGGAATCTATGTTAAACAAATCCAGCGAGGCATTGGCCCACATGTAATTGCCTTCATTTAAAACCAGCACGGTATTGGAACCGGCATCAACGGCTGCAGGCAGAGGTTTCTCTTTTCGACAAGCGAAAAGAGAAACTGTAACCAACAAAACTGCCGATAATAAACGCATTATCTAACTATCTGAATGGTGCGTGAAAGGAGACCTCCTGTGGTTTGAACCTGCACGATGTAATAGCCTTGTGGCAATTGGCTTACTTCAACACTGCCGTTTTTATCATTCACAACACCCACCGATTTCAAACGCCCCGAATAATCCATAATTTTCAAGGAAACCATCGAAAATTCTGCATTGATATTCAAAATATTATTAGCAGGAATGGGATAAATATTGCACTGTGGCTGTGATTTTTTCACAGAACTCAATCCGTAAAACTCAACACCATCCAGTGTAAAAAAAGCAGGTGTATTCATACCAAACTGCCCGTTATCTGAACTTATCAAATCAAATGAAACGCTATCTGTGTAAGCGTCTTTTATTGCTACAAACTCCCATTGGTTGAGGATGTAGTCTTTGGTAGAATCTGCAAAACGAAAATCTGCTAAAACCACACGCTGGCTGTCAACAGGCTTATTTTTCTTGTAGCAACGGATGATAAGCACGAATGAATCGGCATCCTTACCTGATTTACCGCCAAATTTTTTGGCTACAAAGTCACCAAACATCATACTGTTGTAGGCGTAAGTAGAATTGCTCACATAGAAACCTCTCATCGGGTAATCACTGGTAATTTTTCTTTTAATATTGAAAAAACTACCGCTCTGCCCCACCATAAAGGTTTTGCCTTTGCCATTTTCAACACCATAACCCGCAGCAGAAGCATATAAATGTTCAGCATAATTGGAAGGTTCTACTTTATTGTAGATGATTTTGGATAAAGCCCAGCCGCTTGCCCAGTATTTATAAGTTGTATCCCAGCTTACAGGAAAATTCAATTCGCCTGTGGCAAAAGAATGCATCACTGTTCCTTCACTCCCATTAAGTATTTTGCCTGAGTCGAGGGTTATTTTTTCAAAGCCTTCGGAAATTTGCGCATGTAGCGCTGAAGTCGAGATTATTAGCATAATGAATGCTAATTTTTGTAAATGTTTCATGGTTTATTTTTGTAATTGTTTATTTGAATCATTGCTTTCAGCCAGAAACTGCTCAGGGGCATAGGCCTTCCAGGCATTACTTCATAGCTTCGGTTAAAAATATTGTCCGCACCTGCTGACAATGAAAGATTGTGTTGTTTGAAACGCAGCTCCTTTCCTGTTTGGACTGAAAACAGCGTGTAGCCGGGCAATGACGACAAATTATCTGTGCTTGTATAGCGCATAGTCTGCCAGTTGCAGCCGGTATTCATAAACCACTTGTTTCGCTGCAACTTCAAGAAACATGCACCCGAAAAAGCAGGTACAAACAGTGCCCTGAATTGCACATCGTTTTTCAACATTTCTGCCCGGCACCATTCAGCAGTAGTATGACATTGCCATTGGGTTTGGCCAATCAAGCCGGAAAGAACAGCAGAAAACTGGGTTCCGTAATAATCACCACGCTGCATATTGGAAGCCGTCCAGATATTATTTTCCGGCAGCCATACGATGGGATTGTTGAGGTAACGCGCCCACAAAGTTGCAGCAATATCTGCCTTCACATTGCCTTGCATCCATTTGGCCGCAAGTCCGGCTTCTGCGTTGCCGCCTCTTTCCGGCTTTATGTTTGCATTCCCGCCCAAGCTCCAGTATTGATCGTTCAGCGTTGGCCGCCTAAAACTATTGCTGACAAAGCTTTTAAAGTTAATAACCTTACCCAGCGCATATTCCCCCGAAACAGCATTTACTAAAATCTGCTCGTGCCACTCCCAACGGCTGCTGGCCGCTATGCGGTATTTTTTGTTTTGTTTGAACAACGAGAGAAACTGCGCGGGAAATAATTGTTGCGCCTGTTTAGTGTATGCCCGCGTTTTTCCTGACACCTGCCACAAATCAGCTCCCACAATAACATTCCAGCCACCAACTGTAAAATGCCATTCCTGCTGGTACTGAAGGCTCTGGGAACGGCTGCTGTCTTTGTATTGGTTTGCCAATGGCTGAAAAACAAAATTATCCTGAATAAAACCGAGCCTTTGTACCCATTTTACTTTGGAAGACTGGTAATTGGCAAGCAGCGCTATTCGCTTATTTTCATCGGCCTGCCAGCCCAGCGAGCTAGTACCACCGGCGGATGTTCCCAAACCGCGTTCTCCTTTTTGCCATTCGGAATGAAGGGCTACATCCCATTTTCTATAATGCAAACCGGAAGAAATGCGGCTTTTGCGCTGCTCACGTTCAGCATATTGCATATTGGCATTGGATGTATTTTCAATTTTATAGGGAAAATTGTTTTTCACATTGAGCCACTGATTGTCCCAAATGAAGAAGCTTTTGCTACTTTTAATCCGGCAATCTGCGTTTGCCTGTATTCGGCCAAAGCTGCCGGCAGTAAACGATGATGCAAGCGATTCCCCTATTTTTTCGGGCTGCACATGCTGCATAGACAAGGTTCCTCCCACACTGCCGCTGCCGTAAAAAGAGCCGCTGCTACCTTCAGTAAGTGCGATGCGGGATTGCGCATCATTCTGCAGCAAACCCAGATCTGTCATTCCCAGCATGGGATTGTTGAGTACAATGCCGTTCCACAATATTTGCAACTGTGAAGGATCGGCTCCGCGGCGGCTGAGGGTGCCAATACCGGAAGGCCCGTATTGACGGATGCTGAGTCCGGCAGAAGCCAAATCCTGACTGAGCAGGTTGCCGCTACCCGGCTCGAAATGCAGCACATTTTTCCCAACGGAGGCCAGTTGCTGGCGTTTCTCATGAATAAAAATGGTATCGGCAGCCGGAAATGTATCGGGCGCGGACAGCAGAAGCGATATGCAGCATACGATGCCTGTCATGTTTACAATGCCGCCTTTGACGTGAAAAATGCAATAGACCGGGTTTCCCCAATTCAGTGCGCTTTTCTTCCCGAAAGCAAGCTCTTTGTTTTGCGCCTGGCAGGTCTTCTGACTTCCCCTGTTTGTTTCGGCGCCTTCCCATTGGTATCATCAACAGTGGCTAAGAATGCCGAAGCCCTTGCGGGCCGGGGTTACAGCTGCGGGTACAGTCCCGGTTTTTCACCGGAGTTCCCTTTTCATCTCCTGCAACAAATGTTTGTTACTAGAGAACCAGATGCACTACAAAACTACGGCTTTTGTGTAAATTTTTTAGCCCAAAAATTCATATTTATACATAATTTATCCACCGATTGCACCCGTTCCACGATAATATGGCCTAAAACATAGCTATGTCGCGGAGATATCAGTATTTTTGCGGTATGCGGTCTGCCATAACCCTGATGCTGGGATTTTTAATGCCTGGGGTACTTTCTGCCCAAACCGGCACTTGGACCCTCGAACAGTGCATTGAACAAGCCCTCAAAAGCAATATCGACGTACAACTTGCCGGTGTTTCAGCCCAACAGGCTCAGCAAAACTGGAGAAACAGCATAGCTGCAGCCACTCCGGATGCAAACGTAAATGCAGGTCAGTTTTTCCAGTCAGGCAGAAGTATTGACCGTTTTACCAACCAGTTTGTTCAAACCACCGTAAGCAGCAACAACCTGCAACTGCAAAGCAGCGTGCTTCTCTACGCAGGTGGCCAAATCCGCAACAGCATTCACCAAAGCAAATACCTCTGGCTTGCCGGTGAAAGCGATTTGAGAAACATGGAACAAAACACGGCTTTGAACGTGGCCAATCTGTTTCTGCAGATTATTCAGGCTAAAGAACTCAAGGCCAGTGCGGAAGAGACCTTAAAAAACACCGATTTACAACTTCAAAGGTCCCGCAAACTGTTTGTTGCCGGCGTAGTCAATGAAGGTCAGGTGCTGAACCTGGAAGCCCAGAAAGCAAACGACCAGACATCATTGACTAATGCCACAAATCAGGAAATACTGGCGCTTACCAACCTGAAAATGTTGCTGAGACTGCCTGCCGAAAACGCATTCGATATACTGCGTCCTGAAATAAGCCTATACAAGCCTGAAACTTATCCGACAAGCCAGCAAGATCTTTTCGATAGCGCCATGAAAAGAAGGCCGGATTTGCAAGCGGCTGTATTCAGGCACAAAGCAGCCATTTATGCCCGCAAAGCTGCAAGGGGCGGCATGCTGCCGGTTTTGTCGGTTGGCGGCAATCTAAGCACCGTATATTCTAGCAATGCGAAATCAATTTCAGGAATCACCTTTTCAGGCTTTGAGCCCATTGGCCGTGTGCAGGGAACCAACGATATTGTGGAAGCGCCCAGCATTCAATACACGCTGCAAACCATTGATTTCAGCAAGCAGGTAAAAGACAACTTTGGCCAATCGCTTGGATTTAACCTTTCTGTACCTGTATATGGCAAACTGCAGGCCCGCAATACCGCGCAGCGTGCCAGCCTTGACGAAGTTAGGGCAAAGCTGAGTGCGGAAAGGGCGGTTCAAAACCTTTACACAGAGGTGGTTTCGGCATACAATAATTTCTCATCGGCCATGGAACGCTATCAGTCAGCCATCAGGGCTATTGAGGCGCAAAAAAGAAACATGGATTTTGTAAATAAACGTTTCGAAGCCGGACAAGCCAATGCATTTGAGTTGCAATTAGCACAAACCAATGAAACCACAGCCAGAAATAACCTCACTTCGGTTCGGTATGAGTATATGTTCAGAAAAATGGTACTGGATTTTTACCTGGGCAAACCTTTAACACTGTAAAATGAAAAAGAAAAAAATCGTTTGGATTTCCATAGGTTCTGTTGTGCTGCTGCTGTTGCTGATAGCCATTTTCCGTGGTGGAAAGGCTGAAACACGGGTAAGCACCGACAAGGTAATAACCCGCACCATCACTGAAATAGTGAGTGTGAGTGGAAAAATCCAGCCTGAAAGCGAAGTGAAAATAAGCGCCGATGTAAGTGGTGAGATTATTGAAATGGCCGTGCTGGAAGGCGACAGTGTAAGGCAAGGTCAGCTGTTGTTGCGCATCAACCCTGAATTGTATGAAACTACCATCAGCCAGCTGAGCGCCAACCTCGATAATGCCCGCGCAGGTATGGCCGGAAGCGAAGCCCAGAAAGCCAGAGCCGCGGCTTCCTTGATTCAGGCAGAGGCCAATTACAGAAGACAAAAACAGTTGCATGAACAAAAGGTAATTAGCGAACAGGAATGGGACCAGGCCCGTGTGCAATATGAAGTTGCCAAGGCCGATGCCATTTCTGCCGAAAAGAATGCCCTTGCGGCAAAATACACCACTGCCAGTGCTGCTGCCAGACTTGAAGAGGGCAGAAGAAACCTGGGCAGAACTTCCATATTTGCCCCTGCCAGCGGTATTGTTACCCAAATGAACAGCGAAAAAGGCGAACGCGTGGTAGGAACAGCGCAGATGGCAGGCACCGAAATCATGCGCATCAGCAATTTGAATGTGATGGAAGTAGAGGTGAATGTAAATGAGAATGATATCGTGCGGATTAAAAACGGCGATAGCGCGGACATAAAAGTGGATGCCTATCCCGATAGGGTTTTTAAAGGCTTGGTAACCCAGATTGCCAACAGTGCTAAATTCAATAGTGCGCAGTTATTGACCGATCAGGTTACCAATTTTGTGGTGAAGGTGCGCATTCTGGCAGAAAGCTATGCTGACCTGGGAATGGGCAGAAATCAGCCTTTTAGACCGGGCATGACCGCTACTGTTGATATAAAAACAGTTTCTAAAAACAACGCCCTTTGTGTACCCATTTCAGCTGTAACTACCCGCAATCCTGCGAAAAAATCAGATACGGGTGGTAAAAATGGTAAGACACAGACCGAGGAACCCGAGAAAGAAGACAAAGGCACATGGGTATTGCTGTACAACAACGGCGTTTTGAAATCGGTGAAGGTAAAAACCGGCTTGCAGGATTTGGACTATTTTGAAATTACCGAAGGCCTGAAACCCGGTGATGAAGTGGTTTCCGCCCCCGGCATCGCCATTGCCAAAACGCTGTATGACGGCGATAAGGTAGTAAAAACCGATAAGGACAAGGTTTACGAAAAGAAGTAATCAGCGCTTCACAATCCGCATTACAAGGTCTCCCCCACTGCCATTGATGTGCAGCAGGTAAATTCCGGGGGTTAAGCCTTGCGGCAAATCCAGCGTTGTGCTTTGGGTTACAGGAACTGTAAAATCCCAGTGGTACAAATATTTACCTGCCGCTGATAGCAAATCACACCCCATAATGGCAGCCTTTGCCACCGATAGATTAAGAATATCGTCCGCAGGTATAGGGAAAGTCGAAACAGTAAACGAAGATATGCGGGTTGCTTGGTTTACAGGGCAAAGTTCGCATGTCTTGCGCACGGAAACCGCCACATCCTTGGCGGCCAGCGAATCGAAGGTTTGTCCGGAGCGACAATCATTCAACAAATGAAACCGCAACCATGGAATCAAAAACCGAAACTGCGTTTGATGCTGAACTGCACGTGAAATGGTGGGTTTGGGATTGCAGGTAGCTTCGCCAAAATTGCATAAAAAATTATCTTCTCCCATTTGACAATGACTAGCACCGTTGATACTCACATATGCTTTGCAGGCACTTTTCAGGGAATCGTACATGGGAATCTGATAGGCAGATGGTGGCGTTACACAATCGTTACCGCCCGCTACGACCAGCGATGGGATCTTAAGTGTAGATGCCGCTTTTATGGCTGACGGATTCGTTTCTGCTGCGGCCAAGGTTGCTATACATTTTATCTGCGATGAAACCGATGTGGCAATAAACGCCGCTCCCCCGCCCATGCTGTGTCCCATCACACAGTTCATGGTATCTACTTTGTTGTAGAAAATGGACGTTGCGTTTTTTCCCTGCAAATCCATGGCTGCAATAACAAAGGCCAGGTCTTTTCCAAATTCGCCGTGAGAGGGCGAAGCGGAACCTTCCGTTTTGGGAAACGCGACAATGATTCCTTCGGGAACCAGGGCATTCCACACGTTTTTATAGGCATCCCAGGTCATGACAAACCCATGCCCAAATGAAATAACCGGGAATTTTTTGTTTCCGGTAACGGGAACATTGTCACCAGCCGTGGCAGCCGGATAATACACTTCTACTGGTACACTTCGGTTGCTGCGGGATGCATCTGTGAGCGAGAGCGTTGTATGGCCTACGGCATAAGGCTGCGCTGTCAGATGAATGGCCGAAAACCCTATTATAAATGTGATAAATGTCAGTGCTTTGCTCATTTTGGCTTCAATGTTACAATATCCCTCTGCGAATACCAAAATTCACCGTTGTTATTTGCGCTCCGCCACAAGCATCTGGGTTCTTTGTTCTCGTTTGCTGATGGTATGGTGAACGATTTGAAAGTGCCTTGATATATAGGATGCGAACTCCTCAAACGTCCATTCCCGGTAATGCGACTCGTTGTTGGGCGGGCCAAATATCCATGGCGAGGTATCCAGGTTTCTGTCGGGTGTGCTGAAAACAAAATACTTGGCGTGCGCCTGCTCCAGCAAATCCGCAATAAATGCATCCGGATTCGGCACATGCTCAATTACATCCGCACAAATAATCAGCTGGGCCGGAAATTGCTTCCATTCTTTATCTGAAAAGGCAAACCAGATCTCGCTTGGGTATTTTTGTTTTAGCCAGTCTGTGCTTAGTTCCGCACCTGCTTTGGGCACATTATCAAAATTTGCCAGCAGTTTGAATGCCGAACCACAGCCGATATCGAGAACGCCACTCAGCTCTTTTTCATCGAATAATCTGCGTGCAAATACATATACTTCTTTCTGATACTCATCGGTATTGCCTTGGTCTATGAAGTCGGTTACACTTTTGCGGTGCAGATAGCCACGGCGAATGGCGAAGCCGGGTTGCTGAAAAGATACAAAAAGCACTTTAAAACCATACCATATTTTGCGCAATAACAACATGAAGAATGCCAATGCTCAAAACTAATCACAAACCTGCGATTATTTGATCCTTTTTTGCTATATTTAATGACTTTTTATTGTCATTATTTTTATCAAATGTTTTTACAATGCCATTCATTCTTCAGTTTGCGATATGGAATACTCTCGCCCAAAGACCTTTTGCTGCAGATGGCTGCCTCTCTGGGCAAAACAAGTCCGAAACCTTGTCCCGTTTGCCTTACCGACATCAACAACGCAAGCGGCATCCCTGATTTTTTTCGCGAAGCCGTACAATACCCCCAGCTGCAACCCTGCGCCGGCATCGATTTCAGAGACGGCGAAACCGGAGGCAAATGCCTGTATGTGGCACTGGCCGAGAACGAAACCGGGTTTGCAGAAATGAACCGATTCCTCTCCCAATATCGGCTGGCCGGCAAAAAACTGCCACCCTGGCCCCCTGAACTGCAAAACGTACACTTTATTTTCCCTTTCGAACGCACGCAGGAAAAAGATTTTCCCGAAAGTCTCAGCCCAAACCAATGGATTGGGGTGCGTGCCGGACAACTGGGTAAACTGCGACTTTCTTCACGACAAAGACTGCGGCACAAAGTGCTGGCCATGCAACCCATGACCTTGCGACATGCGGAAGACTTTGAGAGCCACAGGTTGCTGCGCTGTATTGCCAACAACTGCCTGCTGAGCAAACTGCCCCCCGGCGAAACCGGACAGCCAAAAGACTGCTGGATAAACACTGATGCATGGCTGCACCAATATGCCGACGCGCCTTTCCTGGTGGAAAACACCCTGCAGCTCATGCAGCGCTGCACTTTTCGTCCCACCTTTGGCGGCAACCAAAATAAGAAAACCTTTACCGGCAATGCCGACGAGGATTTCCGGCTTATGACCGACCTGGCCATGGACGGACTGCGCTACCGCTACCCCAAATACACGTATGCCAACAAACAGCGGTTGGAGAGCGAAATGAAACTCATCTACGAACTGGGCTTTACCGCCTACTTCCTCATAAGCTGGGATATTTGTCGTTTTGCACGCGAACAGGGGTTTTTCTACGTGGGCCGGGGCAGCGGTGCCAACAGCATGGTGGCTTATTGCCTGCGCATTACAGACGTAGATCCCATAGACCTGGACCTTTACTTCGAGCGGTTCATCAATCCCTACCGCACTTCGCCACCCGATTTCGACCTGGATTTCAGTTGGCAGGACCGCGATGCCGTTACGGATTACATCTTTAAAAAACACGGCCGGGAGCACACCGCCCTGCTGGCCACCTATAATACCTTTCAGTCGAATGCCGTGGTACGCGAGCTGGGTAAGGTTTTCGGGCTGCCCAAGGAAGAAATAGACCACCTGATGGAAAAACCCACCTACTTCTCTCCTTCCATGCTGGAAGAACAGGCAGGCCACAAAATCCGCGACGGCAAGGCGGTGTATGCCTCGCCGGGCATTGGCGAAAGGGCAACGTTGTCAAAATCGGTGCGGCCACAGCAGCGCGACACGCTGGCCGGGCAAATTATGCGGCATGCGCTGCGCCTGCACGAACTGCCCAATTACCGCAGCATTCACGCGGGCGGCATACTCATCAGCGAAAAAAGTATTTACCACTACTCCGCGCTGGACATGCCCCCAAAAGGATTTCCCACCGTGCAATGGAGCATGCTGGAAGCCGAAGACCTGGGACTCGCCAAATTCGACATCCTCAGCCAGCGCGGGCTCGGGCACATCAAGGATGCCGTAGTACTGGTGAAGAAAAACAAAGGCGAAGACATCGACATCCACCGCATACAGGATTTCAAGGCCGATGAGAAAATAAAGCGGATAATTGGCAGCGGACACACCATGGGCTGTTTCTATGTGGAGAGTCCGGCCATGCGGCAACTGCTGCGCAAACTCAAATGCAGCGACTACCTTACCCTGGTGGCGGCAAGCAGCGTAATTCGTCCCGGGGTGGCTCGCAGCGGCATGATGCGCAGTTTCATTGAGCGGCACATCAATCCAGATAAACGAAAAGAGGCCCATCCGGTTTTGCAGCAGATTATGCCCGACACCTACGGCATTATGGTATATCAGGAAGATGTGATAAAAGTGGCCCACCATTTTGCCGGGCTGGGACTGGCCGAAAGCGATGTGCTGCGGCGCGGCATGAGCGGCAAGTTTCGCAGCCGAGAAGAGTTTCAGAAAGTGAAAGACCGCTTTTTTGCACTTTGCAAAGAGAAAGGCCATCCTGAAAAGTTATCGGCCGAGGTGTGGCACCAGATTGAAAGTTTTGCCGGCTACAGTTTTGCCAAGGGCCACAGCGCCAGCTATGCCGTGGAAAGCTACCAGAGTTTGTATCTGAAGGCATACCATCCGCTGGAGTTTTATGTGGGCGTCATCAACAACTTCGGCGGATTTTACCGCACGGAATTTTACCTGCATGGTGCCCGCATGTGCGGCGCCGAGATACAGCCACCCTGCATCAACCACAGCGATTACCTTACTAATATAAATGGCAGCAAGGTATACCTCGGATTTGTGCACGTGGCTTCACTCGAACAAAAACTGGCAGCACGCATCGTGTCCGAGCGAAACACAAACGGTCCTTACATAGGTTTGCTTGACTTTAAAGAGCGCGTGGAACCCGGACTGGAGCAGTTGAAAATTCTCATCCGCATTGGGGCATTGCGCTTCACCGGCAAAAACCGCAAGGAACTGATGTGGGAAGCCCACTGGCTGGTAAACCGCAAAAAACCGGTGGCGGCAACCGAAAAACTTTTCAGGGAAACGCCCAAAGATTTTGTATTGCCTACACTCAGCCACAGCACATTGGAAGACGCCTACGAACAAACAGAACTGCTGGGATTTCCGCTATGCAGCCCGTTTGACCTGCTGGCGCCCTGCATCCTGCCCGAAAAACCCATTCTGAGCAAACATCTGCCGGGCATGCAGGAAAAGACAGTACAGATTCTCGGATACCTGGTAACCATCAAACCCACACGCACCATCAAAGGGCAGGAAATGAACTTTGGTACCTGGCTGGATGCATCGGGGCATTTTTTTGACACGCTTCACTTTCCGGATGTACTGAAGCGTTTCCCCTTCAAAGGCCGCGGCATTTACCGAATTACCGGCATTGTCACGGACGATTTTGGGGTTTACAGTGTAGCTGTTTCACAGATGGAAAAGCTGCCATATATGGCAGATCCGAGGTATGAGTAAAACTTGGCAATACAAACCTACACAGGCATTGCTTTACCCTCTTGTTTACACATCAATAATTTAATGTTAACTTTTACTTAACATTACATAACAATTGCCAAACATTTCTTTGCAGTTGTGTTAACATTATATAAATATATTATAAATGTTTGCTTAATAGCCGCAGGTTTGATGGCAACTGCAAACGTAACTGCACAATCAGACAAAACATCTAAAGACACCGGCAATTTGCTTAAAACAGCCACTAAAACCGTCAACTGGGCAGATAAGGTAAGTATCCGCGGATACATGCAGGTTCGTTACAACCGTCTGCTGGAAACCAATGGCCAGTTAAAATGCGAACAGTGTGATCGCTCATGGGGCAAAGACGGCGGCTTTTTCATCAGGCGGATGCGAATCATTTTCTTCGGACAACTATCCAAACAGGTATATTTTTATGTTCAGCCCGATTTTGCCTCTTCTGCCGGAACAACTGGCCACGTGGCTCAATTGCGTGATGCTTATTTTGATGTTGGATTTGACAAAGAGAATGAGTTCAGACTTAGAATAGGGCAAAGCAAAGTTCCGTATGGCTTTGAAAACATGCAATCCAGCCAGAATCGTCTTCCGCTGGATCGTAATGATGCATTGAACAGCGCTGTTTCCAACGAACGTGACCTTGGGGCGTTTTTCTACTGGGCACCAACAAAAACCCGCAAAGTATTTTCAGATCTGGTTCGTGACGGCTACAAAGGCTCAGGCGATTACGGCGTATTTGCTTTTGGAGCTTATAACGGTCAAACAGCTAACCAAACTGAAAGAAATAATAGCCCTCACCTTGTTGGACGATTATCCTATCCCTTCAGTATAGGCAATCAGATAATTGAGCCAGGCATTCAAGCATATACAGGTAAATTCGTGCTGCTATCTACAAATTCAAAAACAAAAAAAGTAGCCAGTAACGAATACTTAGATCAGCGCACAGCTGCATCATTTATCATGTACCCTAAACCTTTTGGAATAGCAGCAGAATACAATGTGGGAACGGGACCAGAATTCAACAAAATTACTGATTCTGTTGAAAACCGAAGGCTTAAAGGCGGTTATGTAACATTATCATACATGATGAAAGGAAAACATCAAACACTTATCCCATTTGTCCGTTATCATGCATATGACGGTGGGAAAAAGCATGAAATTGATGCAAGGAGCTATCGTGTAAAGGAGTTTGAAGTAGGCGCAGAGTGGCAACCCAGTAAGAATTTCGAACTGGTATTGATGTACACCATCTCAGACCGCCGTTTTGAGGATTATGCTTTACAAGATTACAGACAAAAAGGCCAACTCCTGCGCATACAGGCACAGATGAACTTTTAAAAATCAGTGGTGATGTCCACCCGGACCATGCACATGGCCATGATCCAGCTCTTCAGCACTGGCAGCGCGCACTTCAACCACCGTACCCTTAAAATGCAACGCCTCACCGGCCAGGGGATGATTGAAATCCATTTTTACGTTCTCGTCCGTAATCTCTACCACTTTACCATCCATGGGATTCCCGTTTTGATCTTGCATGGGAAGAATAGCGCCAATATGCAGTATATCGGCCGGTACATCCTCTCCTGAAAACACCGAACGGGGAATGCTTATAAGCCAGTCTGCGTTTGGATTTCCATATGCCTGATCGGCTGTGAGCGAAAACTGAAATGCATCACCGGCAGCAAGGCCGCTCAAGGCATCATCAAATGCGGGCAGGGTCTGGCCAATGCCATGAATAAACAAAAAGGGCTGTTGTGCATCGGCCTCATCGGCAATGGCACCGTTGTCAAGGGTGAGGGTGTAGGTAACACTCACCACGGTATCGGGGGAGATTTTCATGCTGCAAGCTTGGGTAAAATAATCCACATTACCGCCAAAATGACAACAATATCGGGGTTTTCGTGCGTATTTTTGAGACGATATGGACAAAGCACAGGCAAAACAGCAAATTGATGAACTCACGGCCACCCTAAAGGAACACAATTACCGCTACTACGTGCTTTCTGAGCCTACCATTTCCGATCTGGAGTTTGACCGGCTGCTAAAACAGCTGGAGTACCTGGAATCGCAGTTTCCCGACCTGACACATGCAGACAGTCCTACCCACGTGGTGGGCGGCGGTGTAATCAATGAATTCGAGACCGTAAAACACCGCAGGCGCATGCTTTCGCTGGGCAACACCTACAACGAAACCGAACTTCGGGATTTTGACAGCCGCATCCGCAAAGCCATTGGTGATGATATTGAATACGTTTGCGAACTAAAAATTGACGGACTAGCCATTTCACTGTTTTATGAAAACGGCAAACTCATACAGGCAGTCACCCGCGGAGATGGTATGCAGGGCGATGATGTAACCGCCAATGTGCGCACCATCCGCAGCCTGAATACAGAATTACACGGAAACTATCCTGCTGAATTTGAAATCCGCGGAGAAATTTTCATGCACCGCAAAGGTTTTGAAAAACTGAACCATGAAAGGATTGCCGCAGGCGAACCGGCTTATGCCAATCCCCGCAATGTGGCCAGTGGTAGTCTGAAGCTTAAAGATTCCGGCGAGGTCGCCAAACGCCCGCTGGATATTACGCTATATCACCTTTTGGGCGACAATTTATCGTACAAAACCCATGCAGAATGCATTGAAGCTGCCCGTTCCTGGGGACTAAAAACAGCAGATACCACAGAAGTTTGCAAAGGCATTGACGAAGTGCTGCGTTTTCTGGAAAAATGGGACCAAAGACGGCATGACCTTGGCTTCGATACGGATGGTGTTGTCATCAAAGTAAATTCCCTTTCTCAACAGGAAGAACTGGGCTATACTGCCAAGGTTCCCCGCTGGGCCATTGCTTATAAATTCCAAACCGAAAGCGCTACTACGCGTTTGTTGGATATAACCTACCAGGTAGGCAGAACAGGCGCCATCACCCCGGTGGCTGAGCTTGAGCCTGTGTTTTTGCTCGGCACCACTGTTAAACGCGCCAGTCTTCACAATGCCAATGAAATTGAGCGGCTGGATGTTCGTGTGGGCGACATGGTATTTGTAGAAAAAGGAGGAGAAATCATCCCAAAAATCACGGGTGTTGATTTCTCGCAAAGAACAGAAAATTGCGCCCCAACGATTTATGCATCGGTTTGTCCGGAGTGCGAAACAGCCCTTATACGGCGCGAAGGCGAGGCACAGCATTATTGCCCCAATGAGGATGGCTGCGCCCCTCAGGTAATCGGTAAAATAGAGCATTTTGTGGCCAGAAAAGCCCTGAATATCGACAGTATAGGCAGTGAAATGGCCAAAACACTTTACAGCAAAGAGTTGGTAAAAGACATTGCCGATTTATATTCCATCACAACCGAAGAACTACTCAAACTGGAGCGGATGGGTGAAAAATCAGCCCAAAACATCATTGACGGCATTCAGGAAAGCAAAAACATACCTTTTGAAAGGGTGTTGTTCGGCATGGGAATTCGCCACATTGGGGAGACGGTGGCCAAAAAACTGGCACAGACACTCGGGAGTATTGAAAATATTATGCAGGCCGATAAAGAAACCCTGCTTGGGATTGATGAAATCGGCGATGTTATTGCCGAAAGTCTTATAACTTACTTTGCAGAACCGAAACATAAAGCCCTGGTGGAAAGACTGAAGGAAGCGGGCCTGCAGATGGAGGCACAAACCAAAACTCAATCTCAGGCAGGCACTTCGCTATCCGGTCTCACCTTTGTTATCAGCGGGGTTTTTAACAAGATGAGCCGCGATGAAGCCAAAGAGTTGATTGAGGCACACGGAGGCAAATGCAGTGGCAGTGTAAGCAGCAAAACAGATTATTTGCTGGCAGGTGAAGGTATGGGCCCCGCAAAGCTTGAAAAGGCCACACAGCTGGGCGTTAAAATCATTTCGGAAGATGAACTGTTGACCATGATTGGCGAAAGCACCTCCACACCCCAATCTGCCCCGCCGGACGAGCCCGAAAAACCCAAGCAAACAACCTTGTTTTAATGGGGATAAAGCGTCTATTGTTTGGTTTTCCTTTTTGTTAGATTTGCGTTAACTTATGTCGGGCGTTAAAACCACTATTGGAGTTCGGTTGCTGAGCAAGCGCAGCAAGGAAAAGGAACGCATCCGGCTGATCAGTTCATTCGAAAAGGCCTCCGACATTATGGTTTGCTGGGATGATGCCCAGTGGGAAACCGATGCTCGATACATCAACGAATTTCTGGAATTCCTAAAAAAAGAGGGCAAGAATATTGAGACGGTGGTATACCATCATGCCAACAAGCGCGAAAAAGGCCGTTTGTTTGAAATGGACACCCACATTCACCTGATGAAGAACGATTTCAACACCTTTGGTTTGCCAAAAACGCCGCAGGTAAAAAAACTGTTGGCCAAACGATTCGATTATTTTATCAATTTAAATCTGGATGGAAGGCTGGCGCTAAAAAGCATCGCAGGCCTCACCAACGCTACCTGCCGCATCGGGTTTCACCGCGAAAAAGCCCTCCCCTTTTACGATATTCTGCTGGGTAATCCGGCATCTGAAAACATAGAAGTATTCATCACCGATTTGAAACATTACCTGCACAAAATCGGTTAAAACAAGATACATGAAAGAAATTACCGGAACCGGAACCGCACTGATTACCCCTTTTAAAAAGGATTTCAGCGTTGATACTGCAGCCTTGTCTGCTATTGTGGAGCATCAGATTGCCAATGGTACGGATTATTTTGTGGTGCTCGGCACAACAGGCGAAAGCGCTACGTTATCGGAGGCCGAAAAACAATTGGTGATTGATACTATTCACGAGGCCAACAATGGCCGGTTGCCGCTGGTACTCGGTATTGGAGGCAACAACACGGCGGCCGTTTGCCATAAAATGCAGCATGCAGATTTGCGTGGATTCAGCGCCATTTTGAGCGTTTCGCCCTACTACAACAAACCCAACCAGGAAGGCATTTACCACCACTATAAAACCATTTCGGATGTGGCGCCTCTTCCTGTTATCATCTACAATGTTCCCAGCCGTACGGGCAGCAACATGACCTGGGAAACCCAGTGCCGTATTGCTGAACTGCCCAAAATGGTTGCCACCAAGGAAGCAAGCGGCAACATGGAACAGGTAATGCAGCTGATGACACGCAAACCCGACAACTTCCTCGTTATAAGCGGCGATGACGCCCTCACCTTCCCCATGCTGGCTTGTGGTACTTCAGGGGTGATTTCCGTAATAAACCACGCCTATCCTGCACAGTTCAGTGGCATGGTAAAAGCCGCATTGGCAGGCAACTGGAACGAAGCCCGCAAACTTCACAACCAAATTCTGGAAGGCGCCCTGGCTATTTTTGCCGACGGAAGTCCGGGTGGCATAAAGGTGATGCTGAATGAAATGGGGCTTTGCGAAAACGTGGTTCGACAGCCCCTGTGGCCTGTGAGTGATACCGTTGAAAAACGCCTCAGAAATTTGGTAATCCGCTGATTTTTTCGTATATTGCAGTAAACCCATGAATCCCAACCTGGATCCGGAAAAAGACCACCTCAACAAGGCCGAGCGCGAAATCGAAAAGGTTTTGCGTCCCCAGTCGTTTGAGGATTTTGCCGGACAGCCCCAGATTCTGGAAAACCTGCAGGTATTTGTGCAGGCCGCACGCATGCGCGGCGAAGCCCTGGACCACGTTTTACTTCACGGCCCTCCCGGACTTGGAAAAACGACCCTTAGCCATATTGTAGCGAACGAACTGGGCAGCAGCATGAAAATCACCAGCGGCCCGGTGCTGGAGAAACCCGGAGACCTGGCAGGCTTGCTCACAGGACTGGAGGAAGGCGATGTGTTGTTCATTGATGAAATACACCGTTTAAGCCCGGTGGTGGAAGAATATTTGTACAGCGCCATGGAAGACTACCGCATCGACATTATGATTGATACAGGTCCCAATGCGCGCAGCGTACAAATCAATTTAAGTCCGTTTACACTGGTAGGCGCCACCACGCGCAGTGGTTTGCTCACATCACCGCTACGCGCCCGTTTTGGCATTAATTTCCGTCTGGAATATTACAATGCCGAGGTTTTGAGCGGCATTATCAAACGCAGTTCTGCCATTCTGAACATGCCAATAGAGGACCAAGCGGCTTACGAAATTGCACGCCGCAGCCGTGGAACACCCCGTATCGCCAATGCCTTGCTGCGCCGAACCCGCGATTTTGCCCAGATAAAAGGCAACGGCACAATTACTTTGGAAATAGCCCGTGTGGCGCTGAACGCACTCAATGTAGACGCCCACGGACTGGATGAAATGGACAACCGCATCCTCGCCACCATAATTGATAAATTTAAGGGAGGCCCTGTGGGGCTGAACACCATTGCTACCGCCGTGGGCGAAGATGCCGGCACCATCGAGGAAGTGTACGAGCCGTTTTTGATACAGGAAGGTTATCTGATGCGCACCGCAAGAGGTCGGGAAGCCACGCACCTCGCCTATCAGCACCTGGGACGCATGCAGCACAAGGGCAATAACCCTTCCCTGTTCTAAATTAACCTTTGGTTTTGTAGCCCAGCTTCTCCAGAAAGGCCTTGATTTTATCGCGCAGTTCGCCTTGTATAAGGATATCGCCGTCTTTGCTGCTGCCACCTACACCGCAATGATTTTTGAGCTGTTTTTCGAGGGCTTTTAGGTCTTCGGTTTTGCCCACAAATTCTTTGATAACAATGGTGGGTTTGCCGTTGCGCACCTCACGGCGCAAATACAGGCACTGCCGGGCCGGCGGAAGGGTGTCGCGCTCCGAGTCCCCGCTTTGGCAGCGATAATTCGGGTCGGTGCTGTACACAATGCCGTCTTTATGCTTTTTTTTGTTGCTCATCAGGAAGTTTTGCGGTGAATGACACCCGCTGCAGGCTGGGCCTTGGGCATGATGATTATGTCATTGATGTTTACGTGCTCGGGGCGGGTAACGGCCCAAACCACTGCATCTGCAATATCGGCGGCAACCAGGTTTTCAAAACCCTCATACACTTTCTTGGCTCGCTCCGCATCGCCACCGAAGCGCACAATGCTAAATTCCGTTTCTACCGCACCTGGATGAATACCGGTAACCTTGATGCCTTTGGAGGCCAATTCTATACGCATACCCCGGGTAAGGGCATCCACCGCATGTTTAGAGGCACAGTACACGTTGCCGTTTTCATACACCTCTTTGCCTGCAATGGAGCCAATGTTTACAATGTGTCCTGTACCGCGCGCAATCATTTTCTCGGCCATGGTGCGGCTCACAAACAGCAAACCCTTGATGTTGGTATCAATCATGGTATCCCACTGATCGGTATCGCCGGCGTAGAAATGCGAGAGTCCCAGGGCCAATCCGGCGTTGTTGATGAGCACATCGGGTGCCTCGATTTTTCCAAGCACGTCGTTAACCTGCGCCTTGTCGCGTACATCAAGACAAAGGGTTTCTATGAAAATGTGGTGCGTTGTGGTCAGTTGGGACTCAATTTCTTTCAGCCTTTCCTCCCTGCGTGCGGTTAGTATCAAATCATATCCCTGAGCTGCCAGCAGTTCGGCACAGGCAAGGCCAATGCCGCTGGAAGCGCCGGTAATCAAAGCGGTCTTTTTCATTTGTTTTTCTGCGCAAAAATCAGTACGTTAGGGGTAAGCACAATGCCACGGCTGCTGCGTGCAGTGGCAAACAGGGTCAGCTTCAGTTTCAGTTTGAGGCCCGCCCACAGCAATTTTCTCAGCATTTCTTTCAGCGGATTTTCAATAAACATCACGGAGGGTTTCACTTCTACGTTGTTGAATCCGCAGGCCATCATTACTTGCTGGGAGCTGCTGGCATTGAGGTAGTTTTCATGGGTGAAATCACCGTTGGCAAATGCGCTGCTGATGGGTGCATCCAGGTTGGGTGTGCGAAAAACAGCCACACCGCCGGGTTTTAGGGCACGGTGAATGCCTTGCAGCAGCTCGGTGAGTTCGTCTTTGGTGAAATGCTCAATGATATCGGCACCAAGGATTACATCGTAGGCCGCTGCAGCAGTTTTCACATGTTGCAGGGCATCACCTAAGGTTACCATTTCCACACCCATTTCTACCGCCACTTTCACCTGTTCTTCGCTGATATCCATACCAGTGGCATGGGTAAAACCCGCTTCCTGCAGGGCTTTCAGCAAACTACCCGATCCGCAGCCCATATCAAAGATGGCAGCATCTTTGGGCATATTGAGAAGGGGCAAAATCTCGCGGGCAAACTGCCTTTTTTCGCGCTCAAACAGGGAACGCGCATCGGTGAGTGAGGCCCGGCCACTCTGGGTGCTGTGGTAATTAGCGTAGAGGGTGTTGCGGTAGTTGAGCATAATGGAAGGGCAAAGTTATTGGAAAAGGGGGAATTGTTAAGATATTGAGTGTATTGCCTCTTACCTTAACTGCCAATTCACTTCAGCGGGAAGAGAACACTTAAAATCGAAAACCCAAACCTGCACTCAAATTAATCGTTCTATAATTTTGATATTGGTAATAGTAGTCTATTTCAGTTTTTCCTGTTATATGGCCAAAGCTAATCTCTCTAACATTTCCCCAATCAGCGTTCGCAGCATAAAAATCTGCATTAATCAGCAAACATATTTTTTTAGACAAGTCGAGTTTTCCTCCTAATCCTAAAATGTAGGATAATGCGACTGTTTCTGCCTGATCTTGCGACCATGTTACCAGTTTTGTGCCCGAACTGCTATAGGCCACAGTCGTCCTTTCAAGTTACCGCTAACGGTTTGCCGCTACAAAAAGGTGGCGATTTCGAAGCACTTCACTATCAACTAAGAACAAACTTTGATACGAAGCGCAAAGCTTCATTTAACTACTGTACCGCCAATTTCTTGTAGGTACTGTTATAGCTGGTTTTACTCACTCTTAATTACTTTGAATGATTGTGAATTTAATCCATCACTAATTATTACAATGTACAATCCTATTGGCAAAGATTGTGTATTTATTCTGTTTATTCCTTCAATTAAATATTGAGAAAAGCATAACTTGCCAGTAACATCAAATAAGTCAAGGTGAGTATTTGGACTGTAATTTTTGGAGATATCAATGATTAAGTCTTCATTTTCAATTGGATTTGGATATATCGCTATACTTGAAAACTTTAACGAGAATATACCTGAAGTTTGGCTTTTCCATTCAAAAGCTCCAATGTCATAAGCATTTTCGTTTTTTAGTGTATTGCCCCAATAATCTCGATTGCCCATATTAATACCAAAAAGTGCTTTCAAGTCTAACCCTGCATTTCTGCATGGAGACATTTGAGTAAAATGAAATGCATTCAAAGAATCTGTTGGTTTTGGATAAACCGTTAATGGACTTTTATTGGTGTTAATTAAAATTGGATCTACGAATAAACCGGTGTTATTGCTGCCATTTTTTTCACAATAAGTACCTGCATTTCTAAAGTCTGTTAATGAAGTATATTTGCTGCCATAGGTTATAGAAAAAGGTTCTCCGTTTGTATAATATAAATTGCCAATAAACTTAGGTGTTTGAGTTACAAAAGTGTTTGGAATCGTTACCAATGGCAGTCCACCATTCGTGTAAAAGATATTGTTGTAGCATTCTACACCTGACATATTTGTTCCGTAATCTGTCATTTGAAAAGCACCAAAAGTTGAGTATTTGTTTTTGGAAGATGGACTAACATAAATGGTATTGTTGTAAAGTTTTAGTCCATTCCATGTGGTGCTAGGTGCTGTAAATAATGTTACCGCTGAATTGTTGGTTTTGGCATCGTTTACGCTAATACAATACCTCACAGTATTATTGCCCCATGGTCTTGCTCCTGCAAAATTCCCTAACAGGTATCCGGCTCCATCATTATCATGCGCATAGCAATATTGAATTATTGAATTTGTAACACCACCGTCAAGGTCAAATCCTAATCCATCGCAACCGGTTGATGTTCCTGATGAATTGTGGTGGCTTTCGCAATATTGGATGGTTATTGCATTGGCTGCCCATACCCAAATTCCTCCCGGACCACCGCATGCGGAATTTGCAGTTCCTGTATTGTATGCAACACAACGTTCTATTATACTAGAATCTATTTGCGATAAAACCATTCCACTTCCTTTATGTGTTGAAGAGGCATAACCTGTTATGTTATACACCTCTGTATTTTTTATAGTGAATTTTTTGTGGTGGTAAAAATTTGTTGTTTGCACATCGTAGCCAAATGTCACTATGCCGTTTTCCCTACAATCATGCACTTTGCAATTGTCTATGATGACATCCTTATAGCCTGCTTTTACATTTGCATCCCAGTTGGAATAGAAACGAATTCCGCAATAGCCAAAGCCACTTACTTCACAGTTTTTTATTTGAATATTGCTTAAATATCCGGTTTGATTGGTTGTAAAAAACAACATACCATCAATATCTTTTTGGGTTCCATTTCCAGGTCCTATGAATTTGAGATTACTGATATGGAAACCTTGTATATTGGTGGCTTTAAATCCACATTTTGTTGTTAGATTGGTGTTTATGGTGGCTTGACCAGACCCATAAGTAGTTAGGATCATTGGTTTTGTAACTGAATTGCCATCATTGTTATCAAATTCTAGGTTACCAGCAAAAGTCTTTCCTCCTTCAAAAACAATGGTATCTCCAGCATTGAAATTCTTGGTATTGATTTTATCCAAGCTTGTCCACGCAGAAGCAATACTCAATCCATCCGTATTGTTGCCCGTTGTATTTACATAATATTTTTTAGCCGTTTTATTGATTGCGCTGCCATCGTTGAATAATTCAGCCAAGCCTTGTGCATACCATCTGGCCAAGTAATCATTGGGATGCAGTGAATTGGAATGACAATGTGTAGCACCTTTTCTTTTATAAATGGTATCGCTTAAAGTGGTCATGTCAAAAACTGCAATGCCTGTGGTTTCAATGCTTTTCAACTGTGTTAAAAATCCATACATCAACACATCACCATTGGAAGGAGAGCCTTGTGAATTCACATCTGGTAACATATTGCCAATTAAAATAAACTCCGTATTGGGGTTAGCATTTTTGATTTTATTGATACACGATTGCATACTTGCTTTAAAAGCTGCATTAGTAGTTGTTCCCCAAATGTCATTCATTCCCATGTCTAATATCACCAAATCAGGAACATTTGGTACAACCATACTCTCGCAATATTGATCTATCCATGCAACCATTTTACCTCCACAAGAACCGTTAATCATGGTAATATCGGAACCAAATCTGGCTTCCAAAGCATTTTCCAATAAATCTACGTAACTATGCATATAAGGTGCAGTTGGAGTAAAATTTTTATCATCTCCGGCAAAGCCACTTACATTAAGTCCAGCCGTAATACTCATGCCATAAGCCTGAATTTTAACAGGTTGACCTGCTTTTAATTTTGTCATGGTTTTAGGTAATTTATCGCCTTTGTATCCTAGCAATGAAGAACCATTCCAATCGCTTCTGTCTGGAATGTACGTCACACAAGTCCAGGAGGTAGCTTTGGTATTCATCAAGCCATTAGGCTGTCCATTTCCCTTTTTTCCTGCTACTATTGAAACCGAAGCAGACACTTTTGCTGTTAATTGTTTAATTACATTCCCCGTAACAGAAAAATCAGTATTTTGAATAAATGATTGAGAAAAATTATAATTGGTAACCGAAATAATTTTGGAGGGTTTAAACATGAGTTTTGCCTTGGTATTTACCCCATTTAAAAGCACCAGCTCGTTGTATATAGTATCTGATTTCCAAAATGGTTGCAAGTATTTTCCCATATTATGGGTAGGTGCGTTGTTGCTATAGTTCGGAAATTCATAGTATCCGCCATTGCTGGGTGTTACAACAGCCCACGCTGTTTTTGCAGGAGTGGCTGACCATCCGGCTTCGGTAGCATTTACTGAAAGTAGTAAGTTGTCATTGATATCATAAAATTTGCAGCTTCCACCTGCATAATAAATGATATTTGGTTTCGCCGCCACTGCCCCAGCTGGTGGTTGGGCTTTCACGTTTGCTATAATTAGAAACGTTATCAGTGTTTGTATTATAAATTTTGTCATTGTTATAATGTTTGTTTAAAATCAGCTATAACGATTTGCCTTGGCGAAGGTGGCGGATTTCGGAGCATCTCGGCTTAGCCGAGATCAATACACCACAAAAGTTGATGCTAGGTAGAATGTTCAATTAACCACTGCACCCGCCATTGAGCCAAACGCCTGTTATGGGCTGGTTTATTCCTTTATTATTTTAAATGTCTGCTTCACGTTGCTTCCAATGCTGAACATGTAAATTCCATCTGATAAATTGCCTAACTCAATTGTTGTATTTTCTTGGTTGATTATACCAGTCAAAACAACTCTTCCTGTGTTATCATAAATGTTGTAAACGTTGCCGAAAAGTTTAATGCCTATATCTAGATTAATTATACATTTCACAGGGTTTGGATAAATCTTAATATTAGTTTCGCCAAGCTCTTTGGACTCTTCAATTTTAGTTGTTGTATTTTCCCATACCCTGCTTTCTCCATTTGGAAAATTAAACGCTTTGAGTTCAGTCATTATAAAAGCCGAGATATCAGAAAACCTGTCGAGTATCCGCTGATCAATCTGTGGATGGGAAGCAAATGGTTTTACAGGGGGTTTTTTGTGTTGAGCTGAATAAACTATCATTGCTGCCAAGAAATAAGAACTTGGTTTTCCATGTGGACCTAGGTCCACGAAAATTGAATCGACAGGCATATCTGATAATATGCCTCCTTGCCGCCAAAGTTTTGCACAAATCATAGAAGATGGAATTAGTTTTGTGTTCACTATACCTGCTTTTCTAATCAAGCTATCCTGAAGGTCCTTCCAAAATCCGTTGGAACTGCCTGTAGCATAATTAAGATAATTAACCCATTGTGCTGAACTGGGTGCTTTACCCGTGCCAGGTTTCCAATCCTGACCACCCATGATATAGTTTGTTTCTATCTTAGGCCAACATTCATACAAATTCAAAAAAATTCCGGGGTCGTTTTTATTCAACCAGCTAAAAATAACAGCTATGCTATCTGTTGCCTTATGAATGGTATTCGGATTTCTTAAACCTATGCTTGCACCCCAATCGTATATGATTTCCCAATTCATATAAGTTAATACCACATGGTCATGTTTGCCGGCAACATAGGGGCCGTTTGGTGTCATTGCTGAACCATGATTAGAAAAACTAAAAGACCATGAATGTGGAGGAGGTATTTTGGCACTTGGTGGATCCCAGTGAATGGCAACATGTTTTCCACTTGTAAGGCATTTATCCCCAGCGGCTTTTTCCAATTCTGCTAACCAAAATGGAATGTTTGCCTGACTATTGGTTTCCTTTTTATGCCATATCAAGCTGTGAGCATAATAATATGTACTGGTTGTAGTTTGGCCCAATAACGTAGTGTATGTTAAAAGAATCAATGCTGATGATAGGATACCTCGTTTCATGTTGTAATATATTTGATTTCAGTAGTGTCCCGTTAACTTTTTTTCAATCCTCGTAGCGCCCAATAAAAATAGCCTTTGACAGCGAAAATAAGTTTTTTCGATTTGAATTTCCCAAAAATTGTTCATAGACTAGTTTATGAACCTGGGAAAAACGGTGTTTTCGCAATTGATGTCCTTGTTGCCTGATTATGAATTCAACAAATGTGATCTTGTTGATGCGTTGAAACAATGCCTGCGTGATCATTCAATTTTGAACCGAAGTCCAAAATAAATGCGCCGACCTTGGTTGGGTGCGTAAACATAGCTCGGGTCAAAAGTGAGCGCATAGGGATTGTCTGCCGTGGCTTGCGGATTGCCCTGGACATCAAACACCACTCGCTTGTCGAACGGATCCCCACTGCGAGCAATCAAAAATGGCGTTCCGCGGTTGGGGGTGAAATTGAATAGGTTTTTTACCCCGAAATACACTTGATGTTTGGTTTCTTTTCCCCACGTCCACTGTAGATTGTGAATTGCCCACCAGGGAGAAAATGGGGGTCTAGGGTCGAGTGGACCTAATAGGGGTAGGGCCATCGGACTGCAAACAGAAACGGTGTAATCCATCAGCCAAAAAGTATGGGGTATTTTCCATGCCACTGTGCCTTGGGCATTGCATTTTTCTGTC
>Ga0194118_10001062_pt1 | contig 41501 bp, 47 predicted proteins | sample TA2MahsurfametaG_2_FD_148662 | JGI IMG/M metagenome (GOLD analysis project Ga0194118, IMG submission 148662) | Freshwater microbial communities from Lake Tanganyika, Tanzania - TA2015013 Mahale N5 surface | ecosystem: Environmental > Aquatic > Freshwater > Lake | place: Tanzania: Lake...
TATATGGGTCGTGAGTGGGAACTCTCCTATCGTCTGGGTATGCGTCCTTGGATTTGCGTCGCCTACTCTGCACCTGTTGCTGCTGCGTCTGCAGTGTTCCTGGTGTATCCTTTCGGTCAAGGTTCCTTCTCTGATGCGATGCCTTTGGGTATCTCTGGTACGTTTAACTACATGCTTGTTTTCCAGGCGGAACATAACATTCTGATGCACCCCTTCCATATGCTTGGAGTTGCTGGTGTGTTTGGTGGTTCACTGTTCTCTGCGATGCACGGTTCACTCGTGACCTCTTCGCTGGTTCGTGAAACAACTGAAACTGAGTCCCAGAACTATGGTTACAAGTTCGGTCAAGAAGAAGAGACCTACAACATCGTAGCGGCTCATGGTTACTTCGGTCGCCTTATCTTCCAATACGCATCGTTCAATAACTCACGTTCACTGCACTTCTTCCTAGCTGCATGGCCTGTGGTTGGCATCTGGTTCACCGCTCTTGGTGTGTCCACGATGGCATTCAACCTCAATGGGTTCAACTTCAACCAGTCTGTGATTGATTCACAGGGTCGTGTGCTCAACACTTGGGCAGATGTACTGAACCGCGCTGGTCTTGGCATGGAAGTGATGCACGAGCGCAACGCTCACAACTTCCCTCTGGACCTTGCTGCTGCTGAGAACACTCCTGTTGCTCTCACCGCACCTGCCATCGGTTGATAAACTCTCAACCTGTGATATAATACGGGGGTCTTCGGACCTCCCTTTTTTTCCTTTCTAATGTAAAGTTTTATTATGGATCACACAATCGTTGAAATTCTTGTCGGTTATGTCGTTGCAGGAGCACTGATTATCGGAGCACCCGCAATCTTCTTTCTGATTGTATTCATGCCGTCTCTGATGAACACCAAAGGTGCTGTCGTCGGATACAAACTTCACCGCGACTATGGTGATACTTCCATCTACTCTAAGGTAAAGTAATGTTCACTAGTTTATTCTCAGTATTATTTGCTGTGTTACAATTTGTCCAAGTACCTCAATGGGATAATGACTGGAAAAAATGTTCTGTTTCCGTACCTGACACTGCTTGTCATTGGTACGTGGTCAATCCTGATAACACTTTTGGTAAAGGATTTAGTTGGATTACTGCACCCGTCTACGACGTTGCAGCAGTCTACGACATTGGAAAAACTCATGATCTCACAGTCGCAAAGGGATTCCAAACGACTGTTGAGATGATGAATTCTACAACTACTATCAAATATGGAGATGACTATTAATGGTTTCCTCAACACTTTCACAACCAATTTCACAAAGGGGGTGGTTCGATGTCTTGGATGACTGGCTTAAACGAGATCGCTTTGTATTTGTGGGTTGGTCTGGACTATTACTTTTTCCCACTGCTTATCTTGCCCTTGGTGGCTGGCTTACTGGCACAACGTTTGTTACAAGCTGGTACACCCACGGGTTGGCGTCTAGTTATCTTGAAGGCGCTAATTTCCTTACGGCTGCTGTGTCAACGCCTGCAGATTCTATGGGTCATTCTCTTCTTCTACTTTGGGGTCCTGAGTCTCAGGGGGATTTCATCAGGTGGTGCCAACTTGGGGGACTCTGGACTTTTGTGGCGCTCCACGGGACTTTCAGCCTAATCGGTTTTATGCTCAGGCAGTTTGAAATTGCTCGTTTAGTAGGGATTAGACCGTACAATGCTATTGCGTTCTCTGGGCCTATTGCTGTTTTTGTCAGTGTGTTTCTCATGTACCCACTTGGACAATCGAGTTGGTTCTTTGCGCCGAGTTTTGGTGTTGCAGCGATTTTTAGGTTCCTCTTATTCCTCCAGGGATTTCACAACTGGACTCTCAACCCCTTCCATATGATGGGAGTTGCTGGTATCCTAGGTGGAGCACTACTCTGTGCGATTCACGGCGCAACAGTAGAAAATACTCTGTATGAAGATGGTGATGCATCAAATACATTCAAAGGTTTTGAACCGACTCAAGAGGAAGAGACATACTCTATGGTTACGGCTAACCGATTCTGGTCTCAGATTTTTGGTATTGCTTTTAGTAACAAGCGTTGGCTTCATTTCTTTATGCTCTTTGTTCCTGTTATGGGCCTCTGGACTAGTTCCATTGGAATTATTGGTCTTGCTCTTAACCTTCGTGCTTATGATTTCGTAAGTCAGGAAGTGAGAGCAGCAGAAGATCCTGAGTTTGAAACTTTCTACACGAAGAACATTCTTCTCAACGAAGGACTACGTGCTTGGATGGCACCTGTTGATCAACCACACGAAAACTTTGTATTCCCAGAAGAGGTTTTGCCTCGTGGCAACGCACTCTAAGGGATGCTGTGGGGCAGGATGTCCTGACTGCCCCTTCCGACCTAAAACTAAATAAGGGAGTTCTCTGAACTCCTTTTTTTATGTTCTTTATGCTCTTTGCATTTATATCGTTTGGGTTTTTTATGTTTATATTGTCTATACTTTAAGATCTATAAACTAAATACCTATAAGTCGCAGATACTTATGGGTCCTCTCCAGTCGCCTCAAGAATACTTGTTTGATCTACAAGCAACAAGTCAGTCAGAAGCAAGACGATTATGGAGAAAACAAATAAAAGAAAGTTGGAATCATAAATGTGCTTATTGTGATTCCGAAGAAGATTTAACTTTAGACCATGTAGTTCCACAATCAAAGGGTGGTTTGGATACTACAAGAAATGTGGTATGCTGTTGCAAATCTTGTAATCAATCTAAGGGTCATGAATATTGGAAGTTATGGTATGTTCAGCAGGACTTTTACTGTGAAGAAAAATTCAACACAATAGAAGAGTGGATGAAACCACCAAAACCAACCAATCTTTATGCATATCGTCCAAGAAAAAATATTGTATATTAAATGATTAGTTCAGAAACACCCCACAAACTTGCAGAAATTATTAGGGATACTTGGCCTCAACTTTATAGATTACCTAATAAATTGCCCAAGAAACAACCTAAGAATAATTGAATACTTCAAAATCTTTTGCATAATATTCTTCTACATTTTGAATAATACTTTTTGGCAATTTAAGTTCTTTTCTTTTGGGGTTTAGTTCTGTTTCTTCATCTCCCCAATAAGAATATTCTTTGTCTTCTAAAACTTCATTCGTTAATTCATAATACCATTCTCTAAATTTTTTTGTAAGACCACTTTCAAATTTCCAAATCTTTGTATTTGGTCCTATAAATTCATGTTGTGGTCTAAACCAATTTTTAGCATAATGGTTAGTCATCCTTTCAAAATTTAAAAAATAAGAAAAATTTTCATAATCAATTAAGTAGTTTATATCACTTTCTTTGTAATTTCTTTTAATAGAAATATTGGAAATTTCGGAATAAAATCTATCTATTGGATTTCTTACTATTGCAAATTGAAAAGATGTGTCAACTCCTTCTAGATATTCATATAATGGATAATGTAAATGGTAGCACTCTATTCCATATAAATGTAAATCATCATTACTATGCACAACTTCATAACCGTTATTCACAAATGTTTGTGTTATAAATCTTCCACCAGTTCTTGGAATATGTACATGATATGTTGACGAATTATCTTTACAAAATAATGTCATTTAATGTAAAATAATAGATAAATTAATTATACAACAAATAATATGATTGGGGAAGTTGTTGGGTTATTTCCGACGCCAGTGGGAATATATGAATTAGACGTTGATGTTGATAAAATATATCAAAAAATATTGACCTTTGCCTCACGCCCTCACGGGTTATTGGATGATTCAAAATCTAGTTTTGAAGAAGATGGTAGTATATTATATGATCCTGAATTATTATTCTTGAGAGAAAAAATTGATATATGTATTCAAGATTACACGGATCAAGTTTGTCTTCAACCAATAGTGATTACTGGTAGTTGGTATAATCAAATGGAAAAGGGATGTAGAGTAAATCTTCATAGGCACGAAGGAAGTGTTGTTAGTGGTGCATTTTACGTTAATGTTGATGAAGACACTGTTCCGTTGAGATTTAAAAGTCCACTTTTACCATATAAAATGAATGATCTTTACGAAAGATTTGATTCTCAATTTGCTAGTGTTGGTGTAATGTTGCCTCCTAAAAAAGGAACATTGTTATTATTTCCAAGTTGGTTGGAACATGAAACAGATCCAGAAGAAGGTAGTCGTTGTGTTATAAGTTTTAATACACTGTACAAAAGATTATTTTTTAATGATAATTAATTTTGAAATCAAAACACAAATCATGACTTAATTTATCTTAATGTATAAAATAGAAGGCAGCAATGAACTGCTACTATGAGTATCTATGATTGGCGTCAGAACAAAGGTGATGAATTGTGGCAAAAAAGATATTTTCTTTTGTCTTCGATTGTGAGAATTGGTAGACCAATTACTTCAATCATTTATGAATTTATTGATTATCTAATCAGTCAAGGATATAAGGCACCACTTGGAAGTTTAGTTGATGTTGATATAGAAATAACTAAACTTCTTAAGGAATATGAAAACCATCGTGGAGGATTATAATATGCCAAGTATATTTACGTTCATTTGGTTTATTATAATATTTGGATCAATTGCTTGTCTTTCTTATTGGGGGTTAAATTACGGTTATGCCTAGAGGAATTTTGACTAAAGATATTATAAAGTGTGAGATTTTGAAGATTAAAGCAGACCTGGATAAAGAGTGGATGGATAAATCTGGGCATGATCCAAAATGGTTGGCGCATCAATATCTTAATAAAGTACTTGATAAGATTGAAGAATATTATCAATAAATACATAAAGACCCTAAGGCAATATAAATGGCAGCAGTACCTTTAAATCTTGCTCTTGAACAGGGAGCAGATTTTAATGTAAACTTTACTGTTAGGAATAAGGATTTGACCCCGCTAAATCTGCTGGGTTATACTGCCTTCAGCGAGATGAGAAAGCATTATACTGCAACTAAAAAATATACCTTTAACATTACTTTTGTTGATAGAGCAAGGGGTAAAATATCAATCAGCATGTCTGATTCGATAACAGGAACTATTCCAGAGGGTAGATATGTTTATGATGTTTTTATTGAGTCTGCTAATGGAACAAAAACTAAGGTAGTTGCTGGGATGGTAATCGTTCATCCAGGAGTTAGCTTCTAATGTCAGATTACATAATCACGTTAGATAATGATGAAGATATTAGTATTGGTAGTCCAGACTATAATATTGGTGTAAACTTTGAGATTCCTTCTAAGAGTGTTCAATATACCAATCTTATACTTGATGACATCTCCTCACAGTTTGATGGGGCAAGAAAAGTATTTAATTTAACTGTTGATGGTGAACCATATACACCTATCAATGCTCAGCAATTAATCATATCTTTAAATGATGTAATCTTGAGTCCTGGAATTGATTATGATGTTTCTGGAAGCACAATTATTTTCACAAATGCTCCAGCTGCAAACGTTGGAACTCCTGGATCAAATGAGTTTTGGGGAGTTGCTCTTAGAACAGTTGCTGACCTTACACGCACTATAAACTTTGTAATTGATAATGGGTCGTTTGACATTACACCAGGAACAAAAGGTTCTCTTGGACTAGAAGTTTCTGGAAGAATAGAATCATGGACTTTAGTATCAAAAGACACAGGTACAATTGTCATAGATATAAAGAAGGGTACGTATAGTACTTATCCAGACACATTAACTTCTATTGTTGGGAGTGAATATCCCAGACTAATTAACCAATCTAAAAATAGAGACGAATCACTTTCAACCTGGACAACCGATGTGGTTGCAGGAGACATACTTGATTTTGATGTTGTTTCTTGTTCAGGCATTACAAAATGCTCCTTATTTTTAAGATTGAATGTGTGATATAGAAATTATTCTTTTTTATAAATAAATCATAGGAAACAAATGTACATTAGGAGTCCGCTCAGATGGCTTTATTAGTATCCGACAGTGGTGAACTTCAGTCGCTAAGATACCTTGTCAATTCAAATCGCAATATCCCTAGGAACCTTATTCTCAAACTGTATACCTCAAATACAGTTCCAGTTGAGACTGATGTTCCCTCACAAACCAAGTATTTTGAACCATATGATTCTACTGGATTAGTAGGATATGGTACAGAACCTTCCACAGGTTATCCTTCTGTTATTAATGTCAGACACGATGAAGACTATATTAGACAGTATGGAATTCTTCTTAACGGAAGTCAGTGGAATGTAAGAACAATTACATCAGCAATCGCCACAACAAACGGAAGTGGCAACGTTAACGAATATACAATTACCGTATCATCTGTTTCCAATATTGCGGTTGGTCATTATGTAACTGGTGGTAACGTCGGATCTAACGCTGTTGTTGCCGCAATTGATGGCAACACTCTTGTATTAACAGTTAAGAATGCTGCTACATTCTCTAACCAAGCATTAACATTTGGTGTTGGAACTACTACAGCATCTTATCCAGAGCAGACTTTTACATTTACATCTGCAGCAAACAATATCTACGGTTATTATCTGGTAAGAGCAAATAATCTTCCAATCTCTTTGAATGGTGTTCTTCATGCAGTAAACGTAGGAACAGCAACTACGATTTCTAAGTCACAAACCAGTGGAACCATTGGTCAGACTTTTGTAACTTTGTTCCCATTCAGCTACACCCCAACAGTATCTGGTGTAAGTTCTGAATTTACTCTGACAGTATCCAGCAATGTTGGTATTAATACCAGACAGAGAGTAATCGGCACAAACATTGCCTCTGGTGCAAGAGTTGTTGGTATTATGAATACCACTACAATTGTTCTTGATAGAAAGAATACTGGAACAGTAACAGGTGTTGCTACCTTCTATCAGGAAATCACTGAAGATCTCTGCATTGGAATGGGTGTTACTCATGGTAACCTTGCTGGAGAAACCGCTGCTGTTCCTTCAGGAACAGTTGTTACTGGTATTGACGAGAAGACTGGAATCGTTTATCTGAGCAATGCACTCTTAAACAACATTCAGTCTGCAACTGGTAACGTTGTATACTTCAACTATGCAGAAGTCAGCACTGGTGCTACCACTCACGGTCTAACAGTTGGCGATGTTCTTTATATCGCTGCTGGTGCTGCTAACACCACCACCACTTCTGGAACCTACACTATTCACCAAACACCAAGCACAAGCAGATTCAGCACAGTTCCTGCTCTGACTGGTATTGGAAGTGCAACTCTCTACAGCAGCATCTTCTTTGCTGAGAGATTCACAAATGGTCCTTACAACATTCAGAACAACGGTGACCAAATCAAAGTTACTCTGAACGTCAGCCTCGACTGATTACTTCAAGTTCTATACTTTGTTATGGAGGGGTTGCTTATGGCGATCCCTCCTATTTTTTTAGGAGATATGTATTGCCATGCCCGCATTAAACGTAGGAGTAAATTCAACATTTGAACAGCAACGGCAAATTGTTAATTCTATTGCCGTAGATCTCTTTACATTATCCACAACATTGTCTGGGTTAACCACAGATGGACTTGTAGTAACCTATGCTAGCAGCTCTGGTATTGCTACTGTTGCAAACTATGCAGTAGTAGCGGGAATTGCTACTTATGCAACTAGAACTGGTATAGCAACTTATGCCACTGTTGCAGGAATAGCAACCTATGCTTCAATCGCAGGTGTAGCATCTGCACTAAACTTTGTTCCAAATTATTCTCATAATTCTGGAGTTGCATCGTATGCTCCTGTTGCAGGATACTCAACAGTATCTAATTTTGCAAACTCTGCTTCGTCCTCAACGTTTGCATTTTATGCTGGAATATCAACATATTCTGGAACGGCAGGCATATCAACAGTTGCACAGGGATTAACAGGAACTCCTAATGTTCAAGTGGGAGTAATCACAGCAACACTTTTTGTTGGAGATGGATCTGAATTATCAAACATTACTGTAGGTATATCTTCATATTCTAGTCTTTCTGGATTTGCAACTGTTGCTGGAATATCTTCATATTCTAGTCTTTCTGGATTTGCAACTGTTGCTGGAATATCTTCTTATTCTACTCTTGCAGGAGTTGCTACATATGCAAGTAGTGCAGGTGTCTCTACATTTGCAACATCATCTGGATCTGCTTCAGTTGCAAACTATGCTGCTGTTGCTGGATTTGCAACCGTTGCTGGTAATCTAACTGGAACACCAAATATTATTGTAGGTGTTCTTACAGCAACAAAGTTTGCTGCGAGTGATGCTGAGTTTGTAGGAATAGTAACTGCCCAAAGTTTAAAATCAATATCTGGATTTTTATTATCTCCAGATAATCAACAATCAATTAGAATTTTTAGTGGTAGTGGATCTGTATCATTCCCATTGGGTATTGGGTCTGATATTAATGTTGCGGGAATCATAACGGGTACAAAGTTATATGGAGATGCATCTAATGTAACTGGTATTGTTACCGCTGGTATCTCATCTATTGTTGCTGGTGGTAATATAATTGTTCAACAAACAGGTAATGTTGCGATTGTAACTGCAGTATTGGCAGGTGGTGGAGGAGGATTTTTTGAAGGTGGCACTGCTGGAATAGGGACGACATCTGCTGTTGGAATTGGAACCACTATACCATCAGAAAAATTAACAGTCAAAGGTAATGTTTCTGTCACTGGTAACATAATTCTTACAGGGGAATTGAGTTCACCAACTAGAATTAAATTTGGATCTGGTGGTGAGAATATAAAAATTGGATCTTTGAGTGGTGGACATGGGGCAGCAAATATTGCAATCGGAGATCAAGCATTAGTTACTAACAATGGTGGAACTGGACATAATATTGGCATTGGGCAGTTATCTTTATTTGCAGTAACATCTGGTCAATACAATATTGCTGTTGGTGATCGAGCAGGTCAAAATCTTACCACTGGATCTAATAATGTTATCATTGGTGGATACAATGGGCAAAATGATTTAGACCTTAGAACATCATCAAACAATGTCGTTCTATCAGATGGTGTTGGTAACATCAGACAATATATTAACTCAAGTGGTGATGTTGGTATTAAGACCACAATAGTTACAGAAGCACTCACAGTTGCTGGTGTTGTATCTGCTACAAGTTTTTACGGAACACTCAATGCATCACAATTAACTGGATCACTTCCTGCAATTGATGGATCTGCATTAACAGGAGTTACCGCCGTTGGATCTGGTGTAGAGATTAGGAACAACAATACTCCATTGGGAGTTGCAGCAACAATTAATTTTGGAAGTAATATTAATATCACACTATCCTCGGGTATTGCTACAGTTACTGGAGTAACATCGGTAACTAATGCAACAACTGCTTATGCACTTGCAGGAACTCCAAATCTTAATGTTGGTATTGTAACAGCAGCAAGATTGGTATCATCTGGAGCATCACTTACAAGTCCTCTTATAGTTGGAATTACTACAGCAACTTATGGAATTCGATTTGCTTCCGATCCTGGTGCATCACAATATGTGCATAATATTGGACCATGGTATATTATTGGATATGATACGGCTGCTGGATATCAAAATGATGCTTACTTACAATTCTCCCCAATAAATTCAAATTATATTATAAGAAATGTTGGCATCGGAACCACAAATCCAACATCAAAACTTACAGTTTCTGGTGATGGTAAATTTACAGGTGTAGTTACTGCAACTTCATTCTTTGGATCTGGAGCAAACCTTGTTGACATTGATGCAACACAATTAACTGGATCACTTCCTGCTATTGATGGTTCTCAACTGTTAAATGTTACTGCAGCAGGAACTGGTATTGCTATCAGAAGTAATGATACTCTAGTTGGATCCGCAGTAACAGTTAATTTTGGAACTGGTCTTGGAGTTACTTTTAGTTCTGGTATTGCAACAATTACTTCAACTGGTGGTTCTTTACAATCAAGAACTACTGTAAGTGGTGTTACAACTTCAATTCCAAACCTTGGAATTGGTAATACTGATATTACTGGATTTAAAGCATACTCATTAATGAGAGTTGGATTATCTACAGCAGGATGGATAAGACTATATACTGATAGCACATCTAGAGCAAATGATGTAACCAGAAGTGTTGGAGAAGATCCAGCACCTGGAAGTGGTGTGATTGCTGAGATTGTAACTACTGGAATCTCAACTCAACAAATGATTACTCCTTTTGCTATGGGTGGCAATATGGATAATCCAGTCACCAATAAAATTTATGTCGCTATAACCAATCTATCTGGAACGACACAAACGATTACCGCAAACCTCACCATTCTTCAACTGGAGGCATAAAGATAAATGGCAATCACTACAAGCACTTTTAAAGTAAATGCTGGATGGGGTAGATCTGATATCATCACCCAGATGGAATCTGCTATGGTATCTTTGGGTTGGATGCAAGGTCAAATTACTGGATATGTTGTTGGTATTAGTAGTATTTGGGGTGGAGGAACTCCCAATGTAACTGCTACATACCAAGATGTACGCCAAAAGTCTACCAGTGGAATTGGGACGGGTGCTAGTTTTCTTGTGTATAGAAATACTGCTGGTGTTAGATATGTTCTTGTAAATCGTCCTGGTGTTGGATATACCAGTGGCGAATTAATTACATTAGATGCAGATGATATTGGTGGATTATCGAATGGTGCTACTGATTTAAGTTTTAAAGTTTGTGTTGATGAAGTTGTAACAAATGGAACAACAGTTTCCATAGCAATTACTAATATTACGTATAATGGTTCTGGTATTAATTATAGATGGAATTTTAGTGGTACTGATAGAAATGGAAATGTTGGTGGAGGAGTATCTATTATTACAATAAATGAAGGAGATACACTTTCAATTGCTAACAGTTATAGTTCAACTTATGATCCTATAATTGTCTTATCGAATGTATACGAGGATGGTGTTGCAAATACTCCTTCCACTGGAGTGCTTGCTGGATTGGATTTGGATCTTAACCCTGGGGAAGGGTATTCTTCTTATCAATTTAAAATAGGACAAGCTGGAACATATTTTTGGAAAACTAGTCAAAATAATTTAGGTCCAGAAATGGGTAGATTGATTGTACAACCTTGGAGTGGAAATCCTGGAGATAGAACAATTGTTGGGTGGGGAACTACCAGTTCTTTTTGGGATAAGAATCTAGGTACAACTTATCCTTGGGGTGTTCAAAAACATCGAATAAGTGCAAATAAGAGATATGGAAACACATATAGAGGATTTGTAGAATATAGTGCAGGATATTTAGATGTTGTTACCTTTAGTGATTATATGCATTATCCTGCAACTGAATATATCCCAAATGTAAATAACGGTTCTAGTGATACTAGAGGGTATCATGGAGCAACTGGGCGAAGAGCTAGAATGTGTGGAGCAGTAAATCTTGACTATCCAGGAAGAGATGGTCAAGATATTGCAAATTCACTTGTAAGTTTTGAAAATCAACAGATAACACAAGCATATGCAAGATTGGCACAACTTTTTCACGGGACTAACTATGGATTTGATCTGGATCTTAATTTATTTAAATCTGGGATTGATCCAAGATTTGTAGTATTTTCCTGGAAGTATCCAACATTATCATCAACACACCTCACTTCTAACACTGGATCAACATTTTTCTTCCACAACTTTGAAACTTCTGTTTGGGATTTGAATTACGTATTTCTTGGTGGGATGACTGAAATAAGTCCAACATTTGGAAATACAGGATCTCCAGGATTAACATTTAGAACATATCTTTCTACTCAAGATCCAGATGTGGGGGGGACTAAAAGATCTGCAGAATTTCCATATCAAGAATATAGAGGATATAATACTGGTGTTGAAAATTATGTTGATTACTATGTTCGATCTCAAAGTTATGAGCATGACAAACCACCATATACTACAAGAATTTACTATAGGTCTAATGATAATCCACTTACTTATAAGGGGGGATCTCCTTTCTCGGATGAAGTGAATGGTAATTCCCGTGTTGATTCTGAAGCAAACTTCAATGCAGTTATAAAGGGTCTTCCATTAAATGTTAATATTTTACCTTGTCCATACTTCTTACCAGATGATTTTGGATTGATTGAATTTTATTATAATGCTGCGAATGCAAATATTCAACAGGGTGATACAATTACAATTAGTCCAAGTGAAGTTTGGAAAGTTATTACCGCATCATACAATCAGACTACGGTAACTCGTGGAATTGCATTCTGTGCAAGGAGTGTTTAATGGCAAATTATACTTTTGCAGCATTAACTTCTGCAGTTGTTGGTGTTGCTTCAACCTTTCAGAATTTTAATACCCAGATAAGATATTCAAGAGCAGTTGATAGTCTTGGTATAACTAGTGAAAAAGTTTTAGAATTGGATTCTTTAAATCCTCTTTCGTATACAGTTGGTATTGGTACTACTTCTTTTTGGTATGATACAACTAAACCACAAAATAATGCATCTTTTTTTGGGGCATATTCTTTTGATGGTAGAAATATAGTATTTGCTGATGGTGGATATGCAAGTTTATCTGATAGTGATGACTTTACGTTTGCTGGAGATTTTGCTATTGAGATATCATTTAATATAACAGGTACTCCAAATGCAACATATCCATCGGCACTAGTTGCGAGTTGGGAACAAACTGGTAGTGTTAACAATAAGTTTATCATATTTGTTAATAGTACACTTCAAATTGCTATGCAAATAAATGGAATAGCAAATACATATGTTTACCCATCACCAATATCTCTTAATACAAATTATCATATGATTGTTACTAGAAGAAGTGGTGTAATTAAGTGGTGGTTGAATGGTCAACTTGGATCTCAGTTTACTTATGCTGCGGCAATTGAACCTACTATAGATTATAGGATTGGATCTTACGCTGCAAGTGGTGGTGAATCCTTTGAAGGAAAAATAGATTTGGTTAGATTTTATCGTGATCGATCACTTGGAGATAAAGAAGTAAAGAGTTTATATGATAATAGTATAAACAGAAGCATAATTAGTTTAACAAATGGAACTAGGGCAGTTGGTAATTTAACTTTAAGTAATACTTCTGCAATTCCATCTATAGAACCAAATAGACCAGTTGTGGGTCAATTATATCCCCGCTTTAATAAATAAAATAAAAGTAAGAGTATGGCATTATTCCAATACAATGGAATAGGAAGCCTGCGTTCTCTGGGAAATAAAGAAAGCACCCAAAGAGCGATATATTCTTATACCCAATTTTCTATCGTTAATTATGAAGAACTTAGTTATGGTAGTATTGTTGATGCGGTAGTAGAAGCAGAAGATTACGGAGAGATCACTGCAACTATTGAACAATACTATCAGATTCAAGACTTTGGAACTATTACTCTAGATACTGCTAGAGTTCCAATGGGCAAGATGGGCATTCATCTTGCGGCAAATGATTCCACCATGAGGGTTAGTGTTGGTGGAGTTGAGTTTGCTTTATATGGTAGAGCAATAACAACCGTCTTCTTCAATCCAGTTGATAGGGTATTTGACTTCCAAGGTGAAGCAGTTAATAAGATTTCTTCTTCCTGGTTGGGAAGAGGAAATCTTTCTACAGTGGAGTCGGAGGGACTGGATGCTGTTGGAGCTTCTCCAGCAACATCTACCCTCCGTTTAAAAATATCTGGAGAAGGTATAGAGCAAGTTATATTCAATCAACAAGATAGGATATTTAATCTTATTGGTGAGGCGGAAGAGAGCAGAACTTACCAATACGATCAAGATGATGATATTGATTTTGGTTCTGATGACTGGGGATTCCTCACAGAACCTGTACTTAGAAGCGAGAACTATGGTCTGATTACAGACCTGCAGGATATTCCTGTTTGGGATTATTCCAATATTGAAGATTGGGGTCTCATTACAGAGAATATTACAAATAAAGTTTATGGTAGATCTAGATTCTCTAGTGGAATCGAAGAGAGATTTATATACGCAAATTACGAAGGATCTGTTGGCGATAAACAACCAAGACTCCTTGGCACGGCTAAAGATTATGCAACACCAAAAATTAGTGGTGTTGGTAAGATTAGTCTCGATGGCACTCCTCGCGTCCAGATTCGGATGCACTATAAAGCGGATGGTGGATGGGACTTCTATCCACAAAGATTCCGTGGTGGATCACTATTTGGATTTAGCAGCACTACAGAAACTTCTGTATTCTCAGAAGTCGCCACTGCAAAACTCTTTACCATTAAGAGTGCGACTACATTCAGTGCAACTCGTGATGAAGTTGGAGTTAGTGAAGAAGATATTCTGGTTAGGGGTGGTGCGGATTACATTGTTATCTTCAATCCAATTGATAGAGTATTCACCTTCCGTAACGTTGAAATTAATAGTAGAGCATATGCTTATAATGAATCTTCAATTGTTAATGTTGAAGGAATTGACTATGGATACATTACAGATACTGTAACTCTATCTGAAGATTATGGATTTATTGGTAATGAAGATCTAGAATTCCCATGGGAAGTTGAAGACTTTGGTGTTCTTGATCCTAGAGAGACTAGAACTCCATTTGGTCTTGCTAGATTCCATAGCTTTACTGGAACTTCAAGATCAAGAACCTTCATTGGTAATCTTGAAGAAACTCATCTTCTGGTTCGTGGTAGTGCCAAGATTTATGTTCTGCCTAAGTTCACCTCTAAGGGTGATCTTATCAACATCACATCTTCTACCACTGAGTCTAGAACAAACGATGAGGTTGCAACTGGATCACTGTTTGGATTTTCTAGCACAACTGATTCTACTCTTGTCCAACCACCAATTGATGAGACTCAACAACGTATCTTCTCCTTTAGTGGTAATGGAATTGAGAAGTTTGGTAAGGGTAATTATGATGCATCTGGAACCCTCTTTGGATTTAATTCCGCAACAATATCGATTATTATTGGTGTTAAAGTTGGTGGATTGTTCAATATTGGGGGTGAACTCATTGAAAGATCAACCTTCAGTGAAGTTGGAACAGGATCTCTGTTTGGATTTGATTCTGCTTCCGAAACAAGAACATTTGCTTATAATTATTCCTCTGGATTTGGTGCTTGTGAAGGAGATGACTATGGATTCATTAATGAATCTGTTTATAATGTTGAGGAATCTCCAAGTCTTTCTGGTTATGCAAGCACTCCAATCAGCACACTTGCAAGTGAAATTGTCTCCGAGTTTGGAAGACAGTTAAATGCAATTGATTTTGGCGTAATTGGTGAGTTTGAACAATATAACCATGAAGATTATGGTAGTCTTCATCCAGATGATTGTCTTGAACCTCTTGGTTCAATTACATTCCGTGATGGTGTTGATGAATCTCGCACCAAGGTGTTCATTGGTTCTGGTAAGATTGGATCTGTATCTGGTGCTGCAGAAGCAATCGGAGTTAGACCACCATCAATCTCCCTGTTTGCATTCCGTGGTGGTGGTACAGAGTCTACAACTCCTGCAACTGAGATTGGTTCTGGTTCACTCTTCAGTTATGTTTCCTTCACTGAGACTGCTGCATTCTCCGAAAATACACCACAACCTCTATTCGCAATTAGTGGCGGTCTTGTTCTTAGTTCTGTTAACGAACAGGTATCTGACCTTAAGTTTACTGCTTCCTGGTTGGCAGAGGGCAGACTCTTTGGATTTGACGGATCTGGAGAGGCAACTGGTCAAGAGGAGACTGGAAGCGGAAGCATCTTTATCCGTGATTCTGGACTTAGAATTGAACCAGAATCCTTTACTCCATGGATTCCACCTGGAACTGGTTCTATCTTTAGCTTTGTATCATTCACTGAGACTGCTGCATTCTCTGAGAATACACCACAACCCCTATTTAAATTCTCTGGTGCTGCCACGAATGTTAAGTTTAGATACTCTTGGTTTACAACTAATGAGACTCAACTCAAGATTCGTAGTAATGCTTCGGTTTATGTTCTACCAAAACACCTTGGATCTGGATCATTCTTTATCAGATCTTCTGGCGTCAGAATTGCACCAGAATCCTTTACGCCATGGATTCCACCTGGTAAAGGTAGACTTTATGGATTTAGTGGTGCAGCAGAAGCAACTGGTTCTAACCCACCAGACATTACTACTCTCTTCAATATCTCTGGTACTGTTTCCAATCTCAAGAGCACCTTCTCTGAGAAGAAGTTTGTACTGGCAAGATTCTCTGGTGACAATGGCAATCTTATTAGATTCAGCCTCAGTGGTGATCCTGTTGGAAGATTTGCAATTGATATTGAAGGACGCGCTACAGAATCTAGAACCCCCGCACCACATGTTGGATCTGGTTCACTGTTTGGATTTTCTAGCACAACTGAATCTAGAGTTATTAATCCACCCGATAAAACAACTCTCTTTACCTTCGTTGGTAATGCGAAGGAAAGTGATGTTAATGTTGAGATTGGAAGAGGATCTCTATTCAGTTATGTATCCTTTACAGAAACAAGCGTTGTATCTGAAGTCTTTACAACGCTCTTTAGATTCTCTGGACAACTTGATGAGTCAGTATCACCAGCTCCACATGTTGGATCTGGTTCTCTCTTCGGATTCTCTAGTGCAACTGAATCTAGAGTTGTCAATCCACCAGACAAGACTCTTCTCTTTAGATTTGCTGGCAAAGCACAAGAAAGAGAAACCAACGCTGAAACTGGAAGAGGAATTCTTGATATTAATGGTAACCGCATTGAGAGAAGAACAAATGCATATCGTGGATCTGGTTCACTCTTTGGATTCTCCAGCACCACTGAAGCAAGAGTTATTGTTCCACCAAATCTTCAGAACCTGTTCACTGTTCGTGGATCAGCAAAAGATTCTATCACTGTTCCAAGAACTGGATCTGGAAGTATCTTTGGATTTGTTGGTGCATCCGAGAGCAAATCAAATACAGAAGTCAAAACCACACTCTTCACAGTTACTGGCACACCAATTGTCAAGGTTACTCTGGCGAATGTTGCCGTTGGACAAATCAGAGTTGGTCTCAGCAACCCAGGAATTCCAGGAGACGGTTCAAGAGGTATCACCGTCTTCAAACTCAGAACCTTCCCACAAGGTCCTGTCATTAAATTCTCTGGAACTAAGGCAGAATCCTTTACTCCTGCACCTCACATTGCTAAGGGTCTCATCGATATTGAGTCTGCAAATACCAAGTCCAGATACGTTAAATTTGAGAGACCACAACCTACTAGAATTGTAGTTATCTAAACTGATAAATAAGAATAAGTGCAAATATCTCTTTAATGGCTAATACCAAACGGGTACAACTGCGTAAAGGGACAGAGCTTGAACACTCCACATTCACTGGTGCGTTAGCTGAAGTTACTTTTGACACAGATAAAGGGACAATTAGAGTTCATGATGGACTCACTTTGTCTGGTGTTGAGGTCCAAAAGTCTAGATTAACTAATATTACCGTTGCTAATGATGGAGATACATTGAGAACAAATATTAAATATTTTTCTGATACATCAAGCGGTCCTTTTACAGTAAATCTACCCTCTCTCCGATTTGTTGGGGATACCATTCACATAGCAGACTCCAAATACACTTGGAATATAAATAATCTTACAGTAAATGCTCAAAGTGGGGATTTAATTAAAGATGGCACTGGGTTCATTGATACATTTTTAAACTGTGATTTGGCTGGTGCATATGTTGAGTTAATTTGGGAAGGAACTTACTGGAGACTGTTCACATGAATCTAAGCAGAATGGATAATTCCACCAAATCGGTGGCAGAATCAAATGATTTTATTGTCCATGCTCTTCGTAGAGATGAGGACGGTATGTTACGTTATACAAAGGTTGGTGCAGGAAGCACCGAGATTGGGGATTTTCATAGAACAGATGGAACCCAATATCCAGGGTTTCTAGATGGTGTTGATTATGTGGAAGAAACAACGGAGGAGAAATCCTACAGGAATCATCCACATGATAAATACCAACAGTATAGATTTGATTTTAGAAATTTAAACTATTTTATTGATGATGATGGATATTTAGTTGCCAGAATTAATGGCACTTATGATCATGTAACTCAAGGACCTAAGTAAAAAAGGAATTTAAAAACGATGGCTGATTTTAGATTAGGAAGACTAAAATTCAATTGGAGAGGCAATTGGGCTCCTAGCACCGCTTATGTCATTGATGACATCGTAAAATTCGGTGCTAATACCTACGTCTGTACTACCAATCACACTTCAGTAGCAAATGAAGTTAATTGGTATGCTACAGATGAAGCATACTGGTCCTTACATGTTGAAGGAATCAGAAACGTAGGACTATATAGCGGCGGAACATTCTATAAAAAGAATGATATTCTCCTTTATGGTAACACACAATACCGTGTAACTGCTGGTATTGGAACTACGGCAGGACTAGTATTTGCTGGAGTTGGAACTTCTGGATATGGAACAACTGCCTCAGGAAATTCAAATGTTGTTGCTTATGTATCTGGATTCCAGGGAGAAGGTTCTTGGGATGCTGGAACTTCTTACCAAACTGGTGATGTAGTTCTATATTCTGGAACTTCATATGTTGCTATAACAACAACAACTGCTGGTTATATTCCCCCACAATACCTTGCCAGTGAGTGGAATGTACTTGCTGAAGGTATTGATGCTGTTGGTTTAACTACTTATGAATCTGGAAGAACATATTATAGAGGGGAACTAGCAACAGTTGGTGGTGATACCTATGAATTAATTGCTACTTCTGCACAAAATGTGCATCCAACAAAAGGATTAACCGTTGGTATTGGCACAACAACTGTTGGTATCGCACAAACTGCGTGGGTAATATTTAATCAAGGATTAAGATTTGCTGGAACATATTCTACACTCACTGAATATTTTAAAAATGATGTTGTTGAATATTCATCATCTTCTTATGTTGGTCTTGGTTCAACTTCATTTAAGAATGTTACACCAGGAACTGATGCTACAATTTGGGGAGCATTAGCACTTGGAGATTCTAATGCTCTTCTGACAACCAAGGGTGATATTCTAATTAGAAATGCTTCATCACCTGCAAGACTTGGTATTGGATTTACTTATCAAGCTCTTGGTGTTGGCACAGATAGAGTTCCAGCCTGGATGACTCTTGGTGATTCAACCAGAATCTATTATGTTGACCCAGAACTTGGATCTGATACCTTTAATGGTAGCACTCCAGACATGGCATTCAGAACTCTGAAGTATGCCTGTGATAGTGCAAGTGCTATTACTCCAATTACAAACTTTGTGTATGATCCTCTGACTGGTATTTCTACAGTCACTGCTCCTGCTCACGGTATTCTTTATCCTAATATTACTATTAGATTAGAAGATATTACCTTTGAGTGCTTGAGTGGTGGTAGAACATACAACGTCACTGGATTCCAATATGATAAGACATCTGGTATTGGTACAGTAACCGTTGGTACTGCTGCAACTGGAATTACTGCTGGACAAATTGTAAGACTCCGTAACCTTGAATTTACTTGCCCTGGTGGTTCTGGTATTACTACAACTATCTTCCCAGATGGTACGAGACCGAGCAACTATAATTTTACAGTTACAACTGTTAATAGTACAACTTCTTTTGCATTAAACGTTGGTGTATCAACAATTAACCACATTTATGTATCTGGTGGTACAGCATTCGTTGGTTTTGATACTACGGTCTTCCCAGAAAGTGTAAAGGCTTCCTACTTTACAGTCTCTGAGATTGTAGATAACAATACCCTTAACGTAAATGTTGGTGTATCAACGATTTATCACGATTATGTAAGTGGTGGTAGACTTTATAATCTCTCACCTGCTGTAGTTAAACTGTCAGCATCTGAGTTTGCTGAGCAACTTCCAATTACAATTCCTGCATTCACCAGTGTTGTAGGTTCAACACTGAGAGCATCTAAAATTCGTCCTGCTGCTGGACTATCAACTGATGGTTTAACTCCAAACAATCGTCAGACAATGTTTAGACTGTCTGATGCTACTACAGTTCAGGGTCTGAATGTCTCTGGTCTTGTTGGATTTGATTATGATTCAAATGATCCATACAATCTTGATGCAACAACTGTAAGAACTGGTGTTGGTACAACCGCTTGTGGTATATTCTTCGCATTCAACCACAATTCACCAATTCTGAATAAGTCACCTTATGTTAAGGATTGTACCGCATTCTCCGATCCAGATCCTAATGGATATGGCGGCGGTGGTGTAGCTGTTCTGATTGACGGTAATATTCATAGTACCGTTGGAGTTGGAACATCCGCACAAGGATTTAAGACTATGGTGTTTGATGCATTCACTGTAGTTAACTCTGATGGTGCTGGATTCATTCTTGATAAAGACTCTGGTGCTGAGATTGTATCCTGCTTCACATACTATTGCAGATGGGGTTACTTTGCTGGTGGTGGTTCTAGAATCCGTTCAGTTGGTGGTAACAACTCTTACGGTGATTATGGTGTTATTGCTGCTGGATTCTCTACCGCTGAATCACCAAGAACAGTAAGACTGTTTGGTGATAGAATGAACACTGTTGTTGGTACTAAGAGTGGCACTGTTGCTGTTGGTAATACCATGGTTGGTGAAACCTCAGGAGCAAGAGCAACCTTCATCAACGACCAAACCAGTGCAGATAGAATTTACTTTAAGTATTGGCCTGGTTATGGTGCTGCAGGTATTGGAACAACTTCATTTGTTAGTGGTGAACAAATCACATTTATTGGTGCTGGTACAACTGGTGCAATTACAGTCTCTGCTGTTGCTGGATCTGTAAGTGGTCAGAAGGGTATTATCTTTGAGGTTGATGAGTGCGATTCTCTAAACTTGCCTAAGGTTGGTGACGCTATTGGATTTACAACCGTTGGGGTTGGTAGTGATAGAGTTGATGGTTTAGTAAGATTCTACATTATTAATAATGTAACTGGATTTACTTCCTCATGGACTCAGTATAGAGGTTATGGTAATACTGGACTGTCTTCAGTAACTTATAACAACAGAGTTACCCTAACACTGTCTCCTGAGAAGACTGTAGCATCTCCTGATACTAGATCAACTGATAATTCTGGTGTCGGTACTGCTTCTGGTGGTTCATTTGCTGAGATTAGAACTAAGTTCTCTAACGCACGTCTGACTGGTCACGACTTCTTGAGCGTTGGTGTTGGTAACAAGTCTGAAACCAACTATCCAAACGTTAACGAAGCAAACGTTCAGCAAGGTAATGAAACTAGCACATCTGGTCCTGGTAAGGTATTCTTCGTATCTACCGACCAAGGTGGTAACTTCAGAGTTGGTGAATACTTCTCTGTTGACCAGTTAACTGGTAGAGCAACTTTGGACGCTTCTGCGTTCAACCTGTCAGGTCTGACAGAACTGAGACTGGGTTCTCTGGGTGGTCAAATCGGTGAAGCAATTAACGAATTCTCCTCCGATGAAACCATGTCTGGTAACTCTAACCAGGCTTGCCCAACTGAGTATGCGGTTGTTGGTTATCTCACCAGAGATAAGATGGGTACGGGTGCAATGTCTCCACCTAAGGGAACTACAGCACAAAGACCTGCAACGCCAATTACTGGTCAGTTTAGATACAACACCACAATCGGTGCATTTGAAGGTTATAACGGATCTGCATGGGTTCCTGTTGGTGGTCTGCAACAAGTTGAAGTAACTACAACTTATACTGCATCTGCCTTCCAACTCCTATGGTGCAATACAAGTGCTGGTGGATTCACTGTTACTCTTCCCGCATCTCCTAATAAGGGCGATATTATTAGATTCTTTGATGTTGCAAACACTTTTGATACTAATACATTGACAATTGCTAGAAATGGTAAACTAATTGGTGGAGTTGCAGAAAATATGACAGTTACCACTGAAGGTGCTGCATTTGATCTCGTCTTCTATGATAATACACAAGGTTGGAGACTCTTTAGCGTCTAATCTCTAAAGAACTTAGTTGGGGGAACAAGAGTTCCCCTTTTGGTTTAAACCTATATTAATAAATAAATATTAGAACGAGGATTGGATTAACAAATGGCATCCTACGGAAGTTACAAAAAAATTATCAGTGGGCAGATACTTGATGGAACAGTACCAAATAATGCATTAGCTAGTGGTACTGGATATGCTTATAATGTGCAGCATATCTTTGGTCCACCAAACGTATGTTCTCAAGGTTGTTGCTGCCTCTGGACAGTTCCTTCTGGTGTAAAAAGAGTTACCTTTGAATTATGGGGAGCAGGTGGTAACGGAAATGGCGTATGTTCATGTAACCGTTGTCATCACTATCAGGGAGCTGGCGGTGGATTTTACAATACAAAAACTATCAGCGTAACACCTGGTTGGACTTATACCATTTGTGCTGCTGGAGTATATCCCTGCTGTTCTTTTGAATGTGAAGGGTGCCAAGGATGTTCTTCATATGTTAATGGATGTAATTTAAGTAACTTCTGTGCTGTTGGTGGTGGACAAGGTAGAGCAAATACCTCTTGGGATACTGCATGTAATTCATACTGGGATTGTTGTGTAGCACCAGTATCAAATGGTGGTGATTTTGCTCTAGGAAATCACGTTGGCGCATGGGGTGGATCTACATTCTGTCACTGTAATTACCATTGGACTTGTACAACTAATGCACCATTCCTTGCTGGTGGATCAGGATCTGGTCAGTTCTTGGTTAACTGTTGGATTCGTTGTGGATGCTGGCACGTTCCTTACGGGACTGGTGGACAAGGCGGTCAAACCACATATTGCGGATCTGGACACTGTGGACAAGGTGGAACTGGTGGCGGTGGAATGGTCAAAATTACATTCACTTAATAGAGAGGAATAAAAAATGGCATCTTATGCAAGCTATAAAAAAATACTAAGTGAATCAATTGGTCAAGGTGTTGTTACTGCTAGTAGCATTACATCTCCATTAAACACTACTTATGGTGTTCAATGGTTTTTTGGAACTCCAGGTGTATGTTCTTCAGGTTGTTGCTGCCTCTGGACAGTTCCTTCTGGAGTAAAAAAACTCCAAATTCAATTATGGGGTGCTGGTGGAAGCGGTAGTGGTGCATGTTCATGTAACCGTTGTCATCACTATAGAGGATCTGGTGGAGGAACATATAATGTTAAAACGATTAATGTAACTCCTGGTTGGACATACACTGTTTGTGCTGCTGGTGTATATCCCTGCTGTAACTTTGAATGTGTTGGGTGCGAAGGATGTTCTTCATATGTTAATGGATGTAATTTAAGTAACTTCTGTGCTGTTGGTGGTGGGCAAGGATACGCTAACACTGATTGGACAGAAACTTGCAACTCAGTAATGCATTGTTGCGTTGCACCTACTAGTAATGGTGGAGATTGGTATCAAATTACTCATACTGGAACTTGGTCTGCTGCAGAATTTGTTTATGATAGAGGATTCTGCCATTGTTATAGTCAGGCTATGTACAATAGCGGAGCTGCACTAATTGGTACAGTATCTACACAATCAATTAGAGAGTGTTGGATTCGTTGTGGATGCTGGCACGTTCCTTATGGTAATGGTGGACAGAGTGCAATGACCACCTATTGTGGAAATGGTCATTGTGGTCAGTCTGGAATGGGTGGTGGTGGACTTGTAAAGATCACATTCTTCTAATTCTAAATATAACTATAAGGATCATCAAAAATGGCACAGTATTCAAATTATAAAAAAGTTAGCGGTGCAACTTTACCTAACGGATCCATTTCGGCGTCCCAACTAAATGCAACTGGATTAGATACTTGGTGTGTTAAGTGGATTTATGGAGACCCAAACGCATGTACATCTGGTTGTTGCTGCCTCTGGACAATCCCTTCTAACGTAAGAAGAGTAACATTTGAACTGTGGGGTGCTGGTGGAAGCGGTTCTGGATCTTGTTCTTGTAACCGTTGTATGATTTTTGGTGGTGCTCAAGGTGGGTATTACAATACAAAAACTATCGACGTAACACCTGGTTGGACATACACTGTTTGTGCTGGTGGAGTATATCCCTGCTGTAACTTTGAACAGTGCGGTTGTCAAGGATGTACTACATATGTTAATGGATGTAATTTAAGTAACTTCTGTGCGATTGGTGGACATGGTGGATTCTCGGAAAATAGTTGGGCACTTGCTTGCTATTCTGAGTGGTCCTGTTGTTTAGGTCCTGGCAGCAATGGAGGAGACTTTGGAATGGGACCTCATAGAGGTCATTATTGGAGACCAAGAGGAATATTCTGTCATTGCCATGGCACATATACAATTCCAACTTCGGCACCATTCATTGGAACAAATGTTATGACCTCAATGAATTTCTGTTGGATTCGTTGTGGTTGTTGGACAGTTCCTTATGGGCACGGAGGAATGAGTGCTACAACTACATATTGCGGATCTGGACACTGTGGACAAGGCGGAATGGGTGGTCCTGGACTAGTAAAAATTACTTTTGTATGATATAATATAATTTCGTGTGAAGGAAGTGTATGGGGTGCAAACCGCGCCCCATTTTTTTTATAAATATATGTGAAGGAGTCAACCTGAACAAAGAGACAAAAACTATGGCAACAACACAAATTAGTGTAGAATATGATCTTCTACTACCAAACGATTATTTGATCGACCATTCTACCAGCGAAGGAAAAACCCGCAAAACAACATATCATGGACCTGATAAACTATATCTTCAAATCGGAGAAGATGGTTCTGAGATTCATGGTCCTTTAACCGAAGATAACATCCTGGACGGTCGTCCTGTACCTGCAGATGTTGTTGAATGGGTTGAAGTTGATTGCACAAAAAATCCTTTACTATGTCAATTGAGAGGTCCTATTGATAATAGTAAGCAAGAGGAATATACTGGCACAGTTTTAGTATCTTCAAAGACACCAAAAATTGAAGGATATCCACAATTTTCTTATAATACACCATTAATGCCTTCTGACATTTATGATAAGTATAATATTAAAGTTGTAGACGGTGAGGTTCAAATTCCAAGATTTACTGATACTCAAAAATTACTTGATAGAAATTCAGATCTTACTTGGGATGATATCAGAGGTAAAAGAGATGATGTTTTATCAGCAACTGATGGTAAAGTAACTGAAGATATGCCAGAAGCAATGAAAGAAGATTGGAAAAATTACCGTCAATTACTAAGAGATCTTCCAGCAACATTGCAGGCCGCTGGTGTAACACCAAATTGGGCGTTTTACATGTTCCCTGATTCTCCAGATGCTCGAAAGGCACCTAAAAATTCTTCATCCCTTTGATACTATGATTGTATGAATGACGATTATAACATTTATAAATTTGATTATATTAAAGAGAATCAATCAGAGATCATCCATACTGCAGTTCAATGCTACGACGCATTAATATCTGATGGATTTGGAGACACTACATGGAGTTATTATTTGTATAATATCTTCAGTGTCTCCTCTCCATCTTTTTGCTATTGGAATATTTTTAAAAGATTGCGAGATATAATTCGTGAAAATGTAAAGGAAGAAAAAATTTGGATGCAAGCGTGGTTAAATTATCACGATCATGATCAAGTTTTAGATTGGCATAATCATTCAGCACCTTATCATGGATATATTTCCATAGAACCACAAGACACAACTACAGAATTTGAGGATTGGCAAATAAAGAACGAAGTGGGGAATATCTATTTTGGTAAAGGTAATGTGCGGCACAGAGTTGTAAATAATTCATATTATACTGGGAAGAGAATTACAATTGGATATGATGTCATTCCAGAAAGTGCTTTTGAACATGCTCGACCAACAAAACAATATGGAGCTATGCCTTTGTTATAATGTTTGAAATTAATCCTAATTTAATAGTTAAAGTAAAAAAAAAATTAAATAACCAGATATTTGAAATAGAAAACTTTTATTTAAATCCAGATACTGTCAGACAATTTGCAATAACTTCAAAAAAATATACAAAAAATGATAATGAAGATCTTCTTGCTTACGCTATAGGACGTAGAGTATGTGAAGATACTCTTGAACTTGGTTATCAATTAAAGGATGTATTTGGCAGTTTATGCAACCATCCAGATTGGAATATTGAGTTTGATAAAACTCATCATGATTATTGTTGGTCTGGTATGAGATTCATGGTAAATGTTACAAATAACCAAGAAATATTAGATGATGGGCGAGATAATATCGTACACGTTGATGGACCAGAACGTAAGTGGGCATGTGTTGTTTATTTGAATATTGATTCTGAATGTGAAGGTGGAACAGGATTTTATTCTTACAACCTTAATAGAACTAAACTTGAATATCTTTCTAATATGAAGTATAATAAAGCAGTATTGTATGATGCTAATATGGCTCATGGTGCTATTATGGAAAGAGATATGTTCAAAAATTGTGACCGTTTAGTTCAGGTCATGTTCATGTAATAAATAAACAAGATTAATCATTCATTATCCATTCGGAGTTGATTTCATGAGATCAAAAGCATTTTTTGTTAATGGTGGAGCTGGAAGAGTTATTTGCTCCATCCCTGCATTTGAAAAGTATGCAGAAACTCACAACGATTTTGTAATCGTTTGTGAAGGAGGGACTGATTTTTTCAAAGGTCATCCAACGTTAGATGGTAAAGTCTTTGATAATTGGCATAAAGGATTATTTGAACAAGAACTTAAGCATAGAGATATTGTAACAACAGAACCTTATCGTATTTGGGAATATTATAATCAAAAATGTAGTTTATCCCAAGCATTTGATATACAAATCAATCAATTAGATTCTTCCAGAGAACTGCCGATACCGACAATTAATCTATCTAAGATGGAAGTAATTGCTGGGTTTAATGCTGTAGAGGAAGTTAAGCAAGGAACTGGTAAAGATAAAGTTCTTGTTGTGCAACCTTTTGGTAGATCTGTAGAAACTGTTGGTGAAGATTTTATTGCAGATCCTAGTTCTCGTAGTTTTTCTTTGAACAATATTGTAGAAATTATTAATGAATTGAAGAAAGATTATGCAGTAATCGTTATGAGTGAACTTCAATTCCCTCTTGAAAACAATGAAGATAAGTCCAAGTATAGGGTTGCTAGACCACAAATCCAAGATATGAGATTGTGGGCAGCAATTATTAATGCCTCAGATCACTTTTTAGGTTGTGATAGTATGGGTCAACACCTTGCTAGAGCATTTGGTAAGACTGCTACTGTAGTTACTGGATCAACATTCCCAATCAATATTTCTTATCCAGATTGTAAAGATTTTGATGTTATTGATGTTGGAGAAGGAAGAAGAAAATATGATCCAATTAGACTTACAATGTCTGATTGCACGACTCGTTATAATGATCAAGCGATGGAGTTGAGTAAAGATCAAATTAAACAAGTTGTAGATTCTGTCCGTAAACGACTTGGTAAATCTGTTGCATACACAAACTATAAAAATCCAGCTTCAAAACAATCGTCTGGGTCTGGAGTAAATCCACAAAATTCTTCTCAAAATGCACTTCCACCTGCACCAACTTATGGCGTTCCGATTGGAACTGCAAAACCACAGATTAAAAAACCAACAAAAGGATTTTTAGAAGAACTTAATAAATCATCAATACAAAAAACTGTAGATGCCCAAGTAAGTGATATTTTAAAAAATATTAAGTGAGGTAGTTAAATGACTCAATGGATTGCTGCGATTGCTAGAGGACATAACTCTGGAGTATGTTTATTAAAGGACGGTGAAATGGTATTTGCCATTGAAGAAGAGAGGTTGTCTAGACACAAATACGACGGAGGTCCTCTTGCATCAATGGTTAAAATCCTTGATTATACTGATAAATTAGATTATTTGGTAGTTGCTCATACTCAACCATTAGATGATTCTTCTAGGATTGATTTTACTGGGGACAATATGTATGTGGGTCTTGCTAGAAAGTTAGGACTAATTGATCGTAATCAAGATTTATATAATCATCCACAAGTAATAGATCTTAGTAGAACTCACCATAAACTCCATGCTGCTTGTGCTTTTTATAGATCTGGATTTGATTCTGCGGTTTCTCTTGTAGTTGATGGTGCAGGAACATTCATTCCTGTTAATATGGGAAGAAGCACGGAGATGACTTGGGAGTTGGAATCTATATTCACTTGCGAATATCCAGCAAATATTAAAACAATTTATAAGCATCAGGCTGGTAGAGGTCCGTGGGGGTCTGCTAAAATTGCAGAATTTTCTAGTGAAGGTGAAGGTGAGGAAGGAACTCATGAGTTTGTTTTGGATGAAAGTGCGGGAATTACTAAGGCATATGAAGCAGTAACTCAATACTGTGGTTGGGCACCAATTGAAGCAGGTAAAACTATGGGGTTATTCCCATACGGAAAACCAAACGATTTGGTCCCACAAATCTATACTGATGGTGGTGGGGGTTCTTGGAAAACTTCTGATCGAAATGTTATAGTTCCTACATATCCCAATGGTGCTGTAGTAAATGAAGGTCGATATGAATACTTAAAGACTCCGCAAGATGTTGAAGATTTGACCAAACTGCAAAACCGTAGAGATATGGCATATGCTATTCAGGTAGAGTCTCAAGCAATGGTTTTAGATTTAATTCGTAAAGCTGTTGAGATGAGTGGCAGTAAAAATGTAGTTCTTTCTGGTGGGTATGGATTAAATTGTGTTGCTAATTATTGGTATCTTGAACAACTTAAAGATGAAGGTATTAATCTTTATGTTGAACCTGTAAGTAATGATGCAGGGACCGCCATTGGTGCTGCTTATTTGGCACATCATCAATTTACTCAAGATTCAAATGTTAGATCTAAGATTAAGGATTTATATTATGGTCCAAAATATGACTATAGTATGAGTGAAATTCAAGAAGTATGCTCAAAGTATAATGCAACGTCTCTTCTTACAGAAGTAGAGTATGGACATATCATTGATCTTATTTGTCAAAAAAATATAGTATCAATGTATCAAGGAAGGTCTGAATCTGGTCCTCGTGCTCTTGGTAATCGCTCTATTCTTTATGATCCTAGAGATCCTCAAGGAAAAGACCATGTTAATAGAATTAAACGTCGTGAATACTTTAGACCTTTTGCTGGATCTATCCTTAAAGAACATGTTCATGAATGGTTTGATCTCCGTGGTATGGAAGACACTCCATTTATGATGTATGCTGTCAAGTGTCAGGAAGGAATAGAAGAAAAAATTCCAGCAATTATTCATGTTGATGGCACATGTAGAATTCAAACAGTATCTGAGGATGTTAATCCTCATTACTATGGATTAATTCAAGAGTTTTATAATCAAACAGGATGTCCAATTATTTTTAATACATCATTTAATCTTGGTGGGGAACCTCTTGTTGAAACTTTAGATGATGCTGTAAGGACGCTTGCGAATTCATTAATTGAATATCTGTATTTACCAGAATATAAGTGTCTGATTGTAGTAGAAAATAGTTCGGGAGAAGAATGATGAAAAAAGTATTTGTTAATGGTAGTTTCGATGTGTTACATACGGCACATATTTTACTCTTAAATTATGCTAGATCTCTTGGTGATTCTTTAATTGTTGCTATCGATTCTGACGAAAGAATTAAAGAGAAGAAAGGTGAATCTAGACCAATTCATACTATTCATGAACGAACATTTATGCTAGCAAATTTAAAAGCAGTAGATCAGGTTTGTTGGTTTGATAGTGATGAGGAATTGGATGGACTTGTCAAACATTTTAGTCCTGATATAATGGTAGTTGGATCTGACTGGGAAGATAAAAAAGTAATCGGATCAGAACATGCAAAAGAATTAAAATTTTTTGAACGCATAAATGGATACTCAACAACAGAAACAATTGAACGTATTACTAATCGGTGAAACTTGTGAAGACGGATATATCTATGGAAGCGTAGATAGAATTAGTCCTGAGGCACCAATACCTGTTTTAAAATATGAAGGATTAGAGACTTCTCTTGGCATGTCTGCTAATGTCAAGAGAAATCTTGAGTCTCTGGGTATATTCGTTAATCATATTACAAATAAATCTTTAATTAAAAAAACAAGGATTATTCATAGTGGATCTAATCAACAAATGTTGAGGATTGATGAAAATGATTTGGTGGATTCGATTAAACCTTCAGAAGTTAGAAGTGCATTTTTGCATTTATCCTATGATGCAATAGTTATATCTGACTATGATAAGGGGTTTTTAACTACAGAAGATCTTAAAATTATCTGCAAAAATTTTAATGGTCCAGTCTTTATTGATACTAAAAAAAAGGATTTATTTACAGAACCAAATGTAATATTTAAAATTAATCAAAAAGAATATAATAATTTAATTACAAAACCAGATCCAAAACATTTAATTGTTACTAAAGGATCTTTAGGTGTTGAATATTGTGGTTCGATTTATCCAACAAATCAGGTAACTGTTTTTGATGTGGTTGGTGCTGGTGATACATTCCTTGCAGCATTTGCATATTCATTTTTAACTCATAATAACAACATAGAATATGCAATTAATTTTGCTAATAGAGCAGCAGCAATATCCGTTCAGCACTATGGATGTTATACTTTAACCCAAGAAGATATTAGGAGTATCTAATGAAAACATATTGTATCGATATTGATGGTGTTATTGCCCAACACAATGGTATTTGTAATACTTGTAAATATGAATCATCAACTGCTATAACAGAAAATATTGAAAAAATAAACAAGTTATATGATGAAGGAAATATTATTAAGTATTTTACTGCAAGAGGTATGGTTACTTATAGTGATGATTCTAAGATGGCATCTGCTAGGTGGAAGGAACTTACAGAGTTACAACTTAGAATTTGGGGATGCAAATATCATTATTTAATTATGGGTAAACCCTCTGCAGACTACTACATAGATGATAAGGCTATAAATTCTGATGACTTCTTCAAGTAAAATAGTACCTAAAGGTTGGGGTTATGAGAAGTGGATAGTTAATAATGAAAAATATTGTGGTAAACTTTTATTCTTTGAACGTAATAAAAGATGCTCATGGCATTATCATAAAGTAAAAGATGAAACTTTTTACTTACAAAGTGGAAAAATTTATTTGTGGTTTGGTTGGGATGAAGATCTTGCAAAAGCAAAGATGAAGATTATGGAACCAGGAGATTCATTCCATGTTCCTGTGGGATTAAAACATCAAATGATTGCTCTAGAAGATTCTGAACTTTTTGAATTCTCGACAGAACATTTTGAAGAAGATAGTTATAGGGTTATAAAAGGTGATTGAAAGAATAGATGAATTAATTTTAGAATTTGACAATATCATTCCAGATCATTGGTGTGATTTGATGGTTGACTGGTTTCATGCAAATTCTGATCTACAAAAAGATGGTAGAGTTGTTAATAATACTGATGAAGATGCTGTTCTTTTAGACTTTAAACTTGCAACACAATCTATTGTTCCATTTCAAACACCAATGTTTGATTTAATGAGTAAAATATGTCATATATCATATGATGAATTTTTAAAAACAGTTACTAATGCTCCAGTAGATGGGATATATTTTAGAGATTACACAATAAGAATTTATGAAAAAGGCAAAGGAATTTTTAAACCACATGTAGACCAACATGCTGGAGGAACAGTAACCAGATTGTTTACTATAATTGTTTATTTAAACGATGTTTATGATGGTGGAGAAACTGAATTTCCAACTTATAATAAAAAAGTAAAACCAAAAAAGGGAAAGGTTTTAATGTTCCCTTGCAACTTTTTATATTTACATCAAGGAAATATTCCAATCTCTAATGACAAATATATTGCTACAGCATTTGTTAATTTTAGACCACCAAAAGACTGTCCATGGTAATTTAAATCTTCAAATAATCCTCAATAGATTTAAATTTATAATCACCGATCCATTTCATATCTGCACAAGTATATGATTGATACTTACCTTTTAAATGATTTGGGAAGGGAATGTTCTTGATAGTTCCCTTTTCTTTTTTTGCAACTAATTCTGCTACATGTTGAAATGATACTGGAGACCCTGTTCCAAGGTCGTAGATGCCGCTCTCAGCGTTATTGTAGAGAACAATATTAACAACATCATCAACGCATACAAAGTCTCTGAGGAAGCGTTCAGAACCTTCAAAGAGATTTAATTCTCCCGTCTCTCTAATTTCTTTTGTAAATTTACTTACAGGACTTGCTTGATTACCTTTGTGCTCTTCACCATCACCATAAACATTAAAGTATCTAAAACCTTGAATGAAAGAAAACTTTTCTATGTTATCTAAAACAGTATAATCAACTTGTAGTTTTGAGATAGCATATTGATTCAATGGATTAATTGAACCCTTCGGTTGGTGAATTGTTTGATTCCCATAAACAGATGCTGATGACGCATACTTAACTGGGATTTCATATTCAATAGCTTTGTTTAAAAGAGCACACGAAAATGCTACATTATAATGCCAAAGTTTTTGCAAATCTCTTTCTGTAGTTGAAGAGATTGCTCCTTGGTGAAGAATAAGACTGACGTTCTTCCAATCATCAAAATCTTTAAACAATCTCCAGGAGTCTTCTTGATCAATTAAAAGTATATCTTCACCACTATTTAATTTATTTGCAAAGTGCCTCCCAATAAAACCTGATGAACCTGTTAATATAATCATATCTTTTTTTACAATATTATATCAAATAAATAATATTACTGCAACAATTTTCAGGATATAACCAATGGCGTCTGGATCCTTAGCAAGTAAAAGACCTACGGTTGCCTCAAAAAACGAAGTGCTATATACAGCACCAGGAGGCAAACTAGTAGAGGGTAAAGTATATATAACAAATTTAAACTCTTCTGATATTAAAGTTCGTATTGGACTGTCCACTAGTGGTCTGACAGGATTCAATGCTAATACTGGATATGTTGTTTTTGAAGAAACAATACCAGCAAATAATTATTTTGAATCTGATGATTTATTTTTTGCAGATGGGCAAAGTATAATTATTCGTGCAGATCATACCAATTCAAAATTCACTCTTCTTGGTGTAGAGACTGAGAATAGAGAGGATGCTGGATTTTTAGCACAAGGATATTCTGCAAACAATAAAACAAGTACTTTATTGTTTACCGTTCCTACGGATTATAAACAACTTAAAGGTAATTTATTCATTTGTAATAGAGGTTCTTTTGATGCTAAGGTAAGAGTTGGTCTTGGATCGACACCAACAGATTACATCGAATATAATTATGTTGTAAAGAGAGGAACAACTCATTTTAGATCTGATCTTAGAGCTAGTGGTGGAGATGTTTTTTATATTAGATCCGATCAGGATCTTGCAAATTTTGTTCTCACTGGAACGTATGAGAACTTTGTTGCATTCCCTGGAGATGTTGGTATTGGATCAACATTGCAAGCACAAAATGCATATATTAAAGATACAGTAAGTATTGGTGTAACATCTTCCGCAGGAAATGCATTAAAAGTAGTTGGCGATTCCTCATTTTCAAAATTAACTACTACTGATGATATAGTTGTTGGGCAACATTTAAGAGTAACAGGAATATCTACATTCACAGGAACAGTTACATTCCTTGGTGGAACAGTTAACGTTGGTACTGGAACAGCAACTGCGATTGTTTTAAATGCAAACGTTAGTTCTAACGTAACTCCATCTGCAACAAATACCTATGATTTGGGGCAAGATTCTCAAAAGTGGAGATATGTTTACTGTTCTGATACTATTATTGGTAAAGACTTTAGCGTTTCTGGAATCTCAACAATAGGAACTATTGGTGCTGGTGCAACTCAAACACAAATTGTTGTTGGTGGCGCTAATACTTCTATTGTTACATCAAATTCTGTTGCAATTAATGGTGACTTAATTCTTAAAGGTCAGGTTGGAGTTGGAACAACAACTCAAAAACAATTAAGATATAGTGAAGCATCTGATCAACTTCAAATTTGGAATAAGTCCTTAAATAGATGGTTGCCTGTAATGGGTGTAGATGATCTTCACGCAACAGTAACAGCAAACTATACGGCAAAAGCATTTTCAACAATTTGGTTTGATACTCTAACTAGTGGTGCATTTACTATTACTTTACCATCTTCTCCAACACAAGGAGATAGAATTAGATTTATTGATGTAACTAGAAATGCAGCAGTTCAAAACCTAACAATTGCAAGAAATAGTCAACCTATCATGGGTGATGCTGAAGATCTTACTGTGACTACAGAAGGTGCATCATTTGAATTAATGTATTATAATGGAACAAGAGGTTGGATTATGCTGCCTGTATAATTTGACTGATATATAATTTGTAAAGTTAAGTAACAGTATGAAATTTACAGTTTATTCTAAGGACGGTTGTCCATATTGCAGTAAGATTGAACAACTTCTTCAAGTAGCAGAACTTCAGCACGTTGTTTATAAATTGGGAAGAGATTTTAATCGTGAAGAATTCTACGCTGAGTTTGGACCAGGTTCAACCTTCCCTCAAGTGATTATGGATGATAAACATCTTGGTGGATGCACCGACACAGCAAGATATCTAAAAGAAAATAATATTATTAACTAAGCAAGATCAAATAGGAACTCATTAATATATTTTCTTGCAAAAGTTTTATCATAATACGACTTTAAGATTCCATAAGCTGGATCTGTATATGACAAATGATAATCATAACCTTTTTGAAATGTGTGGGATGATTCCATCCCACATTTTTTTATGCAATGATTATATCGACTCAGATATAACTCTAGTTTGTCTAAGTATTCTTGGTAAAAGTTAAGGCCATCTGTTTTTAACCATAACTTTTTAGAGAAGTATGTGTTTAAATCGTATATTTTTGAATCTTCTTTAACCCTATTTGGTTGATCTCCAAGGTATGGTTTAATATACTTATCCTCATAATCACTGTCCATTTTTAATGGATGAAAATCAATCGTTCCAAAGAACTTTTTATTGGCACATGAAACATATTCAGTTCCAAAAACTGGATTAATATATTGGAAGTCTGGATATATAACAAGGGACTCCGCAATGAACTTATCCTTTATATTAAGTTCGCAAAGTCTAATTCTCCTTAACTCATCGGTTCTCCAAACGTAAGATTTTATACTTGAGTTATTATCTTTTACTTCTTTATCTAACCATTTGGGAAGATCAACTTCAACTAGGTTGGGATAAACTTTAAATAATATATCTCTTACATTCATCAGCACGTCACTAATATCTTATATTTATTATGAAAATTCTAACCATTTTTTCTGGACACGATGCATCTGCGACTATCGTAAAAGATGGTGAGATTGAATATTACTTTAAGGAAGAACGTTATAATAAAAAAAAGCATTCTGGCGGTCATGCATGTATTTTTGATATTATATTAAATAACTTTTTAACTGATGTTGACTATGTAATATTTTCCTCTTCGGATAGACTAGAAGATAAGAATAAAAAAGATAGATTGTTATATTCAAAGAATAGTAACATTAAATTTTTAGATCCAAAATATCAACACCATTTATTCCACTCTGCTGGTGCTTTTTATGCGAGTGGATTTGATAAGTCTTTAGTTCTTTGTATTGATTCCGCAGGTGGATATCCAATTGATCCTGAAGTCTTTGAATGCGATTCTGTGTATGTTGCTGAGTATCCATGCAAATTTACTTCTTTATATAAAAGATATTGGACTGCAAATTTAGAAAAAAGATTTGATAAAACTTTGAATGGATGTAGGCATGTCAGCAAACATGCGAGCGATGAAATAAATATTGGCAATCTTTATAACAGTGCTGCACTTGCAATAGGACAAACAATCGATGATTGTGGTAAGGCAATGGGGTTATCTTCATATGGATTACCCGCAACTCAATTAAAATTTTTTGGAGAAAGGATATCTGCAGTTAATGCAATTAAAAAATACTTTAAGAAGTATCCAAAACTATTGGATTACATGATAGATTTTAAAGATGATGTTAAGTATTCTATGGAGATAACTCAAGATAATTATCAATTTTTTGCAAACTATTGTTGTGAAGTTCAGAGGCAATGTCAAGAACAAGTTTGTAATTTGATTGAGAAGTATGTAAATGAAACTGGAATAAAAAAAGTTTGCATTACTGGTGGTTATGGTATGAATATAATCACCAACTATGAGTTATTAAAAAGATTTGATGATGTTGAATTTTATTTTGATCCAATGTGCGATGATGGTGGATTGAGTATTGGTGCTTCTATGTATTCTTATAGGAAGTTAACTGGAGATTCTAAAGTTATTCCAATTAAAGATACTTTTTTTCATGGTTTAAAGCATGATGTATCTCAATATCAGGGTGAGTTTGCTGATGAAAAATCGGTTGCAGAACTGCTTTATAATAATAAGTCTGTTGCAGTATACAATAACCTTGCAGAGGCGGGTCAGAGGGCACTAGGGAACCGTTCTATACTGTTTAACGCACTGAATCCCAATGCTAAGGATATTGTTAATAAAATTAAAAATCGAGAGTGGTATAGACCATTTGCTGCTATAGTTCTTGAAGAGGATGCCCATCTTTACTTTGATGGGGTGGTTCCAAATCCATTTATGACTGTCTGCTTCCCTGTTAAAACAGATTTGATTCCAGGGGTGACACATGTGGACAATACGTGTAGAATACAGACTGTCAATTCTGGGCACTTGTATACTATTTTAAAAGAGTTCAAGCACTTGACAGGGCATGGTATCCTATTAAATACCAGTTTTAATTTGGCAGGAGAACCTTTAGTCGAAACTCCACAAGATGCATTTAGGACTTTAAATTCTTCTGATCTTGATTATCTTTGGTTTTACGAAACAAAACAGTTGTTTAATTTCACTTTTTGATATATAATTTACAAATGGGAGCATTCGTTTTCATGGAAGAAGAAGTTGTCACACTCCATTATGATGTGGAGAAGGCAATAGACTATGCCTTTCAGGGCAAGTTTATACTAAATTTCTATCAATACCTCCAAACAAATAATGCAAAGCGTCGTCATGCTGAAGAGTTTATCGGCAGCAACACTGCGACAAGTATTAATAGTATTGTCTTAGAACTAGATGAATATCTACATGGGGGTCAAGATTCCGAACATAAACTTCTTCGTGAAGCGTATGGCCATATACCAAAACCACAAGCAAGAAGAATAAAAGAATATCTTTATGGTATTCTTCAAGATGCCTGGAGATATAGTCATGACAAACGACCAGGAAGAAGGAAAAAGTCAAATAAATAAAATTGAATCCTCTGATATTAATCGTGGATTTGAATTAATGTTGCGGCACCGCAGCAGGAGGGAGAACAAACCAGAACCAAAAACATTTGGTATAATGTTTGGGAAGGTCATCTCTCTTCTGAAGCGAGAGGTACACTTCCGATTTGAAATTTCTTTTGCTATTGTTAAAAAACTGTAACTCTCGGGAGAAGTCCAATGTTAGCAATAACTCTCACATTCTCTGCCCTCTTCTCAATAATGTTTTTGATGCTTGGTGGAGTAATCGGATGGATCGCAAAACAACACTTTTACGAAGGCACTGCGATAGCATATACACATCCCGAAATGTTTGATGAAAATGGGAACGTTATTCCCGATGAAATAGTAGCTGTACGATTTGAAAACACAAATGACTATTACGAAGAAGAAGAAGGAGACGAAGAGTGATTCTCCTGTTGAATTACAACCAAATCCTTTTCAATTTGAAATTCTAGAATTAATTTCTAAACAAAGATCAAGCGTAAAGAAAGTAGAAGTTCTCCAAAAATACAGGAATGAAGGACTCGTTGCGATTCTCATTTGGAATTTTGACGATACTGCAGTCTCTCTTCTACCAGAAGGTGACGTTCCTTATTCACGAGTTGAAGAACAGTCCGCATTCAACGATACACTCTCAGCATCTGTAGAGAAGTTAAATAAGGTTGAAGGACTCTCTAATGCTGATGAGTATATCCGCAATAGGGCAACTTCCATTCGTAAAGAATGGGAGAATTTTTACAACTATCTACAAGGTGGCAATCCATCATTGACAAGTCTTCGTAGAGAGACTATGTTTATTCAAATGCTTGAGGGTCTTCATCCTAAAGAAGCTGAAATTATGGTTCTTGTGAAGGATAAAAGACTGCAAGACAAATATAAACTTACAAAAGATAATATTGCTGAAGCATACCCTGATATTCAATGGGGAGGTCGCTCTTGAATATCAAAATTCTTCAACAGAATTGTGATCCTGAATTGGCGAATGATAGGGGTCTACCTTACAATGCATATCTAGTTCATTATTGTATTGATGGATCTCTTTGTTATGACATTGTGATTGCAAATAAAAAGGTAGACATCTTTGATTATTATTGGGATAGGTATAGGGAAGGTTTGAAGTGGTATAAGCAATCTGAAGGAAGAGTTAACCCTAAACTCTGGGGTGCAGAATCAAAGGAAAAAAAAAGTAAAAAAAGAGGCGACTAATGTCTAGTGGATTTGGTGCTGATAAAAATAAAAATGGTAAGGCAGTTGTTGTAATTAATGATGATGAAGTAAATAAAATTCTAAAAGAATATAAGAAAATTAAAAAATATATGAGGTCTTCCTTATATAAAGTTAAAACTCTTGATGGGACAGAAGATGTAGTTAAGAATCTTCTGGATGAATATGGTGACACTACAGATGAACTCGTCTGACTTTTGCAGTTTTGATTGGGATGAATATAGAAAACAAGTAGGTGAATGTGTATCTAAAAAATACTTTCTAGATTACAACCCAATTAATATTGAGTTAGAAAAATTTGATGCGTTTTATGTATCAGAGAAATATAAAATTGTTTATATTCCAATATCAAAAAACGCATCAACATCACTAAAAAATTTAATTGACTTTGAACCTGTGTATCAAATACCAAAGGTTCAAAGTCAATTTGATTTGGAGATACCAGAGAAATATAAAAAAGATTATAGAGTCCTGATTGTAACGAGACACCCGAAAGACCGTTGGGTATCTGGGTTTAATCAGTTCCTTAGTGATGTGGGTATCTATTTGGCATCAAAAGAATCAAAAGATATTTTATTGGAGTTAAAGAGTAATAAATTTATATTTGATGGACATACGTTGCCTCAGTTTAGTTTTATTGATTATTGTTTCCAACCTTCTAAAATTAATTTTGATATTCATTTGATTAAAATGGATGAATATTTTAATAAAAAACTATCAGATTTCATTGGTTGTGATATATCTTTAAGTAAGAAAAATTTAATGGAAAGAGAATACTTAAAGATTAAAAATCATGAGATATGTTATAAAATTTTTAATGATTATTGTTTAAGACAAAAAAAATTCGTAGGGGTATACAATCAAGATTATGTCCTTTATAATAGTTCTAAATAAAAAAATGTCAAATGTTTAATGTAGCGATGGGGAAGCATTATCTATTGAATTTGTATGGGTGTTCTTTTGTCTTATTAGATGACCAAGAATACCTTATAGGTTTGTTAGAGGCAGCAGCTAGTAGTAGTGGTGCCACGGTAGTCAATACAATTTTTAAAAAGTTTGACCCTCAAGGGGTAACTGTATTAACTTTACTCTCTGAAAGTCATATTAGTATTCATACTTGGCCTGAGAAGGGAGAGGCAGCAGTAGATTTATTCACTTGTGGTAATTGCAATCCAAAAATTGGATGTGATATGATTATAGAACAGTTATATGCAACAAATCACACTTTAAGTTATATAGAAAGATGATAGGTAAAATTGTTGATATATTTGATCCATCCTTAGTTGGAATTATATTGGGATTGATGTTACTATTTCCTTTCTCGTTTTTTATTTACGACTCAAGGAAGAATCCTGATAAGTATAGGCATAAATGAATATTAATACTATTATTATTGACAATTTTTTAGATAAACCTGATTTAGTCAGGTCTTCTGTGCTTGAGTTGCCATTCAAAAATACTGGAACATATCCTGGTAGTAGAACCGACGCCGCCGACTATGATTATCAAGACATGATACGTTCAAAAATTGAACCAGTGATTGGAAGTAAAATTGAGTTTAGAAGAGATAAAGATTGTTTTAGATTCCAACTTTGTTTGAAGGGTGATTCTACTTGGATTCACAAAGATGGTGTAGAGTGGGCTGGAGTATTATTTTTGACACCAAATGCACCAATAAATTCTGGAACTGGAATTTATAATGAAGATAAAAAATTAGTCACCATGATTGGTAATGTTTATAATAGATTGGTATTATACAGGGGAACTTTATATCATAGAAGTATGATTCCTGGGTTTGGTGATTCTGTTAATACTGGTAGATTAACTCAGGTATTCTTCTTTGATACTTGACAAAATAATTTTTGTCTATTATAATTTTAGAATATATCTATTTCATTATGGAATACAAACCTTATAGTATGGAGTGGAGTCGGCGTAGATATCTTGCCGAGGCAATTCAACAGTATTTTGATACTGATGCCTCTTTAGATACTATTTTAGATGACATTGTGGATGTTCTAGAGCAGAATGTTGAACATCACAAAACTCGTGCAGAAAAATTTCAGGAAGTTTTGGATGGATTAAAATCTCTTCCATATTGATTTGAATGCTAAATAACCATATATGGAGACTACATATGCTCTCTACACAATACAGACTTAGGTTAGAAGCAATCTGTGATAAAATTGCAAAACACCAAGAAGTCAGTTTGGATGATATGATTTGGGCAGAAAAACTTGCGAAGTCAAATCGTTCTGCCGCAACAATTCTTCGTCGGGCAAGAAGAACTGCAGAAAATCCAGACATGCGGGAGGGAGATATGGATGATTTTTTAAATCAACTTGACATTGGTGGAATTGGTCATGAACGTTTTGGAAAGCGTGGATTTGATAGTGTTGATGACATGGTTGACTGGTGGACTGAAGGAAGAGACAAACCAGAAGACTGGAGGCAAAGAGACTGATGAGCGAAGTTCAATTCAAAAAACATAGAGTATTCCGTGAAACTGAAGCAGTTGTATTCTATGATATTTCTGTAGATGGATCTAACGCACAAGATCTCGTATGTCATACTGGTGCTGCTATCTCTCCACCTGATGATATTGTGGGTGCAAAGCAGTTTTATATTCACTATCACCAGATAGACCACAATCGTGTTCTGTCTGGTCTTCGCACATTTGAGTTAGTGAATCCTGAATGGCGTTATCCTTATCATATTGTGCATCTTAATCGTTCTTCTGGTGCTCTGATGATTCCTAAAATGACCTTCCATCGTTCATACTCTGGCGCTGATGGATCTATTGTAATCAATCAAGCCATCCGTGATGATGAGTTTGATCCAGAGACAGAGTTTGTTCCAGTATCTGCAGCAAAGAATCCAGATCTTTATCACATTTTAGCCCACGAAAAACCCGTAATCCACACTCTTGGTGAATAACTTATGGTGACTACCAGTGAAAAATTTCCTTACTCAACATTTCCTTTTCGTCTTGATATGAAGGACGGAAAGGAATCTAGAGTGTGTTGGTTTGAATGTCAGGCTCATGTGGATAAATTTA